>Ga0209382_10008262_pt1 | contig 13130 bp, 9 predicted proteins | sample SoiMetdeltSBSDD5_FD_187599 | JGI IMG/M metagenome (GOLD analysis project Ga0209382, IMG submission 187599) | Bulk soil microbial communities from a Populus tree surrounding site in Tennessee, USA - Soil MetaG P. deltoides SBSDD5 (SPAdes) (version 2) | ecosystem: Environmental > Terrestrial >... | reverse complement strand
GTCCGGGCCGCGGTGCGAGACGAACTGCACCGTGGGCCCCTGCTCCTTCTCCGGCCGCTTGGACACCGCCAGCTGCAGCGACCGGATGGGCCTCGCGGCGCCGATCAGGTCCGCCGCCACCTGGTCCACGGACGGCCCGCCGAACTTGGACGAGTACGGCGCGCCGCTGGGAGGGAGCTGGATGAACGGGGTGGCGGAGAGGATGGCCGCCGCGCCGTCGTGGTGCCCGCGCCGGCTGGCGACCTTGATCTCGTGGCCGGAGACCGCGCTCACGTAGTCCTTCACGTTCTCCAGCGGCTGCATCTGCTCGGAGAGCGACCAGGAGGGCCCCACGTCCGCCGGGACCCAGCGGTTGCGGATGACGCCGTTGCCGAAGAAGAAGAGGCCGAAGCGCAGCGGGAGCGGCGTCCCGTCCGCGTACGCGGTCCCGCCGGTGCCCAGCATCGCCTCCAGCGCCGGCAGCGCGACCAGCGCGCCCGCGCCCCGCAGCACCGCGCGGCGGCTCAAGCGGAAGGGGCCGCTCACCGGGCCACCTCCGGCGGCGCGCCGGCGCGGAACGCCTCGCCGGCGGCGATCTCCACCAGCAGCGCCCGCAGCCTGAACCCGGACGCCGCGAACGCCTGCTCCAGCCGGAACATGGCCAGCGCCTCGCCCCCCGTCTCCACGTGGCCCACCGCCGCGCGGAAGAGGTTGCGCTGCAGGCAGCGCATGGCGCGCGGGTCGGCCGCCAGCGCCTCGCCCAGCTCCGCCGCGCCCGCGAACGGCGCGCCGTCCAGCAGCGACGCCGGGTCGATCTCCACGCCCTGGTCCAGGGTGCGGAACCGGCCGATGCCGTCGAAGCTCTCCAGCCCCAGCCCGATGTCGTCCATCAGCCCGTGGCAGCCGGCGCAGATCGGATCTTCCCGGTGGACCGCCAGCCGCTGCCGCATGGTGACCGCGCCCTCCGGCGTGGGGAGCACCATGCTCACCTGCCCGGGCGGCTGGTCCACCGGCTCGCAGAGCAGGCGCTCGCGGACGAACAGCCCCCGGCGCGTGGGCGAGGTCTGCGCCTGGTGGGCGCGCAGCGAGAGGAAGCTGGCCTGGCCCAGGAGCCCGCCGCGCATCCCGCCCGCGGGGAGCGCGATCCGGCCGAAGCCGCCCGCCGGGGGCTCCACGCCGTAGAGGTCCGCGATGGCCGAGGAGCCCACGGTGAAGCGCGCGCGGAGCAGCTCCCGCGCGTCCAGGTCCTGCGCCCAGACCACCTCGTCCGCGAACGCCAGCGTCTCCTCGCGCATCGCCGCCGCCAGCGCGGGCGAGTACTCCGGGTAGGTGGCCGGGTCCTTGGCCAGCGTCTGGAGCCCGTCCAGGCCCAGGTGCTCGGACCAGAAGCCGCGCAGCGCCGCCTTCGCCCGGTCTCCCAGCACCAGCCGCCACGCCCAGCGCCTCCGCCCCTGGTCCGAGCCCAGCTCGCCGGCCTCCGCCGCGTCCAGCAGCGCGTCGTCGGGCGGCCCGCCGGTGAGGAAGAACGCCATCCGCGACGCCAGCTCCGGGCCGGTGAGCGCCCAGCCCCCGGCCCGCTCCGGATCCGGCGCGCCCGCCTCCACCAGGTAGAGGAAGTGGGGTGACTGCAGCATCCCGGCGACCACCGCGGTGGCGCCGCTCCAGAAGTCGCCCGAGACCGCCTCCGACGCCCCGGCCGCGGTCCAGGCGGCGAGCTCCTCGGCGGTGAGGGTGCGGCGGAAGGCGCGCCGCCCGAGGCGCGACACGAACGAACGCAGGCACTGGTCCGAAGGGGCGCACCCCACCAGCCAGGCGCGCTGCTCCGGGGTGGCCAGCGCCGCCTCCGCCGCGGCGATGGCGGACGCCTCGTAGAGCAGGGCCATGGAGGTGGAGAGCGCCAGCTGCGCGTTGCCGATGGCCTTGAAGCCGTTCACCGACGCATCCTCGGGCGGCGTGGCCGCGGCGGCGGCCTGGGGACCCAGCAGGTCCTCCACCGCGCGCAGGTACTGCGGTGCCTGGAGCCTGCGGAGGGTGAACGGCGGCGGCTCGAACGCCACCGTGTCCGGCGCCGCGTCCTCCGGCGCGGCGGGCGCCTCCGGCCCGAGGACGATCCACTGGTCGCTCTTCCCGTAGCAGCCGGCGCCCAGCCCCAGCAGGAGGGCGAGCGCCGGCGCGAGGGGCGAGCCTGGCCTCACCGGATCAGCCCAGCCGCGCGCGGATCTTCGACTCCAGCTCCTGCAGCTCCGGCACCAGCTCCATCGCCGCCCTGGAGCGGGAGGCGCGCTCGATCATGGTGGCCACCGCCTGCGCGTCCGCCTCCTGCCGCTCGCGCAGGCCGCGGACCATCCTCGTCACCGCCTCGAAGACGTCCTTCAGCTCGTCGCGCTCGCGCAGCGGATACTCGGGGACCTTGAGGTGGCCCCCCGCCACGTCGTTCACCAGCCGCTTGATCCGGAACAGCGGCCCCACGATGTGGTGGGTGGTGACGATGGTGGCGATGCCGATGAAGATCACGAACCCGGCCATGCAGCCCACCAGCGCGAACCAGATGTACTGCTGGCGGCGGAGCAGCTCGGACTTCTGGGCCTTGATCTCCAGCACCGCCGTCTCGTACTCGCGCTCGTATTTCTTCGACTCCTGGTCGAACTGGGCGGCGAAGGCCGGGTCGTTGAGGTGCTCCATCGCCATGTTGCTCAGGGTGGCGTTGGACAGCTCCTTGGAGGTCTCGGCGGCCTTCTGGCGGGCGTCCACCGCCACCTCCGCCTCCTCGATCATCCGCTTGGAGGTGGTCCAGAGGAAGCCGCCCAGGATGGTGGCCACGCAGAGCGCGATGGCCACGATGTACGCGGTGAACTTGAGCTGGAAGCGCGCGTCGAGGAGGTAGTTGCGGAGGTGGCGCTTGGCGTTGATGCCCGAGCTGCGCGCCGACTGCGACGAGGGCACGGGGGCCTCGGCGGTGGAGGCCGGCGGCGAGGTGGAGGGGGCTGGCATTTCGTTCACGAGCTCCAGTTGAAAGTTTCGGCCGCTTCGTCGACCACCTTGGGCGCCGCGACGCGGATCATGTCCGTCACCTGGCCACCCGAGGCCTTCACGTTCACCTCTCCGAGCAGGTTGCGATCAGGATACGTGAAGCACACCAGGTTCAGCTTCAGTCCACCAGCCGGGGTGGTGTCCAGCTCGATCCGGAGCATGTAACCCTTCAGCTTCTGCTTCCTGAGCACCGTGCGCGCCGCCGCCTTGGTCTCGCCGTCCGGCGCGAACATGCCGCCCAGGGCCTTGACGCGGGCGCGGATCTTCTCCTCCGCCAGCTGCAGCACCTCCGGCGGCAAGCGCGACGTCTTGTCCATCACCGCCGGCATGGCGATGTACAGCTCCGGGTGCTTGGAGGCCGCCGCCTGGAGCAGCGTCAGCGCGCGCTCGATCTCCGAGCGCACCGAGCCCGCGGCGTCCTCCTGGTGCGCCTTCAGGCAGTCGATCCCCCCGGCGTCCCCGAGCGAGCCGATGGCCTTGGCCACCGAGGCCCGCACCAGCTCGCTCTTGTCGTTGAGCGCCATGCACAGCGGGCCCACCGCGGCCGGCTCGTGCGAGAGGCCGAGCGCCAGCGCGTTCTGCGCGCGCACGCGCGCGTCGCTCGCCTTCTGCAGCTGGCGGGCAAAGAACGCCAGCCGCTTGTCGAGCTGGGCGTGGGCGGGGCCGGCCGCCACCGCCGCGAGAAGACCGAAAACCGCGAAAGCTCGAGACATACGCAGGTTCCGGCATTCTTGGACAGACCGCGACGTTTCGCCACAGTGAGCTTCTCTCCCACGCGCGCGCAGGAGCCCAGCCAGAGTCCCACTCGCCCGGAGGACTGGTGCATCTCAGACAGCGACCCTGGAGTTTTTCCCGTGAAGCGGACCCATCAGGGTCGTGGGGGTGGGCCGTCCGTGGCATATAGGAGGGACCCATGACTTCGGCCTCACTGACGGCCTCCCAGGTCCGGGAGGAGTTCCTCAAGTTCTTCGAGACGCGGGGGCACCGGCGGGTGGCGTCCTCGTCGCTGGTCCCCCAGAACGACCCCACGCTGCTGTTCACCAACGCCGGGATGGTGCAGTTCAAGGACCTCTTCACCGGCCGCGAGAAGCGGGACTACACGCGCGCGACCAGCTCGCAGAAGTGCGTGCGCGCCGGCGGCAAGCACAACGACCTGGACAACGTCGGGTTCACCGCCCGCCACCATACCTTCTTCGAGATGCTGGGGAACTTCTCCTTCGGCGACTACTTCAAGGCCGACGCGGTGGAGTTCGCCTGGTCGTTCGTGACCGGGACGCTGGGGCTGGACAGGAAGCGGCTGGCGGTCACTGTCTTCAACGGCGAGCGTGGCATCCCCTGGGACGAGGAGGCGTTCGAGCTGTGGGCGAAGCAGGGCGTCCCCCGGGACCACATCCACAAGCTCGGCTACAAGGACAACTTCTGGGCCATGGGCGACACCGGCCCGTGCGGGCCGTGCTCGGAGATCCACTTCCACCAGGGGGACGACATCCCCTGCGCCGAGGTGGCGGCCGGGCGGCCCTGCCTGGGCGTGGCGTGCGACTGCGACCGCTGGCTGGAGATCTGGAACCTGGTGTTCATGCAGTTCGAGCGCAAGGAGAAGGACGCGCCGCTCATCCCCCTCCCCAGGCCCTCCATCGACACCGGCGCGGGGCTGGAGCGCGTCACCTCGGTGGTCCAGGGGCGGCGCTCCAACTACGACACCGACCTGTTCCAGGCGCTGATCCGGCGGATCGCCGAGCTGGCCGGGAAGCCGTACGGGAAGAGCGAGGACGACAGCGCGTCGATGCGCGTCATCGCGGACCACTCGCGGGCGGCGGCGTTCCTGATCTCGGACGGGGTGCAGCCGTCCAATGAAGGGCGGGGCTACGTGCTGCGCCGCATCATGCGGCGCGCCATCCGCCACGGGTCGAAGCTGGGACTGAACGACCCGTTCCTCCACCAGGCGGTGGACGAGGTCATCGGGCGGATGGGGGCGGCGTACCCGGAGCTGAAGGAGAACCGCTCCTTCGTGCTGGAGGCCACGCGGTTCGAGGAGGACTCCTTCCGGCGCACGCTGGACCGCGGGCTGAAGATGATCGACGAGGAGATCGGCTCGCTGAAGAAGGGCGGCGGGAAGGTGCTCCCCGGCCAGGCGGTGTTCTTCCTCCACTCCACCCACGGCTTCCCCTGGGACCTGACGCAGATCATCGCGCGCGAGCGCGGCTTCGACATCGACCAGGCGGGCTACGAGCGGCTGATGGAGGAGGAGCGCGCGCGCGGCGGCTTCCAGGGGTCGGGCGACAAGGCGGTGGGCGACGCCTACCTCAAGCTCCAGGAGCGCCTGGGGGAGACGCAGTTCCTGGGCTACGAGGGTGAGGGGCACGAGGGTGAGGGCAGCGTCACCGCGCTGCTCAAGGGCGGCGTGGAGGTGCCGTCGGCGAAGGCGGGCGAGGAGGTGGAGATGGTGGTGGACCGGACGCCGTTCTACGGCGAGTCCGGCGGGCAGGTGGGCGACACCGGTGGGGCGGAGGGGCGCGGCGGGAAGGTGAAGGTGCAGATCCTCGACGCGCAGCGGCCGGTGCCCGGGCTGGTGGTGCACCGGGTGAAGGTCGTCTCCGGGGAGCTGGCGGTGGGTGAGCAGCTCCAGCTCGCGGTGGACGGCCGGCGGCGGGCGATGATCCGGGCCAACCACTCCGCCACCCACCTGCTGCACAGGGCGCTCAAGCTGGTGCTGGGGGACCACGTGAAGCAGGCGGGGTCCGTGGTGGCGCCAGACTACCTGAGGTTCGACTACTCGCACTTCGCGGCGCCACCGGCGGAGCAGCTGGAGCAGGTGGAGGACCTGGTCAACGAGTGGATCCGCGACAACGAGGCGGCGCAGACGAAGGTGATGGGCATCGAGGAGGCGAAGCAGTCCGGCGCGGTGGCGCTGTTCGGGGAGAAGTACGGCGACCGGGTGCGCGTGGTCTCCGTCCACCCCCAGTCCACCGAGCTGTGCGGCGGCACCCACGTGAAGAGGAGCGGGGACATCGGCCTGTTCAAGCTCACCGGGGAGTCGTCCATCGCCTCGGGGGTGCGGCGCATCACCGCGCTCACCGGGATCGGCGCGCTCCAGTACGTGCGGGAGATCGAGCACGAGGTGCGCAAGGCGGCGGAGCTGTTGAAGACCACCCCCAAGGAGCTGTCGCGGCGGGTGGAGACCACCCAGAAGCGGGTGAAGGAGCTGGAGCGCAAGGTGGAGGAGGTCACCGTCCGCGCCATGAAGGGCGGCGGCTCGGCGGCCGGCGAGGGCGCGCCGGGGGAGGCCACCACGCAGGAGATCGGCGGGATCAAGGTGCTCACCCGCCAGGTGGACGAGGCGGATCCGAAGATCCTCCGCACGCTGGCGGACCAGTACCGCGACCAGCTCAGGAGCGGCGTGGTGGCCCTGGGCGGCGCCACCGCGGACGGGAAGGCGCTGATCCTGGTGGCGGCGACCAAGGACGTGGTGGAGAAGGGGTTCAAGGCCGGCGACCTCATCCGCGAGATGGCGAAGGAGGTGGGCGGGGCCGGCGGCGGGAAGCCGGACATGGCGCAGGCGGGCGGGTCGGACCCGTCCAGGATCCCGGCCGCCTTCGAGCGCCTGTATGGGCTGATCCGGCGATAGGGGCCATACTGCGCGGGTGCGCGTGCGCCTGCCCTGGGTCCTGGTCGCGGTGGCGGTGGCGGCGCTGGCCGGGTGTGATCGGGCCGGCGGAGCGCCCGGCGCGCCCGGCGAGGACCGCACCCTCCAGCGGCTGCAGCAGGAGGCGGTCCGGCGGCAGGAGCAGGCGACCAGGGTGGAGCGGCTGGCGAACGCGGCGGTGACGCCGCAGGCGGAGACGCGGAAGGCGCTGCCGCCGCCGAAGCAGCCGCGGGCGGCGATCGGGCCGCTGCAGCTGGAGGTGGTGGCGCTGACCGTGAGCCACGTGGTGGAGGGGCAGCGGGTCAGCGTGGCGACCGAGGACCGGTTCCTGCGGGTGCAGGTGGCGGTGAAGAACGCGGGGAAGGCGGCGGCGACGGCGGACTTCGCGCAGGCGGCGCTGGTGGGTGTGGACCAGCGAACGTGGGGCATTGCCCGAGACGCGCAGCGGCTGGCGGGGACCCCGGCGCTGCGATCGGGGCTGGCCCCGGGCGAGAGCCGGGACTTTGTGATGTTCTTCGAGGTTCCGGAGGCCGCGCTGGGTGGTGGACTGGTGCTGGCGGTGTCTGGTGCGGGTGCGGGCCGAAATGGAGACGGAGTAATTTCGCTCGATTAGGGTGAATGAAGTGAAGCCCATCCCCCTCCGGATCAAGCTCCCGTACGGGTCCGAGGCGGAGTTCGTCGACCGTTACGGCTCCAACGTGACGCGCGGGGGGATCTTCGTCGCCACGCGGTCCCTCAAGCCGGAAGGGACGATCATCGGGTTCGAGTTCGTGCTCGCTGGAGGGGAGCGGCTGCTCCGCGGCGAGGCGGTGGTCGTCAAGGCGCAGGTGGACGAGGGCGGGCAGCGGGCCGGGATGACGCTGCGGTTCACCCGGCTGGACGTGGCCAGCAAGGCGCTCATCGACCGGCTGGTGGAGGGGAGGGGCGGTGGCGTGGGGCCGGCCGAGCCCACCCCGGCGCCCGAGCGCGCTCCACAGGCGCCGAAGCCTCCAGCCCCTTCCACCCCACCGGGGCTCGTCAGCCGCGCGCGGACGGAGCGCCAGCCGGTCATGATCCGCCCGGAGGACATCCCCCCGGCCCCGCCGGCCCCGAAGCGGCGCCGGAGCGTCCCGGAGCTGGAGCCTCCGCGGCTCCAGTCCGACGAGCGCGCTCCGGACGTGGTCCTGGGCATCGACCTGGGCACCACCAACTCCCGGGTCGCCGTGTTCAAGGATGGCCGGCCCCGCCTGGTGCCGCTGGACCCGGAGGGCCGGAGCTTCGCCCTCCCCTCCCTCGTCGCCCTGGACCGCGAGGCCGGCGCGCTGGTGGTGGGCGAGCGCGCCCGCGATTCCATGGTGCGCGACCCGCAGTCCGCCGTCTTCGCGGCGAAGCGGTTGATCGGCCAGCGCGCGCGCAGCCCGAACGTGACCGCGCGGGCGGACCGGCTCCCGTTCGCCCTGGTGCCGGACCGCTCCGGCGACGCGGCCGTCCGCTTCGGCGACAACGTCTACTCCATGGCGGAGCTCTCCTCCGTCCTGATCAAGGAGCTGAAGGACGCCGCCTCGCGCCACCTGGGCCACCCGGTGGGCCGCGCCGTCCTCTGCGTCCCCGCCTACTTCAACGACCGCCAGCGCGCCGCGATGCTGGAGGCGGCCCGGCTGGCCGGCCTGGAGGTGCTGCGCATCTTCAACGAGCCGACCTCGGTCTCGCTCGCCTTCGGCTACGGCCAGGCGCTGGCCCGCAAGCGGATCCTCGTCTACGACCTGGGAGGCGGCACCTTCGGCGCCTCGGTGGTGGAGGTCACCGGCGACGACCTGGAGGTGGTGGCCACCGGCGGCGACAACTTCCTCGGCGGGATGGACTTCGACGAGCGCGTCGCCGCGGAGCTCTCCTCGCGCTTCGAGCGGCGCGAGCAGCGCAGGCTGGACGCCACGCCCATCGGCCAGCAGCGCCTCCGCGACGCCGCCGAGCGCGCCAAGATCTCCCTCTCCGGCGCCGCCGCCGCCGCCGTCCACCTGCAGGGCGCGGCGATCGGTGAAGGCGGCGACGCCATCGACCTGCGCGACGAGCTCTCCCGCGACCGGCTGGAGGCGCTCACCTCCGAGCTGGTGGAGCGCACCATCCAGGTCACCCGCGCCGTCCTGGACTCCGCCGGGCTCACCGCGGAGAAGCTGGACGAGGTGCTGCTGGTGGGCGGCCAGAGCAAGGCGCCGCTGGTGCGCCGCCGCGTGCAGGAGCTGTGCGGCCGGCCCCCGAGGACGGACGTGGACGCGCAGGCCGCGGTGGCGCTGGGCGCGGCCATCCTGGGCCACGCGCTCACCGAGGCCTCGCGCGGCAAGCCGGGCGTCACCCTCTCCGAGGTGCTCTCCGCGCCCATCGGCATCGGCGAGCGCGGCGGCGGCGTGCAGCGCGTCTTCGAGCGCAACACCCGCCTCCCCGCCGAGAAGACCGTCACCTTCCCGGTGAGCGAGGGCCAGCCGGCCAGCGTCGCCGTCTTCCAGGGCGCCGCCCCCCGCGCCGAGGAGAACGAGTACCTGGGCTGCATCCAGGCCCCCGCGGACCGCGCCGGGGAGGTCACCTTGCACTTCGCGCTCTCCGCCGACGGCATCCTCGGCCTCACCGCCATCTCGCCCACCGGCCGCCGCGAGGTGGCGCGGATGACCACCGCCGACGCCCCGGACGACGCGCGCGCGGCGATGCTCGCCTCCTCCCCGCTGGGGACGCCCGGGAGGCCCCGCCCGGGGCTCCTCAGGAAGGGCCTGCAGAGGCTGCTCCGCCGGTAGCGGCCCGCCCGGTCCGGTTCCTCCTTGACAGCCCCGCCCGCCCGCGGCTCTACTGGCTGAAATTGACTTTCATTATCAATTTCAGGAGACAGCCGTGAGGATCTGGAGGAACCTGCTGTGTGCCGGGACGGCGCTGTGCGTGGGCGCCGGCTGCGGCGAGCGCACCCTGGACGAGGAGGCCGGGCCGGTCATCGACGACTACGCCGCCATCGCCCGCGCGGGCTACGCGGACTCGGCGAGCAAGGCGGAGGAGCTGAAGGCGGCCGTCGACGCCTTCGTGGCGTCACCTGGCGCGGCGACGCTGGAGGCGGCGCGCACCGCCTGGAAGGCCGCGCGCGAGCCCTACGGGCAGACGGAGGCGTTCCGCTTCTATGACGGGCCCATCGACGACCCGGCCACCGGACCGGAGGGCCGGATCAACGCCTGGCCGCTGGACGAGGCGCACATCGACTACGTCCAGGGCAACCCCGCCAGCGGGATCATCAATGACCCGGCCGCGTTCCCCACCCTGTCGAAGACCCTGCTCGCCGACCAGAACGAGAACGGCGGCGAGAAGAACATCTCCGCCGGGTACCACGCGCTCGAGTTCCTCCTCTGGGGCCAGGATCTCAGCTCCTCCGGCCCCGGGGACCGGCCGCACACCGACTACGTCACCGGAGGTGGCGGGACCGCGACCCACCAGGATCGCCGGGGGCAGTACCTGCGCCTCGCCGCGGAGCTGCTGGTGGACGACCTCCACGCGGTGCGCGACGCGTGGGCAGCGGGCGAGGCCGGCTACGGCCAGCAGCTCCGGACGGCCGGCGCGAAGGAGGCGCTCCGCCGGATGCTGGTGGGCATGGGGAGCCTGGCCGGCGCGGAGCTCTCCGGCGAGCGGATGGTGGTGGCCTATGACAACCGCGACCAGGAGGACGAGCACTCCTGCTTCAGCGACAACACGCACCGCGACCTCCACCTCAACGCGCTCGCCGTCCAGAACGTCTACCTGGGCCGCTACGGGAACATCGACGGTCCCGGGCTGGACGAGCTGGTGCGGTCGCGCGACGCGGATCTGGACGCGAAGCTGAAGCAGCAGCTGGAGGCGAGCGTCGCGGCGGTGCAGGCCATCCCGGCGCCGTTCGACCAGGCCATCCACGACGACACCGCCCGGGCGAAGATCCTGGCCGCGGTGAGGGCGCTCCAGGATCAGACCGACACCATCGTCGAGGTGGCGTCGCTCCTGGGCATCCAGATCAACGTCCAGTGACGCGGATGGAGGCCCGCCACATCCTGATCGCGCTGCTGGGGCCCGCGGCGCTCGCCGCCGCGTGCGGCCCTGCGGCCGAGCCCGGGGAGGAGCTCTCCGGCGGCGAGACCACCGTGTTCGACCAGGGCCGCGGCGCCTTCTCGCTCGCGGCGCGCAACCTCCAGGGGGAGCGGCGGGACCGCTTCTTCGTGGGGAACGCGCTGTTCAACCGCAGCTGGGTCACCGCGCCGTCCTCCACGACGGGTCAGGACGGGCTGGGGCCCACCTTCAACGCCACGTCCTGCTCGGCCTGCCACTTCAAGGACGGCCGCGGCGCTCCACCCGCGGACGCCGGCGAGGAGTTCCTGGGCCTCCTCCTCCGCCTCAGCGTCCCCGGCCAGGACGAGCACGGCGGTCCGCCCGGCGACCCGAATTACGGCGGCCAGTTCAACCACCGGTCGGTCCTCGGCGTCCCCGCGGAGGGGCGCTCCACGGTGACCTACGAGGAGGTCCCGGGCGCGTTCCCGGACGGCGCCCCGTACAGCCTCCGCCGGCCGTCGTACGTACTGAGCGACCTGCAGTTCGGCCCGCCGGCGCCCGGGCTCATGCTGTCGCCGCGGACGGCGCCGGCGATGATCGGGCTGGGGCTGCTGCAGGCCGTCCCCGAGGAGACCATCCTCGCGCGGGCGGACGAGGACGACGCCGGCGGCGACGGCATCTCCGGCCGGCCGAACCTCGTCTGGGACCCGAAGGCGGGCGGCACGCGCCTGGGCCGGTTCGGCTGGAAGGCCAACCAGGCGGGCCTGGAGCAGCAGACCTCGGGCGCCTTCCTGGGCGACATCGGCATCACCTCTCCGCTCTTCCCTTCGGAGAACTGCCCGCCCACGCAGGCCGCGTGCGCCGCCGCGATCGCCGGCGGCTCCCCGGAGATCGACCAGGACAAGGTCGAGGACGTGACCTACTACTCGCACCTGCTGGCGGTCCCCGCGCGCCGCGACTGGCAGGAGCCCCAAGTCCTCCGCGGGAAGGCCGCGTTCCTCGCCGCGGGCTGCGGCGCCTGCCACGCGCCCAGCCTGGTCACCGGGACGCTGGACGGCTTCCCGGAGCTCTCGGGGCAGACCATCCGGCCCTTCACGGACCTGCTCCTGCACGACATGGGCGAGGACCTGGCGGACCACCGGCCGGACTTCCTCGCCACCGGACGCGAGTGGAGGACCCCGCCGCTGTGGGGGATCGGCCTGGTCGCGGTCGTCAACGAGCACACCGACTTCCTGCACGACGGCCGCGCCCGGAACCTGGCGGAGGCGATCCTCTGGCACGGCGGCGAGGCCGAGGCGGCGCGCGAGGCCTTCCGCGCCATGGACGAGGACGAACGCGCCGCGCTCCTCCGCTTCCTGGAGTCGCTATGAATTTCACCCGTGGGTTCCTCCTGGCACTGGCCGCCGGCGTCGCCGCCTGTGCCCCGGTGCCGCTGGGCGACGGCGAGAAGCGGATCGTCGTCCGCCAGATCGCCACCTCCGTCGCGCTGCCCGCCCTCGACGACGTCGCGGCGAGCGCGGGCGCGATGCGGTCGGCGATCCAGGTCCTCGCGGGCGCGCCGTCGCAGGAGGGCCTGGACGCGGCCCGGGAGGCCTGGCGGGCCGCGCGGGTCCCCTGGAAGGAGGTGGAGGCGTTCGGCTTCGGCCCCGCGGCGGACCTGCGGCTCGCCGTGGCGATGGACCAGCGGCCGGTGGACGCGGCGAAGATCGACCTGGAGCTGGCCGGGACCTGGGCGCTGACCGAGGCCCGCGTGGAGGCGCTGGGCGCCAACGTCAAGGGGTTCCACGCCGTGGAGCACCTGCTCTTCAGCGGAGACCTCCCCTCGCTCACCACGGATCCGCTGGCCCCGCGACGGCGCGACTTCCTGGTGGCGCTCGCGCAGAACCTGGAGCGCAAGGCGTCGGATCTGCGCGCCGCGTGGGCGGCGGACGGCGGCGGCGGCTACGTCACCACCCTCACCGAGCCGGGCGCGTCCAACGCCACCTACCCGACCATCAAGTCGTCGATCGACGCGCTGGTGAACGAGAGCGTGTTCCTGAGCGAGCTGATCGCCGACGACAAGCTGGGCAAGCCGTCCGGGACCGCCACGGGCGGGATCCCGCAGCCGGACCTCCAGGAGTCGGGCCCCAGCGACCACTCCATCGCGGACATGGCCGCCAACGGCTTCGCCATGGAGTCGATCTCGGATCTCGCGTCGCGCATGGCGGATCGGGGTCGGGACGGAGCATAGGCAGAGGCGGCTCCGGCTCAGGCGGATGCGGATCTGGCTCGGGAGGGCGCGGGTCGGGGATGGGCGTGTCGTGCGACCGACGTGCCACCCGGCTCTGGATCAGACGACGTGCAGCAAGACGAGCAGCAGCAAGGTTCCGACGATCGAGAGCAGGATGGAGCCGAGGCACCCCAGCTTGCCGGAGAAGAACACGAACACGGGCTGCCGGGTCCACGGGTTGGCCTA
>Ga0209382_10008261_pt1 | contig 13131 bp, 9 predicted proteins | sample SoiMetdeltSBSDD5_FD_187599 | JGI IMG/M metagenome (GOLD analysis project Ga0209382, IMG submission 187599) | Bulk soil microbial communities from a Populus tree surrounding site in Tennessee, USA - Soil MetaG P. deltoides SBSDD5 (SPAdes) (version 2) | ecosystem: Environmental > Terrestrial >... | reverse complement strand
GGTGGACGAGATCATCGCCATGCTGCACGAGCGACTCCGGGTGGGCTCCATCGCGTGAGACATCCTGTCGCAATCCCGAGGCGCGCCACGGCTCCGCCGGGGCGCGGTGGTAGTGCGAAGCCGCAGGTCGTTCGACGGCCGAGGCGAGCCTGTGACGAGGCGTTGGGGGTCTGAGGGCCATATCGGGGCCCTCAGGAAGAACATGACTGAGCTGTCGGTCGTCGGGCGCGCGACGCCCAAGAAAGATGGGCCTGAGAAGGTCACCGGCCGCACCCGGTATCTGCACGATCTCGTCCTGCCGCGGCTCGCGCACGGCAAGATCTTGCGATCGCGGCACCCGCACGCGCGGCTGGTCCGCATCGACACGCGGCGCGCCGCGGCGCTGCCTGGCGTGCTGGCGGTGCTGACGGGCACCGACGTCGAGCAACAACCGTTCGGATTTGCGCGGGACCAGACCGCGCTCAAGACGGGCAAAGTGCGCTGCATCCGCGACGAGATCGCCGCCGTCGCCGCCGAAACGCCGGCCATCGCCGAGGAAGCGCTCGCGCTCATCGACGTGGAGTACGAGCCGCTGCCGACGGTGTTCAGCCCGGACGACGCGCTCGCGCCCGGCGCCCCGCGCGTGCACGACGAGCGCGCCGACAACCAGACGGATCTGCGCTATCAGTTCACCCACGGTGACGTCGATCGCGCGTTCGCCGACGCGGCGGCCGTCGTGGAGGGCGTCTACCGGCTGAACTTCGTGACGACGTGCTGTCTGGAGACGATGGTCGCCCTGGCGGACTGGGACCCTCGCGGCACGCTCACGATGTGGTCCACGACGCAGGTGCCGTTCCTCTACCAGCGCGAGCTCGCGAAGGCACTCGGCATCTCCGGCGACCGGGTGCGTGTGATGCAGCCGCCCGTCGGCGGGAACTTCGGGCGCGGCCTGGACCTCTATCCGATCGACGTCATCGCCGCGCTGCTCGCGCGTCGCGTGGGCCGCCCCGTCAAGGTGGAGTTCGAGCGTCTCGAGGAGTTCATCGCCAGCCCTACGCGCGAGCCGTGCACGATCCGGCTGCGCAGCGCGGCCGACGTCGCCGGCCGGCTGCTCGCGCGCGACGCGCACGTGACGATCGACAACGGCGCATACGTGTCGTGGGGCTCGACGACGCCGTACGTGATGCTCGCGACCGTGGCCGGGCTCTACCGCGTGCCGAACGTCCGCTTCGACACCACCATCGCCTACACGAACAATCCTTATTCGGGCTCGATGCGCGGCTACGGCAATCTCGAGAGCACGTTCGCGGTGGAGTCGCAGATGGACGAGCTCGCGGATCGCCTCGGCCTCGACCGCCTCGAGATCCGCCGGCGCAACGTGACGAAGTCCGGCGACGTGAACCCGCAGGGCTTCGTCGTCACGTCGTGCGCGATGAGCGAGTGTCTGGAGGCCGTGGGGGAAGCGGTGGCGGCGCCGCTGCCGCCGCCCCAGGCCGGCTGGCGGCGTGGAATCGGCTACGCCGGCATGTTCCACGTCGGCGGTGGCGCGCGGATCTATCGCTCCGACGGCTGCGGCGCGATCGTGAAGATGGACGACTTCGGCAAGGTCGTGCTGATCACGGGCGCGAGCGAGATCGGCCAGGGCTCGGAAACCGTGCTCGCGATGATCGTGGCCGAGACACTCGGCGTGCCGCTCGAGCGCGTGGAGGTCGTCAACTCCGACACCGCGGTCAAGCCGTGGGATGTCGGCGCTCACGCCAGCCGCACGACGTTCATTGCGGGCAACGCCGCGCGCATGGCCGCCGAGAAGCTGCGCGGCGACTTGCTGGCGATGGCCGCCGAGCAGCTCGACGAACCGGTCGAGCGCCTGGCCATGAAGGACGGCGCCATCATCGTCCTCGCCGAGCCGCAGCGGCGGCTGCCGTACGAGCGCGTCGCGCGTGGCGGTCACTATCAGCCGGGCGGCCGCACGCTCGTGGCCGAGGCGTTCTACGATCCGCCGACGAGCATGCTCGACAAGGACCTGCGCGGCAACGTCTCAGCGACCTATGGGTTCGCGGCGCAGGCCGTGGTGCTGGACGTCGACGGCGCGACCGGCGTCATCCGCGTGCGCCGCGTCGCCTCCGCGCACGATGTTGGTCGCGCGCTGAACCCGCTGGCCGCCGAGGGCCAGATCCACGGCGGCATCCACATGGGGCTCGGCTACGCGCTCGCAGAGCATCTCGTGGTGGAGCAGGGACAGGTCCTGACCGCGACGTTCATGGACTATGCGATCCTGCGCGCGGACGACATGCCGGAGATGCTGATCCGGCTGATCGAGACGCACGACGCCGAGGGACCGTTCGGCGCCAAAGGCCTTGGCGAGGCCGGCGTGATTCCCGTCTCCGCCGCCGTCGCCAACGCCGTGCACGACGCGGTCGGCGTGCGCTTCAGCGAGTTGCCGATCACGCCGGGACGCGTGCGCGCCGCACTGGAGGCCGCCCGCCGGTGAAGCTCTTCGAGGGTGTGCGCGTGCTCGATCTGTCGCGAATGCTCGCGGGCCCGTACGGCTCGATGCTGCTGGCCGACATGGGCGCCGACGTGCTCAAGATCGAGGCGCCCGACGGTGGCGATCCGATGCGCGCGATGGGGCCGCCGTTCCTGCCGGGCGGCGAGAGCGCGTACTTTCTCGCGATCAACCGCAACAAGAAGTCGATGGTGCTGGACCTCACGAAGCCGGCCGGACGCGAGGTGTTTTCGGATCTCGCCGCGCAGGCCGACGTCGTGTGGGAGAACTTCCGGCCGGGCGTGATGGACCGCCTCGGCCTCGGCTATGCCGCGCTCTCGGCGCGCAACCCGCGACTCGTCATGTGCTCGCTCTCCGCCTACGGTCAGGACGGTCCCTACCGCGACTGGCCGGCGTTCGATCTGGCGCTGCAGGCGATGGGGGGCGCGATGTCCATCACCGGCGAGGCCGGCGGCCACCCGGTGCGGATGGGGCTGCCGATGGGCGATCTCGCGGGCGGGATGTTCGGCGCGCTGGCAGTCGCGGGAGCGCTCCTGCGACGCGCACGCACCGGACACGGCGCTCGCGTCGACCTGTCGCTGCTGGATTGCCAGGTCTCGCTCCTCTCGTACCTGGCGCAGTACTTCTGGACCGACGGCGTCGTGCCGCAGCCGATGGGCTCGGCGCACACCTCAGTGGTCCCGTACGGGACGCTTCCGACGCGCGACGGCCATCTCATCGTCGCGGTGTTCGAGCGCTTCTGGCCCGCGTTCTGCCGCGCCGCCGGCCACCCCGATTGGGCGAAGGATTCGCGCTTCGCCGCCAACGCTGACCGCGTCGCCAACCGCGCGGCGCTCATGGCGCTGATCGAGCATGCATTCGCGGAGCTGACCACGAACGAGTGGCTGGAGCGCCTGCGCGCCGAAGGCGTGCCGGCCGCGCCGATCCAGACGGTCGATCGCGTGCTGAGCGATCCGCAGGTGCGTCACCGCAGGATGGTCGCGGAGGTGATGCACGAGGGGCTCGGTCGCCTGCCGACGCTGGGCACGCCGATCAAGGTGGACGGCGCGACGGAATTCGCCCCGGCGCCGCCGCCGCGGCTGGGCCAGCACACGAACGATGTGCTGGCGACACTGCTCGACTATTCGGGCGAGCGCATCGACGCGCTCCGCCGTGACGGAGTGATCGTATGACGACCGGGGCCGCACGCGAGCCGCGCGTATGAACATTGCCGTGCTGGGCGGCAGCAACGGCGCGTTGGCGACCGCGGCGGATCTCTCGCTGGCGGGTCACCGCGTTCGGCTCTGGAGGCGCCGCGCGGAGGACGCCGGGGCGCTCGCGAAGGGGATCACGCTCTCGGCCGAGCAGCGCCAGGGCAGCGCGCAACTGGAAAGGGTAACGGCGGATCTCGGCGAGGCCGTGCGTGGCGCCGACGTCGTGGTCGCGCCGCTGCCGGCATCGACTCACGAGGACCTGGGCCGCCGGCTCGCCGGAGTCCTCACCGAGCAGCAAGTGCTGCTCCTCGGCGCGGCGACGCTCGGCTCCTTCGTCATCGCGCGCGAGCTCACCCGCGCGGGCAACCCGCTGCCGCTCGCGATCGCGGAGACCGGCACGCTGGCGTACCTCGCGCGCAAGACAGGTCCCGCCGCCGTCGCGGCTCCGGTGCGCGCGGCGAACCTGCCCGTCGGCGTCTTCCCGGCGTCGCGCGCCAAGGACGCCCTCGTGCGCGTGCGCGAGCTCTATCCCGCGACGCGCCCGTGCGTCGACGCCGTCGACGTCGCGCTCACCAACGTCGGGCCGGTGATCCATCCGCCGCTCGTTCTGGTCAATGCCGGCGCCATCGACCGCGGGCCCTTCGACATTCACGCCGCCGGCACCACCGCGAGTGCCCGCCGACTGATCGATGCCGTGGACGCCGAGCGCGTGGCCAGCCGCAAGGCATGGGGCTTTCCCGCGCCGCACTACGAGATGGCCACGTACTACGACGAGGCGCACGCGGCGGAGGGACTCTACGGCGCCGGCGCCAAGGCCAAGCTGATCGCCAGCGGACTCTGGAACGAGCTCGTCAACTTCGAGCACCGCTACGTGACCGAAGACGTTGAGCTGGGGCTGCCATTCTTAGAATCCGCGGCGCGCTCGGTGTCGGTGGCGTCACCGGCGACGTCGGGCTTGCTCGGCGTGTTCGGCGCGCTGCTCCGCCGGCCGCTCGCCGGGCGCGGCCGTGATCTCGACCATCTGGGCCTCGGCGAGCTGACGCTGCGAGAGGTGCGCGAGCTCTTCCACGACGGCTGGCACGGGGCGCTGTGGCGTCGAGTGCTGAGATGAGCGTCCGCGTCGGCGTCACCCTCATGGCGACCGAGCCCCCGGATCGATTTCGGCAGCTCGTACAGCTCATCGACGCCGCCGGCTTCGACGAGCTCTGGATCTGCGACTCGTCGCTGCACGCGCGCGACGTGTACGCATACCTTGGGCTGGTCGCGACGACGTCGCCGCGCCTGTCGTTCGGCCCCAACTGCACACACCCGTACACGCGGCATCCGGCAATCACGGTGAACGCGATCGGCACGCTGCACGAGCTGTCCGGCGGGCGCGCGCGTCTGGCGCTCGGCGCCGGCGATCGTCCGGTGACCGAGCTCGGGTACCGCGCGGCCCCGGTGGCGACCGTGCGCGAGGCGGTCGCCGTGGCGCGCGCGCTCACAGCGGGCGGCGAGGTGACGCGGCAGGCGCCGATCGTGCTCGCGCGCGGGCGCCTGACCATGACGCTGCCGTCGCCGCTGCCGATCTACGTCGCCGCCTCCGGCGCGCGGATGCTCGAGCTCGGCGGCGAGGTCGCCGACGGCGTCCTCTTCTTCAGCGGCGTGTACCCGCCGTGCGTCGAATGGGCGCTCGCGCGGATCGCCGATGGGGCGCGGCGTGCGGGGCGTGATCCCGCATCGCTCGACGTCGCGTGCACGGTCGCCGGCTCGCTGCGCGAGGACATGCAGCTCGCGCGCCGCGAATGCGCGCCCATGGCCGCGTGGTTTCCACAGACGGCGCCCGTCTATGCCGAGCTGGGCGGCGTCCCGCCTGAGGTCGCCGCGCGGATCCGGGCCGCGTACGCGGGTGGACACTTCGACGGCGCGCACGGCGCCTTCGCCCACGTCACCGACGAGATGGTCGATCGCTTCACCGTTGCCGGCGGCGCCGAGCTGTGGCGCAGGCGGCTCAAGGATCTCGTCGCGCTGGGTGTCCGCCACCTGAACGTCTTCGTACTGTCGCGCGACGCGCGCGGCATGCTCGAGGCGTTCGCACGCGACGTGCTGCCGGCCGTGCGGGGTCTCGCGTGACGCTGCCGCCCGGCTACGTGCTGATCCGACCCGAAACGCTGGTGGCGCTGCAGAAGGCCGTCGAAGCGGTGCTCGGCGCTCGCGCGGCGGAGTGTCTTGTGGCGGGCGGGCTCGCCGGCGGCGCGAAGGCGACGGCGTCGCTGGACGGGCCGCCCGAGGCACGAGTGCGACGGCTGCTCGAGGCGGGGCGGGACATCGGCTGGGGCGACTTCGCGCTCGAACTGCTCACGCCGACGCAGCTCGTCGTGACCGTCGGGGACTCGCCGTTCGCGCGCGTCTACGGCCACGCGGCGGGACCGGTCTGCCACCTCACGAGCGGCGTGCTGCAGACGCTGGCGTCCACGGTGCTCGAGTCGCCGGTCGTCGTCGAGGAAACGATATGCGCGGCGATGGGCGCCGCACGCTGCCGGTTCGAGACGCGCGAGACGGTCGCCGTTTCGCGCGAGCCGCTGCTGCGCGGCGTGCTCCACGTCGGCATCGTCGTGGACGATCTCGAGCGGAGCCTGGGTGAATGGCAGCGGATCTTCGGCGTGAGCGCGGGCGATCGCTGGCAGAGCGACGTCGGCGTGAAGGTCGCTTTCGTCGAGGTCGCGGGCACGCGCCTGGAGCTCGTGCAGTACACCGGGCCGATCGTCGAGCGCTTCGGCCCGGTCCTGGCTCGTCGTGAGGGCGTGCATCACGTGTGCTTCGCCGTCGACGACCTGGACGCCGCCCTCGCCGCGATGCGCGCGCGGGGCCTGCGCGTGGTGCCGGGGTTCCCGCTGGAAGGCGCCCACGGGCGCATCGCGTTCCTCGAGCCTGAGCCGACGACGGGTCTCGTCACCGAGCTCTGCCAGCCGCGCGAGCGCGCGTGATGGGCGTGCGCCTCGGCGTCGATGTCGGCGGCACCTTCACCGATCTTCTGCTCGCGCGTGACGGCGCGCCGCCGCGCGCGGCGAAGACGCCGTCCACGCCGGCTGATCCCTCCGAAGGCTTCCTGGCCGGCCTCACGCAGCTGGCGGCGGACGAGGGCCGTCCGCTCGACGCGTTCTTGCATGACGTCGATGTGATCGTCCACGGCACGACCGTCACCACCAACGCGGTCCTGACCGGCGACGTCGCGCGCGTGGGCTTGCTGACGACGCGCGGATTCCGCGACGCGCTGGCGATGCGGCGGGGCATTCGCGAGGCGCAGTACGACAACCGGTACGCGGCGCCGCCGCCGCTCGTTCCGCGGTGGCTGCGACTGCCCGTCACGGAGCGGGTGGATGCGACCGGTGCCGTCCTCACGCCGCTGGACGAGGCGGACCTCGACGCGGCGCTGGAGACGCTGCGCGGCGCCGGCGTGGGGGCGGTCGCCATCTGCTTCATGCACGCGTGGGCCAACTCCGCGCACGAGTGCCTGGCCGAAGCGCGTGCGCAGGCAGCGCTGCCGGCGGCCTACCTGTCGCGCTCGTCCGCGCTTCTGCCCCAGGTGCGCTTCACCGAGCGCGTCAGCACCACGGTGCTCAACGCCGCCGTCGGGCCCGTGCTGTCACACTATGTCGATCGTCTCGTCGCGAGGCTCGGCGCGGCCGGATTCCGCGGCGTGCTGCTGGTCATGCAGTCCAACGGCGGCGTGGCGGTGCCGGCCGTGGTGCGCGCGGCGGCAGCGACAACGCTGCTGTCGGGCCCGGCCGCCGCGCCGACGGCGGCGCTCGCCTACGTCGCACCGCACGCGGCGCGCGATTTCATCACGGTCGACATGGGCGGGACCTCGTTCGACGTGTGCCTCGTGAAGGACGGCGTGCCGGCCTTGACGTCGGAAGGCCGCATCGCCCGGTATCCGTTCGGTCTTCCGTCGCTCGCGATCCACACGATCGGCGCCGGCGGAGGCTCGATCGGGTGGCTCGACGACGGTGGCCTGTTGAGAATGGGGCCGCAGAGTGCCGGTGCTCATCCCGGTCCCGCGTGCTACGGCCGCGGCGGTCCGCGCCCGACATGCACCGACGCCGACCTCGTGCTTGGCCATCTCTCGCCGACGGGTTTTCTCGGGGGCCGCTTCCCGCTCGACGCGGCGGCCGCGCGGGCCGCCGTCGCCACGCTCGCCGGGCCGCTCGGGCGCGGCCTGGAGGCGACGGCCGCCGGGATGGTGCAGGTGATCGACGCGAACATGGCGGCGGGGATCCGGCACGTCAGCGTGGAGCGCGGCCACGATCCGCGCGAGTTTCTCCTCGTCGTCGGCGGCGGAGCCGGGCCCGTTCACGCGGCCGGCATCGCGCGCGAGCTCGGCCTCACGCGGCTCCTGGTGCCCCGCGATTCGTCGATGTTCTGCGCGGCGGGACTCGTGCGCTCGGATCTACGACACGACTTCGTGCGAAGCCATCCGAGTGCCTTCGATCGGCTCGACCGCGCGGCGCTCTCACGCGTGGCGGCGTCGCTTGCGGCCGACGCACGCGCGACGCTCGCCGCCGAGGGCGTCGCGCCCGAGCGCGCGATCGTGCGCCTAGCCTGCGACGTCCGCTATCTCGGCCAGTACCACGAGCTGACCGTCGAATGGCTCGCCGACGAAGCGGCGGAGGCCGATGTCTCGGGCGTCAGCAAGCGCTTCCACGAGACCCACGACCGCCAGTACGGCTACGCGCTGCCCGAGACGCCACTGGAGCTCGTGAACGTGCGTGCGGTTGCGCTTGGCCTCACACCGGCGTCGCCGCCGGCCGAGATTGCGCGCGGCAATGCCTCCGCCGCACACCGCGGTCGCCGCCGCGCGTGGGTGGCGGACGCTGAGGCATTTGCCGACACCGATGTCTTCGACGGCGAGGCGCTCGGCGCCGGCGCTCGGCTCGCGGGGCCAGCCATCGTCGAGCTGCCGACGACCACGGTCGTCGTGGCGCCGGGCTTCGGTCTCGAGGTCGATCGCCACGGATCGTTCATGATCGAGCGCCGATGACATCCGCCGCCATCGATCCGATCTTCGCCTCCGTCCTCGAGCGCCGGCTGAAGGCGATCACCGAGGAGATGGGGCTCACACTGCTGCGAACGACGCGCTCGCCGATTCTCAGCGAGGCGCGTGACTTCGTCACCGGGCTGTACGGCCCGGGCGGCGAGATCTGGGCGCAGAGCGAGTACATCCCCATCCTTGCCTTTGCGCTGCAGCCCGCGTGCCGCGCCGTCATCGCCGCCTTCGAGGGCGACGTGCACCCCGGCGACGTGTTCCTGCACAACGACGTGTTCTCCGGCGGCAACCAGAACAACGACGTGGCCGTCTTCCGGCCCGTGTTCGTCGACGGTCGGCTCGTCGCGTGGGCGGCCACCAAGGGGCACCAGGCCGACATCGGCGGGGCGCAGGCGGGCGGCTACAACCCGCGCGCGACCGAAGTGTGGCAAGAAGCGCTGCGCATCCCGCCGCTGCGCATCGTCGAGCGCGCGACGCTGCGCCGCGACGTGTGGCGGATGGTCTTCGCGAACGTGCGCCTGCCAATCGTGGAGGAAGACATCCGCGCGCAGATCGGCGGCACCGTGATGGGTGAGCGCGGAGTGGTGGATCTCTACCGGCGCTCGGGTGCCGAGCGCGTCGAGACGCACCTGGCCTACCTCTTCGATGCCGCCGAGCGTCGGATGCGTGCCGAGCTCGCGCGCATCCCCAACGGCGTCTACACGGGCGAGTCGACGGTGTTCGACGACGGCCATCACGAAGGCAGTCGGCACAAGATCCGGGTGACCATCACCGCGCGCGGCGGCGAGCTGGCGCTCGACTACACGGGGACGGCGCCGCAGACCGTCGGCTTCGTCAACGCGCCGCTGGCTTCGTCGTACTCGGCAATCTTGTTGACGGTGCTCATGCTCGTGGATCCGGAGATCCCTCACAACGAGGGAATCCTTCGCACCATCCGCGTGGAGATCCCGCGCGGCACGCTACTGAACGCGGACTTTCCGGCGGCGACGACGTTCGGGAACACGCTGGCCGGTCCGCACTCCGACGCGATCTTCCGGGCGCTCGCCGACGCGGTGCCCGACCGCGTGTCGGCGGGGTGGAATCGTATGCTCGGCATGACCGTCGCCGGGATGGATCCGCGCCGCGGCCGGCGCTACGTCGACATCCTCTTTCTCGCGCTGAAGGGTGGCTCCGGCGCCGTGCGCGGCGCCGACGGCTATGACCACATCGGCCTCATCAACACGGCCGGCGGCCTGCTGTCGCAGGACTACGAGATGCTCGAGATCCAGACGCCGCATCGGCTGCTGCGTCACGAGTATCTCGCCGATTCCGCCGGGGCCGGCCGCTGGCGCGGCGGGCTCGGCGTCGTGACGGAGTTCGTCGTCGAGGGCGACGCCGTCACCGGCGTCACGTTCGGCGACGGCGTCGAGGAGGAGGCGCGCGCGTTCGGCCTGTTCGGGGGGCAGCCGGGCAGCGCCAATCGGCTCGAGCTCGCCACGCCGGACGGGCGCACGCTCGTGCCCCGCGCCAAAGACGTCGTCGCGGTCCCGCGCGGCACGATCTTTCGCCAGTGGGCGGGTGGTGGCGGCGGCTACGGAGACCCGCGCGAGCGGCCGCGGGATGCCGTCGGCGCGGAGGTTCGCGACGGGCTGATCTCGCGCCGCGTGGCCGAAGAGGTCTACGGCTTCGAATGACCGCGGCGACGATCATCCACGTCGTAGCGTCCGGGCTCGCCACCGGCGCGATCTACGCGCTGATGGCGCTATCGCTGGTCATCATCTACAACGCCACGCGCACGCTGAACTTCGCCCAGGGCGAGATGCTGATGATGTCGACGTTCGTCGCGTGGGCGGTGCAGCGAGCGCTCGGCCTTCCGCTCGTCCTCACGCTCGTCGTGGCGATCGTCGCCGGCGGCGTGATGGCCTGGCTCGTGGAGCGCACGATCATTCGCCGCGCGATCGGCGGCACGCACTGGGACGTTCTCATCATCACCGTGGGGTTGTCGCTGATCTTGCGCGCGCTCGCGGGCCTGGCGTGGACCCACGACGAGTTTCCGTTCCCGTCGTTCTTCCCGTCGGCGCCCATCGTGCTCGGGCCCGTGCGCCTGGCGCCCGTGTCGGTCGGGATCTTCGGCGGCTCGCTCGCGCTGATGGCGGCGCTCTGGGCGCTGTTTCGGTTCACGCGGCTCGGGCGCGCGATGCGCGCGGTCGCGCAGAACCAGCGTGCGGCGCGGCTCATGGGCATCAGCGTGGAGCGCATGTATTCGACGTCCTGGGTCCTGGCGGGCGTCGTGGGCGCCGTCGCCGGCGTGCTCGTCGCACCCGTCGTCTTCCTGTCGAGCAAGATGGGTCTCATCGTCATCAACGGCTTCACCGCCGCGGTGATCGGCGGCTTCGGCTCGATGCCAGGCGCCGTGCTGGGCGGCATGTTTCTCGGCGTGCTCGAAAACCTGGCGCCGCTGTACTTGCCGTCCGGCATTCGGTACTCGGTGCCGTTCGTCGTGCTCGTGGCTGTGCTGGTCGTACGCCCTGCGGGCCTCGTGGGGCGCATCGAGCGGAGGAAGGTGTGAGCCTCCGCCGCGTGTGGCCGCTCGTCGCCCTCGCCGCGCTCGCCGTGTGGCCGTGGGTCGCGCCGCGCTACTTCGTCTTCCTCGCCAGTCTCGTGCTGGTCAACGTGGTCGTGGCCATCGGCCTGAACCTGCTCTCCGGCTATACGAATCAGCTCTCCTTCGGTCACGCCGGATTCCTCGCCGTCGGCGCGTACGTCGCCGCGCTCACCACGATCCACGCGCCGGCGGTGCCCGTCGTCGTCACGCTGCTGATCGCCGGGGCATTCACCGCGGCCGTCGGGCTCGCGTTCGGCGTGCCGTGTCTGCGCCTGGGCGGCCTCTACCTGAGCATGGCGACCCTCGCGTTCGGCTTCGTGATCACCGAGGCGATTCTCAACCTCGACACGCTGACCAAGGGCGCCGACGGCCTGCGCGTGCCCGCCGCGCGGCTCGGTGGCTGGCCGCTCTCGAGCGATACGACGCGGTACTACCTCACCGCCGTCGTCGCCGTGCTGCTCGTCGCCGCCGCCGTGAACCTGGTGCGCACGCGCCCGGGCCGCGCGTTCCTGGCGCTGCGCGAGAGCGAGATCGCCGCGCAGGCCAGCGGCATTCCGGTCGCCCTGTACAAGACCGCCGCGTTCGGCGTTTCGGCGTTCTACACGGGTGTGGCCGGAGGCCTCTTCGCGTTCGTGGTCGGCTTTCTGTCGCCGGATGCGTTCGACGTATTCCTGTCGGTGGACTTCGTGGTGATGATCATCGTCGGCGGCCTCGGCTCGGTGCCAGGCTCGATCATCGGCGCCGCCGTGGTCACCGTGCTCTACGACTGGCTCGCCGCGTTCCAGAACTATCGACCGCTCATCTTCGGCACCATCCTCATCGCGTGCATGCTGTTCATGCCCGGCGGGATCGTGCGCGCGCTCGAACCCCTTTCAAGGAGGACGTGATGTCCCTCGTCGCTTCGCTGCTGATCGCGCTGGTCGCGCTGGTGGCCGTCGGCCCGGCCATGGCTCAACAGGGCGTGAGCGAGACCGAGATCGTGCTCGGCTGCTCGAACTCGTTCTCCGGCCCGCTCGCCTACACGGGCGAGCAGGCGACACGCTACGGCGTCGACCTCTACTTCAAGGTCCTCAACGACGCCGGCGGCATCAATGGGCGCAAGGTGCGCACCGTGTATTACGACGACGGCTACAAGCCTCAAGAGGCCGTCGCGAACACGCGCAAGCTCGTGGAGCAGGACAAGATCTTCGCGGTGATCGCGCCCCAGGGCACGGCGCCGGTGGCGGCCACGCTCGAGTACCTGGAGGAGAACAAGGTCCCGCTGCTGTTTCCGTTTCAGGGCTCGCCCATTACGCGCGGCAAGAAGTACGTCTTCAGCGGCATGACGCTCTACGACCGCCAGTCGAAGATGATGGTCGACTACCTGGTCGGCCAGCGGAAGTTCAAGACGTTCGCCGTGCTGTACCAGGACGACGATTACGGCAAAGCGTTTCTGACCGCGTACGAAAAGGATCTCGCGCGCCACAATCTGAAGATCGCGGCCGCCGAGCCGGTCAAGCGCGGCGTCACCGACGTCAGCGCTCAGATCGCGAAACTACGCGCCGCGTCGCCGCAAGTCACCTTCCTCGTGCTGACGCCGGGGCCGGGCGCCCAGGCGCTGAAGGAGCGACAGAAGATCGGCTGGACGGACACCGTGATGGTGTCGTCAGGCCCGCTGACCGATGAGAAGTACCTCGGCCTCGCCGGCGACGCCGCCGAGGGTGTCGAAGGGTTGTCGCTCTGGCCCGATCCGCTGACATCCGATCTGCCGGGCGTCAAGGCGTACCGCGCGGCGATGCAGAAGTACTTCGACAAGAACGAGCCGAACCGGTACTCGCTGTCCGGCTACGTCGCAGCGATGCTG
>Ga0209382_10008258_pt1 | contig 13132 bp, 11 predicted proteins | sample SoiMetdeltSBSDD5_FD_187599 | JGI IMG/M metagenome (GOLD analysis project Ga0209382, IMG submission 187599) | Bulk soil microbial communities from a Populus tree surrounding site in Tennessee, USA - Soil MetaG P. deltoides SBSDD5 (SPAdes) (version 2) | ecosystem: Environmental > Terrestrial >... | reverse complement strand
CGACGCGCTCGCGACCGCGTTGGCCAAGCGCGAGAAGCGGCCGCCGCGGAAGCACGGCAACATTCCTCTCTGAGACCTGTCGATCCGGGCGAAGCCCGTTCGTCGTCTCTGTGAACGCGGCGAAACGCGCCGCATCACGACAACGGGAGGTTCCGCGATGAAGTATCTGCTGACGCTCTGGGGCGACGAGGCCCGCTGGGCGGACCGCACGCCCGAGGAGATGGCGGCGTCCATGAAGGAGTGGGACGCCTACACGATCGAAGTCAAGGACGCCGGCGCGTTCCTCGGCGGCGAGGGGCTCCAGCCGACGGCGACCGCGACGACGGTCGCCATCCAGCCGGACGGCAACCAGATCGTCACCGACGGGCCGTTCGCCGAGACGAAGGAGACGCTCGGCGGCTTCTACCTGCTCGAGTGCGAGAACCTGGACGAGGCGATCGCCTGGGCGCGCAAGATCCCCATGCCGGGCGGCAAGGTCGAAGTGCGCCCCGTCATGGACTACGAGGCGGCGGGCTCGGGCGCACATTCGAACGCCGCGGAGGCCCGGCGGTAAGCGCGCCGGACGAGGCCGTCGACCGCCTGTTCCGGGAGGAGTCCGGGCGGGCGGTCGCGGCGCTCATCCGCGTTCTCGGCGACTTCGACCTCGCCGAGGAGGCGGTTCAGGACGCCTTCCTGGTTGCGCTCGAGGTCTGGCCGCAGCGCGGGTTGCCCCGCAATCCCGGTGCGTGGATCACGACGACGGCCAGGAACAAAGCGATCGACAGGATCCGGCGCGCCCGCAGGCTCGAGGACAAGGTGCGTGAGCTGGAGGCGCTCGTGCCGGCGGGCGAGGAGGATGAGATCGACGACAGCTCCATCCCGGACGATCGGCTCCGACTGATCTTCACGTGCTGCCACCCGGCCCTCGCGCCGGAGGCGCGCGTCGCGCTGACACTCCGGACCCTCGGCGGCCTCCAGACGCCCGAGATCGCGCGCGCGTTCCTGACCACGGAGTCGGCCATGCAGCAGCGGCTCGTGCGCGCGAAGCGGAAGATCGCCGGCGCGCGCATCCCCTACGTCGTCCCGCCAGACCACGAGCTGCCCGACCGGCTTGCCTCCGTGCTCGCCTCGCTCTACCTCATCTTCAACGAGGGCTACGCGGCGACGGCCGGCGAGGTGCTCGTCCGCCGTGAGCTCTGCGCCGAGGCGATCCGCCTCACGCGAGTCCTCCGCTCGCTCATGCCCGACGAGCCCGAGGTGGCAGGGCTGCTCGCGCTCATGCTCCTCCAGGACTCCCGCCGCGACGCGCGCACGGGCCCGGACGGCGAGCTGGTCCTGCTGGAGGACCAGGATCGCCGCTTGTGGGACCGGGCGCAGATCGAGGAAGGCATCGGCCTCGTCGACCGCCTGCCCTTGGGGCCTTACGCCCTCCAGGCGGCGATCGCCGCAGAACACGCCCGCGCGGCGACTCCGGACGCGACCGACTGGAGACGCATCGTCGACTTCTACGACCTCCTCGCCGTTGCCGCGCCGGGGCCGGTCGTGAGGCTGAACCGCGCGGTCGCGGTCGCGCTGGCCCACGGCGAGGAGTTCGGGCTGGAGCTGATGGCGCCGCTCGACGACGAGCTCGACGGCTACCACCTCCTCCACTCGGCGCGCGCCGACCTCCTGCGCCGACTCGGCCGGAACCCGGAGGCGGCGGCGTCCTACGCGCGTGCACTCGAGCTGGTCACCCAGCCCGCCCAGCGGGAGTTCCTGGAGCGCCGCCTGGCCGAGGTCACGGGACGACCCACTCGAGATCTCTGACCGCGAGCGGCAGCGAGATGACCTCGCCCGAGATCGGCGCGACGAGCAGGATCGACTGCGGTGTCGCCACTGCTGCAATGGCCTGATCGGGCGCCCACGCGACCGCGCGCCCGTTCGGGAACGTGAGCGCGCGCCGGCCGCCGTTGTCGAAGAACACGACCCCGCGGTCGGTCTCCGCCGCCACGATCCCGGTCGAGCTCACGCGGAGCCGTTCGATCGTCCGCGTCGTGAACGAGGGCGACATCGCCAGTTGCCCGGTCGTCAGCAGGGCGAGGGTCGCCGTCTCGCCCGAGCGCACCGCTGCCCAGAACTGTTCCTCCCTCACCCACGCGATCTCCTCGAGCGCGGAGGGGCGGCCGAGCAGCTTGCTGAGCCGTTCGCGTGACATCAGGCGCCGCTCTCGCTCCGCGGACGCCTCGAAGAGAAAAAGCTCGCCGTCTCTGATGACCGTCAGCCGCCCGTCGGGGGTCCATGCCGGCGCGCACGCCCCGTCGAGGCTGTTCTGGGCGACGCCACGGGTATCGAGGACGGTCACGCCGGCGTCGTCGCACCGTGCGACGAATTGGCCCTGCGGCCGCGGAAGTGCGGCCTCCGCGTAGATGGAGTCGCCGGAGCCGAAGGAGAAGCGGCACGGGCCGGGCACGCCGGCCGGCCGGTCGGCCCAGGTGAGGTCGGGGATCCGGAGCGCGTGCAGGCTGCAGCCGTCCTCCTCGGGGACGGCCACGACGAGGCGGCCGGAGGCTCCGGTGGGGCCGAGCCAGCCGCGCGCCTCCTCGGCCTGTGGGAGCGCGTCGGGCGACTCGAGGCCTCGCCAGTCGAGGTCGTTGGCGGCGAGCGCGAACCGCTCCACCTCGTCCGCCTGGCCGGGTGTGAAGACGTACACGCTGGCGTCGGTGGCGACGGCCATCCTGTTCTCGTCGGGTGACCAAGCGACGGCACGGCTGCCCTCAAGCTCCGGAAGCGGCAGCGCGTTGCCGTTGAAGTCGTAGAGCCCGAGCGTGTCGGTCAAGACGGCGTAGTAGGTCCCGAAGGGGCTGCTCCAGAGATCCCTGACCTCGCCGAGGAAGTCGGTCGAGGCGAACGGGAGGCCGTCGTCGAAGACCGCGACGAGGTCGAGCGACGGCCCGCCGTCGACGGCAGCGGCGATCTGGGCGACCAGCCTCTCCTGGTCGAGCCAGTGGTGCTCCACCACGCGCAGGTCCCTCAGGAAGCCGACGCCGGGGGCGTTCGGATGCTCGGTGACGACCATCCGCAGCCGGTCCGCGGGAACCACGGTCCGACCTTCGGGCCAGTCGCGGAGCTCGCCGTTCGCGAAGTACGTCAGCGTGCCGTCCGGCCGCCACGCCGGCGCCGTGCCCCGGATGGGCTCGCCCTCGGGGCCAGCGTTCGTCGCGACCTGGATCATGTCGCCGTCGACCCGGAAGAGGCGGCCCCGCCGTGGGTCGCTGTGAGGATCCCATGCGGTTGTCTCGTCGCCGACCCGAGTCGTGTCGGGCGAGAGCGTGAACTGGCACTCGTCCCAGTTCGGAGCGTTTCTGGGCCGAATGCCCGGTAGCCCTGCGGCCCTGAGCTCGCAGCTCTCGTCCGTGTAGTAGAGGGTGCCGCTCACGGGATCCGGCTCACCGTTGTCGAGCGGCACGAAGCCCGTGCCCTGGTCGACCGACTCCGTCGAGGTCGCCTGCTCCTCGGGCTGCGCGGCCGGCTCGTCGCCACCGCGAAGCGCGTCCCAGCCCGCGGCGAGGGCGATCGCCGAGACGGCGACCACGACGAGAACGGTTCCACCTCGCCGCATCTATCGAGGATACGCCGCCCGCAGGGCGGGCGTTCCCGCTCAGCCGGAGGTCTGCTCGGCCCGGCGCGGGCGGATCCGCGGCAGGCGGGCGCCCGTGGCCGCGAAGACGAGCACGAACGCGCCGAGCGCGATGACGACGTCGCCGACCGAGTAGACGTTCGTGAGCGGCACCCAGTCCGGGGCCGCGAAGCGGTCGACGAGCCAGGAGAGGTTCGGCTCGGCCGCGGCGACGCTGTTGTGCTTGACGGCGAAGTTGAGCCCTGCGGCCTCCATCGCGTCCGGCGTCGCCGGCATGCGGCCGCCGTTGGTGAGGATGGCCGCGAGGTTGAGCGCCATGCCCGCGGCGACGATCTGCGCGCCCAGGATCCGCCGGTTGACCGCGGCCGCAGCAAGCAGGCAGCCATAGGAGATCAGCCAGAGCACCTTCGCGGTGTCCTCGCCGGTCGTCCACGGGAGGAAGGCGAAGGGGAAGGCGACCACCTGGATGCCGAAGGCGAGGAAGAAGAGCCAGAGGCCGCGAATCTGGAGCTGGGAGATACGGTCGAGGCGCCCGCCGAAGGCGAGAGCGAACGGGATCGCGAGGGCGATGGGGAGGAGCTGCGCCACTACGCGCTCGCCTCCAGGTGCGTGTCCGAGTCCGAGTTCAGGCCGCGCACGATGCAGCGCTCGAGGGCACTCACGATCTCCGGGTCGAACTGCGTCCCGGCGCGGCGCCGCATCTCGGCGAGCGTCTCGGTGACGGAGCTCGCGTTGCGGTAGGTGCGGTCCGTCGTCATCGCGTCGAAGGCGTCGGCGACGAGGATCACGCGGGAGCCGAAGGGGATGTCCTCGCCCGCGAGCCCGTCGGGATAGCCGGAGCCGTCCCAGTGCTCGTGGTGGTGGAGCACCCACGTGTCGACCGGCTCGATGCCGAGGCCCTCGAGGAGGGAGTGTCCGAACTGGACGTGCGAGCGCACGAGCCGGCGCTCGTCTGGATGGAGGTGACCGGGCTTCTTCAGGACCGTGTCCGGGATGGCGATCTTGCCGAGGTCGTGGAGGAGCGCGGCGAGCGTCAGCTGCTGCGCGGTCTCGTCGTCGAGGCCCAGCTCGCGCGCCATCGCCTCGGTGAGCTTGGCGACGGCCTCGGAGTGCTCGCCCGTGTACGTGTCCTTCGCGTCGACGATGCGGATGAGGTTCTCTGCGGTGCGCAGCCGTGCCTGGCGCTCGGCCAGCTCGGTGAGCTCGTTGGGCGAGTAGACGCGCACCACCGACGGGCTGTACACGCACGAGCGGTTCTTGCCGTGGCGCTTGGCCCAGTAGAGGGCGCCGTCGGCGACCTGCTGGAGCTCGTCGGGGCTGGACGCGTAGCCGGGGTACGACGCGATGCCGACCGTGATCGTCACGGGCTGGCCGTGGGGGAACTCGGTCTGGGCGATGCGCTCGTGGAGGTCCTCGACGAAGCGGTACGCGTCCTCCTCGTTCTCCTCGAGGAGAAGGGCGAACTCGTCACCGCCGAAGCGGAACGCGGCAACGTCGTCGCGGCCCTCGACGAACAGGCGCGAGAGCTCGACGAGGATCTGGTCGCCGAGGGGGTGGCCGTACCGGTCGTTGCAGCCCTTGAACTCGTCGACGTCGACGAGGCAGAGCGAGACCTCGCCGCCGGACTCCTCCGCGCGCTCGAGCGCCTCGCGGAGGCGGCTCTGGTACGAGCGGTGGTTGCCGAGCCCGGTGAGGCTGTCGGTCAACGCGTCACGCGTCGCCACCTTGGTGGAGAGCGCGGAGCGCTGGTAGAGCGTGAGCGTGAAGAGCGGGCCGGCGAGCAGGACGATGAGCTTGGGGTCGATCGTCCAGAGCGACGATGCGAGCGCGGCCAGGAATGCCATGATCACGAAGGCGGGGCCCGAGTGGCGCATGTTGTCGCGCAGCAGCTGCCGGAACGGCTCGCCGGAGAGGATCGCGAGCGCGCCGCACACGAGCACGATGTTCACGATCACGTAGAGCGCGCCGCCGGTGAAGGCGAAGAGGGTGATGCGGGTGGTGTCCAGCCCGGGACCCTGTCCGGCGAGGAAGGTAGGCAGGGCCGATGAGAAGGCGGCGAGGCCGTAGACCGCCGCGTTGAAGAGCGATCGCATGATGGGCCGGCGCTCGACCATCTGGGAGACGAGGACGCCGCCGATCGCGCTGAGGACGGCGTACTCCCAGCCGAAGAGGATCTGGCTCGAAACGACGAAGACGAACGCGAGCGAGACGACGCGCTCGTTCTCGACGTCGAGCGGGACGGGCTTCATGTCCGCGAGGAGCGCGAGCCCGAAGAAGAGAATGACGCCGACCCAGGTCGCGAGGTCGGGCGGCTCGAGGGTGACCCTCACCACCGCCCCGGCCGTCACAGGCAGAGCGACGCCGAGAACGGCGGCGATATACCAGTACAGCCGGGGCGGGTATCCGTGATTGTTCATGGACGGTTACGCAGGTGAGGTGGTGGAAGCGGGCTGCCGGTTTAGTACCAGCGGAACCCGGCACCGGCTGCAACGGCATAAGCCGTGATGGCGCCGACGACGAGCATTGCCCGAACGTAGTGGTTCTTCCATCTAATCACGCGCGCTCACCTCCTTCCGCTGGGAGACGTTGGCCACAGGAACGCGCGCGGCCGTTGTGCCTCAACCAACGGTTTTGGAGGGACTTTGCTACAGCCTCAACAGAGGGATAAAGCGCCTTTTCGCCGGTTTGTAACCGGTATGAATGGGTGCTCGAGCTAGGCGCTGTCGGCGCCGACCAGCTGCAGCCGCGGGTGGTCGAACTCCGCCTTGAAAGCGGCGACGACCTCGGGGTCGAACTGCGTGCCGGCACAGCGCTCGAGCTCCGCGATGGCGCGGTCGTGCGAGAGGCGGCCGCGGTACACGCGATCGGTGGTCATCGCGTCGTACGCGTCGGCGACGAAGAGGATCCGGGCGCCGAGCGGGATGTCCGCTCCGGCCTTCTGCTCCGGGTAGCCGGCGCCGTCCCAGCGCTCGTGGTGGTGCAGGACCCACGTCGCCACGGGCTCGACGCCGAGCGAGTCGAGCATCCGGTAGCCGATCTGGGGATGCCGCTCGAGCACGAGCCGCTCGGCCTCGTTGAGCGGGCCGGGCTTGCGGAGGATCTCCTCCGGGATGGCGAGCTTGCCGAGGTCGTGGAGGCTGCCGGCGAGGCGTGTGAGCTCGATCGCCTCGGTGTCGAGGCCCATCCGCTTGGCCACGCGGGCCGCGAGCTCTCCGACCATGTAGGAGTGGCTGCCCGTGTAGGCGTCGCGGGCGTCGACGGCGTGCGCGAGGCTGGCCGCCGCACGCAGGCGGGCGGCGCGGTCGGGGCCCTCGGCGAGTCGGCGCAGCTCCTGGATGCCGGCGATGTCGGGCCGGTAGACGCGCACGGTGTTCTTGCCCTGCTCCTTCGCCATGTAGAGGGCGCTGTCGGCGACGCGGACGAGGTCGGCGCGCTCGACGCCGTGCTGCGGGTACGTGGCGACGCCGGCGGACATGCTCAGGAACTCGCCGCTCTCGAGCGGCTTCTCGGCCAGGCGCTCGATGACCGAGCGCGCGATCGAGAGGCCCTCGTGCTCGTCCCGCCGGGGCAGGAGGAGGGCGAACTCGTCGCCGCCGAGCCGGAAGGCCTCGCCGCCCTGGCGCAGGCGGGCCGCCACCTGTGCCAGGACGCGATCGCCGATCGGGTGGCCGTGGCGATCGTTGACCTGCTTGAAGTTGTCGATGTCGAGGAGGACGAGCGTGAGCGCGAAGCCCTCGTCCTGCGCCTTGTCCAGGTCGTGCTGCAGGCGCTCGTGGAAGTGGCGGTGGTTGCCGAGCCCGGTGAGCGGGTCGGTGAGCGCCAGGCGCATCGCCTTCAGCGCGCTGTGCACCGAGCGCTGGTAGAGCGCGATGGCGACGAGCGGGCCGACGAGGGCCGTGGCGAGGAACGGCGACCGCTCCCACAGGACGGCCAGCATGAGGCTGACCGAGGCCATGATCGAGAAGGGAACGACCGTCCAGTAGATCGAGCGCTCGAGCAGCGGCATGAACGGCTCGCGCGACCAGCGCGAGATGATGCCTGCCGTGAGCGGGATGTTGATGGCGTAGAACGCCGCGGCGGCGAGGATGACCTCGACGAAGAGCCCGCCGACCCCGTTGTGGGCGCCGACGAGCGCGGCTGCCGCTCCTGCGGCTCCGCCGCCGAGCGCGTAGACGGAGCTGTTGTAGGCGAGCCGGATGGCCGGGCGGCGCTGGACGAGCTCGATGGACGCCCGGGCGATGAACCCGATGATGACCGCCGGCGCCCAGCCGTAGATGACGGCCGCGCCGACGATGAAGACCGCGGTGAGGGAGACGCCGCCCGACGAGATGCCCTCGATCGGGACGGGGTACGCCTCTACGAACGTCGCTGCGACGGCAAGCGCGAGGACGCCTCCGAGCATCGCCATGCTCGGGGCGGAGAGCCCGAGTGACAGCACGGCGCCGACGAGGGACGCCGCGGCCGCCAGCGCAACGGGGACCAGAAGCGGGAGAAGCCGGGCGGTTTCTCTAGAAACCCCCGGCCTCGCCGCTTCACCCGACGCGCTCTCGGGCGAGCGAATCGGACGTACCTTCACTTGACTGGCTTACCAGTGCCAGCCCTCGGCCTCGCCAAGGAACGAGGCGAGGACGGTGGCCGCAACGAGCAGGTACGCCAGCTTGCCTTCCAGTGCAGCATCTGATCTCTCCCATTGGTAATCGGACGCCTGACGTCACGTAGTATCCGGGCCGCGAGGCCCCTTCACATCCCCCGTCCGAGGGATTGCTCGAAAGCCCTGCTCATCCCCCGAAAGGGGCACTCGCAAAGTCTTTACGAAAGGCCCGCTTCGCGGAGCGGCCGGCGGCCCCACGCGAAACGGTCGGCGTACCACCCGGTGAGGGTGGTGAGCGTCGTTCCCTGGCTGGAGGAGTGCACGAACCAGCCCTTCCCGACGTAGATGCCCATGTGCGTGACCTGGGAGGGCCGCGAGCTCGGCCCGCGGTCGCCGAAGAAAACCAGGTCGCCGGGTTGGAGGTTCGCCCTGCGGACGCGCTGGTTGGCGGGGAACTCTCCGCTCATGTCGTACGTCGTGCGGCCCCGGAGGACGTTCTGGAGCCGCGGGGCGCCGGCGAACGGATGGGTCTTGTAGACGCGCCAGGCGAAGCCGGAGCAGTCGAAGCCGCCGCGGGAGCGGACGCCGAAGAGCGTCTGCGCGAACTCGGAGGTCCCGCCCCAGATGTACGGGTAGCCGACGAAGGCGACGGCGCGCTTGAGCACCGTGCGCTGCCAGTCTGTGAAGCTCGGCAGGGAGAACGACTGTGCGAGCGAGGCGACGGAGTCCCGCTTCCAGCCGCTCAGGTCGACGAGCTGGGCGAAGGAGTACGCGGCCTCTGCACGCGTGGCGACGTCCTGCGGCCGGAGCTCGCGTCCGTCGTTGGCGGCGGGGTGGTTGTAGCGCAGGCCGAGCAGGCGGGCGACCACCTCTGCGCCGAAGCGCCTGGGCGGCGCGAGACCTGCCTCGCGCGCCTTCGCCTGGAACTGCATCCCGGCGTTGCGGAGACCGGCGGCCTTGACGAGCGCCCGCTCGAGCTCCCACATGAGGACGGGCTTGGCGGGGTCGACGACGACCTGCGGCTGCCCGGTGAGGTTGGCGATCGCCTGGTACATCGCCTGGCGGGTGAGCGGCTGGCCCGGCTTGAACGCGGCCACGGACGGCCCCATCAGGCCGTGGTTGACCACCGTGCGGATCTGGGGCTGAGCCCAGGAGGCGGCGGTGGCGGAGGTCGACGTCCCGAGCGCGGCTGCGATCAGGACCGCGGCAATGAGGCCCCTTCTCATCCCAGGCTCTATCGGAGGCTCGGGAGAAAGCCTTTAATGCGGCCTCGTGGCCTACGAGTTCACACCCGAGCCGGCCCCCGAGGAGCGTGAGGCGCTCGAGCGCGCCCTCGAGGGCGTGGCCGACGAGGCGCCCGACCCGCGCGGCGCCTGGTGGCGCGCCGGCCTCAGGGAGTCGCTCGACTCACAGCCAGAGCTCGTAGGACTGGAGCACGAGCCAGGGCGCGAACCCCTGCCGGCGGAGGAGCCGTAGGGCCGGCGTGTTGTCGGCCTCGACCGAGAGGCCGAGCACCTCGCCCGGGTGGCGCCCCCAGTAGTCCTCGAGCACGCGCGAGAGCAGCAATTGGCCGACGCCGCGCGAGCGCTCCTCCGCCGCGACCCCGATCTGGTACGCCCAGCGGTCGCTCGGGTCGATGTTGAGGAACGCGAGCGGCCGGCCGTCGCGCTCGGCCAGGTAGACGCTGCCCTTGGCGAGCCCGTCGCGCCACGCGTCGTCCGGGAAGAGCCCCTCGGGGAAGGTGCCGTGGTAGAGCTCGAGCGCGGCCTCGAGGTCGGCCTCGACGCCGGGCCGCACCTCCACGCCCTCCGGCCCGTCCGCGGCGGCCAGGTGCTCCCCCTCGGCGAGCCTGAAGACCGCCTTGGCCGCGCCCCGCGGATGGAAGCCCTTGTGCTCGAGGAGGATCCGCCCGGTGATGTTCCGCGGCCCCACCGAGCCGACCACCGTGTGCCGCCCGTGCTCGACCGCGATCGCCACGGACGCGTCAAGGAGCTCGCTCCCCAGCTTCTGGCCGCGGTAGCCGGGCGCGATCATCGGCCCGAACAGGTCGGCGTGAGGGAAGCCCTTGGCCACCTCGACGCCCCCGAAGCCGACGACCTGCCCGTCCTCGTCGTCGACGAGCAGCGTCTCCTCCGGAGGCTGATCCCAGTCCGAGAGCTCGCTCTCGAGCTCGTCCCGGGTCGCCCAGAGCGGGTTCCCGACCTGCTCCTCGGGGCGGTTGAGCGCGCGCCGGGAGAGCTCCAGCACCGCGGAGCTGTCGTCCCTCGTGAAGCTACGCAGGCTGTTGGCCACGGAGGACGCTGGGCGCGCTGCGCGCGTAGTCGAGGCCCGAGAGCCAGGTGAGGACGAGGGCGACGAGCATCGCCCACCAGGCGACGTCTTCGGAGATGGCGCCCCCGGCGGCGAGCCCGGCCAGCCCGGCCGCGAGCGCCTGGGCCCAGGTCTTGAGCTTCCCGAGGTCGCGCGCCCCGATGACGATCCCGCGCTCCAGTGCGGCGAGGCGAAGGCCCGTGACGAGGAACTCGCGCGCGATCACCGCGGCGACCATCCAGGCGGGCAGCACGTCACCGACGAGCATGATCAGCGTCGCCATGACGAGGAGCTTGTCGGCGACCGGGTCGAGGAGCTTCCCGAAGTCCGAGGTTCGGCCCGTCCGGCGGGCCCACCAGCCGTCGACCCAGTCCGTCGCCATCGCGACGGCGAAGAGCACCGTGGCCCAGTAGTCGTGGTTCGGGAAGTCCCAGGCGAAGAGGACGACCACCGCCGGCACGGCGGCCGCACGGGCGACCGTCAGCTGGTCGGCGAAGGTCACGCCGAGAGCATACGCCCGCACCCCCACGTGCGGCGGCCAGCCGACTGTGGCGACAATGCGCCTTCATGCCTCTCTTCGGCAAGGTGCTGGTCGCGAATCGCGGGGAGATCGCCGTCCGCGTCTTCCGCACCCTGCGCGAGCTCGAAATCGGCACGGTCGCGGTCTACTCCGAGCCCGACCGGGGGTCGCTCCACATCGCCGCGGCCGACGAGGCCTACCTGCTCGGGCCCGGCCCTCCCGCGGAGAGCTACCTCCACCAGGAGCGTGTCCTGGACGCCGCGCAGCGTGCGGGCGCCGAGGCGATTCACCCCGGCTACGGGTTCCTGGCCGAGAACGCCTCGTTCGCGCGGGCCGTCGAGGCGGCCGGCCTCACCTGGATCGGTCCTCCCCCGGAGGCGATCGAGGCCATGGGCTCGAAGGTGACGGCTCGGAAGCTGATGCAGGAGGCCGGCGTCCCGGTCATCCCGGGCACGACCGACCCGGTCGAGTCTGCGGAGGAGGTCGTTGCGCTCGGGGACGAGCACGGCTGGCCGGTCGCGATCAAGGCCTCGGCCGGCGGCGGAGGCAAGGGCCTCAAGGTCGTCCGCTCGGCCGAGGAGGCCGAGCGAGCGCTCGCCTCGGCCCGCCGCGAGGGCGAGGCGTACTTCTCCGACGACACGGTCTACGTCGAGCGCTTCCTCGAGGACCCGCGGCACGTCGAGGTACAGGTGCTGGCGGACGCGCACGGAGCGGTCGTCCACCTGGGCGAGCGCGACTGCACGATCCAGCGCCGGCACCAGAAGCTCGTCGAGGAGACGCCTTCGCCGGCGGTCGGCCCCGAGCTCCGCGAGCGCATCGGCGCGATCGCGGTCGACGCGGCGAGGGCCGTCGGCTACCGCGGCGCCGGGACGATCGAGGGCCTCCTCGACCGCGACGGCAACTACTTCTTCCTCGAGATGAACACGCGCATCCAGGTCGAGCACACGGTCACCGAGCTCGTGACCGGCCTCGACCTCGTGCGCGAGCAGGTGCTCGTCGCGGCCGGCGAGCCGCTCGCGTTCGCGCAGGAGGATGTTCGCCTGTCCGGCCACGCCATCGAGTGCCGGATCAACGCCGAGGACCCGCGCAAGGGCTTCCTGCCGGCGCCGGGCACGATCGGCGCCTACCGCGAGCCGGCAGGCCCCGGCGTCCGCGTCGACTCGGGCGTGACCGAGGGCTCGGAGATCGTCGGGATCTACGACCCGCTCGTGGCCAAGCTCGTCGTCTGGGACGCCGACCGCGAGCGTGCCCGCAGGCGCATGCTCCGCGCGCTCGACGAGTACGTGATCGAAGGCGTGACCACGCTGGTCGGGTTCCACCGCGCGCTCCTGGAGCACCCGTGCTTCGTCGCCGGGGAGACCTGCTTCGGGCTCGTCGAGCAGATCGCCGAAGAGGTGCCCGAGGAGAGGCCCTCCGTCCGGGCGGGCGCCTCGGGACGCGCCCAGGAGCAGGTCGTCGGCGTCGAGCTCGACGGCCGCCGCTACGAGGTCGCCGTCCTCCGGCCCGAGCCGCCGCACGCCGAGCTGGCGCGCCGCCGGCGCGAGCGCTCGCGCGACGGCGCACACCACGCGGCCGCGCGTGAGGCGGTCGTGAGCCCTATGCAAGGCACCGTCCTCGCCGTGGAGGTGCAGGACGGCGACGAGGTGCGCGAGGGCCAGGTCGTCTGCGTGGTCGAGGCGATGAAGATGGAGAACGAGATCACGGCGCACCGGCCCGGGACCGTCTCCGGCCTCTCCGTCGCGGAGGGCGAGCCGGTCTCGACCGGCCAGGTCATCTGCGTGGTCGAGCAAGAGGGAGACAGGGCCGCCGACGACTCTCTGTAAGGCATGCCTTACAGATCGGCTACGCTAGGTTCGTGGCAGTGAGCGTCGAGCCGAGGGCGAGCGTCGCGAACCGAGCGTTATGCGCGGCGGTCTCGACAGCGAGCCACGAGTCCCTCGCTGCAACCGCCAGCCGGATCGACAACTGGATCGTCGTCGAATACCGGGCCCTCTGGGACCGGGACGTGCTCGGCGCCAGTCGCTTCTCGCCCGAGCTCAAGGCCCATTTCCGCGAGCAGCTCCACACGCTCGGGCCGTCGCGGCTCCTCTTCGTCAAGAAGCCGGAGCGCCGGGCG
>Ga0209382_10008257_pt1 | contig 13135 bp, 7 predicted proteins | sample SoiMetdeltSBSDD5_FD_187599 | JGI IMG/M metagenome (GOLD analysis project Ga0209382, IMG submission 187599) | Bulk soil microbial communities from a Populus tree surrounding site in Tennessee, USA - Soil MetaG P. deltoides SBSDD5 (SPAdes) (version 2) | ecosystem: Environmental > Terrestrial >... | reverse complement strand
AAATGAGAAGCCGGCCCACCCGGTAACTGTCGCCCCCTTCTTCATTGATCTCACGGAGGTCACCAACGAGCAGTATCAGAAATTCGTTGACGCGAAGGGGTATAAGCCCCCGCCGGTGTGGCAAGGCAATCATTTCCCTGTGGATGCGAACAAAGTGCCCGTAACCGACGTAACGTGGGAAGACGTAAAGGCCTATGCCGAGTGGGTGGGTGACGGCAAACGTCTGCCGACCGAGGAGGAATGGGAGTTCGCCGCGCGGGGGACTGACGGGCGCATGTATCCCTGGGGCCCGGAATGGGCCCCCAACTTGTCGAACTCGAAGTCGGACGAGAATGAAAAGCAGCGCTTGATCGAAGTAGGACAATTTCCGAAAGGCGCCAGCCCCTTCGGTCTGCTCGACATGGCGGGCAACGCCTGGGAGTGGACGGCGAGCGACTACAAAGTTTATCCCGGCGGCGCCCCATACAACCCGCCTAATGGATTCAAGAATCTGAAAGTCATTCGCGGCGGGAATTTCGATTCCATGCCGAAAATTGTGGCCGCCACAGTGCGCCGCCCCTGGCCGGCGACGCGCGACGATTGGGCGCCTGGCGAGAAACCCCTTTACAGCGGGACGGGTTTCCGCCTCGCAAAGGATGCTCCAAAACAACAGGAGGCGCCAAAACCATAAGGAGGCGCCAACCAATATGAAGAGACAACTAATATCCCTCATGATCTTTCTGCCGTTGTTGAGCCTCTTCTCTTCGCTCGAAACCTACGCCCAAAGTGGCAGCGCCATATTGGGCCCGCCGCCGCCGAAGCCGGTCAAGAGACCGGCGCGGAAGATCAAGCTCGCCGGTTTGTCGACCGTGGAGTACTCTGATCGATACCGGAAAATTTACTACGATTACACAAATACCAAAGCCTCGCTCGATGAGACTGTGACCAACCTCGAAGGGCTTGTAAAACTGGCGCCGGACGACAGCGCCCGCTCGATCACCTACCAGTTTCTCGGCCTCCTCTATCTCCACGGTCGCCATGACGCTGCAAAGGCCGAGGCGGCCATGGATCAGGCGATCAAAGCCAATGGCTCCGCCATCGTCGAAATTTCATTCGATAACAAATGGCGGCAGATGGCGAAATCGCGGTCGGGTGAGTACGACTTCGAAGACCGTGGTCGGGGGTGGCTCAAAATCGAGAACGGCAAGTTAACGTTTACCGATCTGAACAGCCAGCCGCTTTTGAACGACAAGGCCACGGCAAGCCTGACGGGAGAGCAGATCAGAGATTTGTCGAAGACCTTGGCCGCCGCATTCACACTGGTCCAGATCACCACCAACAACACTCGCAGGCCATACATCTTCGCCACCAGAGACAAGCGGCAGGACGAAGCCGAACTAGTCATCAAGTTGATCAAAAAACACGTCCAGGGAAAGGCCAATTAGTCGAGGGTCGAAGATAGAGGATTGAACGCCGGATATGGCCGTTATATTAGACCTCAAGATAACGAGTTTCAGCCAAGATTGCTCCCCGCAACCTAACTGGAGAACTGCTATGAAGCGACAACTGATTTCCCTCATGATCATTCTGCCGTTGTTGAGTCTCGTCTCAACTCTCGAAGTTTACGCTCAAGGCGGCGGAGGTGAATTACCTGGAAGCAAACCGGCCCCGGCCCCGGCCACGAAGCCCAAGGCGGGCGCGAAAGACACAAGATCGCCATCGCCATCGCATACGCCAGTGATCCCCACACTGGCTTTCGGCGAGGGAAGAAATGGGAGACTCGATCCGAAAACTTCAGACAAGAACGTGGACGGGAGTTACTATGAAGAAATGATCCTCCACGCGAAGAGCGAAGATTGGCTCACCTTCCACGTAGAAGGCGACAACCCTCTGCTCGGCCTGCAGATTCTCGACAAAAATAACGCCGAGGTCTCGGTAGCGAAAGACCCCTCCGGAGATTTTAAAATCAACACTCCTACCGGAGGAGTGCCCGCCGACGGCGAATACCGCGTCCGCGTGACGGGCGTGCTCATCGGCAGAGCCGCCTCGCCCTTCACGATCAACGTTAATCGCCTCGGCCTGACTACTATGGTCTACGTCGATCGATATCAGAACATTTACTCCAATTACCGCAAAGAGGACCCGGTCTCGGTTGTAGAAACCGTGGCAAAACTCGAAGCGCTTGGAAGAGACAACCCTTCCCGCTCAACCGCCTTCGAGCTGCTCGGCATCATCCATCTCGAAGTCCGCAGGGACATCGAGAATGCCGAAGCGGCCATGGAGAGAGCGCTCAAGGCGAATGGCTCCGCCGTCTTCCAAATTTCATTCGATAGCCAATGGCGGCGGATGGCGAAATTACGGTCGGGCGATTTCGGATTCGAAGAGTCCCGTTCGGGGTGGCTCAAAATCGGGCCCGGCCAATTGACGATCACCGACCTGAGTGGTAAGACGCTGGGGACCTTGAACGGACAACAGATCAAAGAGTTGTCGAAGAACCTGGTCGGCGCGCACGCCATGGTCACGATCAACGCCAGCAACGCGCGCAAACCCTACGTCTTCGCCACCAAAACTCTGGCCCAGCCCGAAACCGATCTGGTCATGAGGCTGATTCAAAATCACGTGACGGGAAGGGCCAATTAGTCGAGGATCGAAGATGGAAGATAGAGGATCGAGGATAGAAGATAGAGGGTTGAAGATCGTCAGTTGCGATCCTCAATCCTCGATCCTCAATCCTCGATCCTCAATCCTCGATCCTCAATCCTCGATCCTATGAATCTTTGGGGGGGCCGGTTCACCGGCGAGACCGATAAACATTTCGCGGCGTTCAACGCCAGCTTCAGTTTCGATCGCCGTTTGATCTTCGCAGATCTGCGGGCCTGCGCGGTTCATGCGCGCGCGCTGGGCAGAGCCGGAGTCTTGCAGCAATCCGAAGTCGAAGCGATCACCGACGGATTGAAGAAGATCGGCGAGACGGCCGCAGATCCCGGCTTTCTCGACCGTCCTGAATACGCCGCGACCGAAGACGTCCACAGCTTCATCGAATCGCGCCTGGTCGAACTCATCGGGCAGACCGGCTACAAACTGCACACGGGCCGCAGCCGCAACGACCAGGTCGCGGTCGCCACACGATTGTTCCTGCGCGACGAGATCGCGGCGATTGACGAAGCGATGCGCGATACGCAGCGGGCGCTCCTCGAGCTGGCCGAGCGATATATCGACGCTCCGATTCCCGGCTACACGCACTTGCAAAAGGCCCAACCGATACTCTTCGCGCACTTCCTGCTCGCCTATTTCCAGATGCTCTCGCGCGACCGCGGGCGAATGGCCGACGTCAAAAAACGCGTCAATTCCCTGCCCCTCGGATCGGGCGCGCTGGCCGGAACGAATTTCCCCGTCGACCGCGAATGGATGGCCGCCGAACTCGGCTTCGACGGCGTGACGCGCAACAGCCTTGACGCCGTCAGCGACCGCGACTACGTCATCGAATTCATCAGCGCCTCGGCGATCGCGATGGGGCGCCTCTCGCGGCTGGCCGAGGATCTGATCATCTATTCGACGCAGGAATTCGGATTCATCAAACTCGGCGACGCGATATCGACGGGCAGCAGTCTGATGCCTCAAAAGAAGAACCCCGATTCGCTGGAGCTGATACGAGGCAAAGCGGCGCGGGTCTTCGGCCATCTGACGGCGGCGCTCACAATGACGAAAGGGTTGCCGCTCGCTTACAACAAGGACTTGCAGGAAGACAAAGAGGCGCTCTTCGACACGATTGACACGCTCACCGGCAGCCTGCGCGTGGCGTCTACGGTCCTCCGCAATATCGAACTCGACCGCGAGCGCGCGCGCCTGGCCGCCATTACCGACTACACCAACGCCACCGACCTGGCCGATTACCTCGTCCGCAAGGGACTGGAATTCCGCAAAGCCCATGAGGTAATAGGCCGCATAGTCGTCTATGCGATCGAACAGGGGCGACAACTTCACGAATTGACGATTGACGAATGCAGGCGGTTTTCTCCGCTCTTCGATGAAGACCTCTTCGACGCGATCTCGCTCGAAAGTTCATTGGCCGGCAAAAGGCAGATCGGCGGAACCGCGCCTGAACAGGTTAAAGAGGAATTGGCGAGGGCGAAGGCCGACTTGTGACTGGTACAGTACCGCGCGCGTAATCAAGCGGCTCATCAGATGGTCAGCCATTTGTTTCTTCAACCGGAACCGCTTACATAACCCGAACCGGAGTCAGAGCCGCCGTCTACTGCTGGTTGAAGAAATTATGAATGACAATAGAAACTGACCCGTTGTCCATACTAATTCCACAGGAGGACTCTCCAGCTCATGAACTGGAGAGCTTCATCGCGGATGTTCTCTACCGGTCAGGCGTATGGAACTGTCCTCGCACGTCGGACGGCGTCACATTCTGGCGTGTGGTTGAGCGCAGCCCGATCCTCGTGCGAATCGGCGGGAGAATCTATGAGATTAGCCAGGAAGTCTATTCATTTTGGCTTGACCTCGAAAGAGATCAAGAACTACCAGAACAAGTCAACTGGACGCTCTACTTCGACATCGTACCCGGCTCTAGGAGCAGGCGTCGCGTCGCCATGACGATCGAAGTCATTGATGTTCCCGAACAGGCCGAGTGGCGTATCGCGCTAATGGGTACTGCGGTGGCGCAAGCCGCAACGTTGGTCGCTGAATCAGTGTATGCCGTTCATGTGGAAGATTCGCCTCTTTGAAAATGCCCTGAAAAGATTAGAGCCGACGCGGGAGCTTGGGGCTCCCGGTCGGCCCAGAACTGCTGATGTCCTCACCCCATCAACAGTCAGATTAGCCATATTTTTGTCAGGCGCGTTTTTTTTGTCAAGCAAAAATTAGAAAAACAGTTAGTAGTCCCGCCTTTAGGCGGAAGGGGCAGATACAGATCCATTCTCTAATACCAAACGCTTCCGCCTAAAGGCGGGACTACGAACTGAAATTACCGAAGATTTTGTAATCTCTGGGCGGCCGCCTCCAAGGTTTCATCCCGTTTGCAGTAACAGAACCGCACCTGCTGCGCGCCCAATTCGGGCCGGCGGTAGAAACTGCTGCCGGGAACGACGGCCACGCCAATGTTCTGCACCAGATGGCGAGTGAATTTCAGATCGTCCTCGAATCCGAAACCTGAAATGTCAGTCATGATGTAATACGCGCCGTCGGGCTTGAAGCATTTGAACCCGGCCTCTTCCAATACGCCCAGCAAGTAATCTCGCCGCTTCTGATATTCACGCTGAAGCTTCTCGTAATAGTCCGACGAAAGACCAAGCGCGTAGACCCCGGCCTCCTGCAACGGCGCGGCGGCGCCGACGGTGAGGAAGTCGTGAACCTGGCGAATGCCATTGATCAGATCGGGCGCGGCGATCGCGTAACCCACGCGCCAGCCCGTGACTGAATAAGTCTTCGAAAGACTGTTGATCGTCACCGTGCGGTCGCGCATCCCGTCGAGCGTCGCTATCGAGACGTGACTGATTTCGCGCGCCGCGTCCGGATACCAAATGTGTTCGTAGATCTCGTCGGTAAGCGCCAGCGCGTCATGTTCAATGCAAAGGTCGGCGATCAACCTCAGTTCCTCGCGCGTGAAGACCTTGCCGGTCGGGTTGTGCGGCGTGTTGATGATGATCGCCTTGGTCTTCTCGTTGAACGCCGCGCGCAACTCGTCAGGATCGAAGCGCCATTCGAGGGAGTTGCCCGTAGCCCCGCCCGCAGCCCCGCCCGCAGGAGGATAGAGCGTGACGTAGCGCATCGACGCGCCCGAGAGAATCGCGTCGGGGCCGTAATTTTCGTAATACGGCTCGAAGACTATGACCTCTTCTCCCGGATCGACGACGGCCAGCATCGTTGCGATCATCGCCTCGGTCGAGCCGCAGGTGACGACGATCTCGCGTTCGGGATCGATGTCCAACCCGAGACTCCATTTCGTCTTCGCGGCGATGGCTTCACGGAACCGTTTGGCGCCCCAGGTGATCGCGTACTGGTTGACGTCGGCGTTGATGGCCTCACAGGCCGCGCGCTTGATGTCTTCGGGCGCGGGGAAATCTGGAAAACCCTGCGACAGATTGACCGCGCCATGGGCGAGCGCCTGGCGGCTCATGTCGCGGATGACCGATTCGGTGAAGCTGGAAGCTTTGGCGGAGACGCGTTTTTTCATAGACGGTGGTTGTTGGCTGACAGTTAGTAGTCGGTGGTTGGATGCGATCAACCGCCAACCACATTCTTAACGATTGAGGCGAGTGACGACTTTGTTACCCGCGCCGCGTTTGATCGTGCGTTTGACGAACTGTTCGACGTCCGGCCGGAGCAGCCATCGCGCGCCGTCCGGCCCGTTGTCCAGTTGAATCACCCGCAACGCCCCGCGCGAGGCCGCGAGTTCGAGCTGCGCCGCAGGAACGTCGAATTCGCGCGAAGCGGCGTTGAAGCTCATTAAATCTTTGCTGTCATAGACACTCATCTGCTGTTCTCCATTTTGAAAGCGGATTGGATTGACGAAGGCGAGATGATAGAGACGCGCGGGCGCGGTGTCAAAGCATGAGTGGAGGGCGCCCGAAAGCGTTAAATCTGATATATCAGAATTGCAAAATTTACTTGACACTGTGAAAGGCAATTTGCATGCTGCGGCCCTCATTTCAATCGAGCGTTATTCACAAAAGGCGCAAATAGGTCACGAACTCAGGTTATGTGAAGGAAAGGAGTGATTTATGAAAAGACTTCCAGGATCGCATATTTTCTTCGCGGCTGTGATGTGGTTTGGTTGCGCGCAGTTCGCGTTTTCCCAATCCACGGCCGCGCTGGCGCAACTCAACGGCACAATTGAGGACGAGAGCGGCGGTGTGGTCGCGAAGGCCTCGATCGCCTTGCGCGAGATGGACACGAATCGAGTCTACACGACGACCTCCAACGAGGCCGGATTCTATGTGCTCCCGAATATCCCGCCAGGGCGCTACGAACTAAAGGTCGTCTATGCCGGCTTTGCGAACTTCACGCACACAGGGGTGGTGTTGAGCGTTGGCCAAACAGCGACGGTCAACGTCGTTTTGAAGGTCGCCAGCGTGGGAGGAGAGGTCACGGTCAGCGGCGAAGCCCGTCCTATCGAACCCACGCGAACGGAAATCAGCCAGGTGGTCGAAAGGCGCCAGATCGAATCCTTGCCCATCAGTGGCAGGCTATTCACGGATTTCGCGCTGTTGACTCCGGCGGTCGCCGCCGGACGGACGAGCTTGCAGTCCACCTTTACGGAATTTGAGGTGACCCGAGTCTCCTTCGGCGGCATGCGCGACCTGAGTAATATCGTCACGGTGGACGGCGCGGATAATATCAACACCGTGACCGCCTCCCAGCGGGCCACGCCTTCCCAGGAGGCCGTCAGCGAATTCCGCGTGGTGAACAATAGTTTTGGAGCGGAATACGGTCGGGCGCTCGGGGGAATCGTCAACATCGTCACCAAATCGGGCGCGAACGACTGGCACGGGTCGGTCTACGATTATCTTCGCAACCAGGCAACTGACGCGCGGTCACTACTCCAGCCCTCGCCGCAAGCGAATACGCTCCGGCAAAACCAGTTCGGCGCGACTCTGGGCGGCCCAATCAAGAGGGACAAGACGTTCTTCTTCATGAACTACGAGGGACAGCGGCGCGCGGAGTCGCCGACCTACCCGGCGGCTCTTGTGGGCAACCTGGCCGCGATCAATAGAGCGAAGGCTTACCTGGGACTGGCTCCCGAAAACCTCGACATCCTGAAGACCGCTGATAGAGACAACGGCTTCATCAAAGTCGATCATCAGCTTAATGACAGGCATCGACTGTCGGTTCGCTACAACGTCGAGGACGCGCGCGACCTGAATCAGTTGGTGGGCAATACGCTGGACGGCGGCGGCATTGGAGCGCCGAGCAGCGGCCATCACGTCTTTCTCCGCGATCAATCCCTGGCAGGCAATCTGTCCTCGACGTTGGGGCCCAACCTGGTGAACACCGGGCTGATACAGTACGCGCGCCGGCGCTATAATTTTCCAGGCGTCACGGGCCAGCCGAACCTGGACATTCCGAACACGCTTTTGTTCGGACACAACTTTGGGGTGTTTGATTTTATTGGCGAGTCCCGCCAACAGTTCTCGGACTCGATGGCTTGGGTCAAAAGCTCACACGTCGTGAAGTTCGGGGGCGACATCAACTTCATCCAGAATAAGGTCACCTGGCCCGGGTTCACACCCATGCGGATCGTTCTGCCGGGGTTCTCCTGTTTGCAGGATTTTGCGAACTTTGTAAACATTCCCGGCGGGCCGCCAATTACCCAATTCACCGGCCAGGGGCCGTGCGGCCCATTATCTTCTGGCGCCCCGATCCCGACCGAAGCGCTCCATGGCGTGCCCATCATCTTCTGGGGCGCGCCGCTCGGAACGGCGGCGAGCGACTCCCTGAATGGCGGCAGTCCGCCTCCAATCCCGACAACCTGGGAGAACGCTTACTTGCCTTCCCTCACAGAAGCTTTCAATGTTCGCCTGAACCATTCTTACTACGGGGCGTTTGCTCAGGATCAGTGGAAGATCACTCCCAGGCTGACCTTGAACTACGGACTGCGATGGGATTTCGAGGCGGGCCTGACGAAGCAGATCAACCACGACTTTAATAACTTCGCGCCCAGGATCGGCCTCGCTTATTCCCCGAACAGCAAGACGGTCATTCGCGCAGGCGGCGGGATATTCTACGACCGCTACAACCTCTCATTTTTGTTCGTGACCTTCCCGCAGCGTCCCCCGTCGCAAGTCATCGACCTGGTTAATGGGAAGCTGGTCAGTCTGCCGGGGCCGAGGCAAGGCGCGCAAACCGCCGGTTGGGCGCTCAACCAGGAGCCTTTTATCGCCGGCTTGTTCAACGCCGCAGCCGACGCGCGCACTCTGCTCAGAACAGGTCAGGTCCCGCCAAACTTCTTCTCTCCCCCTGGTAGAGGTCTGCTTACCCCGGCGGTTGACGGAGTAGACCCAAACAGTCGAACGTCCTATTCCGAACAGGCGAGCCTGGAGATCAATCGGGAGATCGGAAAGGGGCTGTCTATCGGCGTCGGGTATCTGTTCGTCGCCGCGCACAAGCTGGTTCGGGCGGAGAACCTGAATGTTTCGTGCTCTCCTCCCGCCGTTGCGATGCGTGATAGCGCCAACGTGGTCATCGGCTGTACAGGCTTGCCGCAGGTAAACGGCAAGGATTTCTTCAACGGCCCGCAGTACAACGCCGGCCTCGTTTACTACACTGACAACAGCGGCAATTCCGTCTTCCACGGTCTGACGCTTCAAGTCGCCGAGCGGGCGAGCAAGTATTTCCAGTTGAACGCCAACTACACATTTTCAAAGACGCTTGATGACGGGACCTTCACTACATTCGTCAGCACCCCACAGAATCTGTATCAGAGAGGAATGGAGCGGGCCAACTCGAACCAGGATATTCGCCATCGGTTCATTGCGAACTTTGTCGCCAGCGGGGCGGAAAAAACGATTCTTCGGAATTTCGAGTTGAGCGGCATCGTCAACGCGCAATCCGGCCGCCCATTCACCATATTCGCGGGATTCGACGCCAACAACGATACGAATCCGGTGACAGACCGTGTCGGACTATCGGCCAGGAATACGTACTTTGGCGATAAGTTTGTGTCTGTGGATGTTCGCCTCTCCCGGCTATTCCAGATCAGGGAGAAGCTGAAGCTCCGCTTGCTCGCCGAGGGATTCAATCTATTCAACCGGTCAAACGTCGATGAAGTATTCAGCGTCTATGGGGCGCCGGTCTTCATCGGCGTCGCGCCGCGACACTACAAGGATGGCGTCACCAGCCCGGCCAATCCGGCGTTCGGTAGCCCGAGGACCGTTTTCAATCCGCGGCAGTTTCAGTTCGCTGCAAAGCTCATCTTCTGATTACTGCCGCCACCCGCCGCCCAGAGCTTTATAGAGTTGAACCAGGGCGAGCAGTTCGTTACGTCTCGTTTGAGCCAGGTTCAACTCGGCGGCGAATAGATCGCGATCGGCGTCGAGGGCGTTGAGTTGCGTATCCACGCCGCCCTGATATCTCAGATAGGCGAGGCGCGACCGATCTTGTAGCGTGGTCACCAGCGATTCCTGCTGCGCGCGAATCTCTTTGACCTTGCGATACTCGACGAGCGCGTCGGAGACCTCGCGGAAGGCGGTTTTGATGGATTGTTGATATTGCGTCAGCGCCAGTCGCTGCTGCGCTTCGGTAAATTTGACGCCCGATTTGACGCGACCCGCGTTAAATATCGGCAGACTCACCTGGGGCCCGAAGTTCCATGCGCCTCCGGGGCCGCTGAAGAGATTGGCGAGTTGGCTGCTTTGCCCGCCCATGAATCCCGTCAAACTGATCTGAGGAAAGTACGCGGCCTTCGCCACTCCGATGTTGGCGGTCGCGGCCATCAGAGTGGCTTCGGCGGCGCGGATGTCCGGGCGCCTTTCGAGCAATGAAGACGGCAACCCCGCGGGCGCGTCGGGCGGTTGCTCCTGCTCAGTCAACGAACGCCCGCGCGTCACGGGGCCGGGATCCTTGCCCAGCAAGAGGTTGATCTGGTTCTCGGTCTGCTCGATCAACCGCTCGATGTCGGGAACGGTTTGGGCCGCGGCGTAAACCAGTTGCTCGGCCTGTCGCACGTCGAGCAGTGTCGCTATGCCGCCTTGCTGGCGCGTCCGGATGAGGTTAAGCGACTCCTTGCGAGTGGCCAGCGTGTCCTGGGCGATCTCCAACTCCGTGTCCAGTTCGAGCAGATTGAAGTAGGCGGCGGAGACGTCGCCCACGACCGTCGTCATCACGGCCTTGCGCGTCTCTTCGGCGCCGAGCAATTCGGCGCGCGCGGCTTCGGTCGCGCGCCGCCGCCTGCCCCAGATGTCGATCTCGAAGGAAAGCAGATTGAGCAGGACCGTTCCGAACGTGCGGTCGCGGTTGGCCCCCGATGGCAGAGCGAACTGACCGCTGCTGGGGTTGCGAAGCGTCGTCGCCTCGGCGCTCGCCGTCACGTTCGGGAATTGATCCGACCGTGTGATCCCCAGATTGGCGCGCGCCGTTTGAACACGCTCCATGGCCTGGCCCAGATCGTAGTTGTTGACGAGCGCCGTTCTGACCAACTCTTGAAGCTGTTGATCCTTGAAGACCTCGAACCATTTCAGATCGGCCAGCGAATTGGGATCAGGCGTCGCAGCCGCATCGCCGGCGCCTCGGAAGGTCGAAGGCGGTTGGACGACGGGCTTGCGGTATTTGGGGCCGACCGTGCAGCCGGCCAGAAGACTTATAATGACAGCTCCACTTATAAATCGTTTATTCATATCTCTCCGAAGGTCGCAGATCTAACGACCCGCATTGCACATTGCACATTACGCATTGCCCATTGATTGGCAGGGGAAAGGTTTCAAAAAAGACTTATCTGCGAGTCAATGCGCAATGTGAAATGGGCAATGGGCAATGATTTACTTCCTTACGGCCTGGGGGCGGCGCGCGCCGTTTGTCGCATTTATTTCCCAAAGGCCATACGGCATAGGCTTCAGTCTCCCGTCGCCATTTCCTCTGTCAGCGTGCGCTTCTTCGCGGCGCCCGTGAGCTTCTCTACAACGTAGAAAGTCACCGGAATGATGAAAATGGCGATCAGCGTGGCGGCCAGCATTCCGACGATGACCACAGTGCCGAGGATCCGCCGCCCCGCCGCGCCTGCTCCTGACGCGATCCATAGTGGCGCGCAGCCCAGGATGAAAGCGAACGAAGTCATCAGGATCGGTCGCAATCGCAGGCGCGCGCCTTCGAGCGCCGCCTCCGCCAGACTGCGGCCTTTCTCGAATTCGGCTTTGGCGAACTCAACGATCAGGATCGCGTTCTTCGCGGCCAGCCCGATCAGCACTACCAGTCCGATCTGGGCGTAGACGTCGAGGTCGTAGCCCCGCAACATCAAACCGGCGAAGGCGCCGAAGATCGCGATCGGCGCCGAGAGCAGAACCGAGAACGGCAGCGACCAGCTCTCATAAAGCGCCGCCAGGATCAGGAAGACGAAGATGAGCGACAGCCCGAACGACATGAGGGCGTCCCCCGAGGCCTTTCTCTCCTGGTAAGAGAGGTCGGCCCAGTCGTAGCCGATCTCCGGCGGGAGCGTCTCCTTCGCCACTTCTTCGAGCGCGGTCATCGCCTGGCCTGAACTGTAGCCGGGCGCAGCGGCCCCCAGCACTTGCGCCGCGCGGTAGAGGTTGAAGCGGTTGGTGTATTCCGGGCCGCTGATGTGACGCGTGGCCACGAGCGAGGAGAGCGGAACCATGTTGCCGTCGTTGTTGCGCACGTAATATTGATTGATGTCCTCTTCGCTGCGACGCTCGGAGCCTTCCGCCTGCAGGAAGACCCGCCACTGGCGGCCGAAGCGGTTAAACTGGTTCAGGAAGAGTCCGCCCAGATAGGCCTGCAGCGTCTGGTAAACGTCCGCCACCGCCACGCCCTGCTTCAACGCCTTGTCGCGATCGACGTCGGCGTAGATTTGCGGGACTGAGGCGGAGAACTGTGAAGCGACACCCGCAAGCTCGGGCCGTTTACGACATGCTTCGAGGAACTTTTGCAGGTTCTGGGCCAGAAATTCGACTGACCCGCCACTGCGATCCTGCAGCCAGAACGAGAACCCTCCTGCACTGCCGAGTCCAGGAATCGAAGGCGGCATGAAAGCGAAAGCCGTCGCCTCGGGCGCCTGCGTCGCCAGGGCCTGGTTCAAGGTCGCGACGATTCCCTTCGCCCCCAGACGTTCCGACGTGCGCTTGTCCCAAGGCTCGAGGCCGATGAAGAAGAACCCCTGGTAGCTCGCCGAAGTGCGGGTCAAGAGGCTGAATCCGCCGATCGTGGTGTAATACTTCACCCCCTCGGTCTTTGCGAGAATCCCCTCGACCTTTTTCAACACCTGATCCGTCCTCTCCAGCGAGGCCGGGGCGGGGAGTTGGACGTTTAGGAACGCGTAGCCGTAATCCTCTTCAGGCAGGAAGCTGGTCGGGAGCCTCTTCCCTACGACGCCGTCCACGACCATGAATAGCGCGACGATCAACACGCCTATCGCCGCCTTGCGGATCAGGGCATGGCTCCAATTGATGTAGCCGCGCGTCGCCTTCTCGAACAACCGGTT
>Ga0209382_10008256_pt1 | contig 13135 bp, 11 predicted proteins | sample SoiMetdeltSBSDD5_FD_187599 | JGI IMG/M metagenome (GOLD analysis project Ga0209382, IMG submission 187599) | Bulk soil microbial communities from a Populus tree surrounding site in Tennessee, USA - Soil MetaG P. deltoides SBSDD5 (SPAdes) (version 2) | ecosystem: Environmental > Terrestrial >... | reverse complement strand
AGGCGACGATGAAGCCAACGGCGGTGGCGAAGTCGCGCGCGAGGATGAGAAAGTATGCTCCGGAGGAAAGCTCCCCGGTGCGGAGAAACGCGGTGAGGGCGGCGAGCACGAACGTCTTGTCGGCAACCGGATCGAGCAGCGCGCCACTTCGTGTCGTGCGACCGAAGCGACGCGCGAGCCATCCGTCGATGAGGTCGCTTGCCGCGGCGATGGCGAGCAGTGTCAGCCGCTGGCCGGTCGTCCCCGCGAGTACGAAGAGGACGGCCAGCGGGAGACGCGCGAGCGATATGATGTTCGGAACGGTAAAGAATGTCGCGGCGGTCACGAATCGAAGGTAATCGAGCGACGGCAAGCGCCAGAGTGCGTCACGCGCATCGCGGCGCAAAAAACAAATACCGAAGCCCGAGTATCAATGCCACGGTGGTCGGCTTGCAGGTGCTCCGCCGACGGTCTAGCTTGCGTCCACCGTCCCCACGTCACCTCCGTCCTCGACATGTCATTCCTCCGCCTCACGAGCGTCGGTGTCGCGCTCGCCGCTCTCGCGTGCGGCGGCGGGGGCGAGCCCGGGCCGGTGCCGGACGGACGGTGTTCCTCCCCCGCGCTGCGAGTTTCGGCACAGCTGGCGGGCGTTCGTGGCAACGCGCGCCCCGGCACCGTGTCGGCGGCGATCACCGACGACTTTCCGCGTACGATCGCGGGGCCGGCCAGCGGTTTTTCGCGCACCGTGTTCCCAGCGCTCATGGTCGTCGACGGGTTCACGACGGACGCGGTGGGCCGTCCTACCGGAGAGCTGGTCGTCTTTTCGCCCGGAACGCCGGTCGTCGGAACGCGCCCACTCGTCCCGGTGACGCTGCAGCAGATACGGGACCCGCAGTTCCGCCCCGACGGGCCATTTGCGCTCTGGGCGGAATCGTTCGATGCGACTCGCGGCGACTATTCGCGCTGGCTCATCGCCGATGCCGGCACGTTAGGCATCGACTCGGTGCGCAACGAAGACGTCGGTCGCGTGGGCCTCACGGTGTCCTTCACCGGCACGTGGCGCGATGCGTCCGGGACGCAAATCGGGTGCGGACGGATCGACGGCGCGAGATTCGATGCTCCCCTCGTGCGCACCGCCAGCCCGACGTCGACGCTCGCCGACACGCTCGAGGCGACGCTGACGGGAAGCCTCGAGCGTACGGTCGGCACGAAGACGATCGACGCGTTCCAGACGCTCGGTCCGAACGACACGCGTCTCGTGCTCGTGGCCACGATCGCCGGCAACGACACCACCCGCGAGCTGTGGCTGTCGTTGAAGGGCGCGCGGCTGACCACGGATAGCGTGCCGCTCGGCGAGCTGTCGCTCGATGGTGCGCGGGCCGGTCGCGACACCGGATCGTTCGCGATGCTTCGTGTTCTCACGCTCTCGCAGACGACCCCCGTGGTCGTACAGGTCTGGCGCTCGACCTCCGGGTGGGTCAAGCTCACCAATCTCGTCCCAGGCGCGCCATTGATCACCTGCGGGTGGGGGACGGCACGCTTCGCCTTCGCGGCGACCGGCCATGACAACGCGACCAGCGCGGTCATTGGAACGCTCGACGCCGCCGGGGCGGTCGAATCGCTGTACACGGTGTTGTCCCCCGCCGATTCACTCGTGGATTTGCGAACCGCTCGCGCCGCGCTCCGGCTGTTGGCGCCGGAGTCAGCTCGTGACCGGAGATGTTTTCTGTGAGAACGCCCGAGGCGACGACGGCGGAGCCGGTGTTTCGCCACGTGGCGGCGGATTTCACCGGCGTTCCGTATTCGCAGCTCACCGATGCGCCGCTGCTGAGCGGCTTGCTGATCGCATCGGCCGGCGCCGCCGGCTTCAGCGCGATTGGCGCGCCCATCGTGCACCAGCTGCCGAATGATGGGGTCGCGGGAGTGTTGTTGCTCGACGGATGTCACGTCACCGTGCACACGTTTCCGGAGCGCGAGCTGCTCCTGCTCGACATTCTCTCCCTGGCGACGCACGATCCCCGCAAGGCGCTCGACGTGTTCACGCGGCGACTGACCGCGCGCGCGGTGCACAGCGAGGTGCGCGACCGCGGCGGAGCTCCGGCCGCGAAGCGATGACGCCTTGGCTGGCCGGCGAGTTCGTGGCGGTCCACGTCGCGCTCTCCGCCATCGTGCTGTTGTGGGACTTGTACGTGGCTCGGCGCATGACGCAGACGCGCGGCGTCCCGCCCATCATCGGGGCGCTGACCGGGCTGTGCGCCCTCCTCGTCGCGCCCGCCCTGCTCGTGGCACTCGTCTCGAGCTCGAGCCTCTCCGGCCGAGCGTTGTACACGATCTCATGGGTGTGGCCACTCACCGCCGTGCTGGCCGCCGTGCAGGCCGTCGCGGCTACGGTTCAGGGCCGGGTCGCGCGTGGCGCGGGAATTCCCATCGCGTTGTACGACATCGTGCTCGCCACGGTGTACGTCACCAGGTGGATGATCGCGCATGGCGATGCTCCGCCCGACACGCTCATCGCCCTCTCGGCGGCACAGACGGGGGCGCAGGCGGTCGCCGCCTCGCGTCTGGCCATTGTGCTGCCGTGGTTTCTCCACATTCCGATTCTCGCGCCGATCACGCCATCGCGGCGTCGCTTCGGGACGACCATTCGCGTTGCCCTCGCGACGCTGGCCGTTGCGTGGGTGGCGCTGATCGCGCTGCAGGTGCCTCGCTCGACTCGGGCGCTCGCGAGCTACGACCGTTATGCGGACGACCGTCTGCAGGAGCGGCCCGAGGGGGATTTCGTCATCGGGCTGAAGATCTTTCCGCCCCTTCACGCGGGTCCTCCGCCGCTGGCGCTACGCACCGATCTCGACCTCGCCGATACGCTGGGCGTCGGGGCGCTCTCCGTGTACCTCACGCCCGAGGGCGTGACGTCACGCTCGCTCGATTCACTCGCGCGTGCCCTCGAGCGACAACGAAGCGCGGGCCGTCAGCTGATCGTGGCGCTCGGGTACCCGCGCGATGCGGGCGAGCGCTGGCGCGCGTCGCCGCAGGGCTACCTCGACGCGCGCACTCGTGAGGCATCACGAATCGCGCAGCGCCTCCGGCCCGACTTCATCGTTCCGGTGGTCGACCCGTTCGGGGCCGGCCGGCGGCGCCTCGGAATGCTCGAGCCGGCGGAGTGGGCACGACTCGTCGAGGCCGTCGCCCGGGCGACGAAAGCGGCCGATCCACGAATCCGCGTGATCGCGCACGTGGGTGGCTTCACCCGACGCGATCGCGCCCTGTTCGACTGGGCGGCCAGCGCCGACAGTCCGGTGGATGTCGTCGCGATCTCGTTGATGCCGTGGTATGACGGCGCAGAGTCGCTCGACCGTGACATGATCGCGGCAGACAAGTGGATCCACGCCGCGGCCAGCGACAAGGACGTGTGGGTGCTCGAAGCCCGCGCATTCCCGGCCGTACATGGCGAGCTGAATCAGGAACGCGCGCTGTGGGGTGCGCTCGCGTGGGCCACGTCGCAATCGGCGGTGAAGGGATACGTGGTGTATCAGGCCAGCGACTATGAGTCACCAACGGGATTGCGAGCGCCCGGCGGCCGAATCCGACGCGCCACCGGGGCCGTGAGACGGGCGATCCGCGCGCTCAGGGAACGCGAGGTCAGGTGACGGCCGGAACGTCTCGAGTTCCGCGAACGATCCCTTCCACCACTTTCGTCTCATCGAAGTACCGGACGGCGAGGGCACGCATGTCCTTCGGCGTGACGGCGCGGATCCTGTCCTCGTAGGCGTCCAGCTCGTCGAGCCCCGTGCCAACGAGCCACGCATCGAGCATGTCGGCGAGCACCGCGCCGCCGCTCTGCTGACGAATCGCCCGTGTGCCGAGGGCATAGGCCCTCGCCTGCTCGATCTCCTCGGCGCTCACCTCGGCATCGCGAAGCTTGGCGAATTCGGCGAGCAGGCCGGCGCGCGCTTCGTGCTCCTTGTCGGGGGAGGTGGCGATGTAGGCGATGAACATTCCCGCCAGACGGCGTTCGGCGGCGTGCGCGTGCACGGTGTACGCGAGGGAGCGACGATCGCGGAGCTCGTCGAAGAAGCGGCCCCCGAGCCCGCTGGCCACGCCCGCAATGAGGCTCGCCGCATAACGAGCGTCATCGGTCCGCGTCGGCGAGGGGAAGGCGAGCGCCAGGGCCGTCTGCTTCTTCTGGCGCGATTCGGCGACCACCGTCGGCTGCCAGGTGGGCGCGTCAATGGCGGGCGGATCACCCATGCGCAGCGCGCCGAAGCGGCTCGCGGCGTAGGCGGCCGCCTGGTCGGGATCGACGTCGCCGACGATCCCGATCACCGCCGGACCCTCGCGGACACGCTCGCGATGCCACTCGCGCACGGTGTTCGCGTCGATTCGTCCGATCGTGCTCTCCGTTCCATTCGCGGGAACGCCGTAGGTGTGACCGGCAAACGCGCCCTGGGTGAGCAGTCGCATCGGGTAGCGGTACATGTCGTCGCGCAGCAGCGCGAGGTCGGCGATGGCGATGGTCTTCTCGGTCGCGATGGCCTCATCGGCGAACGACGCCTCGAGGACGACCTCGCCCAGCAGCGCCATGGCCGCGTCAGCGTGCTGTGCCGGCACGGAGAAGGACCATCCGAAGCTCTCGGAACCGGTGGACGGGGAAATGCTTCCACCGAGCGTCTCCGCCTCTTCGGCAATTTGTGCGGCGGTCCGGCGACTCGTTCCCTTGATCGCCGTGCGCGCCAAAAGACTCGTCAGGCCGGCGACATCGGCGGGCTCCTCGCTGGCGCCGCCGAGGATCTGCACACCAATGTGAACGATCGCGCTCGGCTTGCGCCTGACGAGTATCGGGACGCCCGAGGCGGTTCGATAGACACGCACACGGCCGACGGCGCGCTCGAACGTCGGAGGGCTCGCCGGAGGAGGTGCCGCGGCAATGACCGGAGGTTGCGCGGGCAGCGGTGCCGAGGGGGACGCGTCGAGCAGCTCGCGCATCGCCTCGGCGTCGCGCATGCTCGCGGCGGCGGATGCCGGCCGGTAGAGCAGCAGCGCGCCGAGCGCCGGGGTGAGGTATCGCTGGACGGCGTCGGTCACCTGCTCCGGTGTCGCGGTCAGCAGCCGCTCGAGATACTGATCGCCGAGGGTCCAGTCGCTCAGTGCCTCCCATTCGGCGAGGTGATTCGCCTGGCCCTCCATCGTCTCGAACCGCCGGATCCACTGCGACTCGAAGATCCGTCGGGCGCGCCACAGCTCATCGCGGCCAATGCCGGTCTCACGCATGTCGCGGAGCTGGCTCCAGGTCGCTCGGGCCGCTTCGAGGGCCGTGTCCGCCGGACCTTCGGCATGTACGACGAACACCCCGACGTCCGTCGGAGTGTAGTTGTACGCCGTGACCGAGGCCGCGAGCTTGCGCTCGCGCACGGCGCGGTAGAGTCGTGAGGCACGGCCGGTGCCGAGCACCGCGGCGGCCGCGTCGAGGAGCGGAGTGTCGTGATGCAGCGTGGGAACCGTGCGCCAGCCAAAGGCGAGCTGCGCCTGCGTGATGTCGCCCGAGAGCTCACGAAACCGAAACCCGCTGTGTGGACGCTCCTCCGGACCCTTGTCCCGAGGGATGTCCCCGTCCGCGAGCGGACCGTAGAGCCGCTCGACATGGCGCAGCGCGTCATCGGGATCGACGTCACCGACGATGACGAGAATCGTGTTGCTCGGCTTGTAGAAGGTGCGATAGAACCCGGCGACGTGATCGCGCGTGAAGGTCCGCAGGCCATCTTCGCGTCCGATCCGCCACCGCCGCATCCGATGCGAATCGTGCAACAGCTCGTAGAGCGACTCGACCGCCACCGCGCTCGGATTGTCCGCCTTCCGCTTCGCCTCCTGAATGATGACCTCGAGCTCTTTTCGCAGCTCTTCGGCGTCGATCAGTGAGTGTGCGTATGCGTCGGCCTGGATCTCGAGCCCGGGGACGAAGCCACTCGCCGGAAGAACCGTGTAGTAGCTCGTGTAGTCGTAGATGGTCCCGGCGTTGAGGTACCCTCCGGCGGATTTCGTCGCCTTGGAGATCTCACCGACGCCGCGCGTCGGGGTGCCCTTGAAGTACATGTGCTCGAGCACGTGCGCGATGCCGACGACGTCGTCGCTTTCGTCGAAGTAGCCCGCCTTCACGTGCGTCACGATCGCGACCACGGGTGCGGAGTCATCCCGCCTGACGAGGACGGTGAGACCGTTGCCGAGGCGCGCCTTCATCACGGTCTCGGCGGGAAGCGTTGGAATCGACAGCACGTCAGGTCGCGAGAGGACGCCGGCGGAGGATGATCAACCCGAGAATGAATGCGGTGACGCCCCACCCGAGCAGCCAGGCGATCGTCCTCGTGTCCGTGGGATCACCGCCAGCGAGCTCGAGACTGACATCGCGCAGTCGATGATATGGAGGAAGGATGACATCGAGCACCCGGCCCGCCCGGCTCTGGGGCGCGGGGTACACCGCTCGCAGCACCTGTGCCAGGCCCCACGTGCCGCCCATGAGCACCCAGTCGAAGCGGGCCACCGTCGAGAAGAGGAAGCCGAGTCCGCCAAGCGACACATACGCGAGGGCGACCATGAGGAGCGCGCGCGGAAGAAAGACCGGGTACCCGAAGGCGTAGATCGCCACCATGACGGTGAGCGCGGAAAACGCCAGCCCGGCGCCGTTGACCACGAACGCTTGCGCATAGTACCGCGGGATCGACACCGGCTTCGCGAAAAGGAATCGGTAGTACCCTCGGACGCGATCGTTCGAGACAATCCCGTTGATCCCGATGAGAACGGCGATGAACGAGAATTGTGACAGGACTTCGAGGATGCCTGAGACGACCAGGGAGTGCGCTTGCCCGGTCGTCGAAATCGCCGGCCGTATCTTGCGCAACTCCATGATGACCGGGAACGCCATCAGCGTCGCGACGATCAGCAACGGAGCACCGCGCTCGAACGCGAAGTCGCGCGCCTGCCACCCCATGTAGCTCCACAGTCGCGCGCGTTTCATGCGTTACCGCCGGCCGATCGGACCGCCTCACGAAACTGCGCCTCGAGCCGCGAGTGCGCGGGAATCAGCGCGGTGATCAGCGATCCGCGTGCGAGGAGATCGGCGAGGCGGCGGTTGAGGACCGCTGCGTCCCCGGGTTCGATCTCGAACTGCCCCTGACCAAGCGACCGTGCGCCGGGAAAGATGGCTGGAACGTGTTCCGCGCCGACGGTCACCGTCAGATGGTACAGCGAGGCCACGTCGGTCGCGACGGGACGACGCGTATCGACGACACGCTGCAAGCGCCCCCGATCGATGATCGCGACGCGGTCGCACAGACGCTCGAGCTCATCGAGGTTGTGCGACGCGATCAGCATCGTGCGCGTCGGCGTCCGCAGACTTTGCACGAGATCGCGAAAACGCTGCGTCCACACGGGGTCGAGCCCGTGCGTCGGCTCGTCGAGAATCAGGATCGCCTCGTCGCGAAGCAGCGCCTGCGCGAGCCCGAGCCGTTGGAGATTTCCTTTCGAAAGCGCCTTCAACTTCTTCTGTCTGTGCTCGCCGATGCCCAGCTCGTCGATCACCGCTTCTACCCGCTGGCTCGCCAGCGGATGGGCAATTCCCGCGAGCAAGGCAAGCCGCTCCAGTGCCCCCTCCAGCGTCCACTGCGGGTTGAGCGTGACGAGCTCGGAGAGATAGCCGATTCCGTTGCGTTCGATGTAGGGGCGCGGTGACGTTTCATCGATCGTCACTCGACCACTCGTCGGCGGCAGGTAGCCTAACAGCAGCGAGATGAGCGTGCTTTTCCCCGCTCCATTCGGCCCGGCGAGTCCCATGATCTCACCGCGCCCGATGCTGAGCGTAAACTCTTCCACCGCGCGCACCGGCGGGCGGAACAATGACCGATAAGTTTTCGAGACGGAATCGAATGCGATCACGCCGGAGGACGCTGCATCTGCACCGGCGCGGGCGGAGCGCAGCTCATCCACGGTCCCTGCCCCGCGCGTGCGAGGAACCGCTGACCCTCCTCGAGGCGCCCCATCCGGATCAGCGAGCAGCCCAGATATCCCATCGAGGTGCGATCGCGCGGCTGGATCTCGAGCGCGCGGACGAAGGATCGCCGAGCCGCGTCGTAATTGCGCAGCGTCAGGAAGTAGCTCCCCAGCTCGCGGTGCGCCTGATAGTTCCGCGGCTCCAGCTGTACGGCGCGCGTGATCTCGCGCCCCGCGGTGGCGAAGTCGCCTTGATCGCGGGCGACGCGACCGAGCCAGACGTGCGGAGCCGCTTCCTGTGGGCGGGCGTTCGCCGCATCCTGAAACTCGGTGCGCGCGAGCGCCAGGCGACCGCCGCGGTATGCTTCCATCCCGCGACGCATGGCCGCGCTTGGTCCTCCGCGCTCGAAGAAGAACCAGGCCGCCCCGGCGGCGACGAGCACGAGCAGCAACGCGCCCAGCGGAAGCCAGGGAACGCGCGAGCGGCGCGGAGGCGGAACCGGGGTCGGGGCGACCGTCACCGGAGCGGGCGCGGCGGTCGCCGCCGTCGCCGTGCCACCCGCGGACGCGGCTTCGGCGCGCAATCCCTGGTCGAGCCTGTTGTACGCTTCGCGCGCCGCGTCGATGTCGGCGTTCGTCGGTCGATACTCGGTTCGCTTGACGCGATCGCGGGCCGCCAAAAAATCGAGCAGGGCGTGTGCCTGCTCGATGGAGATGATGTTGCGCTGCCTGAGCTCCTGGACGAGCGGTTGCCCGCCCAGGGCTGATCCGCCGAGCAGCGCACGCATCGCGACCTCCACGGCATTCCAGATGTCGAGGAGGTCGGCGGCGATTTCTTCGGAATTCTGCGAAATATCGACGCGCGCGACGAGCGGGCGCGCCGGTGCGAGTGCCGCCATCGCGGCACGGTGGTGCGCAGTGATCACCGTACGATGCGTAGGAGTCCGGCGTCCGCGCTGCCGCGGATGAAGCTCTCGGCGTTGTGTGTCGGTATCGTGATGCCCGTCAACGAGTAGCCGCGGCGCGCCTCGTTATGCATGAACTCCTGCAGGGTGCGGCCGGCCCACTGCTTGTTGGCGTCCCGCATCTCGCGAACGATCTGCTCCCAGCTGCCGGCATACTCGCGCCCTTCGCGCGTGAGGATGCGATGCTTCGGCTCGGGCGGATCGCGCTGCTCCGCCAGCTCGGTGAGCAGGGCGCCGAACAGCTCGAGCTGCCCCTGCTGATCGCCGCTCGAGCGATCGTTGAAGCGCCCTTCGATCTCGGCGAGCATCTCGTCGAGATCGTCAGGATCGCCGGCAAGCTCCGCGAGACGCTCGTCCCACGGACGCAGCTCGGGGTCGTCGTCCTGCAGACGGTAGATCGACTTCTTCAGCTCGACCAGACGCCAGATCCCCAGCTCGTCCCAGTGGTCCTCGGGCGTCGTGCGGTCGAGGTGATAAAGCGCAGCCTCGTAGTCGCCGCGATCGTAGAGGATGTTCGCCAGATAGATGCGCGCTTCCGCGTGATCGTCGTCGATCTGCAGCGCGCGGCGCAGCATCGCCACGGCGGAGTCCTCCTCGCCGAGACGGTGGTGCGTGTAGCCAAGGAGCGCCACGCCTTCCGCCATCTCCGGCGCCTGCTGCACCGCGATCTCGAAGAACTCACGCGCTTCCTCGAACAAACTCTCGCGGAACAGCGCACGCCCGACCTGTAGCATGAGGTCGAGATCGTCGCGGTACCCGAGCTCCAGGATCCGACGGAAGGTCTTCACGCCGGCGTCCTGCTGCCCGAACTTCATCAGCGTTTCGCCGAGTCCGGCGAGCGCGTCCTCGTGCTCCGGGTCGAGCACGAGGGCTTCCTCGAAGCTCCGGCGGGCCCACGCGTACTCCTCACGCGCGAGCCGGGCGTACCCCACCCCGATGTGGAGCTCTACCGAATGCGGGTAGAGCGCCAATCCCTCGCGAAGAACCTCGAGCGCTTCCTCGTATTGCCCTTCGTTGTACAGCTGATGGGCCCGCTCGTCGTACTCTTCGGAACTCAGGAAGGGGGAAGGCATGTCCAGCGGCACCTCCGACCAAGGGTGGCTCTCCGCCTATACTACCACGGCGAAACCGCGAAGTTCAAGCAATAGAAGCAAATAGCGACTTTGGAGGAGGGTTCCTCTTTCAGGTCGAGTGGGTCAAGGGCCAGGGGCCAAGGGCCAGGTGGTTCGCTATCTCCGCCGCCAGCACCGCGTTGGACTCCAATAATGCCAGATTCGCGCCGAGTGAGCGTCCACCCGTCTCGCGCTCCACCGCGGCGAGCAGAAACGGAGTAACCGCGCTTCCCTGAACGTTTTCCCTTCGGGCAGCCTCGAGCGCTCGCTCGACCGCGTCGTCAACGACCCGACGTGATAGCGCAACATTCGACGGCGGCGGCTGGACAACGAGCATCGCGGTATTGCGACCCAGCCCACGATGCGCACGCCACGCCGCCGCGACCTCGGCCGCGGTCTCGGCCCGCGCGGGCACCGTCAGGCCGGTCGTCGCCGTGAAGAAACCGGGCATCTCGTCCGTGCGGTACCCTATTATCGGAACGCCGAGGGTCTCCAGACGTTCCATCGTCGCCGGAACGTCGAGGATCGCCTTGGCACCCGCGCTCACGATGAGCACCGGTGTGCGCGCCATCTCCGTGAGATCCGCGGACTCGTCATAGGTGGGAAGGCCGTTCGCGCGGTGGACGCCGCCAATGCCGCCGGTCGCGAAGACCTCGATGCCGGCGAGCGCAGCAATCACGATCGCGGCGGCAACGGTGGTCGCGCCGTCGGTACCTCGTGCAATCGCCATCGCGAGATCTCGTGCGGACACCTTGGCTATGCCCTCGCGTCTGAGAAAACGCTCCAGCTCCGCATCCTCGAGTCCGGCAGTCGCCACTCCACGCACGACCGCCGTAATCGCCGGGACCGCGCCGCGCGAAGACACGGCGCGTACCATCCGCTCGGCCGCGTCCCGGTTTGCAGGGGCGGGGAGCCCCTGGGCCAGCACCGAGCTTTCCAAAGCGACGACGGGACGCCGATCGCGCAACGCGGACGCGACCGGCGGCATAACGCGGACGGCCGTCACGGCCGAGCTAGAGCGAAGCGCGAAGCGAGCGCTCCCGGATCTCGCGGAACTCGGCGTCGGGGTTCCAGGCTGGTACCGTGCTGGAGTTCGCGACAGACGTACCGAATCGGAGGACGATCTCGGCCAGCTGGGCCGCGCCGGTGAGGTCGAAATCGGGACGGTATTCGTCGGAGGGCTGATGGTAGCGCTTCGCCGTGTACTCCTCGTTCTGCTCGACGCCCCAGCCCTTGGGACGCCCGACGAAATCCGTCCCAGCGCCGAGCGAGATCGACGGAATCCCGACCTTCGCGAACGAGAAATGGTCGGAGCGATAGAAGTAGCCACGCTCGGGGTGCTCCTCCGGCGTTATGCGCATCCCGCGTGTCGCGAGCATTCTCGCCAGCGTCGGACCAAGGGATGACTTGTTCGATCCGAGCACGGTGAGATCGCGCACGCGTCCGAGCACGTTGCCACCGTCGACGTTGAGATTCGCGACGATCTTGTCCGCTGGGACGACCGGATTCTGTCCGAAAAACTCGGAGCCGAGCAGTCCGGATTCTTCGGCGGTGACGAACACGAACAGGAACGAGCGTCGCGGCTTCGGTGACTGCTGCGCGGCGACGCGCGCGACCGCGAGCAGATCGGCGACCCCCGACGCGTTGTCGAGCGCTCCGTTGTAGATCGAGTCACCCCCGACGACAGGACCGATCCCGAGATGGTCCCAGTGCGAGCTGAACGCGACGTACTGATCGCGCACGATCGGATCGCGTCCGCGGACGATGCCAACGACGTTCTCCGACTGGAGATGCTCGACCGTATTCGCGAACGAGAGGTCGACCGAGATGCCGGTGGCGACAGGCGTGAACTCGCGTGATTCCGCCCGCGTGCGGAGCTGCGTGAGGTCGAGTCCCGCCTGCGCCAGCAGGGCGGTCGCCGCGCTGTCGGTGATCCACCCGCGAACACCGAGCGGTGCCGGGAGATTCGGGTCCCTCGGAAGCATCCGCTGCTCCTTCGCCCACGATCCGACGACGGTGTGCCACGGATATCCCGCGCGCTCGGTCGTGTGGATGATGAGAGCGCCCGCCGCACCGCGCCGCTCGGCCTCTTCGAACTTGTAGGTCCAGCGTCCGTAGTACGTCATCGCTCGACCGCCGAACAACTCGGGCTCGTCGCGAGGTGCCGGCGGATCGTTCACGAGAACGAGCAGCACCTTCCCGCGCACATCGACGTCCTTGAAGTCGTTCCACTTGTACTCGGGCGCCGCCGATCCGTAGCCGACGAAGACGAGCTCGCCGCGCGCCGCGCTCGAGTCGGCCGCCGATCCCGCCCACACGACCACATCTTCAGGATAGCGGAGGTTCGCTGTCGCGCGCCCGGATGCCACGGCTTTGATCGTCGCACGCCTGGCGTTGACGATGTCGATCGGGACCGTCTGGAAATACGATCCTTTGACGCCGGGCTCGACGCCAAATGCGCGCAGCTGCGCCGCGATATACTCCGCGGCCAGCCGGCCACCGCGCGTGGCGGGAGCGCGGCCCTCGAGAAGGTCGGACGACAGAAAGCGAAGGTGCCCATCGATCTCGTGAGGCGTAATGGGCGCGGGTGTCGCCCCGGATTGCGCGAGGGCGAGCGCCGGGATCAGGATCAGGGCGAGCAGCGTGGAGAGGCGTCTCATGATTCGTGAGGATGAGGTAGCGTTCATAGTCGTAGCTTGGCGACTGCACACGACTTATGGAAGGCGTACCGAGGCTGGCGAAGATCTTGCCTTGAGCGCCATGCCCGCTGAGGACTGACGCACGAGCGGCGAGGGGATCCATCGGCGTGACATCTCAACCAGCGAACTGGAGTCCAGATCGTGTCGGAAACCGAAACTGCACCCACTACGCGCGGCCGGACGGGCGTCGCGATCGGCATTCTCATCGTGACGCTGCTGACGGTCGCCTTCTACTTCTATTGGCGCACGACGGGAATGCGTGATGAGTCGGGGCGCCGCCCGCAGCCGATTCGCGAGGTCAGCTCGCTGCCGTGGATGACCGGGATGAGCACCGTGGCGTAGCGTCGCGCGCTTCGCTCCTCAGTCGGCGATCCGCGCTGCCTCGACGAGGAGTCTTTCCGGC
>Ga0209382_10008254_pt1 | contig 13136 bp, 8 predicted proteins | sample SoiMetdeltSBSDD5_FD_187599 | JGI IMG/M metagenome (GOLD analysis project Ga0209382, IMG submission 187599) | Bulk soil microbial communities from a Populus tree surrounding site in Tennessee, USA - Soil MetaG P. deltoides SBSDD5 (SPAdes) (version 2) | ecosystem: Environmental > Terrestrial >... | reverse complement strand
CGCGTCGACATCGCGCGGACCTGGCTCGAGCAGTTCCCGCCGCGGAGCTGACGTTTCGTATGAGATCGTATTCAACGCCGATGATCGTCGTATCGTTCATCATCCTCATCGGCTTCGCCTATCTCGTCGAGCTCCCCTGGTGGATGATCGCGATCGGAGCAGTGGCGGCCGTCGTCGGCTACCTGCTCGAACGCCGCCGCGACTGAGGTGTAGGAGGGTGGGATGAAGGCGGTCGTGCTGAACGCCATCGGGACGCCGATGGCCGTCGAAGAGATCCCGACGCCGGAGCCCAGGTCCGGCGAAGTCATGATCCGCGTCGAGGCGTGCGGCGTCTGTCACACCGACCTGCACGTCGTCAAAGCCGAGGTCCGCTTCCCCACGCCGTGCGTGCTCGGCCACGAAGTGTCCGGGACGGTCGTGGCGCACGGCCCGGGCCTCTCCCCCACGGACGCCGATCGGCTCGCCATCGGCCAGCGAGTCGTCGGCGCGTTCATCATGCCGTGCGGCACCTGCTACTACTGCGTCAGGGGCCAGGACGGCCTCTGCGAGACGTTCTTCACCGTCAATCGCCTCCAGGGCAAGCTGTACGACGATGATACGCGCCTCTTCCGGACGGACGGCTCGCCGGTCTGGATGTACTCGATGGGCGGCCTCGCCGAGTACGCCGTCATCCCCGTTACGGGCGTCGCGCCCCTGCCGGACGACCTGCCGTTCGACGCCTCGGCGATCCTGGGCTGCGCGGTCTTCACGGCGTACGGGGCGGTCCGTAGAGGCGCCAACCTCCGGGCCGGCGAGTCGGTGGCCGTCGTCGCAACGGGTGGCGTCGGCTCGAACGTGATCCAGTTAGCGAGAGCGTTCGGGGCCTACCCCGTCGTCGCGATCGACGTCCGCGACGACAAGCTCGACGCCGCGCTGAGCCTCGGGGCCACCCACGGGATCAACGGCGCCAGCGAGGATGTGGCAGCCCGCATCCGCGAGCTGACGGACGGCCGCGGCGTGGACGTGGCGTTCGAGGCGCTCGGCCGTCCGGAGACGTTCGTCCAGGCCGCCAGCATCGTCAGGGCCGGCGGGCGCGCCGTGATGGTCGGCATCGCCCCGGCCGGCGCGACAGCTCCTGTCGAGATCACGCCGCTGGTCCGTCGAGGGGTCAGCATCGTCGGCTCGTACGGCGCCAGCACCCGCGCAGACCTGAGTGCGGTGATCGCGCTGGCCCGCAACGGGGCGGTAGACGTCTCGCGGTCGGTCACCCGCCGCTACCGCCTGGACCAGGCCGCCGAGGCGTACGACGCCCTGAACCGGGGCGAGATCGTCGGCCGCGCCATCGTCACGACAAGCTAGCGCCAGACGATGCACCTCGGACGTTCAGGGGCACGTGGGCAAGACAGGATGAAGGGCACGATGACCGACCGGGTCGCACCGTCACCACTATCTCAGGTGACCGTCTGAGAATCTGCGGGGGTGACGTCTCGGGCCTGGTTGGACGTGCCGCCTGCCCGCCGTTCGGCGTCGGTTCACCCCACCCGTGGTGCGCTCCACCTTCGGTTGGCTGAGCGCGTCGCGGCGCCTCTGGGAGAAGGGCGATGTCGCTTCCACGCGGCGCTGTGACGTTTGGAAGGCTGCTTCGTGAGTACCGACTTGCGGCCGGCCTGACGCAGGAGGTCCTGGCTGATCGGTCCGGCGTCAGCCCGCGTACCATCCAACAGCTCGAAACCGGCAGCGTTCGACCGCGCCGCGCCACCGCGGCGTATCTGGCCCAGGCGCTGGCGCTCTCCGGCCACGCCCACGAGGAGCTCGAGCGGGCGGCTGCGCCCGTGCCCCGACAGCAGGCCAGTCGGCGCCCGGAGCTCCCTGACGGCACGCCTGCTCGGCCCGACATCCTCGCCGTGTCGGCATCACACGTCGTGGATGCAAACCGCGATCACGCGCTCGTGGCGCTCCCCCGACCTGCACCGACGAACGTGCCGTGGCCGGTCAGCAGCTTGCTTGGCCGTGAGGCCGACCTCGCCGCCATCCACGACCTGATCACGGTGAATCACCAGCGCCTGATCACGCTGACCGGTGTGGGCGGCTCGGGCAAGACACGCCTGGCGGTGCAGGTCGCGGCGGAGCTGCTGAGCGCATTGGCCGACGGTGTCTGGTTCGTCGAGTTGGCCCCGGCGTCCAATCCGGCACTCGTGCCTCGGATCGTCGCCGGCGTGCTCGGCGTGCGCGAGATGCCGGATGCGCCAATCCTCGACACGCTGCTGGGATTTCTCCGGCGGAAGCATCTGCTGCTGGTGCTGGACAACTGCGAGCACCTGATCGACGCCTGCGCCGCGCTGGCCGATCGCCTGCTCACTGCCTGTCCGGACCTGTACATCCTGGCCACGAGTCGTGAGCCCCTGCGGATCGCCGGCGAACGACGCTCGCAGGTGCAGCCGCTGGCTGTCCCTGACCTCGTCGGCACGACCACCCTGGATGCGCTGGCTGCCGTTGCCGCGGTGCGTCTCTTCGTGGAACGGGCGCAGGCCACCCAATCCGACTTCAGTTTGACGGCTGCAAACGCGGCCTCGGTAGCCCAGGTCTGCGCCCGACTGGACGGCATCCCGCTCGCCATCGAGCTGGCGGCGTCGCGCATCCACGTCCTGGCGGTCGATCAGATCGCCGAGCGGTTGGACGATTGCTTCCGCCTGCTGGCCGGCGGCACGCGGGTCGGATCGACCAGGCAGCAGACGATGCAGGCAGCACTCGACTGGAGCTACGACCTGCTCACCGCCTCGGAGCAAGCCACCTTCAGGCGCCTGAGCACGTTCGCCGGCGGGTTCGATCTCGAGGCCGCCGAAGCCGTGGCGGGTTTTGGGCTTCAGGTGTCGGGTTTCGGGAGGGAATATGTGTCCTTCGAAACCCGACACCCAGAACCCGAAACCCTCGATGTGCTGGGCCAGCTGGTCGACAAGTCGCTCGTCGTGGCCGAGCGGACCGGACCGGGGCGCCGCTATCGATTGCTGGAGCCGGTCCGCCAGCATGCCCAGCGATTGCTCGTGATCAGCGGCGAGAACGAGCGCGCGCGCTCGCGTCACGCCACCTACTACGCCGCCCTGGCCGAGCGGGCGGCGCCGCTGCTGCGCGGCCCGGAGCAAATTCGCTGGCTGGAACGGCTGGAAGCGGAGCGGGACAACCTGTGGGCGGCGCTGGCCTGGTTCTCGGAGCATGGCGAGTTCGAGGACAGCCTGCGACTGGCGGTGGCGATGGCGCCGTACTGGGAGGCCCACGGCTACCTGAGCGAAGGCCGCCGCAGGCTCGAGACCGTGCTCGCGGCGGCGCGCACCGCCAGCGCCTCGCGCGCCAGCCAGATGCGGGCGCTGCTGGCGGCCGGTTCGCTGGCCCTATGGCAGGGTGACCTGGTGAGTGCGGAGACGCTCCTGAGCGACGTCCTGGCCTCAGCCCGTGACCTCGCGGACCGCCACACCGAGGCCGAGGCGCTCGTTCGGCTTTCCGGGACGTATCGGCAACGAGATGAGGTCGAGCGCGGGCTGCGGCTCGGCGAGGAGGGTCTTCGTCTGAGTCATGAGCTGGCCGATGAGCGGTTGATCGCGTTCGCCCTCCTCGTCGTTGGGATGGCAAGGCAAAGTCTCGGTGAATCGTCTCGAGCGGTGATGGCCTTCGACGAGGGCGTGCTCCGTCTTCGACAGCTCGGGGACGTTCGCTATGCTGCCGTCGCCTCGACGCTACTCGGTCTGGCGATGCTGGAGGCCGGCGAGTCCGATCGAGCGGCGCGCACCCTGCGTGAGGGCCTGGTCGGCCTGAAGGCGGTCGGAGATCTGGGGTTTATCGTCGTCGCGCTGATCGGCCTCGCGCACGCCTCGCGGGCGCAGGGCGAGCTCCACCGCGCAGCGCAGCTCGTTGGCACGGCCGCGGCGCTACGCACAGCGCTCGCCATGCGTCCCCCGGCGCGCGATCGTGCCAGTGAGCAGGTCCTTCTTGCATCGCTGCGCGAGCAGTTGTCGGCGTCCGAGTTCGACGAGGCGTACACCGCCGGCGAGGCCATGAGTCTGGATCAGGTGTTCGCGGACGTCGTCGCCACGCCGTAGCTAAACTCCCGCGCACAGCTCTAACTTTGCCTTCAGACTCTGGAACAGCCGCCAGCAGGGAATCGGTAGTTTGTGGACTTGCAGCGCACTGCCACCAATCTGGGTCCAGTCGTCGAGCTGCATACTTTGAGCCTCTACGTCGACGACGAAGCGGGTCGTGTACGATCTCGGTGTATCATCCGCACGCCATATGTCACCCACAGGTATGAAGTCACGATAGACGGCGCTCGCGAAAATCGTTCCATCGTCGCACGGACTCATCGAGATCAGCCCTTTGAAGTTGGTCGGGTATTCACTCGATCCCCGGGCGTGGGCTCGCAAGTCCCAACCATCCTGATACCCGAGAAAACCTCCGTGTGAATCAAAATACGGGTGCCGCCCGTACATCTTGTCCGGGATATAGTATGTCATCCACCTCGGAGACTGCCGTTTCCCCTGGAGGCAACTGATGACTGAGGCATGTGTGGCACAAGCAAAGCCTCCCGAGCCGAAGACCCAGAGATAGTGCCTATCAGCCGCGATTCCGATGTAATACGTCCACGGAGATGGCACGTATCCATCGCTGTTCAATGCGTTCACGTGAATCTCAGGTGACGATCGAAGCCCTGCATAGACCACGGGGCGATCCAACCCGGCAGACCCAGACGCAAGTACGTCTCTATCAGGATCGCGCTCCAATACCGAATCGGTGATCGGGTACATAACCCGAACATAGTCGACCGGGGCCTTGGTAGAAGACATCATCGGCCCAGGCGTGTATTGCGCGCTATTATATTGGTCTGCCGCGTCTAGCCATCCTGTTTGGACGCCATCGAGCACGCCGGCCCAACAGTCTAACCTCTGGCCGTTGATCTGGGCGGCGCTGACGTCGGTGAATTGTGGAGCATCCCTGATTGTGCGAACGTTATCCGCCGCAAACGTGTCCGCCCGAACCCAGAGGTGGATCAGCCAATCATGGGATGATTGGTAAGACCAATCAGGGTCTCCAGGATAGGAATTGTTACTCCCGATGATCAGGCCGTGGTACCGTGGCTTGAACTCGTAGACTACCTTGTCGCCCGATCCCACCGGAGGGACGAATGCAAGTTTGTGATACGGATTACTGTCCCATGGGCCGGCGGTATGCTGCGTGTCGTCCATGATTTTCGCAGGACCGCTATTAAAGTACAGGTGACGGTCCATTCCAGTGAAGGCCAACATCCCCCATGCTTGAGCCGTCGGCGTGACCGCGTCGAGAACTCCCAGAGCGACCGTGTTCGCGTTGCTCGCTTCCCGGCGCATGTCTGACGCCTGCGTCCGCAGTTTTATCAGGTTGGCATTGATCGCCTGTTTGGTGAGCGGAGGCAGCGGGCAATCCTCATTTGTCTCGTAGGTGTAGCGTATCTTTGCGTCGAGCATTTCAGGGTCGATCAGCATATTGAACTTCATCCTGGAGCTTACCAGGTCGTCGTAGGTACGGCACCAGACGGCCAGGACTTCAGGCCATCTCGGATAGTTCACTTTTTCGGGCATCTTGAGCCAGGACGCTACCTCCCAGTCTGCGAACTGTGGAACATCGAATTTGCTCTCGTTGCGCTTTATTGCCAGATCGACTTCGCCCAGCGCCACTTCAAACGCGATAGCCTGGTCTGGTGTGAGCAACGGCATTGCTAGAACCGGAGATGGCAGGCCCGAGGACGAGTAGACGTCCGCCACCGCCAGGCCCCCCTGAACGTCCTTGCCGCGTGTTTCACAGAGGTGTCGGCTTCGCACGTCCACGTCTCTGAGGGCATCGACCTGCTGGTTGGCGATGAGTGTCTTGACGATGTACTCCCGCGGGTTCGGCTGGCCTTTGGCGACCTCGTCGACGAACTGAATCGTGCACTGGGGGTAACGCGCTTGTGCATCGATGGCGGCGGCGGACCCTCGCGCCACGACGATTTTCTTACCGGTGAGCGTCTTGTAGTCGTCGAACGCCTTACCGTCGTCGGCCCGGATCAGCAGTGAGAATCCGGTGGGTTCGGCCAGCTTGCGATAGGCCTGCTTCAGGTTCAAGTCATACTCTTCGAGCGCAAGGTGGATTGCACCGAGTTTCTGGAGCTGTTCCTCGGTGTTGAACGTTTTCAAGAGGTCGTTGATCTGGTCCACCATCGACGGCTGCTTTGGCATAAAGAGGGCGAGGATTTGCCCGATGACGGAGAAGATCGCCCCAACCAGCATCCCCTCAGGGCCAGTGCTGCTGAAGATCGCCCCGATGATGGGGGCCGCCGCCGCGCAGATGTCCATGATCGCGGCGGAGCCGGTGATGGCATCGCCTTTACTAAACGCGGTAATCGCGGTTTGCAAGCCCTTTGTCATGAGGGGCAAGCCCTTGGCGATGCTGTCACCAACCTCCTTGGCGTACTTGCGCTGCGCGGCGGTAGCGTTAGCATCCCCCTCGATCCGCCGCGCCTCCTGATACTGGTCCCTGATGTCGTCGATCTTCTCCTGCCACTGGGCGTGGTCCTCGGGCTTCACCTGGCTGAGGAGCATGGTGTGAAGCAGGGTCAATTCAGCATCGACCAGTTCGTCTTGGGCGCTCATGCTTCGGTCCCTTCAGTGTGAACGGTGCTGATTCGCAACCCACGGTACGCCCAGGCTGCGGAGAACACCACGCCAGATGCGCAGCTCCATCCGCACTTCGACAAGCTGCGTGCAGAGCTGCGGGCCGAAGCTCAGGACGAGCTTGCCTTAGCCGTAGGCTCGCCTGCGGGCTTCGAGCCAGAAATGCGGGACGCTGACGGTCAGCGGCCCGTCAGACAGAATCTGCGCGTGAAGCTGCGCCAGGCGCGGACGGAACCGCTCGATCGAGAAGCCGGGGATCGCCCAGGGGATCACCTTCAGGTACCAGGCCAGCGCGCCCACGTCCAGGTAGGCGTGCCCCTCGTCGCCCACGCCGCGTGCCACCACCTCCAGGCCCGCCGCCTCGACCTGCGCGACGGCCAGCTTCAGCGCCCAGCGGATCGGCGGGCGCGGCGGCGCCGGCAGGCCCAGCAGGCGATAGTACCCGCGCGCCCAGTCGTTGTCGATCTGCTGGGTGAGGAAGACCCCGCCGGGCGCCAGCACGCGGGCAACCTCTGAAGCGACGAACGCCTCAAGCCGGTTCGTCACGAGATGGAAGCTGGCGCCTCGAAACGGCAGCCGCCCCTGAAACCTCCTCGGCGACGTCTCAGCGCCCTGACTGGTGTTGTCCGGCGCCCCTTCGTCCTGGACCACGCCGATGCCCAGCGGCAGCAATCTTCGTCCGGCCACCGGCACGTTCGGCGCCCAGGCCTCGGTCGCGACAGTCCTCGCCGGCCGACCCATCAGGCGACTCAGTCGTTCGCCCCCTCCGGTGCCCATGTCGAGCAGATCTGGCGACTGACGAGCGTGGGCGGAAGCAAGCGCCTCGAAGTCCCACGGCAGCGGCTCGACGCGCATCCGCCCCTCGAGCCACGAGAAGTCCCAGCCCTCGAACGGCTGCCGCTCGGCCTCCTCCAGCAGCCGATCCAGGTCTGTCGGCATGTCAGGGTACCTCCTCTGGCTCAAGGGAGGCCGGAGGGGTCGAGGAGGTGGACGAAGTTGAACCCGGCCGCCTTGAAGCCTGCCACCGTCCCGTCGTCAGCCAGGCTGAACGTCAGCGGCTCGCCGGCGTACCGGCCGCCCCGCACCATGAAGACCAGCGGATCGCCGGTCGGCTCAAGGACGATCGGCGGGGCGCCCGGGAACGGCGAGGCCGGGCCGTCCTTCAACTGCAACTGGCCGCCCCGAAACTCGATGCGACACGGGACGTCGCCGACGCGCAGCATCCGGTACAGGCCCAGGAAGCGCTGATACTCGGGCGGCGTCGGGAGTGGGGGAGCGCTCGGGCGGGCGGACTCGGCGGACTGGACATGACTCGTCAGCGTGTCCATCAGCTCGACGGCGATCTGATCCACCGCGCCAACTCCGTCGATCAGCACGACGATCCCGACCTCGAGCGCGGCGTCGAAGAAGATCTGCGAGCGGTAGCCCGGGACGCTTCCGCCGTGGCCGTGGTAGACTCGCTCGCAACGACGGTTGATCCGCCAGCCGAAACCGTACCCGCCAACCCAGCCCGGCTCGACGTAACACGCCTGCTGCATCTCGGTCATCGAGGGGCCGGCCAGGATCTGGCGGCCACCACGCTCCTTGACGTCCGTGCGCAGGTGGATCGAGATCCAGCGGCTCAGGTCGCGCACGCTGGTCCAGAGCTGGCCGGCGGCTGCCATGCCGTTCAGCGGCGAGAGCAGAGCCGGCTCCGCGCCGTCCTCGAACGGGTGGGGCATGTGCCCAGGCGCTGCGCGGGCGCGCAGCGCCTCCGTCAGCTCGTACGCCGAGGAGGTCATGCCGAGCGGCTCCAAGATCGCCTCGCGCATGTACTCGACGTAAGGCTGGCCGGAGCATCGCTCGATCACCTCGCCCAGCAGGGTGTACCCCAGGTTCGAGTACTTGAACGCCGAGCCCGGCGGGATCGCCACCTTGACCTGGGGCAACGAGTCGAGCCACTCCTGACGAGTCGGGAAGCGGAGCGTGCTCCAGTGGTCCAGCGGCGGCTCGCCCATCAGGCCGGACGAGTGCGAGGCGACCCGGCGCAGCGTGACGTCCTCGATCGGCCCGAACGGGTTCTCGACGGCACCGAGCTCCGGCAGGTGCGTCACCAACGGATCGTCGAGCCGCAGCTTGCCCTCGTCGCGGAGCTGGACGATCGCCGTCGCCGTGAATGTCTTGGTGATCGAGGCGACCCGGAAGATCGAGTCGGCGTCGAGCGCCCGGCCGCCGCCGTCGGCACCTGCCGGCCCGCCGCCCCAGCCGAAGGCGTAGCTCCAGGCCAGCGCATCGTCAGGCTCGGGGCCGGCGACGATCCCGACGACCGCGCCGGGCAGGTCGTGCTCAGCGACCAGGTCGGCGGCCTGGCGGCGCAGCGTGTCGGTGACGGTCGGGAGCCAGGCGGGCGTCGACATGGCTAACTCCCCAGCGCGCGGAGGTGCTCGATCGTCTTGCCGAGTTGTTCGACGGCGCGCAGGCCCCACGGGCTGGCGAAGAGGTTGATGTGCTGGACCCCGACCTTGTGCAAGGCGTGGAACCGCTCCGCGACCTGCTCCGGCTCGCCGACGATCGAGTTCGCGTGGACGCCGCCGGGGTCGTCCTCGGCGCCCGGGAACGCCACGTACGCGCCGATCGTCTTCATGATCGTGTCCGGGTTCCGGCCGACCTCCTCACACGCCTCGTCCAGCAGCCCGAGCTGCTGCTCCGCCGTCTCCGGGACGGAGTGGGCCATCGTGTTGTAGGCGTCGGCGTAGCGGGCCACCAGGCGCAGCATCCGCGGCTGCCGCGCCCCGATCCAGATCGGCGGTCCGTCCGGGCGCGGCCCGTGCGGGACCAGCACGCAGTCGTCCACGTCGTAGAACCTGCCGTGGAAGGTGACGTGCTCGCCCTTCAACAGCGGCAGGATGATCTGGAGTGCCTCTTCGAAGCGACTGGCCAGGCGATCGTGCGGGAAGCCGAACGCCGTGTACTCGGGCACGTGGTACCCGGCCCCCAGGCCGAGCAGCAGCCGGCCGCCGCTGACCTCGTCCAGCGTGTCGGCCATCTTCGCCAGCAGGGCCGGCTCGCGGAAGCTGGTACACGCCACGAACGGCCCCAGCGTGACCCGGCTCGTGATGCCGGCGATGGCGCTCAGCAGCGTCCAGACCTCCCAGCACCCCTTCGTCTCGCCGACCGGGATGCTGTCGAAGCTGCCGTAGCTGCGGAACATCAGGTGGTCGGGCGCAAACAGCGTGTCGACGCCGGCCTCTTCGGCGGCGATGGCGATCTCCCGCAGCTCCGACCACGGGACGACGCGTCCGGCGCCCGGCACGGGGTGGTCGCCGCTGCGCATCATCAGGCCGATCTGGAGCCTGCCCCGCTGGCCCTGGGCGGCGTCAGACATCGTCTCCTCCATCCGCTGACTGGCCGACGCATCGTAGCAGACGAGTAGGCAGAGGGCAGAGGGCAGAGAGCAGAGGGCAGAGGGCAGAGGGCAGAGGGCAGAGGGCAGGAAGATCGTAACCCTGGAACGCGTCGCCGGGGCCGGTCCCGAATCGTAGCGACCTCACAATCGGCGGTCAACGCGACGACGTGTGACATCTGCGAGAGGCCCCGGGCGCGTCAGTGGCACGCATTCTGCTTTTACTCCAAGTACAAGGAGGCGCGGCATGTACTCCATCCTCTACATCATCGGCGCCATCGTGGTCATCATCGTCGTTCTTCGGCTGCTCGGCCTGTACTGAGATCGCACGAAGCGCTCGATCAACTTTGAGGAGAAACAGCCATGTATTCGATCCTGTACATCATCGGCGCGATCGTCGTCATCATCGTCGTTCTTCGGCTGCTCGGGCTCTTCTAATCGAACCCACGACGATGCGCGGACCATAGGAAGCCGCTCCGGGAAGGGGCGGCTTCCTGGCATGTCAGGGTGTAGCGCTCGCACGATCCGAGACGACACGATCACGGTGCGCACCGACCCCCTGTGCCCACCGTGTGACCGGCGCGAGACACCGCCGTAACGCTCGCTCGCCCTTGCTGAGGGTACCCTGAGCGGGTGGTTCGCCTGATCGCCAGCTCACGCACCCGAATCCCGGAGCGGGAACTGTCCCCGGACCCACCCGTGGCTGTCACGGCTTCGACTGGTCGTGATAATGGGGACTAGCACGACCAGTCAGACCGGAATCCGAGAGCCTCCGTTCAGCGCGTCTGCCGGCCATTCGGCTTCGGCGGCGCCGGCACACACCAGCCCGGCCGGCGTCACAGACACGACGACAGTCACATCGGCGCACCCGAACATGCCGCTGGCCGAAGCGCGCGCGCTCTTCCTCGGGACACTGGCCGGCCGGGCCGATCGCACGCGACGCACGTACGCCACCGCGCTCGATCGCCTCGGCGACTTCCTGGCCGAGCGGGGCGTCGGTGAGGATACCAGCACCCGGGAGCTGCCGAAAGACCTGCTGGAGGGGTTCTACCTCTGGTGCGTCCGCCGCTACGGCACGGTCTCCCGAAGCTGTCCAACCTACCTGGCCGGCGCCCGCGCATTCTGTCGGTTCCTCGATCGCCACGAGCTCGGGCCAGACAGCTACGCCAGGCTCCAGGCCGGCCTCGATGCCGTGCTGGCCCGCCACCCGTACCGGACGCCCCGCGTGGACGACCAGGTCCCGGCCATCCTGGTCCACGTCGAATCGCAGCCGCTGCCCGTCGAGCGGACCGCCCTCCTGATCGCCCTGCGCGATCGAGCGATCCTCCGCGCGCTCTACACTACCGCGATCCGCCGCGACGAGGCCGTCCGCCTGAGCCGCGAGGACGTCGCCGACGGACGATCGGCCCAGGCGCTGATCACCGGCAAGGGCGGCCGGGAGCGGGTCATCTTCTTCGATCCGCCGACGATGGCGGCGATCCGCCGCTACCTGGAGGCCCGCGCCGATCGCCATCGACCGCTCTTTCTACGCCACGACGCCGGCCGGGGCGCACCCGGGCCGCGCGGCGAGCGCTGGCGCCTCTCCGGCAACACGATCTACGACCTGGTCAAGCGAGCCGGCGCGGCCGTCGGCTCACGCGCGACGCCACACTCGTTCCGCCACGATCGCGCCAGCCTGCTGCTCAATCGCGGTGCCGACCTCTCAGAGGTCCAGGACATCCTGGGGCACGCCAGCCCCGAGACGACAAAGCGAATCTACGCCCACTACGAGACGAGCAGGTTGCGCGAGGCGTTCGACCGCTACACCCTTCCGCCCGAGCAGCGCATCACGACGGAAGAATAAGTCTCAGCCGACGCCGCGCAGCCGGTCGGACTCCTCGCGAGACAGATCTTCCAGGATCGCGAAGAAGTACCCCATCGCCCGCCGCTGCCCGGCCTGGCCGCTCCGGACCCGCCCCCGGCTGACCTGCTCCAGCGTCCGCTCGCGTGCCAGCTCGACCAGCGAGAGGAACTGGCCGCGCGGCAGCCCGGAGCCCCACCAGACGTGATGAGCCCGCGCCCGCGAGCGCGCCGGATCGTCGTCCCGGAAATCTCGGCCGCACTGCTCGATCCGCGCGATCAACTCTTCACTCTCCGGGCTCGATCGAGTCGAGCGCGCAGCGCCTCCCGACGTAGCTGACGATCTTTGTCGGGCCGGCTTTGCCGGTCCGGACTCTTGCCCGATCTCTTCTCGTTGGGCTTTGTTTCGTGCACCCTTCACGGTGCCACGCTCAGCCCCACCAGCGGTGCCACGCGGTGCCCCGTTTTCGGGGAGATCCGGTGCACCGTTTTCGGTGCTACGCGGTGCACCGAGGAGGGTGCTGCGCCCTGTGGAAACTGTGGATAACCCGCCGATCTCGAAGAGCGGTCCCGGGAGATCGCCACGCGCTTGCTCGACGGCCTCGGCCAGGACCAGCCGTTCGAGCGCCGCGAACAGCCCGGAGAGATCGCAGTAGTCCGCGCGCCGCCCGATGCCGGGCACCGTCCGTGGCGTCGCGACGAGGTACCCCTTCCGGACCAGCGACTGCTTCCAGGCGTAGACCTTGTTCTTGTGCCGCCCCAGTTCGTCGGCGGCCTGGAGCATCGAGACGTACGGCCAGTCAGTACCCCACTTCTTGTCCAGGATGTAGAGGCACAGCACCAGCTCCTGGGGGGTCAGGTTCAGGTCGCCGGCGTGACGCAGCAGGACGGACGGGGCCGGCAGGACGCCGCCTTTCACGATGAGCGGACTCAAGCGCTGCTCCCATCGGTTGTCGCCTGGTATGTCCGACACGTCCTGCCTGTTCCTACCTTGACGTAGGGCGCACCGACGTAGTACCGTGTCGGGTAGACGGCGACGGGCGGCCTGGCAAGCTCCCATCGACCCGAACGGCCTCGCCGGGGCACCGCTGGTGGCACAGCGAGCCCTACGGCACAGAAGATATGGACAGACCGTGGTGTGGCAACCACGGTCTGTTTGCGTTTGTGGTGGTTCCGTGGCTCCGGAGTAGTATCAGCCGGATGCCGCGAGGGGTCAAGCGCTCTCCCCTACGTTCGTTCAGACGGTGGTCCGGCGTCACGGT
>Ga0209382_10008253_pt1 | contig 13136 bp, 10 predicted proteins | sample SoiMetdeltSBSDD5_FD_187599 | JGI IMG/M metagenome (GOLD analysis project Ga0209382, IMG submission 187599) | Bulk soil microbial communities from a Populus tree surrounding site in Tennessee, USA - Soil MetaG P. deltoides SBSDD5 (SPAdes) (version 2) | ecosystem: Environmental > Terrestrial >... | reverse complement strand
TATCAGGGCGGCTGGCAGACCCTCGTGATTCGTGGCACGGCTGGCTACGACGGCATGTGCCGGCCGAACCACTATCAGGACTTCGTCTTCGTCCGCGGTGCATTCGCCGGCACTCTGTCGCCGCAACCGATGGACAGCCGTACGGACGGCGCACTCAGTCAGGTCTCGCTGCAGAGCGCAACCCGATTGACCGTTGTCTACGCACGCTACGTGCCGGCGGACGCCTTGTGCTGTCCGTCGAAGACGACGAGCGTGGTCTTCGATGTGGCGAGTGATGAACCCGCTGTGCGGCCGGTGTCCGCCTCGACATCGAACAATTCGACAGGCCAGACATCAGCGTCACCGCCGCCGTCACTGACGGGAACGTCGTGGCGGCTCGTCAAGTTCCAAGGCGGAGACGGCAAAATCCTCAAGCCCGACGACCCATCGAAGTACACGATCGATTTGGCAACCGGTGGACAGCTATCAGCACGCGTCGATTGCAATCGGGGCCGTGGAACGTGGAAGTCGACCGGCTCGAGTCAGATCGCCTTCGGTCCCATGGCGCTGACGCGCGCGCAGTGCGCGCCGGGTTCGCTCCACGATCAGATCGTGAAGCAGTGGGGCAACATTCGTTCGTACGTGATTCGAGACGGACACCTGTTTCTGTCGTTGATGGCCGACGGCGGCATCTACGAATTCGAGCCGATCGAGAGCAAGTGACCCTGGTGCCGCGCCAGAATTCGCCGGGCCCGCCTTGAGCACGGCCATTCGCGAGCAGTGGGATTGCGGATTCAACAGGGACAGGCGCAATTCAGGCTTGTCGTGGTCGAAAGCGCACAGCCGCCAACCGGAAACTAGCCGTTCGCTATCTTAGGATAGGCGTCATGACCGTCGTCGCCTTCGCGGGGCGCCGGGTTGACGCCGCGTCCGCCCAGACGCCGCGATTTCCCGTGACATCGATCGACAGCGTCGCTGCGCGCATCCGCGACGCGCTGCGTACGCTCAACGCATCAGTCCTGGTGGCCTCGGCGGCGGCAGGAGCCGATCTGCTCGCGTTGCGTGAGGCCGGTGCGCTCGGGCTGCGCCGGCGCGTGGTTCTGCCGGTGGCCCCTGACCAATTCGTCGCCGACTCGGTGGCCGATCGGCCTGGCGAGTGGGCGCCGCTGTTCGAGAGAATCATTGCCGACGCGAAGCGCTCGGGCGATCTCGTCGTGCTGAGTGCCGGCGGGGGGTATGTCGGCTATGCGGCCGTCACCGACGCGATCATCACGGAGACGCGTGCCATCGCCGATGCAATGACGCTGGATACGGCGGCGCTGGTCGTGTGGGATGGACGGTCGCGCGGAGACGACGATCTGACCGATGTCTTCCGGCGCCAGGCCACGGCTTCAGGCCTGCTGGTCCACGAGATCGATACACTCCGTCAATAGGGAACCATGCTGACTCAACTGCACGTCACGCCCGGCAGCAGGAACGCGATCGTCTACGTGCACGGCTTCACCGGCGATCCGATCGCGACGTGGAACGGCATACCCGCTCGGCAAGCGGTAGACCCGCGCCTGAGCGGCTGGGACCACCGCAGCTTCGGGTACGAATCGTCGGCCTTCTTCGACCTCGCCGGCCTGTGGAGCGCCGACGCGCGCATCGAGGAGATCGCGACGATGCTCGACACCGCGCTGACGGGCGGGTCGCAATCGTACGACGCGGTGGCGCTCGTTGCGCACAGCATGGGCGGCCTGGTGGTGCAGCAGGCGCTTGTTCGCAGCGAGGCGCTTCGCCGCAAAGCCTCACACGTGATTTTCTTCGGCACGCCGAGCCGGGGGCTCGTCAAGGCGCACCTGCTCTCGTTCTGGAAGCGTCAGGTGCGCAACATGGCCGCGACCGGCGACTTCATCCGGGACCTGCGACAGGCGTGGGACGACCTGCATCTGAGCAACGGCGCTATGTTCAAGCTGCTGACCGTTGCTGGCGAATCCGATCAGTTCGTGCCGCCGGAGTCGTCGTTGATGGCATTCCCCGAAACGGTGCGCCGGGTCATCTCCGGCAACCATCTGACGATGATCCGGGCGAAGGAGGGTGAGCCGTGCGCAGCCGCGGACCTCATCACATCCCTCATCGTTGGCGATGCGGCCGCGGCCGGGCCACGCACGGCGGCCGCCGTCGCGCTGGAGCAGAAGGAGTTCCAGCGCGTCATCGCGGCGTATTGGACCACGCGCGCTGATCTCGATGCCCGGGCGGCGGTCAGGCTCGCGCTCGCACTCGACAGCGTGGGGCGCCGCGACGATGCGATGAGCGTGTTGCAGCCGCACTGCACAAGCGACGCCGATGTCATCGGCACGCTCGCTGGCCGGATCAAACGACGATGGCTCGTCGAACGGCGCCGCGCCGACGCCGACGAAGCGATGCGCCTTTATGGCCGCGGCTTTGAGCTGTCAAGCAACCCGTCGCGAGGCGACCATGCGCAGGCCTATTACCACGCCACCAACCTGGCGTTCATGCACATGGCCTATGGCAGCGACATCGGTGAGGCGTCGCGGTTCGCTCGCGAGACGATCCGCCACGCCGAGGCTGCGCCGCGTTCGGCCAACGCTGAGCACTGGCGGCTAGCCAGTCTCGGCGATGCGCATTTCGTGCTCGGTGAATACGGGCGGGCCCTGGAGTATCACCAACAGGCCATGCAGGAGCGAGTCACGGCGTGGCAAGCGCTGTCGTCACAAGAGCAGGCGCTGCGGCTGGCCGACCTTCGCGGCGTTGAGGACGATGTCATCCGTCGACTCGCGACGATCTACGTGGCGGGTAAGACAGTCGCGGGAGTCTGATCGCGCCTCTTGAAATCGACCTGTCTGCTGTGTACTGTATCGATAGAGCACACAGTTGACACCTCTGCGCCTGAACCCGACGTCCGGCACTCCGCTCTACCTCCAGCTCGTTGAGCGGCTGAAACACTCCATCGACTCTGGTTCCATCAAAGCCGGCGAACAACTCCCGAGTGTTCGGAGGATGGCCGAGGAGCTGGTGATCAATCCCAACACCGTCGTTCGGGCTTACCGCGATCTCGAGAGCGAAGGCATCGTCGAATTACGACACGGATCCGGGGTCTTCGTTCGGGAGTCGGTTGCGGCCCGGGCCAACGTGATGAAGAAGGCCGAACCGGTCATCCGATCGGCCGTGGACCGGCTCGAGTCTCTCGATCTGGTCGAGGACGATATCCGACGGCTCATGGAGAACGAACTCGCGCTTCGTCGCGCGGCGAGAGAACGGAGGAAGCAGCGTGCATGAACAGCACGTGCGCGATTCGGATCCCGGCGATACCGTTGTCGAAGTCACGCACCTGTCGCGCCGCTTTGCCACAACGGCGGCGCTGCAGGATGTGTCGCTGGCGGTGAGGCGAGGATGTGTGTTCGGTCTCGTCGGCGAGAATGGTGCCGGCAAGTCAACGTTGCTCAAGCACCTCCTCGGCTTGTGGCGTGCTGAAACAGGAACGGTGAGGGTCTTCGGCAAGGATCCCGTCGCAGACCCCGTGTCAGTCCTGGCGCGCATCGGCTATCTCTCTGAACAGCCGGAGTTGCCGAGATGGATGCGCGTCTCGCAGTTGCTGCGATACACGCAGGCGTTTTATCCGCGCTGGGACGCGGCCTACGCCGAGCAGCTGCGTGAGCACTTCGGACTCGATCCCGAAGCCCGCGTCAGAACGCTCTCCAAGGGACAGCAGGCGCGACTCGGCTTGATCGCCGCAGAGGCTCATCGCCCTGACTTACTGATCCTGGATGAGCCCAGTTCGGGCCTGGATCCCATCGTGCGCCGCGACATCCTCGAAGCGATCATCCGAACGGTGACGGACGAAGGCCGCACCGTCGTTTTCTCGTCGCATCTTCTGGACGAAGTCGAGCGCGTGTCGGACCAGCTGGCCATGCTGCATCACGGCACGCTGCGATTCTGCGCGCCGCTCGATGACATCAAAGCACGGCATCGACGGATCTCGCTGCGCTTCGAGCGCGTGCAAACGATGCCGCCGGCCGTCCCCGCAGCCATACGCGTGGATGGAGCCGGCCGGGACTGGACGATCATCTGCGACGCCGCGAAGACGCACGCGGGTGCCATGGCCCAGCATCTTGGGGCCACACTCGTCGAGGACACGGCGGCGTCGCTCGACGAAATCTTCGTCGCGCACGCGACGAGCACGGCGGTGGCCGTCGCCAACGAGCCTCAAGCGGTCAACTGACGTGCGATCGCCAACCACCGCGTTGCTGTGGGAGATGTGGCAGCGGCACCGCTGGACGATTGGCGGCATCGTCGCACTGACGCTTGCTGGTCGACTGGTCGATGCCGCTCAAACGACGGGTCCAGCGGCCGACGAAGCCTCGGCCGTCACGACCCTGTGCGGCATATTGGCATTCCTGCTGCTCTTTTCAGTGTTCAACTACACGGATTCCGACGGCGGCGCAGGACTCGGACGCTTTCCTTCGCGGCTCTTCACCCTGCCCGTGTCATCGCTGCGGCTCGTCGCGATTCCAGTGCTCACCGGAATCGTGGCGATCGAAGTCCTGTATCTGGTGTGGGCGGAGCCGTTGTCGAGAGGTGGAACGACGAGTCCATTGCTCGTCGCCATCTTGCTCGCCGCTTTGATGGTGTTCTACCTGGCCGTGCTCTGGACGTGCACGCGCGCCGGATCATTGCGACTCGTGATCATCGGTGCGATCGCGGTTGCCGTCTTTGCCGTCGGCATGCTGCCGTCGTTTCCGCCGACTCCACCTCCGGTCTGGCGTTCGGAGGCCGCCGTGGCGGCGTGCGCCGCCGGAATCGCTCTCGTCACGTTCATGGTGAGCTGGGCGCATGTCGTCTGGGCTCGAGCTGGCGGTGGATACAGGCGCCTTCGACTCGAATCTGTCGTCGGCAGGATTGCCGACGCATTGCCCGCGAGACAGCAACCGTTTGGCAGCGCAGCGGCCGCTCAGTTCTGGTTCGAATGGCGCGGTTCAGGAATCGTGTTGCCCGCGCTCGTGGCCGGTGTCGTTCTGCTCGTCATCGCGCCGACCTCGTGGCTGGCGAGCAACGACGCACGGTACACGATGTGGCTGTTGATCGCCGCACTCGCGACGCCGGTCGTCCTGGCTATTCCGGTCGGTGTGGCGTTCTCGAAGCCGACGTTCTGGTCCGAGGATCTCGGCTTTCCGGCCTTTGTCGCCGTTCGCCCGCTGAGTGCTCAGGATCTGGTGGCGATCAAAGTGAAGGTCGCATCGGTGAGCGCGGTGCTTTCGTGGGCAGTGGTCCTCGCCTTCTTAGCCGTGTGGCTCTCCGCATGGGCCAATCTCGATCGTGTGAGTCGACTTGCGACGCAGTTATTCCAGGGACACTCAGCGGGCGCGGTGTATGGAATGGCCGTCCTGGTCCCGGTCGCGGGGACGTTCCTCACGTGGAGATTCCTGGTGAGTCACTTGTGGAGCGGCCTGTCGGGGATGCGTCCGGTGTTCATCGCCTCCGTTGTGTCGCTCGTCGCTCTTGTGACCAGCATAGTCCTCGATGCGGGACGGTTCCCGAACTCGTTGCTTCGCGATCCCGCGCGGCTCGCATTCGTCATTTGGGTCGTCGTCGTGGCCGTCGTCGCGAAATGTTCGTTGGCGGCCTACGCCTGGCGCGGTGTTCATCCACACTACCTTCGCGCCTATTTGCTGATCTGGCTCGCGGGGACGACTTCCTTGGTGGCGTTGAGTTTCGTGGTGTGGGGAATAGTGCGAATGTACGCGCCGTTCGATGTCGATGGTTTGCGAATCGCGGTCATCCTCGTAGCCTTACTCGCCGTGCCTCTCGCGCGTGTGGGGCTCGCGCCATCGTCGCTCGCGCGGAACCGGCACCGGTAGTCGGACTCCGCGCCGGCCGATTACGTCTACGGCAAGGCGAACACGTGCAACGACTCGTTGTTGCCTTGTCCCTGTGTCGCGGCCGTCACGGCGACGTACTGCCTGCCATTCCGCCCCATGTAGGTGATCGGGATCGCGGTCACGTTGTAATCGAAACGCGTCGACCACAGCTCCTTGCCGGTCCTCGAGTCGAAGGCGCGGAAGCGACGGTCGCGCGTCGCGCCGATGAACACCAGGCCGCCGGCCGTCACGATCGGCCCGCCGTAGCCGGGTGAGCCCACGTTTCTCTTTCCTTCGGGCATCGCGTCGTTCACACCGAGCGGCACGCGCCACACGAACTCGCCAGTCGCAGCGTTCACCGCCATCAGGCTGGCCCAGGGCGGACGGTAACAGGGCAGTGTGCCGACTGACCGACCATCCGAGTCGCGCGCCTCGGCGCTCAGCGTGCCACCACCCTGTTGCACGTACGGAAACTCCGTGTCCTTGGTCTTGTCGTTGTAGCGCGGGTTCGGAGCGATCCAGCCAGTCGACGGCTCGTCCTTCGAGTTCACGAAGATGTATCCGAGCTCGGGATCGGTGGCCGTGCCGCCCCAGTTCACGCCGCCGGTCATGCCCGGAAACGCGATCGACGGCGGGCCCCCGTTGGGCCGGTAGTTCCACGGCGTGTACGGACCGTCGTTGCGGAACTGCACCTTGTCCCACAGCGCGCGGCATGCCTCCGCGTGCGCGGCCGTCGTGTCTTCCGCGGTGACGAGATCGTTCCTCGTCATGCTTACGCGCGCGAGTGGTCCAGGCTTCTTCGGAATCGGTTGCGTGGCCGGATACCGCTCGCCCGGTACGTCGGCCTTTGCTTGCGGATGCTCATCGACACCGTGAATCGGCGCGCCGGTTTCGCGGTTCAGGATGAACATGAAGGCGGACTTGCCGACCTGGGCGAGCGCGGGAATCGTCTTGCCGTCTTTCCTGATGTCGATGAGACCCGGCGCTGGCGGAAGGTTGTAGTCCCAGATCTCGTGGCGGATGTTCTGGAAGTGCCACTTCAACTTGCCCGTGAGTGCCTCGAGCGCGACGGTGGAATTGCTGAACAGATTGTCGCCGGGCCGATCGCCGCCATAGTAATTCATGCCGGGACCGCTCACCGGCATGTAGACGATCCCGCGCTGTTCATCGACAGTGAGCGTGAACGCCCAGACGTTGTTGCCGGTGCGATCTTTCCAGCTGTCGTTGCCCCACGTGTCGTGACCGGTTTCGCCAGGCCGCGGAATCGTGTGGAAGTCCCACACTTTTTTTCCCGTGCGCGCGTCGTAGGCGTGCACGTCGCCTTTCTCGCCGTGGCTCGTCGTCAGATGCGGCCCGATGTGCCGCTCGCCAGGCCCGAAGAAATTGGATCCCATCAGGATGATGTTCCGGTAGAGCACGGGTACACCGGCGTACGGAATCTCCAGATCGAGGACACCACCGTCGCCAAAGTCACGCGCCAGCGCGCCAGTGTCGGCATGCAGTGCGATCAGTTTGCGCAGGCTGGTGAAAAAGATGCGTGCGGGCACGCGTCCATCGCCGGGCCAGTAAGCGACTCCGCGGAATGAAGCGAGTCCTTCTAGCAGTTCGTAGCGCCAGATTTCCTTCCCGGTCTCCGGCTCGAGCGCGACAACGCGATTGCCCGACGGCAGATACATCACGCCGTTCACGACGATAGGCGTGACCTGCTGAAACAGTTCGAACGAGCTGGCTGGCTTGTCGATCGCCGCGACTGACTTGCCCGGCTCGGGACGGAGTCGATAGGACCACGCCTGGACGAGCGTTGAGACGTTGTTTGTGTTGATCTGCGTCAGGCGCGAGTAACGGGTACCGGCGAGATCGCGATTGTAAGTTGGCCAGCCTGCGCTCGCTTCGCGAGCTTCGGCCAGGCCGGCCTGCAGGCCGGCCGAGCCCGCCGCGCGAGACAGTACGAATCCAACGAGCATCGCGCACGCGATCCCGCCCACGAGCAATCTGGTGCCCACCTGCATGACCGACGGATGGTATCAGGCGTCCAACGGCGGCACTCCTTGACATCCTAGGAGAGCGGGGCTACTCTCTATGACGCTCTAGGAGAGCCATCTCATGGCGACGACGACCGAGCTCCTGCAGGGCACGCTGGACCTCCTGATTCTCAAAGCCGTCTCGCTGCGTCCCGAGCATGGCTACGGCATCCTCCTGCGCATCCAGCAGATCTCGCGCGATGCATTGCAGATTCAACAGGGATCCTTGTACCCCGCGCTCTATCGCCTCGAGCATCAGGGCCTGATCGAGTCGGATTGGGGCGAGTCCGAGAACAAACGACGAGCGAAGTTTTACCGTCTGACCACCGCCGGCCGTCGCCGGCTCCGCGATGAAGCGGCGTACTGGAAGCGCTTTTCCGAAGCGATCGGCCTGGTCCTGGCGGCAGCACCGGAGGACGTATGACTTCGTTCTCGCGTCTGCGATCCTTTCTGTCAGCGCTCTTTCGCCGGAGACGACTCGAAGCGGACATGGAGGCGGAGTGGCGGGCGCATCTCGATGCGCACGCCGATGCGCTGGTGGCCGCTGGCATGTCGCCGGCCGACGCCCGGCGTCGCGCGCGCAACGACTTCGGCGATCAGCTGCGCTGGAAGGAGCAGGCTTTCGAGGCCCGCGGTGTGGGCTGGGTCAACGGTCTCGGGGCGGATATCCGATACGGTCTTCGGCAGATGCGACGTACGCCGGTGTTCACGGCGACCGTCCTGATGACACTCGCCGCAGGCATTGGACTCAACACCGCGGTCTTCAGCGTGATCGATGCGGCCCTGGTGCGCGCCTTGTCGTATCCCGATCCTGAACGCGTGCTGTGGATCACGACCGTCAATCGCGACCTGGAGATGGTCGCCTCGCCCGATTTTCTCGCATGGAAAGAACAGGCGACTTCCTTCGACGGCCTTGTGGCGTTCGACTTCAGCAACTACGCCGTCACCACCGATGACAACGTTGTGGAGGCGCGAGTCGCCTGGGTGTCCGATGACTTCTGGTCTGTCTCGGGCGCCCGGCCCAGTCTGGGCCGACTGCCGCTGAGCGGTGAAGATGCGGTACTTCTCTCGTACCCGTTCTTCGAACGTGCGTTTCAGGCCGATCCGAAGACAGCAGGACGTGCGGTCACGATCGGCGGCCGCCAAGTCACGGTCGCCGGCGTACTGCCGCCAGGGTTTCGTCCGCAGCTGACCAAACCGTTTGTCTCGAACGGTCTTCAGGAAAGAGCCGTCGACGCCTACCGCACGATGAGAGTGACGCCGCCGACGACCTCGGGTGGCATCACGCGAACCCAGGCGTTCAGTGTCATGGGCAAGCTGAAAGCAGGCGTATCCATCGAACGCGCTCGGGCTGAGCTCGAGACGATCCGGAGCCGCATGAAGACGGCCAATCCAAATATGCCGGCGCCTCCCACTCTCAGGGTGATGCCGTTGAAAGACAAGATCGTTGGCGATGCGACGCGTCCGCTCAGCGTTCTCCTCGCTGCAGCCAGCCTCGTGTTTCTGATTGCCTGCGCGAACGTCGCCCACCTGTTTCTCGCGCGCGCGTCAGCCAGGCGCGGCGAAGTGGCAATCCGGGCAGCGATCGGGGCAGGACGCTGGAGGTTGTCGCGCCAGTTCTTCGTCGAAAGCGCGCTCATCGCAACGGCCGGCGCTGTCGCGGGCCTCGTGGTCGCGCGGTGGAGTTTGGCCACGATGGTTCGAATCCTGCCGAACGGGGTCCCGCGGCTGCAAGAGACGACGATCGACGGCCGCGCGCTCGCGTTGGCCGCAGCGGCGGCGATTGTGGCTGCACTCGTCTTCGGCATGGTACCGGTGTTGTCGCTCTTGAAGGACGATGCGCGCGGCGTGTTGAAACAGGCACTGACCGGCGCGTTGCCGTTTGCTGGCAAGCTCCGTACGAAAACGACTCTGGTCGCGCTCGAGTTCGCCTTGACGATCGTCTTGCTGATCGGCGCGGGCCTCCTGATCAAGAGCCTGTGGCGCCTGACCGCGCTCCCCGAAGGCTTTCACCCGGATCGGATTGTCACGATGGACGTGCGGTACTTCGGGCGGGCCTATCAAGACGAGGGGGCGCGGCGCGCACACGCGGCCGAAACGCTTCGGCGCGTGTCGGCCGTGCCTGGTGTTCGCGCCGCAGCCCTGACGACGAACGCAGACTCGGGGACTCGGTTGATCCGCGAGGGCGATTCGTTCCCGCCGAGCCGCGACGAGGAGCCGGCGTTCGCGAACGTGACCCTGGCGTCGGTGGATCTGGCGCAGGTCATGGGACTGCGCCTCGTCAGGGGACGGTGGCTCACCGACGTTGAGCCGTCGCCGACGTGGGTCATCAATGAGACGTTCGCTCGCCGCCACTTCGGCGATTCGGACCCTGTCGGCGCCCGCTTTCGGATTGGACCGGAGTCCTTTGCTACTGTCGTGGGAGTCGTTGCCGACCGGAAGCTTCAGAGACTCGATGCGCCGAGGGAAGCCGAGTTGTACAGCGACTACCCACACCGCCTGATGTTCGGCTACTCGATTGCTGCCAGCGTGACCATCGATCCCGCAGCGGCCGCGGCCGAGGTGCGTCGCGCTGCGGCTGGAGTAGACCCGGCGGTGGCGGTCCTGGAGGTCAGAACGCTGGAGGCGGCTCTCGCGGACTCGATTGCGCCGTACCGTTTCAACCTGTTCACCTTCGGTCTGTTCGCCGCGGTGGCGCTGCTGCTCGCGTCGGTTGGTATCTACGGCACGCTGGCGTACTCCACGTCGCGGCGGACGCAGGAGATCGGTATCCGGCTGACACTCGGCGCCGCACGCGGCGAGGTCCTGGCAATGGTCATCCGCCAGGGAATGACAGTCGCGGTGATCGGCACACTCGTCGGTCTCGTCATCGGCGGCGCCGTGGCGCGCGTGATGCAGAGTCTCCTGTACGAAGTGTCACCGAGCGATCCGTACATCTTCGCAGCGGCGGCCGCTGTGTTGCTGCTCGCCGGATTCGCAGCCTCGCTCGGACCAGCCCTGAGGGCAGCGACTGTTCAACCGTTGATCGCGCTTCGCCACGAGTAACGATGCGGGCCCCACGATTGTCACTTTGCTTCAGGAGCAACTCGGTCTGAAGTTGGAGTCGACGAAGGAGGCCATCCCCGTTCTGGTCATCGATAGCGTGAATCAGCCGTCGCCGGACTGAGCTCTACTTCCCTCGGGACCGAATCATCCGCTCGTATGACTTCTCGTTCTCGAGGCAGAACTCGTCGATGAGCTCCGTATCGGGGGCGAAGTTCTGCGTCAGCTGCACCGTGAACGGTCGCGTGTAGTTCTTCGGATCGTCGATCGTCAGCTCGATCTCGAGCCTGCCGAATGTCGGCCTGCTGATCCGCTCGGTCATCGTCGCGGCGGCACTCATCGGGCTGCCCCACGTGTCAATCCACAGGTCGTCGCGAAAGCCGCGCGTCTCGACGACGAGCGTGTCGCCCTCCCAGCGTCCGACCGAGTAGCCGTTCCACGTCGGGTTCAGATCGTCGGGGAACGGCCGGCCGTCGATGAAGATCTGCCGGTACATTGCGTTGATCTCGTAGAGCAACACCAGCAGCTTCGAGCCGTGGATCGCCTTCGTGAGGTGGGGAAGCGTCCATGCGCGCGGCGGGTTGTCGGGTAGGCACCGGACGTGGGGATCGTCGCGGCTGTCGTCGGCGTGGCGCGCCGCGGCCAGCTTGGCCGCCTCGGGTCGATAGGGCAGGCTGCCGCCAGGCAGGTTCCGACCCAGGTTGCCGCCGAGCGGCGATCCGCCGATTTCGTTCCCGCACTGGGCGAACTCGCCGCCCCGGCCTTTGCAGCGGTTCGGATCAGCGGCGTGCCAGAGACCCGAGAGATCCGGGCGGCCGTCGGGTAGACGCGGCGTCGGCGCGTCCCGGTTCAGGCTGCCGTCGGCGTTTCTCGGCAAACCCTCCATTGGGTATTTCAGCCACTGGCCGGTGACGAGGGCCGGCGTCGCTAACGCCACGGCCACGACACACCCAAGCACGGCACACCGCATATCCCCTCCGTTGAAGCGCCTCGTATGCACCATGTTACGCTGCAGCGTTCCGTCAGGGGTGAATAGAAACGACGTGGGAGGATGACATGACCGTTCGATTATTCGCACTGCTACTCGCGTCGCTGCCTGCACTCGCGCAGGCACAAACCGCACTGCCGCCTGACATTCACCCCGTGACGCTGTCGCGGCTGCCGCCAGTCACACCAGAGGATCTGGACGAGGCAGGTCGCAAGCTCTTGTCCGAAAGACCCGCAGTCAAGCCCGGGCCAGGACCCACGCACGTCACGAGCTACAGCCCCAGGGAGCGCAGCCTTGGTATCCCCACCGGTGTGGAAAGCCCGGTCGGACCGCGGTACTTCCAGCTTGCGGTGCTCATCATTGCGAGGGAAATCGACCAGCAATACGAGTGGTCGGCGCACGAGCCCGCGGGTCTGCGTCAAGGACTCGAGCAGTCGGTCATCGACGTCGTCAAGTACAACAGGGACGTGAAGGGCCTCGGCGACAAGGACGCCACGCTCATCACATTTGGACGGACGCTGTATCGCGAGCACCGAGTGAGCAGTGAGCTGTGGCAGAAGATGATCGGACATTTCGGACGCCAGCACACGGTGCAGCTCATGATGATCATGGGCGACTACTTCCGCGTGGGCTTCATGATGAACGCCGTCGATCAGCACCTTCCGGCGGAGCGGAAGGCACTGTTGCCGCCGTTGAGCCGCTGAAGTTTGGGGTCAGATCTTGATTCTTGCGTCTGCAAGAATCAAGATCTGACCCCCTAGGAGACCGCCCATGCCTCGACGAACTGTGACGTGCATCCTGATGGGCATCGCTCTCTCGGCGGTCGTGCTCGTTGGCCAATCAGGCAAGTCATCCGCCTCCGCTAAAGCTCCAGCGGACAAGTGGTCCGTGCCACGGATGCCGGATGGTCGTCCCGACTTCCAAGGCGTATGGGCCAACAACGGCATGACGCCGCTCGAGCGGCCGAAGCAGTTCGGCCTGCGCGCGACGATGACCGACGCCGAGCTCGCGGACCTCAAGAAGCGTGCGACGGCGATGATAGACGGCGGCGACGCGTTCTTTGCCGACGAGCTCTTCACCGCCGCGATTGAAGGCAAGACGAAATTCAGCTCAAGCGATACGCAAGTCGGCAATTACGACCAGACCTGGTTGTCCGATCGTGTGTGGGACAACCGCACCTCGCTCATCATCGATCCGCCTGACGGCCGTATTCCGCCGCCCGCGCCTGGCGCGGCCGAGCGGGCA
>Ga0209382_10008251_pt1 | contig 13139 bp, 6 predicted proteins | sample SoiMetdeltSBSDD5_FD_187599 | JGI IMG/M metagenome (GOLD analysis project Ga0209382, IMG submission 187599) | Bulk soil microbial communities from a Populus tree surrounding site in Tennessee, USA - Soil MetaG P. deltoides SBSDD5 (SPAdes) (version 2) | ecosystem: Environmental > Terrestrial >... | reverse complement strand
GCTCGAGGCCGCGCGCGACGCGGTCGCCATCGCCACCGACGCGCTCGAGACGCTCAGCCAGGGCCGCGAACCACCGCGCGACTTTTTCCGACTCTTCGCGCAATGACGCCAGGCGAGCGTTGAGTCTCCCGATCTGGGCACGCAGGGCGGCGACCTCACGATCGCGATCGAGATTGACGACCGTTTGCTTTTCCTCCGCGCGACGAAGATGTTGGTTCGTACGCTTCAGGCTGAGGCGCGCCCGATAGAGAGCTTCATCACACTGCCGGCGCTGCTCCCGCAACCCCGATATCAGTTTTAGTTGTTCATCAAATTGAGCCATACCCAAAATTCAGCTGCGCTTGAGAAACTGCGCCCCGGAACGCCTCCGTCGCGCTTCTCGCCTTCCGCTTTCCGCTTTCCGCCTTCTCCTCCCGCTTACGGCGGCGTCTCAGTCATGTCGAGCATCTCGGAAGAGTGAACGGCTACCATCACCGGCGTTTGGAAGAGAATGTAGGCCATTTCCGCCGAATTTTTAGCCCAGACGTGATCGGTCAAGTCCTTGTCGCCGGGTTTATGAAAGACCGGCGCCGGAAATCTTTTTACAAACGCCGGCTCCATCGGACCAAAAAGATTCCAAGCCAAGTTGTTCCAGGTGTCCTTCGGGTCGTTGGCCGGATCGGCGTCGGTATCCAGCGTCGGTTCGTAGGCGATGTCCATACCGAATCGCGGTTCACCGGGAACTTCCTGGATAACGAAGAACCAACCGCGCTTGTCATTCGGAAAGTCGTTGCTGTCGACCGTCCCTTTCGCTTTTTCGATCGTCAGGTCAAAACCAAAGAATCGCAGATCCGGATCAATCTCAGCGCGGAAGAGCGGGAACTTCAGCTCCTGATCAAACTGCAGTGGAGTGAGGTCAGTTTCGCGAATGACATTATTGCCGTGGCCGTCGTCAATCGCTTTCTGCGCATAGATGACGGTGTTCGGATAACGTTTCAACAGCTCGCCGCGAATGACCAGCACCACCTGCTTTTGGCCCGGCCGCACGTCGGCGTTTGGGCCGGGGTCAGGCTTGTGCGAGCCCAGCTCGCTCGTCGATTGCCAGGTGTGAATCTTAACGATGTCTTTCAACTTCTCGGCATCGGACGGCGTGTCCGGGTTGCTGACGCCTTTAACTTCCCAAAACTGCCGGAAGTAGCTGCCCCTGAGATCGGTAGGAAATTCGCGCCAGAGAAGTTCGCGGCCCATTTCGTGGTTGAGACCAACCATATACGCCTCGATGAATTTCGGGTTGGTTTCCAAAAGCGAAATCGTGTCGGGTGGAATCAACTGCAAATTCGGAATCAACAACTCATTGTTGATATCGCGTAGAAACGCGTAGGTCGCGTCTTCAAAATCCGGATGGGCCATCGCATCCACGATCTCTTCGGGCCGGTCAAAAACACGACCTGGAACCTTGACGAAAGCGGACAGTCGAAGCGGAAATGCGGCTTTAGGGTCGATGGCCGACTTCAACTTCGCATGAGCGCCGTCCACGTCGAATGCCGCCAGCGGGGCTTTATCGGGCGTGCGGATCACGACGCGCTGTTGTAGATCAATCGCCGCGCTCCGAAAATTACGAGCTTCGACGCTGTCAGCGGCAGGCGAGGCTCCCGGTGTCGCCGCGGGCGCAACCGTTTCACCCTCCAACACAACATTGAAATTCGGCTGTGGGGATACGCCCCTAATAGCCGCCTCTGCTTTTTGGGGATCAACCAGTTCCTCCGCTACTTCCACATCGTCATTGCGCCGCTGCAGCCAGAAGAACCCGGCGACCGCGAGCGCTCCGGCGATGGCCCAGACGCCGAGGGAGATCCCCAGCAACAACAGCAGTCCCAACACAACTATCAGAAGCCAGACTCGGTTCTGCATCAGCCATCGCAGCCAGGCGGGAATAGTCCCCCCTTGTATTTGACGGGCAAGATCGTCCACGGACGGAATTCCGTCAGGAATGCCTCGCGGAGGAGCCGGGGTAATCCTGTCGTCGTTTATTGCGGTCACCAATCCAGAATAGTCGAACGCCTCCCCGGCAAAGCTCAGGCGTTGCGCCAGTTTTCCGGCAGGTCGCGCCAAGCGACGAAACGCAGCGCTGAACACCGGGGTCTTAAGACGACTCTCAAGCAATTGCTGGCGAATCGTCGTCGGGCTGCCCATCACTCTTCCGTGGACCATAGTCGTCACCGCCAGCAACTTTTCCGGCGCCAGCTTGACGAAGAATTGCGCGTTGTAGAACGCGCTCACTTGCATGATGAACTGGAAGTTTCGGATCTTCCGGTTTCCTTCATAGACGCGCTCAACCTGTCGCCAGGCTTTTTGCATGAACTTGTCCTGGTCCTTCTGTACCACGCCCGCGCCGAATCCGGCTGGCGCGCGCGTGCGCGGATCGCGATTCAGGTCGTTATACCAACCCGTTTTGGTCACGTCCAACAACACCTTGTCGGTTTTTCGCTGGCGCGCATGGTTTTGTCCGTAGAAAGGCACGGTCACCACCGGGTCATTCAGGAAATCCGCTTCCGAGCCGGGAAGCGCGTCGAGGTCCGTCTGGATCGTTTCAGGCAGGTTAACCAGAATTTGCAATTCGTCCTGGAAAGCGTTCGGCGTGATGGTCAGCGGTATCGACTTGGTGCGATCCGTTTTCAATGCGCCTTCCAACCCCTGAACCGGTGGAGCGGCGGCTGGCAGTCCCGGCTTCTCGCCAGGCGCGAGCGGCCTTTCCTTGCCCTCGCCATCAACTTTAACAAATCCCGGCTGCGAGCAGTCCATCAACCGGATGCCGATCTTTGCGTCCAGGATGCGGGGCTTGAGCTGCTCCACCAGCGACTCGAAATCCTGTCGCTCGCCAGTATTGAAATACCAGTCGAAATAAAACGGCAGTTGGACGCCGGTTGTCGTCGCGTCCCAGGCAGGCTTTTGCGCGGGTACGCCCGCTGTAGATTCGCCCAAGCCGGCCAGTCGTCCGACTTCAAACGTCGGAACCAGGAAGGCGTGATAGGGCGTTTTCGGTTCCAGATGACGCGGCGAAAGCAGGCGGCTGTAAATTTTATCAGGATCGGTTGCAACGGCCGCCTGCAACGACTTCAGGTATTTCTCCAGGTCCGAAAGCTCGCCGGGAGCGATGTCCTGTTCAGTATGGACGTGTGCGAAGAGCCAGGTCTCGTCTGACGGTGGCAACGCGCCCGGGCTTTTGACCGTGACCACTGGCAACGGCAGCCGACGATCGTCGCGTTCGAATTCATCTTCCTTGAGCACGAGCAGGAATAGCCAGGGTCGCAGGTTGTCGCCTTGAGGTTTAGCTGGCGTGTACCGCCAGGGAAAGTCTTCGTCGTAAAACTCGATGAACGCCAGGTAATTCGGTTCGACGTTGGTGATCCAATTGCGCGGCTCGGTGCGCACGATCATGTCGCGGTTCACGCCAATGATGTCGCCCGGGCCGATCAGCGCGAAATCTTTCGCCGGTTGCGGTGTGGCGTTTATCGAGACGCCGATCGGCACAGAGGCGCGTTCGTTCGGCGGCGGCGCTACAGCCGGATTGCCGAGCGTGTCCTGCTCCTTGATGTGCGCGGAAATTCCCTTGCGCGCCCAGGACTGAAATTGATATTTGGCGACTTCGATCGGCATAGCCTTCTCAGTTCAGGTTCAACTCAAAATTCGACACGACCTGAATTTGTCCGGCGAGGGCCGGGTTCCGAGCAATCAGTTCTTGCTGGCGTTGATAAGCTTCGGTTTGTGTGGCGAAAAACAATGGTCCATTCGCATTCGTCACATGCGATTTCAAATCGGCTACATTGGCGATGGCGAAGGTTTCCTGCGGCAATCCGACTTGCAATGGCGCGTTCAACGACACTCGCGTCTGCTGTTGCGCCAGACGCGACTGCCGCACGGAGCTGCCCTTCACCAAGCGGTCGTAGGCCAATACGAGAAGTTTGATTATGCCCTTGGGCTCAATGCGCTCGCGCCGCAGATAACTGAGTTCATAGTCGACCGGACGGACCACGGGCAACGTGGTCAGCAGATCGGACGTTGCGCTCAGCTTGAAACCACTCGGCAGCTTGTCAAACGACTTCCGCGACAATTTTTCGCTGTCGCTCAGTTCCAGGAAGTTAGCCGGCGCAAACTGTTCCCGCACGCCCTGATAGTCGGCCGGTATCTCTGCGCCATCGGAATTGGCGTTGGTGATCTTGAACTTGTTTTCCGCGAGCGGTTTCCTGTTGCCGAATTTTTGAATCACAAAGTCTTCGAGAGGCAACGAGCGTTGGCTGAAGGTGAGCACGCCGGCTGGATGAATCACCAGCATTTCTGTCGCCGCCGGCAGATCGATTTTCCGCACGCTGACATGCAGGTGGTTGTTCGGCGGTAATTCGGCGCGCCAGTTGCGCGTGTCGGCAAATTCGCGCTGCAAAAGCTTGAGCAGGTCTTCGGTCGCCGCTGCGATGGCGGGCGGCGGGTCGCCCCAGGTGGCGTGGAAGCCAACTGAGATGGAAAAAAACAAAAGTTCCAGCGTCGCTTTCCCGCGGGCATCCCACGGAGTTGGCCCGGACAACGTGGCGGAGATATTGACGCCGGCGATGACCGACGAGTGACGGCGCAGGGCGATGCCGCCGGAGATTTTGGCGACGAAACGGAACGGATCAAACTGGAAGAGAACGTCGTAACCCAGGAAGCCATAAACATTGAACCCCGCCGACTCCGCATAAAGTTCAACCCACGCGCCGAACTGCACGGTGTTTGACGTGACGGCGAAATACGACTCGACCTTGAGGCGCGGATTGTCGTCGGAGAGCAAACTAATCCCGATTCGCGTCATGCTGCGGAATCCGTCCGGCAAGGCGGGAATGGTTGGCAGATCGCGGAAGTCAGGGTGGAAGCCGCCGACGCTGAGCGCGAAGGTCTGCGCTTCACCCCACGACGTCAGGAACGCCATGCTGCCGGTGATCGAATAGACCAGCAGCCGCGAATCAAACAGGTCTGCTCGGAAGAAGATGTAGCCGCGGTCAAAATCGACCACGCCGAGGAAGTTGACTTGCAGGCGCAGGATCGGCGCTTCTTCCGCAGGCAGCGACGCTTTGAGGACACCGACGATCGCGAACATCGGATCCGGCAAATCGAGCAGCAGCGCCAATTCCACGGTGATGATCGAGGGAGTCCCCCAACCCAGTTTAGCCATCGGTCCGACGACGAAGTGATCCTGTTGCGGCGGGAAGAATTGCTTGATGTCGCTAATGATCCGCGAAATGTTGGCAATGACGTTTTCGGGAAACAGGATGCTCTTGACGGCGTTGGTGCGGATGCCTTCGGCCAAGGCGGCCACGACGATATGGCGGTTCAAACCGAAGATGCCGCCCACGCCGTTCAGGGTGAAACCAAAGCTCAACTGAATCGGCGTGAACTCCGCCGAGATCACGATCAGGAGTGAGAATCCCTTTGATCCGTCCGGCATCTTCGTGTTGATGACGCCGATAGCTTTGACGGAGAACAGCCCGTTAAAGTCCAGTTCGAGAGCGCCGGCGTATTCGCCTTTTTCGCTGTCCAACATCAGGAAGCCGCCGCCTTTGAAACCGCCGGCGTCGAGCGACAGGCCAACGCCGCGGGGAGGCTTGAAGCCGAGGTCGAACTGCAATGGACCAAGATTCCCGCTGTTATCCGGCGGGAACGAGAGCGTTGCGGTAACGCCCATGTTCTCGACCACCGCGATGAGTGGGCCCAACTCTACTTTGAGATCAGCTCCGACACTGACGGGAATCTTGCGGGGTTCGATCTTAACCGCGAGCGTTATGGCTTCGAGAGAGAGTGGGCCGAGGTTGATGTGCGCAGGCAGTCGCACCTCGAGTTCACTGCTGCCGCTGAAGAAGAATCCGCTTTGAGCTGTCCAGCCCAGGCTGAAGTCGAAGTCTGCCGTGACGCCGCCGGCAGGGACTACCTGTTGAAGGAAGCCGTCAGACTTAGAAGCGTCGATGACGAGTTTACCGGCGACAAACTTAGCCTCGAAGCCGAGATCAGCGTTGGCTTTGCTGGTTCCGTCCCATTCGAGCTTTGCGAGCAATCCCGCCTTCACCTGTTTCGCCTGCAGCCGGCTCCCATCTGGTTCCCCAAAGAGAAGCAGCGCTGCATTTGGATCCGGTGATTGGCCAAGGAAGGCCAGCGACACGCCCCCCTGAAGGATTCCGGCCGGCGGTTCAAATTCCAATTTTGTTGGTGGCAGCAAGCGAATACCGAGGTCCTCGCCGAACTTGCCGGTGAGTTTGAGAACCAGTCGCCAATCCATTCCGATCTGAGCGAGAACCAACTCTGCAGACTCCGGCACGTCGACGTAGAGTCGGCCATCGATTCCCGGCGGACTGGCGATCGGATCTTTGGTTGGCCCGAAGGAAAGCGAGAGAAAACTGAGTTCCCCCTCAGCCTCTTCTCCCAATTCATCGGTGAGCGAGAAGACCTCCGCCCCCTCGAAGAAATCGCTCACCGATCGGAAGAGGCGCTTGCCGTCGAAGCTCGGATCACCCCACTGGTAGGTGGCGCGCAAAAGCGCCAGCGGATCCTGAAACAACTGAGCAAAGCGGTCCAGATGCAACCGTCTGCGAGCAAGCGGCACGGCGGGATCGTTGTCCCCAACGATTAAGGCAACGTCGGCGTCAGCAACCGGAGGCTGCAGGATCGGCGGCAGAGGCGTGACCTCTATGATTGTCAGCAAGGCGAGCAGACGCTCGATGACCGGATGGGTATCCTCCAGATAACGAACCACCGCGGCCTCTATCAAGCGTTCGACCATCAGGCCGGCGAACGAGGCGATGTTTGCCGCGTCAGGCGAGCCGGACGTCGCTCGTTTGAGATCCGTCGCTACGGCTTCGAGATCGACGATCAGCTTCGCAATCGCTTCGATGATTTTGGTTATCGCATTGAGGATGCCGGTTAGGTTTTCGCTCTGGGTCTGTTCGGCCAGATCGGCGACGGCCGTCTCCAACACGCCGCACTGCGCGCTGGCGTCGTTAAGTTTCTGTACGAACTGATTGTCGCCACCGAGGCCGGGCGGATTATCGAGGCCGAGCTCGATCAATAGATCGGAAAACCTCTCGACATCGAGCGCCTCCGCAATGGCGGCGAGCGCCGAGCCGAATTCGTTGGCGAGTTGCGCCAGAGTTCCAGTTTGATCGGCCACCTTGGTTCCCTCAGTATTAAGACTGGACCATTAGAGCAGCGCCAAAGCGTTGATGTGATCGACCGCATCTTGATCGAAGATAAAATACTTGCGCTTGCCCATCTCGATGCCCATGAACGTTTCGTGAAAGCTCAGCGCGCGCGTGCATTCGGATACTTTTGTAACTCCGCACACCTGCATTTGCTTGTCCGGAATCAGCGAGCTCTTGACGCCGACCGGACCGGCCAGAACCTTGATTCCCAGCGCGCTCGCCGCCTTGAAGCCATACATCTGCTGCATGCGCCGAGCAATTACTCCTTGCACTTCCGTGAAAAGCCGATGAAACTTCGTCACCTGTACGTCATCGACAACTCCACCAGTTCTCCTAACGACCGGAAAAAACTTGGTATCAATCTCATAGTGAAATGCGAGCCGGAGGTTTTTGTCCCTCTGCTCATCGGATGGATCAAACACGGAGTAATGACCGCCACCACGAATATCCCGCAGCTCGTCCTGGAACTCCGCGCCCATGTCGATTTCAATTGTGTCAGCCGGAATCTCGCCTCTGGCGAGGATGGCTCCGAACTTCGCGAGGTCTGACTTAATCCGCTTTTTCTTTTCCTTTTCATTCGCCCGCGTCGGGAGCGTGAAGGCCTGGTGGATGACTTGCGTAGCGGTGGCTTTGAGGAGTCCGATGAGGTTATTCGTGCCTGGTTCGCGAACAGCGTCTTGCCCATTGCAACCGCAGATCAAAAACAGAGCGTTTGGATCGAACGCCGCCTTGAACTCGGCGAGCGCGTTCTTGCCTCCTTTGCGCGGAAAAACTCCCGGAGCCTCGCCAACGTTGGGGTCCTCACCCATGTTGCTGGCAAAGTCAGTCCGCACTCGACCGTCCGCGTCGTTGGGGTTGCGTATCGGCAGCCCGTTGATGTCCGCTGGCGGATTATTGTCATTACTTAAGGGCGCGTGCGACCGAAGGATGGGTCCTTCGGTCCAGCCATGAGCGTAGATGCTCAACTCAAGGACCGAACCCGCTGGCGCACCGCGGATCGAGTGATACAGGTTCAGGACATCCAGAGGAGTAGCGGTATCCAGAAATGTCGCCGGGGCGAAGCTCGCGTCGCCCGCGGCGACGAAAGTGGCTAAAGATTTCCAGGCGATCTTGCCAGGCGGTTTCGGCCTAGCTGTGGTCGCCAGTGAGAAGTCGAAACACCTGATATCATTTTTGTTATTTCTGAAATGAATGAAGCGAAGAACTGCCGGCGCCGGGAGGATGCCGGTCGCGTCCAGACGTGCGCGGTAGAACTGCTTGCAAAGCTCAAGTGCACGAGCTGAGGCCGCGCTTTCGAATGCGCCGTCATCCGCCGTCGCGATGAAGATGAACTTGATTGGGTCGGCCATGACAACATCTGGCTATTTGAGAACTGCTCAGCTTTGGCGACTGCTTGTCGGGCAGTCGAGCGAACGACTTGCGCTCCCGAAGACCACAAGAGACGTGACGAACGATATCTGCGCGCAACGTCCGTCGGAAGCTACAACCGCCTGGCTTAGATTGGAGGCTTGAGAATCTGCTGGTATTCGACTTTCGGTTTTTCGGACAGGCACGGGTTCGCTCCTAGTTGAACCCCTGTCAATGAACTGAATTGCCTCGTTAAGAACAAACATATTTATTGCGTCTTTCAATCTTAAGCGGGCTAGTATGCTAAAGGTCACTCTGAATTGCCATATTAAGTGGCCCTGAGCTGAGATGTAGAAAAGTATAATCCTTGTGGTTGGTGGTTGCAATACTCACGACGATCAGATCGACCTCGATAACAGAGCGACAGCAAAGTTTGGTGATTCAGGAGACCGAAAAAAACCAGGGGAGCTATGCGGCTCGCGCACATTCTTCGGAATTGCCGCCAAGTCCAGGATACCACTCGTCGAACTTGTCTCGGAATTCTTCATTCAGCACTCGCGTCCGTACTTGCAAGAGCAGATGGACGCCGCGACGACTCCAGCTCAGCTGTTGCTTTTTGACGAACCGCTTGCTTAACACTTGATCCACGGCCGATTCGACAAATGCCGTAGAGATCGTCTCACCAGCTCTCCACAATTCACCATAATTCGGAATCCATTGCTGATTGTTATCAATGTAAGTCTGAAACTCCTGCAATGTCACTCGCAGCTTTTCCGAACTCGCGTCCGTGATGACCTCACCCTCTAAATCCGTTTCCAGATGGTCGATCTGCCGCAAGGCTTTAAAAACGTTCCCATGCCACAAGTACCACTTGATGCTCTCCAACTGTTTCAAGGCGCCTGTCCTTCGCCAAAACCTCATCTCGACGCCAAATGCCTCACTCAGATCATTTATAGTAGTGGCTAGTTAAAAGTTGCGCGGAAGGCCGCGCAGGCACAACGATTCCGACCGCGCCGATCGCTGCCTTTCACCCAAATCGCCCCTGAGCGCGAAAACGAGCGTCTTACCACAATAGGTCGTTGAGCGGCCTTTTAATGATGGAACAACCTGATACCGGTGAAAGCCATCGCCACCTCGTATTCGTCGCACGCGGCGATGACTTCCGCATCACGATTCGATCCACCGGGCTGGACTACCCAGCGTACTCCGCTCTGTACGGCCCGATCAATTGAATCCTGAAATGGAATGTATCCATCAGAACCCAACACGGCAGACCTGAAATCTCCCAACCACTGCTGTTTTTGCTCCTGTGTCAGGCGGGTGGGTGTCTTCTCAAACAACTGCTTCCATCGTTCCAGCTCGGTCTCCGTCAACTCATCGCGCAGGTATAGGTCTATGCCGTTATCCTGATCGGGCCGACGCAATCCAGACCGGAAAGCTAAGCCGATGGCGCTGGGATGTTGACGCAGACGCCAGAGATCCGCTTTGGCGCAAGCGATACGCGTGCAATGAAAGCGTGACTGCTGACCGGCCCCAATCCCGATAGTTTGACCATCAGCAGCTAAGCAGACTGAATTCGATTGGGTATACTTTAGGGTGATGAGAGCGACCAAGGCATCGCGCCGTGCTGCCGCCGTAAACCTCGCATTTTTTGTAACGACATTTTTGAATGCGCTTAGGTCAAGTCGCGCCTCATTCCGTCTCTCTTCCAGAGTGACACCGAAGACCTCCCTTGTTTGAACCGACGGTGGTTCATAATCAGGGTCCATCTGCAGAATCACATACCCGCCTTGCTTCTTCTGCGAAAGGATAGCCAGAGCTTCCGCTTCATAACCCGGCGCGATGATTCCGTCGGAGACCTCTCGCTGCAACAGGCGGGCTAGGGGAATGTCCACCAAGTCGCTCACCCCCACCCAGTCACCGAATGAACAGAGACGGTCGGCCCCGCGCGCTCGTGCATAGGCTGAGGCGATAGGTGAAAGCTCCAAGCCTTCAACGCGATAAACTTTCTGTAGTGGTTCCGAAAGTGGCAGGCCAAGTGCGGCGCCACTCGGGCTGACATGCTTGAAAGACGATGCTGCTGCAAGGCCGGTGGCCTGACGCAACTCGTGAACCAGTTGCCAGGAATTGAGGGCGTCGAGCAGGTTGATGTAGCCCACGTTTCCGTTCAGGATCCGAAAAGGTAAGTTGTCGGCGCGTACATACGCCCGCGCGGGAGTTTGGTGCGGATTAGAACCATATCGCAGAGAAATTTCGTCAGGCATTTCAATAACATAAGGGCAATCTACTCGGTACTCAAGTCGGCACAATTATGGTGTCCCTTCGGTGAGCGGGCGTGGCGCCGGAAGAGATCCGCAGGAAGGCATGGCTCAAGTCAAGACTCGGCGCCGAAAGGATACGGATTTCTAGCATCGAGGTTCCCTTTGACATTCTAGGGAGAAGCGCGTACCATCTTTCCTAGTTCTTCTAGGGAAGACGGCTTTTTCAGGAGAAACGTAATGGCGAGTAAACAGAAGGCGGATCTACTCCAGGGCACGCTTGACTTGCTGATTCTCAAAGCGCTCAGCTTAGGGCCGATGCACGGTTACGGCGTCGGCCAGCGCATCATGCAAATGGCCGAGGAACTGCTCAAAATTGAAGAAGGGTCGCTCTATCCCGCCCTCTACCGTCTTGAGGAGAAAGATTGGATCAAGTCTGAGTGGGGCATATCTGAGAACAATCGCCGCGCCCGCTTTTACAAACTCACACCTGCCGGGCGCAAACAATTGAACATTGAAGAGGAGAACTGGCAGCGATTCGCGCTCGCTATGGGCAAGGTCCTACGTACTGCTTAATGGGGCATATTAATTATGTGGTTGAAGAGCTTTCTCCGCAGGGTTCAGGGGCTGTGGCGCTCAGAAACGATCCACCAGGAAATCACAGACGAGTTGAAGTTCCACATAGATATGCGCGTAGAGGAGAACATCCGGCGCGGCATGTCGCCTGATGAAGCGAGACGGGATGCTGAACGAAGCTTCGGCAATTTTACGCGGATTAAAGAACAAGGTTACGACGTGCGCGGCGGCCAGTGGCTTGAAGCAGTCTGGCAAGACCTCCGCTACAGCGCGCGACTGCTGCTGAAGCGCCCCGGCTTTACTGCCATAGCTGTCGTAACACTGGCGCTGGGGATTGGGGCGACAACCACGATGTTCAGCATCGTGAACAGCGTGGCGCTCCGGTCGCTCCCGTTCCACGAGCCCGATCGGCTGGTGATGCTCGAGGAGAAGTGGCTGCCCCGGTTCCCACGGTTTGAAACGTCCCCGCTGGACTTCCTGAGCTGGAAAGCGGAATGTCAGTCCTACGTTGACATGGCTGCGTTCGCCCCAGTCTTCTTCAACCTGAGCGAGGGGGATCAACCCGAGCGCATTGCCGGCGCACGCGTGAACGCCAATCTACCCGGGCTGCTCGGCGTCTCGCCGATCCTCGGTCGCGGCTTCACGGCCGAAGAAGACACGGCCGGGGCCAATCAGGTGGCGCTCCTCGGACACAGTTTGTGGCAGCGCCGGTTCGGGGCGGATCCCCAGGTGATCGGCCGGGCCGTCCGCATGAATGGCGTGGCATTCACTGTCGTCGGCGTGATGCCGCCTGAGTTCCGGTTCCCGCTCGAGGCCGAGATCTGGATGCCGATGGGCTTTACGCCCGACGAGCTCAAGAGCCGTAACAATCACTTCATCTGGGCCGTCGGTCGTTTGAAGCCGGGCGTAACGCCTCAGCAGGCGCAGTCGGAGATGGACATCCTCATGCCCCGAATCCAGGGAGTCTGGCGGGGCCGGGTCGTATCGTTTTCGGATCATTACATCGGCGACGTGCGGCTCACGCTCGGCCTGTTGTTGGGAGCGGCGGGACTGGTCCTGCTGATCGCCTGCGTGAACGTCGCGAATCTGCTGATCGCGCGCAGCGCAACTCGACAGCGAGAGTTGTCGCTGCGGACGGCGCTTGGCGCGACGCGCGGGCGCATCGTGCGGCAACTCCTGACAGAGACCACGCTGCTCTCGTTCCTCGGAGGCGCGTCGGGGCTGCTCCTGGCCTTTGGCGCCATCGCGCTGGTCCGCAGGTGGCCGCTGCCGGCGATCCATCGGATCGAGGAGACATCACTCGATCCCCAGGCGCTCGCGCTCACCTTACTGTTAGCGATCGGCACTGGCGTCCTCTTCGGGCTGTCTCCAGCGCTCCGCCAGTCCACGGGCCTGCAGGACGCGCTGAAGGCGGGTGGCCGAGTCGCCGGCGGCGCAGCGCGGACCCGGATCCGCAACGCGCTCGTCATCGCCGAACTGGCGTTGGCCGTCGTGCTCCTAGTTGGCGCCGGGCTGCTCCTCAAGAGCCTGTGGCGGCTGCTCGACGTGCCGCTCGGGTTCAATCCTCAGAACGTGCTCGCCGTGACCATCAACTTGCCACGGACCATCTATCGCGAGCCGTTTCAACAGGCCGAGTTCGCGGATCGCCTGCTCGATCGCTTGAAGAGTGTGCCAGGCCCTGAGACAGTGGGCATCTCGACAGGCGTGCCACTCCTGCCTGTGACCGATGTGGGGATCTACTTCGAGGGACGGTCTGTGA
>Ga0209382_10008250_pt1 | contig 13140 bp, 15 predicted proteins | sample SoiMetdeltSBSDD5_FD_187599 | JGI IMG/M metagenome (GOLD analysis project Ga0209382, IMG submission 187599) | Bulk soil microbial communities from a Populus tree surrounding site in Tennessee, USA - Soil MetaG P. deltoides SBSDD5 (SPAdes) (version 2) | ecosystem: Environmental > Terrestrial >... | reverse complement strand
CGCATCTTGACGCGCCACCCGCCGCGAAGCATTTCGTGCGCCAACCGCAGGATGCTGGGGCGGTGGTAGTACGCGCTGCCAAACCTCATCAGGGCCGGAACCATCTCCTTCGGCGCGATCTGCCCATTGAAGAAGCGCCGGGCCAGGTTTACCGCCCGCGGGCTGTAGCCGCGCTTGGCCAGTGTCGCCGGCGCGTTCTCTTGCGCCCAGCGGGCCTCGCCGCCGGTGTCGAGCAGTATGAGGTGCGACAGGCTGTCTGGATACCGTAGCGCGTACTCCAGGGCCACGTGGCCGCCGAACGAGTGGCCGAGCACCGCCCACCGGTGAAAGCCCAGCGCCTGGCGCAGCGCGTCGGCGTCGGCGGTCAGGTTCTCCCAAGTCATTGATGAGACGGGTACCGCGGGGGAGCGTCCGTTGCAGCGATGGTCGTAGAAGATCAGGGTGAACCGGTCCGCGCAGCGCCGCAACGGCTGCAGCGTCCAGTGATCTGCGCCAGGCCCGCCGTGCATGAGCAGCAACGGGTATCCGTGTCCGATGACGTCGACGAAAAGGGACACGTCTCGAATCGGCATCGTTGTCACGGCCCAGCCCTCCCAGTTGGCGTTGTCAATGTCAGGCGGGCATCGGCCGGCCCGCCGAGTGCGTGCAGTTCCTCGCGAACGCCCGCGGAGAAGACGTCGATGTCGGGGTACGCCTGCCGGTCGGCGACGATGCCGATGGTGAACGTTCCGGCGTAGGACAGCGCGCCGATCCCCAGGGCGACGTTGCCGATGAGGGGCAGCACCGGATAAACCTCAAGCACCCGGGCTCCGGCGAGGTACAGCGGCATGGTGGGGCCGGGGATGCTTGCGCTGGCGACATTCACCCGTTGACGGATGATCGCCTTGAGCACGAGCCGCCTGGCGATTCGCCCGCGTAACAAGGCGGGCAGTGAGGCACGGGTTCTGGACTTACGCGTGGCGGTCTCGGCAGCGATCTGGCGGAGCCTGGCGCCTGGATCGGGTTCGCCGAGGAAAAGGGGGACCACCATCTGCGCGACCTGGTTGCCCTGTTGCGGCCCCGGTCCTGAGCGGCGCTGCGAGACGGGGACGTAGATCCGCGCCGTGATGTCCTCGACGGGTTCTGCGCGGCTGTGCAGCAGGGCGCGCAGGCCGCCGGCCGCCACGGCCAGAAGCACGTCGTTGACCGTGGCATGGTGGGTGTGCGCGATCTGCTTGACCGAATCGAGGGTGCTTGGGATCAGGCCGAGGTGGCGGTCGGCACCGGCCGGGCGGTCCAGGCTGGTTGCGGGGGGCGGCTTCTCGGCGACGAGTTCGCGCATGGCCGGCCAGGCGGCCCGAATGCGCCGCAGGGTGGCCCGGGGTCGGGCCAGTGTGGCCAACACGCGGCCCAGCGTGTGGGCATGGCTGGCGAGGTTGTCGGCGAGAAGCTCGGCCCTCGATGGCGGTGGCGCGGGTGTCCACGGGGGCGCGGGTGCGACGAGCGCGTCCGGGGCGGTGTCCAGGAACGCGGCCATCATGGTCATCGCTGCTATGCCATCGGCGATGGCGTGGTGCATCTTCAGATACAAGCCGATCTGCCTGTCCGGCAGTCCGGTCAGGAACCACATCTGCCACAGCGGCCGTGACGGGTCCAGACGCTGCCGGCGCAGGTGCTCGGTGGCACGCAGCAGCTCGGCCTCGCCGCCGGGAGTGGGAAGCGGAGCAACGTGTAGGTGGTCGCTCAAATCGAAGGACGGGGCATCGATCCACAGTGGTGCGCCCAGTCCGCTCGCCGGCGTGTGGATGAGTTGCCGGAACCGTGGGACGAGGTGCAACCGGCATTGGATCGCGTCACGAACAGCCTCGATTCGCAACCGGCCGGTCGGTTCGAGCAGGCCCCGCCCATCGAGGAGGGCGAGGGCACCGATGTCCTGTGGCCAGATCTCGCTCATCCTCACCATGAGCTGGTCCGCCGCGGTAAGGCGATCAATGGACATGCTCGTCGGCTCCTCTCGCTCATCTCGGATCGATTGGCGCGATAGTGCCCCTCATCTCCAGCTCATCGACCTCAGGCATGGCTCCCCCTCTTACCCGGGCCCGGCCTAGCCTTTGCAGGCTCCAGCCGGCACACGGGAACCAGACGAGCAGGAGGACCCCGTACACCGTGTAGCCGGCGCCGATCAGGGGCCGCAGTGCCTCGGACAGGATGCCGATCGCGCCCGTGGCGATGCCCAGGTACGCGATCCACCGCGAGAAGACGCCCCGGACCATGAGCAGCGAGATGAGCAGGATGCCGACCGTGGTGAGCACCCCGACAAAGCTCGGTGTGTTGTTCTCGGCGATGAGTCCCTCGGCTACGGTCGCCAGGGCGATGCGGCGCTCAGCGGTGGTGGCCGCCGTGTACTCGTTGCTGAGGTAAACCAGCACCGGTGCGCCGCCGCCGCTGGTCGGCAGAGCCAGCGTGAGCGCCCAAGCGGTGATCCCGACCAACCCGGCGATCGCGGCGTATCCCGAGTCCAGGCGCCGCAGCGCTACAGCGAGCGCAAGGAAGACAATCATGGCAAGCACGCCGGGCGCCACCCACAACACCTGCTCGAGGCCGTAGAGCCACTTGTGCGCGGCGATGTACTCAAGGGTCTGCTCCCCGCTGGCCTCAAGTGGAGGAGGCGCCACAGAGATCAGCACGATGGCCGCCAGGTACGGAACGACGATCAGGATGCCCGACAGGCCGCCGACGCGGTAGAGCCTTCGCCACGTGGTGTCCGGATCGGCCGAGACCTCGATCGGCGACGTCCGGGCGTTCGGCACGCTCATCGCCGCATCCTGCTGTCGGTAAGCAGCTGGACGGCGATCGTGCGAGTCCAGGCGGGGCGGGCGAAACGGCGCGCGTCGCCGTGCCACTGGCCGGAGTACAACGCGCCGCCCAGAACCACGGCGCCGTAGCGGGTGACTTCGTGCGCCTGGCGGGCCGGACCCGCCTCCGCGTGGATGCCCTCGGCATGCAGGGCCAATACGATCATGTCTGCGATACCCGCGGTCGACCCGTTGCGGGTGCCATACGCGGCCAGTACCGTCGGCGTGCTCATGGCTCGAAAGCTCCTCCCTGTTGGCTTCTACGAAGGTGGTGCCGCGCGGACGGCAGCGCCGGCAGCACGACGAGCGCGGCCCCGACGCCGCCGTAGACGACCTGTAATGACGACACGCCGGGCAGGTAAACCAGCTCCAGCAGGATCCAGACCACTTGGCCGAGCCCGAGCCCGATCGTGGCTGCCCAGGACCAGTGCTGGCCGGTGGCCAGTTCGGCGGGCGCCAACCATCCCCAACGCGGCCGTCGCAGCATCCCGTACGCGACGACCAGCGAGCCGATCCCGAAGCCGATCCCCAGCACCAGTCCCGGCAACACCCAGCTGTCGATCAGCGGGACGCGGTCCAGCCAGTCGGCCGGAAACATATGGGTCGCCGACAAGCCGAAAGTCAGCTCGATTCCCCCGAACACTGCGCTGACCCCCAGGAAGACCAGGAGCGCCATGGTGGTCACCACCGCCGCCGGACGATGCCGCGCCGCCGCGGAGGCGGGCGCCATTGGAATCAGAGTCCATCGCATCTGCCGTCACACATCCCCTCTGCCTCCACCATGCCAGGCGTCTGTAGACGGTGGCAGGGCTGCCCGGCACGCGGACTGGTGGCCAAGGTCCTACGTTTGCCCACCCTTTCCTGGCGGGCCCGCACCCGCTTGTCCATGTGGCGCCGCCCGTGGCATGCCGGCTCCGAAGCGGCCACGGTCGGACTGGGAGTCTCGCCGAGCTGAGCGCCACGTTCGGCACATGCCATGCCGGTCAAGGCGGAGGTCGCGCCAGAGGCGAATGGCCCCTGCGGGCAGGGGCCATTTCCAATGATGGATCGCCGCCTAGCTCCGGCCTGGCCGCAGCCCGGCGAGGATACCGGCCACGCCGAACAGGATCAGCCCGCTGGCGAAGAACCAGCCGATCGATGGCCAGCTGAACTCGAACGCCTTGGTCAGCAGCCATGATGCTGCGACGGCGAGGAAGACCAGCCCGAAGACCAGCGAGATGGTGTCGGTTTCATGCCTGTTCATCGCCGCACCTCCAAGTTGCCCACGCCGACTGTGGCGTGGATGGCCAGCTGCCCATCGCTGGGTCCGTCAGCGCCGTCATCGGTGATGGTGCGGGTGGATTGGCCGGCCCCGGCCCAATGAGTACCGAAGACGTCGGCGTTGCCGATGTTTACGGTGACTTCGGCCCTGACGTCGACGTTGGGCGCAACGATGATGGTCAGGTTGCCCACCCCGACATTGACATCAACGGCCTTGTCCCCTTCGGTCATTTCCACAGTGGACAGATCGAGCACCGCGTTCCCAGCATCGATCTTGTAGGTCGGGTTGAGTTGCGCCAGGGTGTCGGGACGCCACGTCACCGAGTCTTCTGATACCGAGCCGAGCCCTTCAGCCGCTGCGGCGATCCCGAGCACGACGCTGAGCACCACGCCGATCACGATCATCCAGCGCGCCCGTCCGAACCATGCCCCGGCCAGCAGCCCAAAGCCGATCACCGCCAGTGGCACCGCGAAATATGCGCTGACCGGCACGTCTACTCCGGCCAAATCCACTATCCCGAGCGTACCGATAGCCAGCACGCTCAGCGAGAGGGTGAGCTGACCCAGCCGTGAGTGAGGCTTGGGCGTCGGGGCAGGGACCGCGGTGTGAACCGATCCGGTAACCGGTGGTGGCGCAGCGGGCGCTGGTGCCTCGGGAATGACTTCATAATGCTCTTGGATCTGCACGTTCTCTTCACCTCCTTGTATGTCAGCCAAAGCGGGCACGGCATCTTCATGGCATGCCCGCCGCCTCCAGCACGCCTGCAGCGAGGGTGGGGGAAGCAGCCAATGGCATTGCTCGGTGGGCACTTGGGCCTGACGCCATAACACGGGCCAGGCAAATGAATCATGAGTTCCAGCTGGCCACCGCCGCCGTCGCCGCACAGGTGATGGCGGCCCCGGTTTCCGCGTCGAAGAAGTACGCCTCGTCCAGGTCGAGCCGGAGCCTGACGTGCTGTCCAGGTTTCACGTCGGCGTCTGGGTCCGCCGACGCGGTCCACATGGCCGTCAGCTCGGTGTCCACTCCGGACGCTGTTGCCGAACCCGTGACATCGGGAAGAGCGAACGGCGGGAGGAACAGCACGTGCTTCTCGTCGCCAAGCGATTCGACGGTGATCGCAGTGGCGTCTACGACCGCAGTCGTGCCTCCAGCCGGTGCCCCCGAAAGAGAAATGGAGGCAGGACGCAGGCCGACGGTTACCTCGGAGCCTGCATGACGGATCAGTTCTGGGTCTTCTTCAATCGGCCAGCGATGCTCGCCAAGCTCGAGAAGGAGACCTGCGTCTGCCGCGACAAGTTTGCCCCGCGCGAGATTCATGGCGGGCGAGCCGATGAACCCTGCGACGAAGACGTTGGCCGGCTTGTGATAAAGCTCTTCGGGGGTACCGACCTGCTGTAGCCTGCCCGCGTTGAGCACCGCGATGCGATCTCCAAGGGTCATCGCCTCGACCTGGTCGTGCGTGACATAGATCGTGGTGACGCGGTCCTTCTGGTGCAGGCGCATCAGTTCGCCGCGCATCGCGACCCGCAACTTGGCGTCCAGGTTGGACAGTGGCTCGTCCATCAGCATCACCTTGGGGTGGCGGACCATCGCCCGTCCCATGGCGACGCGCTGGCGCTGCCCGCCGGACAGGGCGGACGGTTTGCGTTCCAGCAACGGTTCCAGGGCAAGGGTGTAGGCCACGTCGTGGACCTGTTCGCGGACCTGGGCCTTGGGCACGCGCGCGAGCCGCAGGCTGAAGCCGAGATTCTCGGCGACGGTCATGTGCGGATAGAGAGCGTAGTTCTGGAACACCATGGCGATGTCGCGGGTCTTGGGCGCCAGATCGTTGACGATCCGGTCGTCGATGGCGACCGTACCGCGGGTGGGTTCCTCCAGCCCGGCGACGATGCGCAGCAGTGTGGACTTGCCGCAGCCGGACGGGCCGACCAGCACAATGAACTCACCGTCGGCGATGGTGAGGTCAACGTCGTCGAGCCCGACGGCGCCACCGGGAAAGATTTTGCTCAGTCCGTGCAGGACAACTTTGGCCATGTCTGCAGGATCGACCGCCGCGGCGGTGGAAGGTAGGGGCCATGGGCGGGCGCGGCGAGGTCTTGAGTCCCTACAGGATCGTGACCGTGCGGCCGACGGCCCAGGCGTGGATGAGGCGCGGTCATCGCCCGGGTTTCCGCCGCGGCCTGCAAGCTACCCGCGGCGGGATGGGGCGCCGCCTCCGGCCGTTTCCGGCTCGGGACACTAGCGTGTCGCAGCAGTAGCACGAAGTTGATGAATATCGCGATGACGGTGCCGGCGATGGCCACGGCCAGCACGGCACGCACCGGCAGCACCCAGCTGAAGGTTCCTTTGCTGAAGTCGAACGGGAAAACCCGCCAGATCCGTACGAGGACGGCCAGGCCGATGGCGGCGGTCACGAAGTCGCCCAGTGCCTTGAACCAGAGCGGGTCATATGTCACGTAGGCGGCGTTGACCACAATGCCCACCACCAGGGAGAGATTCATCAGTCCCAAGATCTGCGGGGTGTCGGCGGTCAGGAACGGCAGCACTTCCCAGCCGGGGCGGATGTTGATGAGGTAGAGGAACACCGCGTTCACCGTGATCCCGATGAGGTAACCGAATTTTCGTGCCGCGATGTGCGGGCGGCGATGTGCTGGTGCCGTGAGCGTCATTACTATGACCTCCCATCCGAGCTTGAATATAGAGCCCGCGGCAATTCCCCGATCAGGGGCCAAAGTCCCAGGGCGGCAGGCGATCCGGCTCTGGCCACGGGCGGCAAGCGCGCCCACCGTTGATCCATGAGTACCGACACATCGGTGCTGGAGACCATCCGGGAGATGGTCGACAACACCACAGCGGAGAAGGTCTACGGCACACCGATCACACAAGACCACGTGACCGTGCTGCCGGTGGCCAAGGTCAGCGGCGGCGGCGGCGGAGGCTCGGGCACCGGACCGGCCGAGGAGGGACACGAGTCCGGCGGCAGCGGCGGTGGGCTCGGCCTCACCGCCAAGCCACTCGGCGTTTTCGTCATGAAGGACGGCAAGGTCTCCTGGCGCCCAGCCATCGACGTCAACAAAGTCATCCTCGGCGGCCAGGCGGTCGCGGTGGCGGCATTGGTGGTCGCGGGAATCCTGATCAGGTCGCGCCGGCGGCGCTAGGAGCGTTCGTGAAGTACCGGTGGTGCTCGATGCTGGGACCGCGGGGACCATGGTGGCCAACAGGCTGCGCATTGGCTGGACGCCGATTGGCGGGTCGTGGTGGTGCGCCACGGACGGCTCGTAGAGCGGATCGGTGTGAAATGCCGCTTCGCCTAACGCTGCTGGCAGTTGCTGTTGTGCTGGCGGCGTGCACGAGACCCGCGCCCGCCCCGGCGCCGAGCGCCATGCCGGGCCCTTCGCTTAGCGCGACTCCCAGCGCGGCAGCGGCCAGCCCAAGCCCGTCATCGCACCGGCCCACGCCGACCGGGATCCCCGCCTCGCTGGGCGGGCAAGATTTCACCAGGATCCCAACCACGCGCAGGATCGTGGCGTTGACCTTCGACGCGGGCGCCAGCGCCGACGGCGTCGCCTCGATCCTGGCGACGCTTGAGCGCGAACAGATCACGGCGACGTTCTTTCTCACCGGAGACTTCGTGCGGCGGTACCCGCAGGCGGCAAAGTCGTTGCGGGGTCACCGGCTCGGCAATCACACGATGACCCACCCGCACCTGCCCGCGCTGCCGGATGCGCAGCTTCGGGTCCAGGTGCTCGACGCGCAGGACGCGATCCGATCGGCGACCGGCTCCGACCCCCGGCCATGGTTCCGCTTCCCGTATGGGGACAGCTCCCCTGGTACCGTCCAAAAAATAAATGCCCTTGGATATGTCGCGGTTCGCTGGACAGTGGACAGTCTCGGCTGGCAGGGCACCGCCAGACACAGCGCCGAAACGGTGGTCGTGCGGGTGCTGGATGCAGTGGCCCCCGGGCAGATAGTGCTGATGCATGTGGGTTCGAACCCCGACGACGGCTCGACGCTGGACGCCGATGCCCTGCCCGCGATCATCCAAGGCCTTCGAGCAAGGGGCTACGCCTTCGTGACGCTTGACGCGCTGTTGACGCCATGACCGCAGGCATGGACGACCCCCGGTTCCAAAAAGGGCCCGCTCGACACGACCGGTAATGGCTAAGGTCCCGGCCGGTGGTGGCCAAAACCTCTTGGCGCGCTGGGTCGGCGGGCAGAGATTGAACTTATGAAAGCAAAAGCTGGAGACAGGCTGGTGCTGGAATCTGGCCGCCTCGGTGCCGCTCGCCGTGTCGGGGTCATCACCGATCTCCTGCACCACGACGGCACGCCCCCCTACTGGGTGAAGTGGCTCGACAACGAGCATGAAGGGTTGTATTTCCCCGGCCCCGACTGCCACTTGGAAGCACCCCAAGAGCTCTTGAGATGACCCCGATCGACACGCAGATGTCGTTCGCCATGTTCGCCGACCCGCAGGGCAACTACCGTGGAAATCTTTCAGGTCGAAGGCACGGTGGCCACCCGAGTGCTGGAGCAGGCTCGGGCCTGGCCGGCCGATGTGGTGGTGCTTGGCCGTTCCCGCGAAGCTGGAATCGGTCACCCGTTCATCGGCAGCCAGGCGCGCATTGTGCTGGAGTTGGCCGACGTCCCGGTGCTTGTCATCCCTCCGCCGCGCTGAGAATCAAGATCTTCGCTCTCACGCGAGTGGGACGGACGGCCGCACGATCGGGGGCGTCCGACCCTGGCGGGTATACGCTGACCGCGATCAGTATCGCGGCATGAGGCAAATGCGCAGCCACGACCTAAAACCCGGAGCCGACCTTCTCGTCCACCCGACGCTGAACAAGGATGCCGCATTCTCCGAAGACGAACGCGATGCCCACGGGCTTCGCGGCCTTCTGCCGTACCGGGTCGCGACCCTGGAACAGCAGGTTGCCCTGGAGCTGGAGCACCTGCGGTGTAAGGCGGACGACCTCGAGAGGTACATCGGATTGGCGGCGTTGCAGGACCGCAACGAGATCCTGTTTCACCGCCTGTTGCAAGACCACCTCGAAGAGCTCGCGCCGATCGTCTACACACCGACCGTGGGCGATGCGTGCCGGCAGTTCAGCCACATCATGCGGCGCCCTCGAGGGTTATGGGTGACCCCGGAGGACAGCGGCCGGATGGTCGAGCTGCTGCACAATGTGGAGCGGCCGGGCATCCAGCTCATCGTGGCCACCGACAACGAGCGCATCCTGGGGTTGGGAGACCTGGGTGCAGGCGGGATGGGCATCCCGGTAGGCAAGCTCGCCCTCTACACCGCGGGCGGCGGCGTGCATCCGAGCCGCACGCTTGCCGTGTCGCTCGACTGCGGGACCGACAACGAGGCGCTGCTGAACGACCCGCTCTACCTCGGCTACCCGAAGCCCCGTTTGCGCGGACCGGCCTATGACGCGTTCATCGAGGAGTTCGTTGAGGCCGTCACCTCGGTTTACCCTGATCTTGTGCTGCAATGGGAGGACTTCAAGCAGCACAACGCATTACGGCTGCTGGAGCGCTACCGCCACCGGCTGGCAAGCTTCAACGACGACGTCCAGGGCACCGCCGCGGTCGTGGTCGCGGGTCTGCTTGCCGCGATGCGCCTGCGCGGCGAGTCGCTCACCGACCAGCGCTTGGTGCTGGCCGGCGCAGGCGCCGCGGGCATCGGCATCGCCAGGCTGCTTGAAACCGCGATGGGTGCGCATCGGCGGTACCCCTTGCTGCTGCTCGACTCCCAAGGACTCATCTTCGAGGGCCGCCCCCGCATCGACGCCGACAAACTGCCGTTCGCGGTGTCACGCCGAGAGCTTGCCGCGCTTAATTTCCCGCCGGCCGATCGCTATGACCTTGAAACCGTGGTACGGCACGCGGCACCCACCATCCTCATTGGAACGACCGGCGTCGCCGGGACCTTCACCGAGACCGCCATCAGGCAGATGTCCGCGAAGGCGCCCGCGCCGATCGTGCTTGCGCTGTCCAACCCGACCGGGAACGTCGAGGCGACGCCGGCCGACGTGCTGGCCTGGAGCGACGGTCGCGCGATCATCGCCACCGGCAGCCCGTTCGACCCGATCGTCATGCACGGCGAGCCTCGCCTGGTGGGACAGGCGAACAACGTGTTCGTCTTTCCCGGCGTGGGTCTGGGCGCCATCGTGGCGCGCACCCGGGAAGTCACCGACCGGATGTTCCTCGTCGCGGCCACAACCCTGGCGGCGATGGTCGATCCTGACCGGCTGGCCTCCGGCGCGCTGTATCCACGGCTGGCCGACCTGCGCGAGATCTCGAGAGCCATAGCCATCGCGGTCGCCCGCGAGGCACGCGACGCCGGCCTGGCACCGATCAGGACCGATGAGCAGATCGAGTCCGCCGTCGGCGCCGCCATGTGGAACGCGGTCTACGGCGGGTAAGGGAACGGCCAGGGGACCTTCGGCCCTGGTCAAGAACGGTGGCGGGCGACGCGGTCGAGCGGTGCCCGCCACCGGTACCTATCGGCTACCTATCGGCATGGCGCCGCTCGGCGACGCGGATCAGCTACCCGAACTGCCTGAAGTTCCTTGTGGGCCTTGTGATGTTCGGGTGATGTTGTTGCTGGCCAAGGCTTGTCGATGGGCTCACTGACACCATTGACACGCGATGCTGGCCTTCCACGCGGTACGAATTTGGCGGTTACGGCAGATGAAGCTCACCGACTACCGCGACGGCCGTCTGCACCTTGGCGCCCAGGTCATCGTCCTGGCACCACCGGTCCGTCAGCGCCTGGACACCTACCTGGAATACCGGCACAGGACATGGCCCACCAGCACCAACCCGCACATGTTCATCCACATCCGCAGCTGGTCATGCCACGGCCAAGTCTGGCCCGCCTGGATCGCCTCCAGCTCGGCATGTCACCACAAATCATCCGCCATGACCGCATCCTTGACGAGGCACACGCCACTAGCGGCGACATCCGGACACTCGTGGACCTGTTCGGCTTGTCGATCGGCGGTGCAGAACCATACATGGCCGCCGTCAGCCACTCCAATTCCGCAAAGGCCCACAACGGTTTACCGGCGGTGGGTGACACTATGTCGCTTGGTGGAATGCTTCGTGGTGACGGCTCGGCTGTCGTGTTCGGGTACCGTGGTCGACTTGCAGCGTGCGTGACGTCGTGGTGTACGGCGTCGACCACGACGTTGAAGCCGAGGCGGCTGTGGGTGGCTATCGCGTCGTACATGCCTCGGTAGGCGGCCACGACGAGGTGCTCGAGGTCGGGCCGCTCGCCCCCGGGCCGCAACCCGAGGCCAGGCTGGAACCGCTCCGGCGTCATCTGCTTGAAACGGTCGACGCCCAGGTTCATCCACACGCCCGATGACTCCGCCCAGTCGGGTCTATCAACTCTGTCCGAGCCAGCATCCGGCACAACTCATGTGATGTGATGGCTTCACAGGTGTTCCCGAACCCAGGGTCGGTAGACAACCTCGAGCTGCCACCGATCCCTGGGTTTCGGCACTAACCGTCCGACATTTCAAACAACTCCATACCTGTCACGCAGAGCGAAGGTTTCGGTCAGGTCGACCAGCCGGTTGTTGTAGCCCCACTCGTTGTCGTACCAGCCGAACACCTTCACCAGGTGGCCGCCAGCCTGGGTGAGACCGGCGTCGAACACGCACGAGGAAGGATCGGCGATGACGTCGCGGGAGACCACGGGCCGCTCCGTGTACGACAGGATGCCCTTGAGGGATCCCTCCGCCGCGGCCCGAAAGGCATCGTTGACTTCCTTCACGGTGGCGGGAGTCGACAGCTGGCAGGTCATGTCGGTGATGGAGCCGTCCTCGACCGGCACGCGCAGCGCCACGCCGTCGAACCGGCCTTGCAGCCGCGGAATGACCAGACCGATGGCCTTGGCTGCGCCCGTGCTGGTCGGGATGATGTTCACGCCGGCCGAACGCGCACGCCGCAGGTCCTTGTGCGGCGAGTCCACAAGGGACTGGTCGTTGGTGTAGGCGTGGACGGTGGTCAGGTATCCACTTTGGATACCGAACGCGTCGTTCAAGACCTGCGCCATGGGGGCCGCGCAATTGGTCGTGCACGAAGCCGCCGACACGATCCGGTGCAGCCGCGGGTCGTAGAGGGAGTCGTTGACCCCCACGACGAACGTCGCGTCGACTTCCTTGCCTGGAGCGGAAATCAGGACCCGCTGCGCTCCGGCCTCAAGGTGCGTGGCAGCCGCGGCCCGCGTGCGCAGCTTCCCAGTCGCTTCGATCACCAGGTCGACCCCATGGTCGGCCCATGGGAGGGCGGCCGGGTCGCGTTCGGAACTGGCCGCGAGACGATGACCGGCCACGGTGAGGGATTCGTCGTCGTAGCCAACCTCATGACCAAGGGGTCCGAACGCGGAGTCGTACTGCAGCAGATGCGCCAACGTTGCGGTGTCCCACAGGTCGTTGACGGCAACCACGGTGATGGCCTCACCGAGCACACCTCGCTGCAGCAAGCAGCGCAAGTAGTTGCGCCCGATACGGCCGAATCCGTTGATGGCGACACGATAGGTCATGTCGGTCTCCTTCGGCTCGAGAAACACAGCTTCCCGCCCAAGCCTCTTCGTTTCGGCCGTGTTGCAGCAGGGCCTCTGGTCGCGTCAGACCGGGTCCTTTGCCTTGGACGCCAGACCCAACTTCGGCCCGGACAGCTCAAGGCGCAAGCCCGCCATCAACATGTCCATCCCAATGGCGCACGCCGGCTGCGGCGCGTGTGGCAGATCGCCGGTGAACGCGGCAAGACGTTGCGGCCCAAGCTGAGCGTCGTGGCATCGACTCTGCTCGCTGCGGTCGGCGGAGTCGATGGTCCTACCCGCTGGGGTACTTGGCGAGGACGGACTGGAGCGCTTCGACGAAGCGAAGGGATTCGTCGTGGTCGCGCTGCCAGACGTTGCGGCCGAAGATGAGCCCGGTGGCTCCAGCTTCCATCGACTCGTGCGCCTTGGCCAGCATCGCCTCGTCGCCGGCCTTCTCTCCACCGGAGACGAGGACCATTGTGCGGCTG
>Ga0209382_10008248_pt1 | contig 13144 bp, 14 predicted proteins | sample SoiMetdeltSBSDD5_FD_187599 | JGI IMG/M metagenome (GOLD analysis project Ga0209382, IMG submission 187599) | Bulk soil microbial communities from a Populus tree surrounding site in Tennessee, USA - Soil MetaG P. deltoides SBSDD5 (SPAdes) (version 2) | ecosystem: Environmental > Terrestrial >... | reverse complement strand
AAGATGGCCCAGGTAATATCTTGCGAAAAAGGGTGAGCGTGGAAATATACCGGTTATACCTGTCATTTTCCAAAACGAGACCATTGGCGAAGGGAAGCCGCGCTTTGATTCTTTAAGAAATTCGCCATCTCCATTAAGCATCCTTACACCAAGCGCTCCAGCATCGGGGTGATTGCTGAAAAACATGATGCATTTGGTAAAGCAATCTGCAGGAACTTCTGTATCGGGATTAAGGAAGAGAATAAATTCTCCTGTTGCTATTGCGAGTGCTTTGTTATTCGCTTTTGCAAAGCCTTCATTAACGTGGTTGACAACAAATTTAAATTGATTGAACATCGGTTGGAGATAACTGATGCTGTGATCAGTAGAAGCATTGTCTACAATGATCACTTCGGATTCAATGTTTTCGATTGCCTTTGCAACACTAGCGAGGCAGTTTTTCAACAGTAGTTTTACGTTGTAGTTTACGATGATAATGGATAGGGTCACAGAGGTAAAGTTAATTGTTAATGATTACCACTCATTCCGGCCAATAACGTATTTTTGGCGTTGCCTGCATAAGCGGGCCGGGAAAGAATGGCTCTATTTGATATTTCACTACCGCCCTCCATTGCGAAAGCGTTGCACTTGCCCGGGAAATCTCCTGAAAGGCAGCAACTAAAGGTGTTGAAAAAATTACTTAAGAAAGCAAGGTTCACTGAGTTCGGTCAGGAATACCACTTCGATGAAATTCTGCTGTCAAAAAAACAATGGCAGGAGTTCCGTAGGAGAGTGCCTTTGTTCGACTATAACAAGATATATAAAGAATGGTGGCACCGGACACTGGAGGGCATACCCGATGTATGCTGGCCCGGAAAAATAAAATATTTTGCTCTCAGTTCGGGTACGTCGGAAGCTGCCAGCAAATACATTCCTATTACGAGCGATCTTATGCGTGGCAACAGGATGATCATGATTAAACAACTGATCAGCCTGCGCACGTATCACGATATTCCAGTACGCAGTATCGGCAAAGGATGGCTAATGCTCGGCGGAAGCACTGATCTTGAAAAGGGCCCGGGTTATTATGCCGGCGATCTTAGTGGCATCACAGCGAAGAGAGCGCCTTTCTGGTTTTCGCCTTTCTATAAACCCGGGAAAAAAATAGCAAAGACAAAAGACTGGAATAAAAAGATTGACAAGATTGTAGAAGAAGCTCCTAACTGGGACATAAGCTTTGTTGTAGGCGTTCCGGCATGGATACAGATGTGCATGGAGAAAATCATCGAGAAATATAATCTCAATACAATTCACGACATCTGGCCCAATCTTTCATTCTTCGTTCACGGGGGAGTTTCATTCGAGCCTTACAAGCGAGGATTTGAAAGGCTTATCAGCAAGCCACTGACTTATATAGAAACTTATCTTTCCTCGGAAGGTTTTATTGCATACCAGGACAGGCAGTTTGCAAAGGGTTTGAAGCTCGCACTCAATGAACATATTTTTTTTGAATTCGTTCCTTTCAACGATAAGAATTTTGATGTAGAAGGAAACATTTTGCCTGATGCTGAAACGCTGATGATACAAGATATCGAAGAAGGAACAGACTATGCGATACTATTGAGCACTGCTGCCGGAGCATGGCGATACCTGATTGGCGACACAATTCGCCTCGTGGATAAAAAGAGAAGCGAGATCATCATCACCGGACGAACGAAACATTTTCTCAGCCTGGTTGGGGAGCATTTAAGTGTGGACAATATGAACAAAGCTGTTAAACTGGCAAGTGCAGAACTGAATATATGCATACCGGAGTTCACTGTTGCAGGTGTGCCACACGGTTTGTTCTTCGCACACAAGTGGTGGATAGCCTGCGACGACAACATAGATCCTGAGATGTTACGAAAAAAAATAGACCAGCACCTTATCGAACTTAATGACGACTATGCCGTGGAAAGAAAGAGTGCGCTTAAAGAAGTTTACCTCGAGATTTTACCCGAATCAACTTTCATGGAGTTCATGAAACTGAAAGGTAAGATTGGTGGGCAGCACAAATTTCCCCGTGTAATGAAAGGAAAAATGTATGACGAATGGATTAGGTTTTTAGAATAAATACATTTGCAGGATGTGGCATGTCATAGTAAACGGAATTACGCTGGGACTGGTTTTGATGATATCGGTAGGGCCTGTTATCTTTTCAATAATAAAGCAGAGCCTAAACAACGGCCGGGAAGGGGGATTCAGTTTTATTGCTGGTGTTTGGCTAAGCGACATTCTACTTATTTTTGTTAGCAACGCATTTTCGGAGCTGGTTACCTACATGATGGAGTATCGCAAGTTCCTCGGCGTGGTCGGTAGTATTTTTCTTTTGCTGATGGGTGTTTTCTATGTGTTCTTTAAGAAAATAAAATTTCAGAATCCCGATGGAGGGATTATAAAGTTTTCGAGGGCACGATTTTTAAAAATATTTGTTTCCGGATTTTTATTGAATACCCTTAATCCAAATGTTTTCCTTTTCTGGTTAGGAACGGCTACCGCATTCGCCAGTGAATATTCATTCAACGAGCGGATTATTATTTTCTCCATATGTCTTGTATTAAATAGTACTTCAGATATCTTTAAAGTGTTGATGGCAGGTAAGCTCCGAACGCGACTCACGTTACATAATATTTCGCTGATCAATAAGATTTCGGGTACGATACTGATTGGATTTGGAATAGCATTGCTTGTGGCATCGATGTTCATGAGAAAGTAATACTAACTTATTATCTTGCGCGAAAGCCAATTCTTTTTTAATGGCGGTGAAAACCAAAGGGCTGGTACCCCGGTTATGGCGAAGGATTAAAAGGGTTTTAATCGTACTCTTTCTTCTTCATTTCGTTTACATCCTCATTTTAAAGTGGGTCGATCCACCTATTACGCTTACACAACTTGGCAGCCTGATCAGAGGTGACGGGTTAAAGCGGGATTACGTTGACCTTGAAGACATTTCGCCGAATGCAAAGCTTGCATTCATGGCCGCGGAAGATCAAAAGTTTCCTGATCATAATGGCTTCGACTGGAAATCGATAGGCAAAGCCATGGATTATAACAAACGAAATCCAAATAAAGTTCGTGGAGCATCGACGATCAGCCAGCAGGTTGCCAAGAATGTATTCCTGTGGCAGGGCAGAAGCACCTTCCGGAAGGGGCTCGAAACATATTTCACTTTCATGATCGAATTAATTTGGAGCAAACAAAGGATACTGGAAATGTATATGAACGTTTCGGAAACTGGGAAGGGTATCTTTGGAATTGAAGCCGCCGCTCAGACTATGTTTAAAAAGCCCGCTAAGAAATTAACGCGCCGCGAGGCAGCCCTTATCGCCTGCAGTCTTCCCAACCCTAAGCTATATACAGTAAATCCACTTTCGCGTTACGTGGCAGAAAAATATTGGCGTGTGCTGCGAGGCATGAACAATCTTGAAAATGATCCCGATATTCAAATGCTGCTTGAAGTTAATTGACAGTTAGCTTAAATCCAGAGCTATTTAGTGAGAGATGCCCCGGTAAGCATGTGCTGATTGCGAGCTTATATTCATAGTCGTCGTTTGGCACTTTCAATTCGAACGAAACATTATTTTGCTGCTGCGCCTGTTGTATATTCTTCACTGTCATGTTCGAATTAATGTATTTAATTAATTTGTTTTTCCGGTAAACGGCAAGGTAAACTGATGCGGTATCGTATGGAAACTCGCGGAAATAGTTGAGATACTCATCAGGAGTATTGGTAGTAAAACTCACTGAAACATTGTTGCTGTCGAGCTGGTTTACTTCGATTCCATCTATCCGCAGTTTTGAAAATGAATAATAATCGCGAATCAGTCTTCCTCCGTTCCTGTCGCCATTTCTAAGTACAAACCCATCGTTGAAGAAATATCTGTCGTACTGCCCAAATACATATGCGGCTCTGCCGATGTAATTTTCTTCAATCGGCCAGAAGTTATAATTATTCCTTCTGTATGTTGTGGTGTTCAGAGCGAATGCCGAGTCACCGGAGTAGAACCAGTATTTTGAGGGTTTCTGGTAAGTGTCGAGGAACACTGCAGGCTTATCTTTTGCCCTGGACTTTACTTGCTTTACGAAATTTTTGTTTTCGTGAAATTCATCTTTAAATATCCACCAGGCCGGAGGAAGATCGGTCATCATGATTATCCTTCCCGTGCACACCAATAAAAAGGTGAATGGAAGTGCTACATACAACATCTTTCTGAATCGTGCACTAGTAAGAAGATACTGGTGGCTCAGTACAATCAAACCGATATAAGAAGGGATCGTCCAGTTTGCTTCGGTTTTACCTCTCAGTGAGGCGAGAAAGAAGAAAATATAAATACCAACCAGTGTAAATTTAAGAGCCCTTTCATTCAGGGATGTGGGCCTGTACGAGAATGCGGCAATTAAGAGTAGCCATCCCATCACTGGCCCGGCCAGAAGTATCTGCCCGCCTATAAATTCCAGAACATACCATATGGTGAATTCCCCGGCGTTACGTTCAAACAGATGAAACTGCAGAGAAGGATAGCCATTGATATGCTGCCAGTACAAGTGCGGCATGAACAGCAGCAGTGCAAACACGCACGCCGCATAGGTTTGCCAGTGCCTGAACAATTTAAGATTTGAGAGGCCAGTAAGCAACACGATCAGTACCGCATGATATTTAGTGTAAAACATCAATGCTATGACCAACCCTATAAGCAGGGTGTTTAACAACGACATATCGCTGACGAACCTCTTGTATAAATAAAAAAACAGCGCAATGAAGAACATCAGTGGCGCATCCGGAACGGCAAGCATTCCCCCGATCTGGGCAAGAGCCATGGAACCGCAGATCGCATAAAATAAAAAAACGTTCTTTCTTTCTAAAAGCGATTCGATGATCCAAAGCGAGGCTGTCGAGAGAATAATTGTTAATATCCGTACCCCAAGCTCATTATGAAAAATTGCATAACCGGCCTTAATAAGTATAGCTATTACCGGTGGATGATCGAAATACCCCCAGGCAGGGAATTTTGAATAAACCCAGTAATATGCTTCATCGTCGAATAGCTCGGTATTAAATGCCTGAATGCAATGCAGAACGAACCAGATCGAATAGAATAAAAGCCGATGGTATTTTAATATAAAGCCTTTCAGAAGCACAAAATTTTAGTAATGAACCAGCAGCCTGTTAACCGCGTCAACTGCTGTTCTGAATCTTTCATCATAATTTCCACTTACAATCTTCCAGGGTACATGCTGGTTGATCATATTGTCTTTATAGATATTGAACAGTTTTTTTCGTGACTCGATGTCGGGATATTCTCTTAATTGATCCTCCTCCCACGGCAGATCGATATTACACAACAGATAAAGCGAGTATTTTCTCTCTGCAATCCTGTCGAGTATCCATTGGTGACAGCGTCCGAACACAAATTCGCACCAGATTTTCATCACATACATGTCGGTGTCGACAAAGATCAATCCTCTCTTCGTTGATGCTGCGATTTCATCTTCCAGCGTAAGCTGCCTTCTTGCAATGGCGAGCAGATCGTTGTAAGTGTATTTTATTTCATTTTTGAGGAGATGTTCTCTGGCATATTCCGGCACCCATGCGGTGTTGTAATGCTCCGAAAGCATTTTGCAAAGCGTGCTCTTGCCTGTGGATTCCGGACCTGTAATAACAATTCTCCTCGTCATTGTTTTTTTGCTTTTTTCATCCATTCGATAAGTCCCGATACGGCAAGAATGAGTAACACCAGGTAATAAAAGCTTGTAAAAACGAGCCCTTTAACGAAGTACAAAGGTATAGATGCAATGTTTGTTGCGATCCACCAATACCAGCTTTCGATTTTTTTCTTTGCCATCAGCCACATGCCTGTAAATGCTGTTGCCGAAGCAAACGCGTCTGCGGCAGGCAATGCACCGGGGGCAAATTCTTTTTTAAGGTACGACAGGAATAAAAAAATGACGGTATAAAACGAAGCGAAGAAGGCCAGTTGACCCAGCCATTGTTTTCGGGTTGACCATGATATATGCAACACCGGTTTGTGACTTTTGTCTTTTTTTGCCCACAGGACCCATCCATAAATACTTACAATGGTATAATATAGATTGACAGAAGCTTCACCTACAAGGTGCGATTGAACGCTGATTATAATGTAGAGTACGGTATTAACAAGCCCCACCGGATAAACGAGAATGTTTTCATTCCTGTTTAGCCAAACACTTGCAATGCCGAACACTACGGCAATAAACTCGTACCATTTTGTTTGTTCAAGTCCATAAATAAACTGATGGTAGATATCCATAATAAAAAACCTTTCTGCTGTAGAAAGGTTTTATAAAATTGAAGAATATAATTTTAATTATTCTGCTTCTGCAACCACTTCCTTAACCTCAGGGATCATTCTCTTCATCATTCCCTCAATACCTGCTTTTAGTGTTATCATGGATGAAGGACATCCGGAACAGGAGCCCTGCAGCATCAGGTTAACCACCCCTTCGTCATAACTCTTGAACTGAATGGCACCGCCATCCATTTCAACCGCCGGCTTAACATAGTTTTCGAGAAGCTCTTTTATCCTTTTCACCACGTCGTCGTCATCGGCACTCACAGCGTTACTGCTTTCCTGTCTTAATGTGGCAATCTCTTCCTCGTTGATCACCGGCTTGTTTTGTTCAAGATAATCTTTAAGGAATTGCCTGATAGACGGTATTACGTCCTGCCATTCAGTTTCGTTTGTTTTCGTAAGCGTAACGAAATTGCTGGCGATGAACACAGCCTTTATGAAAGGGAAACCAAATAATTCGGTTGCAAGGGGAGAAACCTTCGCGCTCTCGATATCCGGGAGGTCGATGCTTTTGCCGGGGTACAGCAGCTTGTTGGCCACAAACTTCATTGTTTCCGGATTGGGTGTCATTTCGGTGTATATGCTGATAACGGGATTTCCAGTTTTGATCATAGCTCACAATTTAACTACAAAAATAGCAAACAACATGCAAAATCCGTCATAAAGCGCTAGTGGTGACAGTCGTCGGAATGTGCGTGACTGTGAATCCTGCAGGCTTTATAATTGAGGATATGCGCGCTGACTATAAATACAATCGCGAAGGGCAGAATCCAGTACTGGTAGTGGTGCCATATCTGCTTTGCTACCAGAAAAACGATTCCTGCAGCAAAAACAAGCACCGGCACAAGGCTATGGTGGTGTCGCCTATAGCCGTGCCACAGCGAGTATGAGCCTATAATAAATGCGAGAAAGATCATAAAATATTCAAAGCTCACATTATTTACCAGGTTCATCCCTAGAATAGGCAGGGACCCCAGAAGAAGGGGAAGAATTGCACAATGTATTGCACATGCAATTGTGGTAACTATTCCGGCCGCATCCCAATTTATCCTTGCCATTTGGCAAATATAAAGATAAATCCGATACTTCTGCAACTAAGTTGCAAATATATGGTTAAGAAAATCACGTCCTCCGCACGCAAATAACCAAACCCTGTAACTTTGTCTGCACATGAGCGGAAAAGCTAAATTTTACATTGTATTTTTTACTGTGCTGGTGGTTGGGTTCTTTTTCGTACTCAAGGCTGTTATACCAGGGTATGGTGAAAAAAGATTCCAGGTTTTAAACCAGGTTAAGCCGTTCACGTTTACGAACCAGGAAGGAAAACTGGTTTCCGAAAAAAATGTTGAAGGCAAGGTTTATGTAGCAGAGTACTTTTTCACCAGTTGCACAGGTATTTGTCCGATACTGAATGATAACATGAAAACCATTTATGAGAAATTCAAAAATGAGCCGGACTTTCTCATTTTGTCGCATACATGCGACCCTGAAACCGATAGCGTTGCGCGGTTGAAACGATATGCAGACTCACTCAAGGTGAACAACAACAAATGGCTGTTTCTTACCGGCAGCAAAGAAAGTCTCTATAACGCTGCGAGGGTCAGCTACCTGCTTGATGATCCGAAAAATAATATGGAAAACATAAAGGACCAGTTTCTTCATACGCAGTTTTTTGCGTTGGTCGATAGAAACGGAAAGGTTCGAAAGAAGATATATGATGGTCTGAAAAAACATGAACTGAAAGAATTGGAAAAAGACATTGCAGTTCTGTTGAAAGAGCCCGCAACAGAAACAAGGTTCTCCAATAATCTTTTCAATAATTGAGGAGGATTTTATGACAGACATAAAAACTTTAGAATTAAACGAAATTCTTCGCAGAAATCAACTGAGTATTACAGACAGCCGTAAAAGTATTCTCGAACTTTTCCTTCACAGCAATGGCGCGCTTGCGCATGGTGATATTGAAAAACAGACAGGCGAAAAATTCGACAGGGTTACTGTTTACAGAACTCTACAGGCGTTTATGGAAAAAGGCATAATTCATACTATTCCAACGTCTGATAATTCAATCAGGTATGCGTTGTGCAAAGATGATTGCACACAGGGCCATCATCATGATCACCACGTTCATTTTTTATGCAACATGTGCGCTAAGACTACGTGCCTTGACAATGTGATTGTGCCCGAAGTGAAACTGCCCAAGGGCTTTAAAATTATAGAGAGCCAGATGATTGTTACGGGAATTTGCGAAAATTGCCAACAATAAAAAGAAAAGCCCCGATGTTGAAACAACGGGACTTTTTGGTTAAGGCTCTGATTAGAAGCTCTTCTATTATGTTTTTATTATCTTATAATTCGCGCTCCAAATTAATCATTTCGTTCTTTACAAATTCCATTAACTCCCTAATTTTTTCCGGGGCAAAGTTAAATTCCAAACCGGCGGACTTATAAAGTTCGGGTAAAGTTCTTGTTCCTCCCTGACTTAGCGCATTCATATAATTGTCCAATGCTTTTTCCTTGTCTTTTTTGAATTGCATCCAGAGACCGATCGCTCCGAGCTGCGCGATACCGTACTCGATGTAGTAGAACGGCACTTCGAAAAGGTGCAGTTGTCTTTGCCACGCGCTTTTACGATATTCTTCCAAATCACTAAAATCAACCACAACAGATGAAAATTCATTCAAAATCTCCAACCACTTTGCTGTTCGTTCTTCTTCCGTGTGCTTTGGGTTTTCATAGATCCAGTGCTGGAATTTGTCGATCGTGGCTATCCAGGGGAAAATAGTGATAACTTTTTCAAGCTCTTTTAGTTTTGCGCGGGAAAGATCTTTCCTGTTGCTGAAGAAAACCTCCCAATGATCCATGCTGAACAATTCCATTGCCATGCTTGCCACTTCGGCTATCTCCATCGGGTATTCCTTAAAAGCGCTGAGTTCAAGCGAATGTGCCAGAAACGAATGAACGGCATGGCCACCCTCGTGCACCATTGTCGTTACATCACTGGTTTGTCCGGCTGCATTCATGAAAATGAACGGCGCACCCGTTTCAGCAAGGGGGCAATTATATCCTCCGGGCGCTTTTCCTTTTCTGCTGTCGAGATCAAGGCGCTTCATTTCATTCATTCGAGTGAGGCACTCTGCAAAAAACGGTCTGAGCCTGCTGAAGCATTCAATCGTTTTCTTAAGCAGGTCGTCTCCATTTGTAAAAGGATGAAGGGGTTCTATTCCTGCCGGCTCTGCTTCAAGGTCCCACGGCCTTAGCGTATCAACACCAAGTTTCTTCTTTTTATTTTCATATATCATGTTTACCAATGGTAGCACATGTTGCTTAACGGCTTCATGGAACTGAAAGCAGTCTTCCCTGGTGTAGTCGAATCTGCCAAGTTCTTTGAATTTATAGTCCCTGAAATTTTCGAAGCCCGCATTTTTTCCTATCCTGTCTCTTTTTTCAACGAGGCTGTTAAACAGATTGTTAAGTTCATTACGATCCTGAAGTCTTCTTTCATTGATTTTGCGGTAGACGTCTTCACGCAATTTACGGTCGTGGTCTTCCAGAAATTTAGATGCCTGTTGAAGCGTATATTCCTGACCATTTACTGTAACGGTCATTTTCCCGGAAATAACTCCAAACTGCTGTTGCAGTACACTCATCTCTGCCTGGATAGGAACATTTTCCTCCCGGAAAAGCTCAATGTTTTTTCTGATATTTCTCAGATAGGTAAAATATTTTTGGCTGTCGAGCTGTTTCGTGAACGGGTTGTCGATCAGTTTTTTATTCAGTTTATCTGCATACGGCTGAATATGCGGCTGAATATGCATGCAGAAGAAGTTGAATGCTTCCTCAAATGCCTTATTTTCTGTGTCGCATGTCATGTTGATCTGCCTCCAGCATGCGTCTTCACTAATCACTGCTTCAAGTTCGCTGATGTCTTTTAACCATTTCTCAAGCTCTTTCTTTGAATTTAGCGGTCTGTCGAGCAGTTCCTTGAAATAAGGCTCAAGTTTATCCCAGGTGGTTACTTTAAAATCCTCGGGTAGAAAAGTCCGGGGTATTTTCTGAATATCTACACTCATCTTCAGTTATTTTTTCTTTGGAGCCGATTTTTTAGCGGGCGCTTTTGCCTCTTTTTTATTTTTTGATTCAACACCGGAAGCAGCATTTGGTTGCTTACGCTCCGTTGTTTTCTTTGCAGCGGCTTTTTTGGGTTTTTCTTCCTGTACCCCTACATCAGCAGCCTCGGTTTTTGGCTTTTTCTTTGCCGGTGCTCCAGGTTCTTCCTCTTTCGGCTGTTTAGCTTTAGCCGCAGGTGTCTTTTCCTGTTTTGCTGGCTGTTCCTCCACTACTTCCTCCTCTTGAGGTTCTTCGGCAGGTGTTAGTTTTATCTCTACCTTATTGGCTTTAAGTATATCGTACCATTTTGCCATCTTCTTGAGATCGCTGGAGTACACCCGCTCAAAGTCGAGATCCGGATACACTTTTTGGAAGTATTTTTTCACGGCCGCGGCATCTTTCAGGTCAGGAGTTTTTCCTCCCTCTTTATCCATTGCGTAAAAAATTTCAACGAGGTTCACATTTTCTTTAACAGTGAAAACCTCTATGCTTTCCAGGTGTGAAAAGTTGTGTATGCGTGATGAAACGAACTTTGTATTGTTATCTTCCAGTGAGCGAACTATTGCACCGTCGTTTTTACTGGTGAGTAGTTCAAATAAACCCGGCATTCCCGTGACTGCTATTATTTTTCCGTATTCCATTTGAATTATTTATGAAAGGGCTGCAATATAATTGATTTTCGCATGACTGATTGAGAGCAGAATTTATGCGTTTTTTTCGTAATATCGTCGCTTCCAACAATGCCGGTCTTGAATGAATGGAATTTAATTGAGCGACTGAAAAAGGGCGATGAAGCTGCTTTTAAAGAAATTGTTGAATCATCTCAGGGATTGGTTTACAACACCGCACTCGGTATTGTGCAGAACCCGGAAGATGCAGAAGATGTAACACAGGAGGTGTTTGTACAGCTTTATGAATCCATTAAGAGTTTTAAGGGAGAATCGAAGTTGTCAACATGGTTATATCGGATAACCGTGTCGAAAGCTATGGATCACTTGCGTAAGAAAAAAAGAAAAAAAAGGTTTGCGTATGTTCAAAGTCTGTTCGGCGCAAATGACGAGCTGGTTCACGATCCTCCGGATTTTGTGCATCCTGGGGTAAGCCTCGATAATAAAGAAAAGGCGAAAGAGCTCTTTAAAGCTATTGACCAGTTGCCCGCGAAGCAAAAAATAGCGTTCACGCTCAACAGAATAGAAGGGCTTAGTTACCAGGAAATAAGTGAAATAATGAAGCTAACTGTGGCCTCAGTGGAGTCGTTGCTGCACAGAGCCAGGAAAAATCTTCGCAAAAATCTCGAAACCTACTATCTTCAAAATGAGAAGTAACACAAGTTTTACTGTGCATTCACGTCTAATACCCTGTTATGAATAAGATGTCAGACATACAAAAGAGAGTGGAAGAGGCTATGGATAGTATCCTGAACATCGGCCAGGCTACGCCACAACCATTCTTTTATGCCAGGTTGATGGCCCGCATTCAGCGGCGTGAGAGTAACAACTGGGAGAAAATTTCGATATTGGTAAGCCGGCCCGCATTTGCCTTCATAACAGTTTCGATGGTATTAATGTTGAACATATACGTTGCTTTTAACGAGACCTCCTCATCTCCAAACACCCCAGAAATGTCCGAAATAGCGACAGCAGACGATCTTGGAACGAATACTTTCTATGATATTGAAAATGTTCAACCTTGATGAACCAATTGTCGGGAAATAAAGTTTTACTCACAGTCATAGCAATACTTCTCATTACAAACATTGTAATGCTGGTGCTCTTCCTCAATATGAAGCAGCATCGTAATGAGCCAAAGAGGCTTGGTTTCACTGAGAAGCTGAAAAACCAGGTAGGATTTTCTCCTGAGCAAATGGCCATATTTGAACCAAAAAAGAAAGTTTTCTGGACACGGGTTCGCGAAAAGTTCGATGAGATAAAAAAGACGAAAGAGGACTTTTATAAATACATGTACGATGCGTCGGTGTCAGACTCGGTAATGGAGGCGAAAGCAGAACAGATTGGTAAACAACAGAAGGAACTTGACCTGTTTGTGATCAGGCATTTTAAAGAAATAAGAACACTTTGTACGCCTGAGCAATTGCCTAAGTATGATTCGCTTTTACCACCACTTATTGAGCGAATGACCGCACGACCCGAAAGAAGATAAGTTACACCATCAGCACGCGGCTCTTAAGCACTGATTCGATCTCTTCAATCCTAAACGGCTTCGAAATGTAATCGTCCATTCCTGCTTCAATACATCTCTCTTTATCTCCCACCATTGCATCGGCGGTAAGCGCAATTACAGGCAGGCCGCACCATGGCTCTGGCATTTTACGTATTAATCTTGTTGTAGTAAACCCATCCATCTCTGGCATATTCACATCCATGAATATCAGCGCAGGGTCGATCCCGGGAAGTATCTCAAGGGCTTTCTTACCATTGTTTGCCTTAATTACATTGAAACCCATTTTAGTAAGCAACTCGTTAATCAGCATCATGTTTATCGGGTCGTCTTCAACAACCAATATGGAAATTTCATGACCGATCTTCTTGATCTTCGGCGCTATCTGCACTGGCTTTTCTTCCTGTTTTGTTGCCACGAACATCGAACACAGTATACTATAGAGCTCGTACATTTTTACGGGCTTTGTAAGCATCTTGTAGATGCCTATCTCATTCGCCTCAGTCTGA
>Ga0209382_10008247_pt1 | contig 13145 bp, 11 predicted proteins | sample SoiMetdeltSBSDD5_FD_187599 | JGI IMG/M metagenome (GOLD analysis project Ga0209382, IMG submission 187599) | Bulk soil microbial communities from a Populus tree surrounding site in Tennessee, USA - Soil MetaG P. deltoides SBSDD5 (SPAdes) (version 2) | ecosystem: Environmental > Terrestrial >... | reverse complement strand
CCTTGCTCTCCCGATCAGGCGTATCGCGTGCCATGCCGCGGCACTCAAGGGCGTACCGACGAAATTCCTCTGCCGGTTTGATCATCCGCATCTCCGGGAGCCCCCGCAATCACGGATAACCGTGGCCGAAGCGGACGGTTCCACCTGGCCCGAGCAAGCCGCCCCCTGCCCGCACGTCGCCCGATGCAACGAACGGCCCACAGGACCGCTGTTTGGGCCGGCTTGGGCGCGGGCCCAGCTCCGGCCCGACCACGGGCGCTGATTTTTGCCTGGAGAAAAACCGTCCGGTGGAGCGCTCGAAAGTGGCCGGGGGTCCGAGGTAGCCCCCGCGAGGAAAACGCGCCGGCGGGGCTGACAAATGTTGCTGGGCGGTCTCTATCTTTGATCGATCTTGGATCGGCTCGTTCTTCGCCCCGCCTAAAGCCAGCTAAATCATTGATTCTATTGCGCTCCCTAGGGAAGTGCATCAACTCCGTGAGGCTGGCAGGCACGCCCATCATCGCAGTGAGCTCATTCGCCATGAAGAGCGACGAGGAGAAAGCCCGAAGCGCTGGTTGCGACCACTACGTTACCAAGCCGTACAGTCCCATCCAGCTCCTGCGTACGGTGCGCACCTTTACTTGGCGAGCAAAGTTGAAAAAACGTCGACCAGACCCTCACCGGCGCCACGTTGCATAACGTTTCGTTCGGCGATGTCTCGATGACCGCTGTGGGTCAAATTGACGGATTGATCCCACTTGTAACAGTTCCGCTCATCCGCCCAATAGCCGACATGCAAACGGGCATGCGCTGGGCGTGAGATTCGCTAAGGGCCGGAAGCGGGTCACGCACGGCATCCCGCGGGCTCAATCGCAAAGCTCGGCAGGGTTCTGCACGAATTCATCGGCGAGTTCGTCTCCGCCAACAACCGGCTCGGCACGGCGATTACCGAGCAGTACCTGATGTAGCGCTGGTGCCAGAATCCGAAGTCAATGCGCTATCGCGGTTGCGCCCGCAAATGATGCGCGGTGCGTTTCCGGCAGACGCAGGATGAACACAAGCGAGACCACTGCGGTCGCCATGATCAGGAATGCCGGCGCAAGTTGATCGCCAGTGCGCTCTACCAGCCAGGCGGCCCCCAGGGGGGACAGTCCGCCGATCACCCCGAGGCTTATGTTGTAGCCGAGCGCCACCGTCGTGCAGCGAACGCGCGGCGGGGCAATCTCGACGATTGCGGCGGGCAAGGCACCAGCGAACAAGCCAACGATAAGCGCCAGGCCAAGCTGTCCCCATTGTGCCAGTTCCGCATTGGGATGATGCATCATCCATAACAAGGGCACCGCCGTGCTGAGCCAAAGCATCGTCGACAGCAACATAAGGGGCTTGCGGCCGACGCGGTCCGAGAGCCAGCCGGACGCGATCGTGATCAGCAGGACCGCTGCCATGCTGAACGAATTGATTTCCAGCGCCCGGGCGGGAGCAATCCCGTCGGCAGTCTGCATCCAAGTCACAAGATAGACGAATGTAACGTAGAAGCTGGTGGCGAAGAACACCGACAAGCCGGCGACGGCAAGCACGACCCGCCAATGATCGTGCATCGTCTCGACGATCGGGGCCCGCGCGGGACGTTCCGCCGGCGCACCTTCCTGCACATGCCGGCGCAGAAAGTAGCCGACGATTCCCACCACGAGCCCGAGCAGGAACGGGATGCGCCAGCCCCAGGCATCGAGGACCTCGACCGGCAGGACTGCTGCGAACGCTGCGCCCACGGCCGAGCCGAGCAGGATGCCGCCCGTGGCCCCTGCACAGGCCAATGCACCAAACAAGCCTCGGCGGCCTTCCGGCGCGTGCTCGATCAGAAACACCATCGAACTCGTGTATTCGCCGCCGACTGAAAGCCCCTGCACCATCCGCAGGAGGGTGAGCGCGATCGGCGCCGCCAGGCCGATGGTTGCGTAGCCCGGCAGCAACCCGATGAGAAAGGTCGGGATCGCCATCGCTGCGACCGAGAAGGTCAGCGCAGCGCGCCGTCCGAACCGGTCGCCGATATGGCCGACAAGCGCCCCGCCCACCGGTCGCATCAGATAACCGACGGCGAACACGCCAAACGCAGCAACAATTTGGGCGAGCGGATCCTGATGCGGGAAAAACTGGCGCCCGATCGCGGTTGCAAAGTAGCCGTAGATCGCAAAATCATACCACTCGAGCACGTTGCCGATCATGCCGGCCGCGACCACTTTGTACTTCGGCGCGGGACTCATGTTGTCGCTCGTCAGTTGAGAGGACCTGTATTCGCCGTGCCAGGAAGCTTGGCGCGCGCTTTGGATCGGAAAAACTGTGTCGCTCATCGGTCTCTCCTTGCGTTGGCCTTGCCTGCAGGCCGCACAGGCGTCTCAACGCTGCGCTGCGCTGCCAGCGGTCGCTCGATTCCTGTCCCTTGTCTTGCGAGTGATTGCTGCTCGGCGGGCCCGGGTGACGAATAACTCCCTTCCGTTTCTTGCCGATGTCGCCTGCGTTGGATTTCGTATGAAATGTGTCGCGCTTCCGCCGTCGAGCGGTTCACCGCGCCGAATATGCTGCAGATGCCGGCCGAATTTTCCGCCTTGCTACCTGACGCGCCGCCACAGCGAATTTGACGTGGCGACGCGGGGTCATCAACGGCGCTCGTCGCGACGACCCGTTCGAGATCCTTCCATCGGATTTGTCGACACGGATGCGGAGACTTTGGCGGCTGTCCTGGCGCGGGGCGCGGTCGCTGAAGGCTCACGCCGCGAGCGCATCGAAGCCGTGATTGAAGCGACGGCTCACCGAACACACACACACACTCTCTCTCCGCCACTCGGCGAGAATACTCCCGGCCGGCGTTCAGATTGGTTACCGCGCGTGTTGCGGGGCTACAGAGGGGGAACCTTAGCGGAGCTACAGTCCGGCGGATCATACTTGGGAACCTTTGTCGCGAACCCCCAGGCGACCATTGACGAAGAGCCGGCGCAACACGGGCACGATGGCATCTTCCCAGTCGCGCGGATTATCAGTGGCCCACCCATGGCTGATGCTGTGGTAGCGGGTGACTATCTTCCAGCAGCATTTCCCAAGCATGCTTGCCATGTAGTGCGATGGTGAAGGTGATCCTCGCATCGTCTTCATGTTCGATGCGCCACCCTTCTGATTCCCATTGCTTGGTCATTTTTTCCTCTCGTCTTTCGGGGGTTGACTATGGGGTTATTGGTAACCCCATTGCGATCTATAGAAGTGGATCCTGGCTGCTATTGCCGTTCTTTGGGCACTCGGGGCAGACCCCGGCAAACCAGGTTGTCCGCCTGTTAGGCTGGGAGTAGCTCCCTTCCGTTTCGTGCCGATTTCGCTCGCGATCGACTTTGTATTGTCTGTTTCGGCGCAACTGCGCGCGTGACCAAGACTGGCCGCGAATTACGTTGTGGAAAGTCACGCCCTCCGCAGACGATCACAGGCGCCCTCACGCGCCCGATCGATGGCGAGCGCGCGGGATGGTGGTCCGGCGGGCGTCATCTTGGACATGCTCGCAGGGGTCTCACTGACATCTGAGGCAAAGGACGCCGGGGCGCCGCTCTCCGGCGCGGCTCCAGCGACTAACGCCCGGCCCTAGACCGCCGGCTCCCCTGACTCGACCGGAAGATTCCTAGGCGGCGTTAGTTCTTGACGAAGAACCGACGCAACACGGGCGCGATGGCATTTTCCCAATCGTGCGGATCATCAGTGGCCCACCCATGGCTGATGCTGTGGTAGCGGCGACTGTCTTCCAGCAGTATTTCCCAAGCATGAGGACCACGGAGTGCTATGGTGAAGGTGATAGTGGCATCGTCTTCATGTTCGATGCGCCGTGGCTCCTCTTCATATTGTTTATGCATTTTCGCCTCCTCGCGATTGGCGGTTGTTTTCGCCTCGATGCAGTTGGGTCGTCGCAGGTCCGTTGTTCCTGTTCATCCCCGAATTGTTCCAGGCGATCCCGGCCCGTCTGCAGAACGGACGCAAGGGAAAGGCGATTGCAGGCTACATTCTCGCGGCCACGCTCAGTCCCACCAGCGCACATCGTGGAGATTGGCGATGTAGACGTACAGCGCGGTGAAGCCGATGGTGTAGATCAGCAGGATGTGGAGCCAGCCGTTGTATCAACCCGCGACGCGCTCGCGGTAGTTCTCCCCGTATTTGCGCTGCCGCACCGTCATCGGCGTTGCCAGTTCGATGGCAGTTCTCTCTGGGCGTTTCCTCAAAACTGAAACATAGTCACGCTTTTTCACTCCCGCCTCATTGCGCCGGCCGGCGCAATGAGTCACAGCGGATGAACGCGAACGCCACGGCCGCTCCGATCAGCTCGCCGATCCCACCGGCGAAATAGGCGGTCGCGAGGCCCTGCGTGCCTCCACCCTCCGCTACATGCATTGCAAACACCGCGCCGAGCACCGCTACGCCGAGCGTTGCACCGATCATGCGGGCAGTATTGATCAGACCCGATGCGGTGCCTGATCGGGCCGCCGGCACGTTGGCCACTGCCACCGCATTCATCGGTCCGACGTTGAGACCGAGCCCGCAACCCATGGCGAGTAACCCGATCTCGATCAGTACGAGGCTGTCGTTGAGCGGGATCAGGGCCAGGACGAGCAGGCCGAGTCCCATCAGCCCCATGCCAGCCGTCATGGGAACGCGAGGCCCGAGTTTGTTAGCAATGCGGCCTGAGAGCTGCGATGTTGCCATGTAGCTCAGGGACATCGGCAGCAGCACGATTGCAGCATCCAGTGCCGAAGCGCCGCGCGCGGTCTGGAAATAAAGGGGGGTGAGGAACAGCAGCGCGTAGGCGCCGAAGTTCATCGCGGTAGCCACAGCAAGGCAAGCCGCAAACACGCGGTTGCGCAGCATGGGCAGCGGGACCACCGCATCCGTTGCACCCGCCTGGCGGCGCAGAAACAGCGCCGCCGCCACGACCGAGAGCGAAAACGCAGCCACGCTTCCGGTCGAAGCCCAGCCCCAGCGCGGCCCCTCGATCGCTGCGAGTGAAAGGCTGCCGAGCGAGGCAATCGCAAGCGCCTGCCCCGGAAGATCGAGCCGGCGGCCTTGCGGGTTGCTCGATTCCGGCACCACGGTCATGACCAAAACAAGCGTCACGAGGCAGAAGGGAATGATCAGAAGGAAAATGCTGCGCCAGCCGGACGCATCGACAAGCGCGCCGCCGGCGGTCGGACCAATGACAATGGCAATCCCGTAGCAGCTCGCCCAGATTCCCAGCGCGCGGGTGCGTTCCCTTGTGTCCGGATAGGCGATGGTTAAGATCGCAAGGGAGGCCGGCACTGCCAGGGCAGCGCCAAGACCGGCTACGGCGCGGCCAGTAACGAGGGTGGGCACGTCGGGCGCTAGCCCGCACACCACCGTCCCCAACGTGAACAGCGCGATCCCAAGCGCAAAGATGCGACGCCGTCCGTACAGATCGGCGAGTGTTCCGGCTGTGAGAAGCAGGCTTGCGTAGACGAAGTTGTAGACATCAACGATCCACTGCAGCTCAGTCACGCTGGCCTTCAAATCCGTGCCGATCGGTTTGACCGCGAGATTGACGACAGACGTGTCAATCTGCGCGATCAGCACACCGAGCGACATGGTGAGAAGAATTAGACCGCTTGCGGGACGCGCTTCTCTGGCTGTGAGTGTGATGGACATTTTAAAACTCTCGCTGGCATCCCAGAATGACTGGAAGTTAAGCGCGCGCCCTTCGCGCGCTCAGTGCAAGGCCAAGGCGCGGCACAATATGTCGGACGCCAAGTTGAGGTCGTATCCAACGCGTTCGGCCGCGACGCCTCGTTCTCCGATTTCGATCTCGGCCACCCCGGTGAGCCCGATCCGTGGCGCCTCGCGGCCAACAGGCCCGGGCACGCTCAACTGAACACCAGAATCCAGTACAGCCCCACCGCGACCCCCAGCCCTAGGATCCAGGCAGTCACCATGGCCGGGTTGATGATCGCCTTGAGCAACCGCCGTTCCATCACCTTGAACGTCGCCGGGGAGTAATCGTCATAATGGGCAGCACGCAGGTGTCCTGCGCCCATCGTGATCTGCAACGGATTGATCTGTGCGCCGGCTGGCACGTCGATACGCGCCTGAGTGGTCGAGGTGGCCCAAGCTCCGACACCAGCGAGCATTAACGCAATTGCGGCGACCAAACTGATCTTGCGCATTTGAGTTTCTCCCAGAGGTCCCAATACCGGGCGATCTCCTTGCCTTGGCGCACGATCCGCACCATGATGCGAAGCGTCCGTCATCAGGCCACAGGAAACTGAGCCCGGACCGGCCGGAAGTCATGAAACTGCACTGAAAAAGTTCTTAAGCGTTTCTGAACTGGGCCTAGATCGGGAGATGGCAGCAACGTACGTCCTCGGTCCGTTCCGCCTTGATGCAGAGACGGACACATTGTTCCGCGGCGGCGAGCCCGTTTCGCTAGGCCACCGGGCCGTCGCATTGCTGCGCGTGCTCGTGGAGCGACCGGGTATCCCGGTTTCCAAGGATGCGCTGATGGAAGCCGCGTGGGCCGGCCTCACTGTCGAGGAGAGCAACCTCGCAGTGCAGATCGCAGCGCTACGTCGGGCGTTTGGGGAGGAGCCTGGCGGCGAGAATTGGATCGAGACCTTGCCCAGACGAGGCTATCGGTTCGTCGGCCCGGCCAGCATCCGGGACCAAGGTGCCCTCACCGCAGCGTCGCAGGCCGCGGATTTTCCCATGGCCGCCGGTTCCTCGAACCCCACGCTTCCGGACAGACCATCCATCGCCGTTCTGCCGTTTCAGAACATCAGCGCGGACCCTGAACAAGAGTACTTCGCCGATGGCATGGCCGATGAAATCATCACGGCGCTGTCACGCTTTCCGTCGCTGTTTGTCATCGCGCGAAACTCCAGCTTCACTTACAAGGGCCGGGCCGTCGACGTGAAACAGGTCGCGCGCGAACTCGGGGTGCGTTACGTGCTCGAGGGGAGCGTTCGCAAGGCAGGAAATCGCGTTCGATTCACCGGGCAGCTCATTGATGCGACAACCGGCGGAAACATTTGGGCGGACCGCTTCGATGGTGCCCTGGAGGACGTATTTGAGCTGCAGGATCAGGTAACCGCGAGGGTGGTGGGGGCCATTGAGCCTCGGCTCCAACGCGCGGAGATCGAGCGTGCGGGACGGAAGCCGACCGAGAGCCTCGACGCTTACGACTACTTCCTGCGCGGAATGGCCAGTTTTCATCTGCACAATAGAGACAGCCTCTTGGAAGCGGTGCGGTTCTTCGTGCGTGCGACGGAACTCGACCGCAATTACGCCTCTCCCTACGGAATGGCGTCGTGGTCGGGCGCGCTCAGGAACAGCCATGGCTGGATGGTTGATCGCGAGAGTGAGATCGCGGACTCCGTGGGGCTGGCGCGTCGCGCGGTCGCGCTGGGCAAGGATGATCCGACCGCGCTATGGTCAGGCGGCCTTAGCCTAGCTTATCTGGCTAAGGAGGTCGAAGCTGGCGCCGCGTACATCGACCGGGCGTTGGTGCTGAACCCGAATTTGGCGGCGAGTTGGAATGCGAGCGGCTGGGTACGCATGTACCTTGGCGAGTACGCAAGCGCTATTGAACATTTTGAGCGAGCTATGCGGCTGAGCCCGCTTGATCCGCTGACCTACTTTGCTTCAACCGGCATGGCCTTGGCGCATGTCTTTGCCGGTCGTTACGACGAGGCGATATCGTGGGCGACCAAGGCCCTCCATGAGCAACCGAACTGGCCCACGGCACTGCGGGCGGTGGCGACGGCCAATGCTCTTTCGGATCGGATGGTCGAAGCGCGGGCGGCGATGGCCTGCTTGCGCGAGGTCGACCCCGCGTTGAGGCTTGGCAATCTTGACCGGGTAGCGCCGCCGCTCCGGCGGGCGGAGGATCGCGTCCGCTTCATTGAGAGCCTGCGCAAGGCAGGATTGCCGGAGTGACCCGACAACCGGTCCGTCGCTGACCGCTTCGATAGTCCCAACGACATCACAGTGACCTGGTCGAGTTCGTGATCGGCAACATGCTGTTCTTGTCGACGCACGAGCTCGGCCACGGGGTTTGCCGAATTGGAGCTGCCGAACCTCGGGCACGATGAAGACGCGGCCGATTGCCTGCCTGGAATAACGGCACTGGGGGGCGCCAATGCGAGTGAGGAATTCGTACCGGATCATTCTTGGTCTCTGCTCGGTCCTGTTGTTTGGCGCCGCCGTTGCTCAGCAAAGTCGGCAGAACGCAGAACCGAATACGCCGCCGGGGGGACTCCGGGGTGGCGCGTCACAGGCGATGACACGCTTGGAGCGTTTTCTTTCGCCGAGAACGTTCTTCAGCCGGGGACGCCTGGTCCCGTGCCGCACCGGCACAGTCGAGAAGACGAATTTTGGTTGGTTCTCGAAGGACAGCTAGAGTTTCGGATAGGCGAGCGCGGCGAGCGCACCTTTATAGCCGGGCCTGGTGCGACTGTTTTCGGGCCCAGAGGGATTCCACACACTTTCAAGGCTGTCGGGACCGGACCCGCGCGCTACGCCATTGTGATCTCGCCTGCAGGGCTCGAGAAATTTTTCGCAGAGAGGGCTGCTCTCGGGAGGGAGATTGCTACAACTGATTCCTCCTACGCGGACAGGTACAAGGCACTCACCGACAAATATGGATTGGAATACCGCGAAGACTGGTCGTTTTCACCGACCGCGAGGAACTGAGAATCAACCTCTGCCCGATGGGTATATTCGCTTAGTTGGAGCGTGCGATGATCCGCGCCGGCATCCTGTCCCGGACGAAAAAATTCGCTCACGAAGCGACGGGCTATTTGCAAACCGCCGCGCCACCGTCTTCGGCGCCATCGCTCGTGCGGCCCCGCGGCTTTCCAAGGCGAGTAGGCCACTGAATCCCGATACATTTCATACAAGAGTGGATCGCAAACGACATCGGAGAGGTACGGAAGGAAGTTACTCAGTTGCCCCGACAGCAGGCGCGGACGCGATCGGTCGCGCAGTAGCAGCAACCTCGTCTGCGGTTGCGGGAGGCTTCGTGATGATCTGCGTGCCATCAAATCGGTCGGCGCTCCCGGTCGGGTCAATAAATGCGGTCGGTTGGCCGCCGATCATTGCGACAATCGCGCAAGCGTGGCGAGAGTTGCGCAACGGATTTGCCGATACCTATCGGCCCGAGCTCCATTACATGCGCGGCTCGCCCTCGATGAGCGCGATAGAAGGCTGACTGAACCTCGCAAGATCCGCCCCACCGTCACCGGTCAACCGTGTACGACCTACGACTACTCGAGCGCTATTGGCTCACGCTCGGCGCCAGCGATGGAACCCTTGTCGCGGGGAAACCAGGCAAAGCCGGCGGCGAGGACGAGGGCGAGGAACACGATGGCCGTCGCGAGGCTGAAGCGGATGCCCTCGATGAAGTCGCTCTTGGCGGCCACAAGGATCGCCTCCTGCGTGGCGGCGTCGACATGCTGGATCGGTCGGCCGGGCCCGATCACGACAGCGTAAGCGCGGGGGTTCGCGTTCCGGATGATCGCCGCTGCGACTTCCTCGCGCTCGATCGGATCCGAAAGCGCACCGGCGAGGTTGGCGCTGAGGGTCGCCGTCAATGTGGCCGCGAGGATCGAGCCGAGCACGGCGAACCCGGCGGTGGAACCAAGCGCGCGCTGTGCGCTCATGATACCTGATGCCATTCCCGAGCGCTCGGCGGGGGCCGCCGTCATCGCGAGCGAGGTGATCGGCGTCAGACACAATGCTGTCCCCATGCCGACGATGGCGAGGCCCGCGCTGACAACGATTGTGCTCGCCTGCATCCCCACCATCAGGACGGCGAGCCCCATGATCTGCGACGCGAGGCCGAGGAGAATCAGCCGGCGCGAGCCCACCACTCCCACGAGTTTCCCCGCCGTCGGTGACAAGGCCATCATGCTCACGCTGTACGCCAACAGGACCAACCCGGCATCGGTGGGTGAGAAACCGTGCACGTTCTGCAGGTACTGCGTGATCACGAGCACCATCCCGTACGCGGTGAAACACACGGCGAAGATTGCGATGATCGCGAGCGAGTACGTGCGGTCGCGGAAGAGCTTCAGGTCCATCATCGGGTCCGCGCTCCTGCCTTCGTAGAAGATAAATGCCGCCAGCGCCGCCCCCGCGACGACGAACAGCGTCAGGATCACCCCCGAGAGCCAGCCGACCTGCGGGCCTTCAATCACGGCAAATACGAAGGCCCCGACCGCAGTGATGAACAGAAGCTGCCCGGGGATGTCGAACGCGCGCGGGCGCCCCTCCCGCGACTCCGCGACGAAGCGCCACGTCAAGGCCAAGACGACGAGCCCGACGGGAACGTTGACCATGAAGATCGAGCGCCAGCCTGTCTGCTGCACCATGACGCCGCCGAGCGTCGGCCCGATCCCCATGGCCGTGCATGCGAGCGCGGTCCAGATACCGATCGCCCAGGCCTTCGACTTCGGATCGGGAAACGCGGCGCTGACGAGAGCGAGCGAGGTTACGTTGGCCGCTGCCGCCGCGACCCCTTGGACCGCGCGCGCGAGGTTGAGCATTTCGAGCGAGAACGCCATGCCGCAAGCCGCGGAGGCCGCCGTGAAGAGAGCGATGCCGCCAAGGTAGAGCGTGCGGCGGCCATATATGTCTGCCGCCGTCCCGGCCGACATCATGGCAATCGCCATCCCGAGGCTGTAAGCCGTGACCACCCACTGCAGGCCGGCCTCGCCCACCTTGAAATCCGACTGGATGGCGGGCAACGCAACGTTCACGATCAGCGCGTCTAGGTAGATCATGAAAAGGCCTAGGCCCGTGGCCGCGAGGGTAAAGCGCTGCGTCTTGGTCATTGGCTGCTCAAGAATTTCTCACAGCTCATTTTCTCATTCGCATCCGATCCACTTGGTGCGGTCGACGCTCTCCAGCTTTCCTTTCTGCACCAGGACGCCAATTGCGGTACTCAAAAACTTTTGGTCACGGAGCGGAGGCCGTGCCTTATACCGACAGTAGGGCGCGTAGTAGGCATCGGCAACAATCCTTCCGTTCCGAACGATCAGCACGCTGTCGTGCTTGTAGGTACCGACATCGTCGATCAAGCGCGCGACCGGTCCTTGGCTCAAGTGATCGGCATTCCCACTTCTACCAGCTGGGCAAAGTAGGCGATACCGTAAGGCAGCGCCGCATCGGCGAAATCGAATGCCGGATGGTGAAGGTTCGCCGATGCTCCATTACCGATGAACATGATGTTGCCCGGCCGCTCTTCGAGCATGAATGCAAAGTCTTCCGCGCCCATCCATGGATCGTGGTTCGGCTCGACATTCTGTGCACCCACTATGGAACCGGCCACCTGCACTGCGAAGTCGGTCTCTCGCCTGTGGTTGATTGTCGGTGGATACATCCGCCGGTACTTCACGGTCGCTACGGCGCCATAGGCTCGGGCCACGTGCTCGGCAATCTCGGTCACCCGAAGCTGCAGCAGGTCTCTCACCTCGGGCTCAAAGGTGCGGGTCGTGCCAACCATTTCGGCGGTCTTAGGGATGACGTTAGCGGAAGTGCCGGCATTGAGAGCGCCGACCGTGACCACGCCACTCCTCATGGGATTGAGGTTTCGTGCAACGATAGACTGCAATGCCAGTACGACGTTTGCGCCGACCACAATCGGATCAACTCCCTTATGCGGATCGGCACCATGAGTTCCCTTGCCTTCGATGGTGATATGGAAGCCGTCCGCCGAAGCGCCCAGTGGCCCGGTCGCCGTCGCGAATTGACCAATCGGCAGCCCTGGCTCGGTGTGCATGGCGTAGATTTCCTGGATTAGGAACCTCCCCATCAAGCCATCGTCGCACATGGCCTTCGCACCGGCTCCGCCTTCCTCCGCTGGTTGGAACACGACAACTGCGGTCCCATTGAAATTGCGCGTAGCTGCCAAGTACTTCGCAGCGCCGAGAAGCATGGCTGTATGGCCGTCATGACCGCACGCATGCATCCTGCCGGGGATCTTCGATGCGTAAGTGAGCCCGGTCTGCTCCTGCATTGGCAGCGCGTCCATGTCCGCGCGCAGACCAATCGTCCGGCCGGAACTGCTTGCGCGCCCCTTAATGATAGCAACTACACCTGTCTTCCCGATGCTGGTAATCGTTTCATCACAGCCAAAACCTCGCAGCTTCTCGGCAACAAACGCGGCGGTGCGGTGCACGTCGTAAAGAAGCTCAGGATTGGCATGCAGGTCGCGCCGCCATTCCGTCACCTCGCCGTGCATCGGCGCAAATCTTTCAAGTGTCCACATCGGCTCCCTACCCTACATGTACTATGTGTCCGAACTTACGGCTGGCAAGTCGACAGCGCAGTGCGCAAGTGTATGTCCGCTCCGATGGCCGCTTTCGGGGCAAGAGCCGAGGCAAGCCGCAGCGCCTCACGAGCGATGGCGCAGAAGACGGTAGCGCACCTCGTGAGCAACTTTCCTCAAACACGCGGCCGGATCATGAATCGGGGGGCGGAATGCCTTGGCTGGGTAATCTCCGCTGTGCGCGCTTTCTCAGTAGCATCACAGGCCGAGACCGAAAACGCTCTCAGTTTGTATGGATCCGGCCGCAAGTCTAGGCCGCGTGGCATGGTCGCCATTTCCGGGACACGACCTGTCTCGCCGAGGAGACGCTGTAGCGCATATTGCAAGAGGCCTCGGTCGGGATGTGCGGTTGACCATTTCCGCAATGCAATGGCATCGCCGGTCGCTCCGCGAACATACACGTCGGAAATGAAATTCCACACCTCATCCTGCTCCTTACGCAACAGTCGCCGCTATCTCGCGCAGCTTGAATTTCTGGATCTTGCCGGTCGAGGTCTTCGGCAGCTCGGCGAACACGATATGGCGCGGCACCTTGTAACGCGCGAGGTTGTCGCCGCACCAGGCGACCAGCCCGTCCACGGTCGCGCTCTGGCCCGGCTTGAGCTCGACGAAGGCGCACGGCGTCTCGCCCCACTTGTCGTCGGGCTTCGCCACCACGGCGGCAGCCTGCACGGCCGGGTGCTTGTAGAGCGCGTCCTCGACCTCGATCGAGGAGATGTTCTCGCCGCCCGAGATGATGATGTCCTTGGAACGGTCCTTGAGCTGGATGTAGCCGTCCGGATGCATGACCCCGAGATCGCCGGAG
>Ga0209382_10008246_pt1 | contig 13145 bp, 10 predicted proteins | sample SoiMetdeltSBSDD5_FD_187599 | JGI IMG/M metagenome (GOLD analysis project Ga0209382, IMG submission 187599) | Bulk soil microbial communities from a Populus tree surrounding site in Tennessee, USA - Soil MetaG P. deltoides SBSDD5 (SPAdes) (version 2) | ecosystem: Environmental > Terrestrial >... | reverse complement strand
CAGACCGAGGAGTTGAGGGCCGAGAACTTGTTGTCGTTCTTGGGGATGACCTTGCCGAAGTACTGCTTGACGATCTCCGGGTACTCGCGCAGCGCCGTGTCCATGTCGGTGAAGAGGACGCCCTGCTTCTCGAGGTCCTCCCGGTTGCGGTGGAACACGACCTCGGACTCGTACTGGGCGGTGACGCCGGCGAGGTACTTGCGCTCGGCCTCGGGGATGCCCAGCTTCTCGTAGGTGTTCTTGATGGCGTCGGGGAGGTCGTCCCACTCGTCGACCTGCGACTCGGTGGGCTTCACGTAGTAGTAGATGTCGTCGAAGTAGATCTCCGACATGTCGCCGCCCCAGTTGGGCATGGGTCGGCGCTCGAAGTGCTTGAGCGAGCTGAGGCGGAAGTCGAGCATCCAGTCGGGCTCGCCCTTCATCCACGACATCTCGCGGACGATGTCCTCGCTCAGGCCCCTACGGGGCTTGAAGACGTAGGTGTCCTCGTCATCTGACCATCCGAGCTTGTAGCGCCCCAGGTCAAGATCATCGACGGTCATGCGGCAGTCCTCGCTCCGGAATTTCTCCTATGGCGATAGTAGCAATCCCCCTCCGTCGCTCCACAGACCTCAGGGTGCGACTTCGGGCTCAGTGTCGGAAACGTCGGCCGCATCGGGGGCCGCGAACATCGCCTCCAGCCGCTTGACCTCCTGGCGGGCCACCCGGCGCCGGCCCAGACGGTGCAGCAGCCGCCATCCCAGCAGGCCGACCAGCAGGGCCACCGCGCCCAGCCGCAGGAGGGCGTTGCGGACGGCGGCGTCGAGGCGGCGCTCCACGGTGGCGCTGGCGTCGGACGAGCCCCGGGGCAGGGCCTGCTCGATGCCGTCGCGGGCTTCGTCGAGCTTGGCCGAGGCGTTGGTGCCGAGGAGGCCGATCCGGCCCAGCAGGCTCCCGGACGTGTCGTCGTAGCGCTGGTGGGCGTGGCGGTAGTCACGGGCGGCGGCGAGGGTGTCCTCGGCCTCGTCGGCGAGGCGGTCCAGGCGGGTCGCCCGCTCGTAGCGGCCCTCGAGGCCGAGGTGGTCGACGTCGAGGCCCTCGAGCGCCCGCTCGATGTCGGCCCGCACCTCCAGGACCTCGTCCGCCTGGGCGATGTCGCCGGTGACCTCGGCGAAGTCCCACTCGGCCATGGCCTTGCGCAGCACGTATGGCGGCGTCCACCCGTCGCCCCGCTCGACCTGCGCCAGGTAGCTCTGCCGGGCCTTGGCCCGCCGGCCGAGCAGGCCGCGCTCGTCGTCGGTCACCACGAAGCGGTCGAACAGCTGGGTCGCCTTCGTGGAGCCGGCCTCGTTCTCCAGCAGGTCGAGCAGCACCTGCCACGCCGGCCGCCCGACCATGGTCTCCCGCTGCGGGTCGCCGGCGTAGGCGATCTGGTGCTTGGCCGCCGCGGCGACGACCTCCCGGAGCTTCTCCGGGCCGACCTCGGCGTCGACCTGGTCGAGGACGTACCAGGCGGCGGCATAGCCGTACTCCTCGGTGACGTGGTCGACGTCGGTGAACGACGCCGGGTCGTCCCAGGCGTTCAACGCCACGGCCCCGGGGCCCGACCGGTTGGGCTCGACGGCGGGGTCGGCCTTCACATGGCGCCGCTCCAGCGTGGTCTGGGCGAACTCGTCGGCGAGGCCCTCGTTGATCCAGCGTGTCGGGAACAGCCCCTCGTTGAACCAGACGTGCGACAGCTCGTGAGCGATGAGCTGGGGGTCGAACGCGTCGCCCAGGGTGATGGCGTTGCCCTGCGGGTCGTACCAGCCGCCGTAGCCGTGGGCCGCGGGCGTCGGGCTCTCGACGACGGCGAGGCCGTCGAGGTTGTCCGGCCACGGCTGGCCCACCAGCTCCTGGAGCACCGGCATGGTGGCCGACAGCTCCTTGGACATGTAGTCGACCCAGCCGGCGTCGTTGGGCCAGGCCCGCAGGGTGATGTCGCGGCCCTCGACCTTGGCCTTGCGGCTGAGCAGCTTGTCGTCCTTGGTCGCCGCGATGACCGGGGTGAAGGCGTAGGGATCGACGATGGCCTCGGCCTTCAGCACGACCTGGCCGCCCTCGGTGGTGCGGTCCATCTGGGCGCCGCCGACCTCGACGTCGTAGTCGTCGGGCACCCGGACCTCGATGCGGCCGAGGTTCGGGTCGCCCGACGTGACCGCCGGGAACGTCACCACCGCGGCGTTGCCCCGCGACCAGCCGGCGGCGCGGGGCGCCTGGAACGGCACCTCGTAGTCGAGCCGGAACGTGATCGTGTTGCCGGGGAACAGGTTGGGCCGGAGCCGCACGTCCATGTAGGCGAACCAGGCGGTGGGGTCGTCGTCGGGCACCATCGAGACCGAGAGGCTCTGGCCGTCGGACCGCACCACCCGGGGGTTCACCGCCTCGCGCAGCACCGGGACGCTGTAGGCGTAGAAGTACCAGCCGCCCGACATCTGGTTGGTGAGCGTGACCTCGCTCGACCCGTGGATGACCCCGGCCGCGGGGTCGACCGAGTAGGTCGTCGAGGTCTGGGCCCGCAGCCCGTCGCCGCCCTCCTGCCGAGGTGATGTGAGGCCCGTCGGCGCGCTCGGTGCAGCCGCCACCGGCGTCGTCGTCACGGCGAGCGCTGCGACCGCCAGCACCGCCCCCGCAATCAGCTTGCCCATCGTCTCCCGCCCGTCCCGCCTGCCCGCCCTGTCTGGGAGCGCACGCTAGTGCCGCTACGCGTCGTTTCCGGCGGCTGCTCGCCAGGTCTCGTAGAGCCTGGTGTAGTGGCCGCCGGCTTCGACCAGCTCCCGATGGCTGCCCAGCTCGACCAGCTCGCCGCCGGCCACGACCCCCACCCGGTCGGAGCGCTCGGCGGTGGACAGCCGGTGGGCGATGACCACCACGGTCCGCCCGTCGAGCAGCCGGTCGACTGCGTCCTCCACCAGCGCCTCGGTGCCCGGGTCCAGCGACGAGGTGGCCTCGTCGAGGACCAGCACCGCCGGGTTGGCGAGCGCCGCCCGGGCCAGCGACACCAGTTGCTTCTCGCCTGCCGACAGCCGGCTGCCCCGCTCCCGCACCTCGGTGTCGAGGCCCTCGGGCATGGTGGCGAACCGCTCGTACGCGCCGACCGCCCGCAGCGCGGCGTCGACCTCGGCGTCGGAGGCACCCAGCCGGGCCAGCCGCACGTTGTCCCGGATCGACCCGTTGAACAGGAAGCCCTCCTGGGGGATGACCACGACCCGCTCCCGCAGCGAGCCGAGCGTGGCGTCCCGCAGGTCGATGCCCCCGAAGCGGACGTGGCCCTCGATCGGGTCGTAGAGGCGGGCGATGAGCTTGGCGAGCGTCGACTTGCCCGCGCCGGTCGGGCCGACGAGCGCCAGGCGCGTGCCGGCCGGGATCCGCAGCGACACGTCGTGCAGCACCGAGTCGGCGGCGGCGTACCCGAAGCTCACGCCGTCGACCTCGATGTCGCCGTGGGCCGGCAGGTCCACCGCGGCCTGGCGCTCGGGTACGTCGACCGGGGTGTCGAGCAGCTCGAACAGCTTGAAGAGCCCGGCGCCCGCCGACTGCACGGTGTTGAACAGCTGGCTGAGCTGCTGCAGCGGCTCGAACAGGTTGGCGAGGGCCAGCACGAAGAACGCCACGGTCCCGACCGTGACCGCGCCCTGGTGGACCCACCAGCCGCCGAAGCCCAGCGCCAGCGCGGTCGTGCCCCAGCCGGCCAGCTCGATGACCGGTAGGTACCAGGCCGAGATCCACACCGAGCGCATGTGGCTGTCGAAGAGCTGGCGGTTGTGGCCGGCGAAGCGGTCGATCTCGACGTCCTCGCGCACGAAGGACTGCACCACCCGCACGCCGCTGATGCCCTCCTGCAGGTGCGACAGGGTGCTGCCGATGTCCTCCCGCACAGCGAGGTAGGCCTCGTTGGAGTCGCGCTGGAACTTGATGCTGGCGAGGACCACCGGCGGCAGCGCGAGGGCGCAGATCAGCAGCAGCTGCCACGACACGCTGGCAAGGACCACCACCGATACCACCAGCAGCAGGCCGTTGGTCACGAACATCGCCAGGCCCATCTGCACCAGCTCGGCCAGCGAGTCGACGTCCGACGTCATCCGCGACACGATCACGCCGGCTTTCTCGCGGTCGTAGTACGGCATCGACAGCCGCTGCAGGTGGGCGAACACGCTGATCCGCAGATCCCGCAGGAACTCCTCGCCGACCCGGCTGATCGACATCAGCTGCACCCGGTTGGCGACGTAGGCCAGGCCGGCGATGACCACGTAGCCGACGACCGCCCGGTCGAGGACCGAGCCGTCGCGGTGCTCGATGCCCTGGTCGATGCCCCACCGCACCAGCAGCGGGCCGGCCAGCACGGTGGCGGTCCACAGCCCCACCATCACGAGCGAGAACAGGACGCGGCGCCGCTGGGGCCGCAGCCGGGCGGCCGCCCGGCGCAGGGTGCTGCGGACCTGCTCGCGATCCAGCTTGTCCTCGGGGCTCACGCCGGCGCTACGCCACATTGGCACCTGCTCCCGATGCCAGGACCTCGCGGTACCGGGCGCTGCGAGCCAGCAGCTCGTCGTGGGTGCCGTCGGCCGCCACCCGCCCGCCGTCGACGAGCACCACCCGGTCGGCCAGGGCGATGGTGGCCGGCCGGTGGGCGATGACGATCGTGGTGCGGCCCTGCATGACCTGACCGAGCGCCCCGTGGATCTCGTGCTCCTTGGTGGGGTCGACCGCGGAGGTGGCGTCGTCGAGGATCAGCACCCGGGGGTCGGCCAGGATCGCTCGCGCGATGGCGATGCGCTGGCGCTGCCCGCCCGACAGCGAGTAGCCGCGCTCGCCGATGCGGGTGTCGTAGCCGTGGTCGAGCGCGGTCACGAAGTCGTGGGCGCCGGCCAGCCGGGCCGCCCGCTCGATGGCCTCGAAGGGGGCACGCGGGTCGGCGAAGGCGATGTTGGCGGCCACCGAGTCGCTGAAGAGGAACGTCTCCTCGAACACGGTGCCGATCGCCCGCCGCAGGTCGGGCAGCGCCAGGTCACGGACGTCGACCCCGTCGAGGCCGACCAGCCCGGACGTCACGTCGTAGAAGCGGGGCAGCAGTCGCCCGACCGTGGTCTTGCCCGACCCGGTGGCGCCCACCAGGGCCACCGACTCCCCGGCGGCGACGCGGAGGTCGAAGCCGTCGAGCACGGGCTTGGCCGCGGGGTCGTAGCCGAAGGTCACGTCGACGAACCGCACCTCACCCCGCCGCTCGGCCCGTTCCGCCGGCGGCAGGCGTTTGGGCCGGGGCGGGTCGACGATGCGCGGCTCGGTCCGCAGGACCTCCTCGACCCGGCCCGCGGACACCGCCGCCCGCTGGGCCTGGGCCACGATCCAGCCGAGCATCCGCAGCGGCCAGATGAGCATGGCCACGTACACGTTGAAGGCCACGAGGTCGCCGAGGCTGAGGTCGCCGCTCAGCACCCGGTGGCCGCCGAAGCCGAGGACCGCGATGAACCCGACGGTCGGCAGTAGCTCCAGCGCCGGCACGAACTGCGATCGGGTGCGGGCTGCGCCGATCGACTCCTCGTACACGTCGTCGGCCTCGGCCCGCAGCCGCTGCGCCTGGATGCGCTCGGCGCCGAGGCCCTTCACCACCCGCACGCCGGCCACCGACTCCTCGACCACCGCGGCCAGCTCGGCCGACTCCTTCTGGATGCCCATGACGAACGGGTGCAGGCGGCGGGCGAACCGGTTGGCCGCCAGGTTCATCAGCGGCAGCGACCCGAGCGCCAGCAGCGTGAGCGTCGGGTCGATGGTGGTGAGGATGACGGTCACCGCCAGGACGGTGGCGCCGTTGGAGATCGTGATCGGGACCATCAGCAGGAACGCCTGGACCTGCTGGAGGTCGGTGTTGGCCCGGCTCATCAGCTCGCCGGTCTGGGCGGTGTCGTGGAAGCCGAAGTGCAGCCGCTGCAGGTGGGCGAACATCCGGTCGCGGAGCCGGGTCTCGACCCAGCGCGACACCCGGAAGGCGTAGTAGCGGCGCAGCCCGGTGAAGAACGCGCTGACCAGCGCGACGGCGGCCAGCACCAGCGACCAGTTGCGCAGCGCGGTGGTGTCGTCGGCCTTGATGCCGTCGTCGATGGCGTGCTTCACGAGCAGGCCGGTGCTCACCTTCGCCGCGGTCCACGCCAGGCCGGCGACGACGGCGACGGTGATGCCCACCCAGCTGCGCCGAACCTCGCCGCCGATGAGGCGCCAGCCCGCCGAGGCGATCTCCTTGGTTTCCTGGGTGTTGGCGGTGTCGGTGGTGCCCGCCTCGTCCACTGCCTGCGCTTGCCCCGCCGTGCCCGCCATGCGCCCTGCTCGTCCCCCTGCCTGTCGCCTGCATAACCGCGGTTATGCCCTGACGGGGCCAGGTTACCGGTGCGCTGCAGCACGCCTACCAGCCAATTCCGCCGGGGCCACCACCTCACGTGCTGGTGGAACTACGTTCCGGCAAGGCTAGCTGAGCCTCAGCTCAACACGTAAGCGTCAGGGTCGAAGCGGCGGGTCCGCCGCCGGAAGCGCCAGGTGTAGGTCGGCCACACCGTCGTGTTCCGGCCGTGGTCGTCGAGGTACCACGACTGGCAGCCGCCCTGGTTCCAGACGCTGTCGACGAGCTGCGACTGGATCTCGCGGTTGTAGGTGGCCTGCACCTCGGGCCGGATCTCCGCGGTCGACGCGCCCTGCGCCGCCATCTTTCGCAGGCAGTCGAGCACGTAGGTGATCTGGGCCTCGATCATCACCACCATCGACGTGTGCCCCAGCCCGGTGTTCGGGCCGATGAGCATGAACAGGTTGGGGAACCCGGCGATGGTGCTGCCCAGGTAGGCCGACATCCCGTCCCGCCAAGCCTCCTTGAGGCTGAGCCCGCCCCGGCCCCAGATGCGGGTCATCTCCGGCTTGTCGGTGACGTGGAAGCCGGTGCCGAAGATGATCGTGTCGACCTCCCGCTCGGTCCCGTCGGCGGCGACGACGGCGTGGGCCCGCACCTCGACCACGCCGGAGGTCACCACGGACACGTTCGGCTGGGAGAGCGAGGGGTAGTAGTCGTTCGAGATCAGGATGCGCTTGCAGCCGATCGTGTAGTCGGGGGTGAGCCTGGCCCGCAGGTCGGGGTCGGGCACCTGGTGGTGGATGTGCCGCAGCGCCAGCGCCTGCAGCCGGCGGATGACTCGGGGCCGCAGGAACGCCCACACGAAGGTCTCACGGCTCCAGTAGATGGCGGCCCGCAGCGCCCGCTGGAACCCCGGGACGCGGCGCATGGCCCAGCGCTGGCGCGCCGAGAAGCGGCGGTCGGTCCGGGGCACGACCCACGGTGGCGTCCGCTGGAACAGGTGCAGCTCCCGCACCTGCGGCTGGATCTGGGGAACGAACTGGATCGCCGACGCGCCCGTCCCGATGACCGCCACCCGCTCGCCGGTGAAGTCGTGGCCGTGGTCCCAGCGTGCCGAGTGGAAGACGGTGCCCTCGAAGGTGGTCAGGCCGGGTAGCTCGGGGATCGACGGCTCGCTCAGCGGGCCCATGCCGGCGACGAGGAATTGGGCGGTGTACTCGCCGTGCGACGTCTCGATCCGCCACCGCGAGATCTCGTCGTCCCAGCGGGAGGCCTGGACGTCGTGGCCGAAGCGGATGTGCGGGCGCACGCCGAAGTCGTCGGCGCAGCGGCGGAGGTAGTCGAGGATCTCCGGCTGCGGCGAGAACGACCGGCTCCAGTCGGGGTTGGGCGCGAACGAGAACGAGTAGAGGTTCGACGGGACGTCGCACGCGCAGCCGGGGTAGGTGTTGTCCCGCCAGGTGCCGCCGACCTCGTCGGCCCGCTCGAAGACGACGAAGTCGTGCTCGCCCGCCTGCCGCAGCCGCATGGCGAGCCCGAGCCCGGCGAACCCCGTCCCGATGATCGCGACGCGGCTGTGCCGCTCGCCCGTTCCCCTATTATTGAGCATTGCTCAATAGCCTGACGATGCGGCCTGGCGCGGTCAAGCGGCCAGATGTCACACGACGGCGACCGGATCCCCCACTCGCACGGTCCCGGCGGTGGCGACGTCGGCGTACGCGCCGGCACACGCCCAGGTCCCGAAGCCGGTGATCTCGACCTGGTTGTGCGCGGCGATGGCCTTGAGCGTGGCCCGGTCACGGGGCAGGTCGCCCTGGGCGAGCGTCGTCATCACGCAGCGCATCGTCGGCAGCGTCACCGTGACGGCGGCGGCGCCGACCGAGACGGTCCGCCCCACCCACTCGTTCTCGGGGAACCCGGCATCGGCCCCGGCCACGAGGACGTTGGGGCGGTAGCGGCGGACGTCGAAGGTGCCGGCGGGCTCCAACGTCGCCAGCCGGTCGAGGGTGGCGGTGGTCAGGACGTGGATGACCGACAGGTCGAAGAACGTGCCGGGCGGGGCGAACAGGCCGCCGGGGATGTCGCTGACGACCTCGTCCGACTCCTCGTCCCGGCCCACCGATGTCGACGCGATGAACTCGGCCGGCGCCAAGCCTTCGATGTCCGGCCACACCTCCTCGAACGCCCCGCCTTCGGGCGCGGTCGATGCCAGCCGCACCGGCCGGTCGAGTGAGGCGGACAGCCGAGCATCGATGTCACCGTCGTCGGACCGCCCCGTCGAGCCGTCGGGGAACGTGATGACCACCGGTGGCACCGCCTCGCCGGCCACCGGGTCGGTGACGTAGCTCGCTGCGAACCCCAGCATCCCCGCCCACTTCCGGGGGTTCTTCGCGCTGACGATCTTGCCGTCCTCCTCGGAGACCAGCGCGTAGCCCCGGTCGCCGAGTACCCCGGCGGCCGTCACGTCGGCCGACTCGAGCGACTCCCCCAACATCGACTTCACCGGAAATCGATACAGCCCTTGCACCTGCATCCCCATGGCGGGCGACGCTACCGTCACCTGCGGTGCACGCCTCCGACGTGATGGCTCCGACCCGACGTGAACCCTCGCGCGCGTCCCGGTGGGCCGTCCTCGGCGGGCTCACGGCGCTGACGGGCTACGTCTACCTCGCCGACCCCGACAAGACGGGCGCCTACCCGCAGTGCCCCAGCCGCGCCCTCCTCGGGATCGACTGTCCGGCCTGCGGCGGCCTCCGCGGCACCAACGCCCTGCTCCACGGCCGCATCACCGAGGCGCTCGACCACAACCTGCTGCTGCCGGGCTTCATCGGCTTCATCGCCGTCGTCGTCGGGCTCTGGCTGCTGCCGCTGGTCGGCAAGCCGGAGCGGCGGTTGCAGTTGCCCCGGTGGCTCTGGACGACCCTGGGCGCCGTGGTCGTGGCGTTCGCCGTGACCCGGAACCTGCCGATCGACGCCCTCCACGTCCTGCGCTCGGACGCCTAGGCGAAGCTCAGTCGAGCCGGCGGAGCTCCTTGCGGTAGCGGGCCGACCGCTCGACGTAAGACGCCGCACCGAGGTCGATCATCATCTCCGGGTTCACCGAGTCGGGCCGGATCTTGGCCGGTACGCCGAGCGCCTGGGCCAGGCTCGGCACCTCCATGCCGCCCGGCACCAATGCACCGGCGCCGACCAGCGCCTGGGTCCGCACGACGGCGCCGTGCAGCACCACCGCCCCCGACCCCACGAGCGCCCGGTCCTCGATCGTGCAGCCCTCCATGTGGACCAGGTGGCCGATCACGCAGTCGGCGCCGACGATGGTCGGGAAGCCCGGCGCCACGTGCAGCACCGAGCCGTCCTGGATCGACGTGCGGGCGCCGACCCTGATCACGGCGTTGTCGGCCCGCAGCACCGCCGAGGGCCACACCGACGCCTCGGGACCGAGCTCGACCTCCCCGATGAGCACCGCGTCCGGGTGGACGTAGGCGGTCGGGTCGATCTTCGGCTCCAGGTCGCCGAGGGCGTAGATCACGCCGAGTACCGCCCGTACCCACCCCGGAAGAAGATGAGCGGGCCGCCCTCGTGGCCGATCTCGAGGTCGTGGACCCGGCCGATGACGATCCAGTGGTCGCCGGCCTCGTGGACGGCGTCGAGGTCGCAGTCGATCCACGCCAGCACGCCCGTGAGCACCGGCGCCCCGGTCCGGGCGGCGGGCCGGTAGCCGAGGCCGTTGAACTTGTCGGTGCCGGAGGCGGCGAAGACCCGGCTCACGTCCTCCTGGTCCTCGGAGAGGATGTTCACCACGAAGTGGCCGGCCGCGGAGATCTTGGGGTAGCTGCTCGACGTCTTCGCCGCGCAGAAGGCCACGAGCGGCGGGTCGAGCGAGACCGAGAAGAACGAGCCGACCGCCAGGCCGGCCGGGCCGTCCTCGGTGGCGGCGGTGATCACGGTCACGCCCGTCGGGAAGTGCCCCAGCACCTGCCGGTATCGGGCGCTGTCGATGGCGGGGGCAGCGGGCCGATCGGAGTTCACGCCCGGCACGTTATCCACCGCCCTGACGCTGAGTCAGATGCCGGGAGCGCCCGGGGCTAGCCGCCGAACGAGAGGGTCAGGCCCTCGTACGCGGCCACGACCTCGTCCAGCGAGGTCTTCTCGGCGGCGTCGCGGGCCTGCTGCAAGAGGCCGTCGACGTCGTCGTCGCTGTGCGCCGGGTCGTGGTGGAAGAGGGCGAGCCGCTTGGCCCCCGCCTCCTGCGCCACGAACACGGCGTACTCGACGGTGCAGTGGCCCCAGTAGTACTTCTCGGCGAACTCGGCCTTGGTGTACTGGGCGTCGTGGATGACGAGGTCGGCGCCGTCGCACAGCTCCAGCACCTCGTCGGTCACCGAATGGCTGCCGTCGTGCGGCATCTGGTGGTCCGACAGGTAGGCGACCGTGGCCCCGCCCATCTCGACCCGGTAGCCGTTGGTGGCCCCGCAGTGGGGCACCTCGCGCACCCGCACCTTGGCGCCGTTGAACGCCAGGTCGGCATCGGAGACGTCGTGGAATCGGATGCGGCCGTGGAGCTCCTCGATCGTGACCGGGAAGTACGGCGGGCAGACGAACTGGTGGAAGGCCTGGTCGAGCGAGCCCTCCTCCTGGGCGGGCCCGTAGATGTCGAGCTCGGCGCCGGCCGCCAGGACCGGGGCGAAGAACGGCAGCCCCTGCACGTGGTCCCAGTGGAGGTGGGTGACGAGGGCCGACCCCCGGAACGTGCCATCGCGTGGCAAGGTCTGTCCCCAGCGGCGGAGCCCGGTCCCGAGATCGAGGACAACGGGCTCGTGGCCGGGCGCGTCCAGAGCCACACACGACGTGTTACCGCCGTAGCGGCGGTTCTCGTCGCATGGGCATGGAGTCGAGCCCCTCACACCGTAAAACGAGACGTTCAGCAAACGTTCCCCCGAGAGCACCCCTGTGTGCTGGGCGACGTTACCCAACCGTCACGCTCACGACCCGGAGTGTGACCACAATCACCGTCCGCTTGAGCTGGCATTTGCGCCCGAAGCGACGGATGTCACTAGGTTCCCGGTCATGACGGGCGATGCCGGGATCACCGAGGGAACCATCGAGGCCAACGGGCTGCGGTTCGGCTACCTGAGCGCCGGTGGATCGGGGCCGCTGGCGCTGTGCCTCCACGGTTTCCCGGACTCGGCGTGGACCTGGCGCCACCTGCTGCCGCAGCTGGCCGACGCCGGCTACCGGGCCGTGGCCCCGTTCCTCCGGGGCTATGCCCCCACCGAGGTGCCGGCCGACGGCGTGTACCAGTCGGCCATGCTCGGCATCGACGCCAGCGCACTGCACGATGCGCTCGGCGGCGACGGGGACGCCGTGCTCGTCGGCCACGACTGGGGCGCGCTCGCCGCCTACTGCGCCGTCCACGACCTCCCCGCCGAGGGCGGGTCCCGCTGGCGCCGGCTCGTGACCCTGGCCGTGCCGCCGCCCGGGGCGGTCGCCGCCGGCTTCCTGTCCTACGACCAGCTGCAGAAGAGCTGGTACATGTTCTTCTTCCAGCACCCGCTGGCCGACGTGGCCGTGGGCATGAACGACCTGGCCTTCGTCGACCGGCTGTGGGCCGACTGGTCGCCCGGCTACGCCGCGGCCGACGACCTCGCCACCACCAAGGCGGCGCTGCGGGACCCGGTGAACCTGGCCGCCGCCATCGGCTACTACCGGGCGACGCTAGGCAACGTCGGCCTGAGCACCGACCCGGCGGTGACCGCGCTGCAGAACGCCTCGGGCGGCGCGGTGCCGCTGCCCACGCTGTACCTCCACGGCAAGACCGACGGCTGCATGGGCGCCGACCTGGCCCAGGCCGCCACCCCCTTCCTCACCGCCGAGGGGTCACGGTTGGAGCTGGTCGACGACGCGGGCCACTTCCTGCACCTCGAGCGGCCCGACGCGGTCAACGAGCTGATCCTCAAGTTCTTGCACGAGTAACGCAGATTCGTCTTGACCCTGGGGTCAAGGAGTGCTTCGCTGGCACGGGGACAGGGGGAATCGCCATGCACGATCTCGTGATCCGGAACGGGAAGGTCGTCGACGGCTCGGGTGGGCCGGCTCGCCAGGCCGACATCGCCATCGACGGGGAGCGCATCACGATCGTCGGCGAGGTCGCCGACGCGGGGCGCCGCGAGATCGACGCCGCCGGGCTGGTGGTCACCCCCGGCTGGGTCGACATCCACACGCACTACGACGGTCAGGCCACGTGGGACCCCGACGTCACGCCGTCCAGCTGGCACGGCGTGACGACCATCGTCATGGGCAACTGCGGGGTCGGCTTCGCCCCGGCCGATCCCGCCCCCGACCGGCGCCAGTGGCTCATCCAGCTGATGGAGGGCGTCGAGGACATCCCCGGCACGGCGCTCGACGAGGGCATGACCTGGAACTGGGAGAGCTTCCCCGACTACCTCGACGAGCTGGAGCGCCTCCCCCGCGTCCTCGACGTCAGCGCGCTCGTCCCCCACGGCCCCGTGCGGGCCTACGTCATGGGCGAGCGCGGCGGCCGCAACGCCGAAGCCACGCCCGACGAGATCGCGCAGATGGCCGCGCTCGTGCGTGAGGCCATCGAGGCCGGGGCAGTCGGGTTCTCGACCACCCGCACCCTGCTGCACCGGGCCAAGGACGGTGAGCTGGCGGCAGGCACGACCGCTTCGGCCGACGAGCTCATCGGCATCGGCATGGCCATGGGTGATGCCGGCGCCGGGGTCTTCGAGGTCGCCAGCGACATGTTCGACGCCGAGGGCGAGTTCGCCTGGAT
>Ga0209382_10008244_pt1 | contig 13146 bp, 8 predicted proteins | sample SoiMetdeltSBSDD5_FD_187599 | JGI IMG/M metagenome (GOLD analysis project Ga0209382, IMG submission 187599) | Bulk soil microbial communities from a Populus tree surrounding site in Tennessee, USA - Soil MetaG P. deltoides SBSDD5 (SPAdes) (version 2) | ecosystem: Environmental > Terrestrial >... | reverse complement strand
CTCCGAGGCGATTGCCGGCGGCAACGTCCAGGCCATCAACTATTTCGTCGCCAACAATTACATGAAGGCGTTGGAATCGATCGCCGGCGCCCCCAATCAGAAGGTGCTGATGCTGCCGCTCGATGCGTCCTCGATGATCGGCTCGATCGCCGGCATTGCCGAGATCGCCCGCGAGGCCTTCACCGGCCAGAACGGCAGCGCGATCAACGCAACCGAGCAGCGCCGCCGGAAGCTGCCAGCCGGCTCGGTGCCCAACACCGGCGAGCGCAGCTAGCGCATCGGGACGATCGATGGCCGAGCTCTTTCCGGCGCTGGGGCAGTGGGTCTGGTGGATTCTTGCCGGCCTGCTGCTGATCGTCGAGCTCCTGCTCGCCGGCATCTTCTTCGTCTGGCTCGGCATCGCCGCCGCCATCATGGGGGTCATCGACTTCCTCGCGCCGCCCTTGAGCTGGCAGGTCGAGATCTTGATCTTCGCCACGCTTTCGGCTGTGCTCGTGATCGCCGGCCGTCCCTGGCTCAAGCGCCGCCAGGCGGTCGAAAGCGACCAGCCCAATCTCAATCGGCGGATCCAAGACTATGTCGGCAGGTCCTATGTCCTGGACGAGGCCATCATCAACGGCCGCGGCAAGGTCAAGATCGACGATACCCTCTGGGAGGTGACCGGCCCCGACCTGCCGCAGGGCGCCTGGGTCAGGATTGTCGGCGTCGACGGGCTGCGTCTGCGCGCCATGCCGGGCAATTGAGACGTGAGCATAGGTCTCTTCTCATCATAGCCTCCCCAATAGTCTCGCTTGCAGCCTGAGGCGATTCTCGCTTAGCAGTCTGGCTCAACCTGAGTGATTTGTTCATTCGGGTGCTCGGGGTGATATGAAGCAACCGCAACGTCGCCGGCATCAAATCCGGACCAAGGACGTAACTTGAGCTTGCCGCCTTGACGCCGCAGGAGGCATCTTCTTGGGTTCCGCGGCTCGAAAAGGCTTCTGTTAACGCTCGTTACACTGGCAGTGGCTATCATCGCCAGGCTGGTTCGCTGATGGGGCAGGCCGTGTCCAGGTCATGGCCGGCCGCGAGTAAATGTCCAAAAGACTGGACGATTGAAGCGGCAACTCACCTCTTGCGCGAGAGCATAAGAGCCGGGCACGTATCAATTCTTTGGTCAGAGGATTATCCGCGGTTCGTATGGTGTCCGCATGATGAATTCCTATATGAAGCTCGGCTCACGAACGAAACTCAGGGGCACTATCATGCTTACCCTCTGGAGGATCAAAAAGAATGGCCGGTAAAATTTCAGCGGCGGAGAGTGAGCCGTTTTCCATCGAGATAAATGATCCCAAGGGTACCACTCCCGGGGGAGATCCCTTTTTGGATCGGTCTGTAGGAAGGCTTCGTATCACGGTTGATGGATTGGTTATTTCCAGCACAAAAAGCGACAAGGGAGACTCTCGAGAGGACCTGACGATACCGCTGTACGATTTTGCGGAGTGGATAACATCCAATTGGTGGGCAATTCTGTATGAGCCCAAGAAGCGCGACGAGGAGAATATCGACGACGACTATACTTTTCGACATTGGATCGGGGCGGCTCGCAGCGGTTTTGCGCTTCCCGACCTATCGATTGACCCTCAAGGGGAGCTCGTCGAACTATCGGCCAGAAGCACATATCTTCGGTCTGCACGTTTGACCTTCACTGAAGGCGCAGAGACGCTGGTGGGTCGCACGGTTGTTGAGGAGCAGTTGTCCAAAGTAGCAGACTTTGTGGTGGAATCGGCTAAGGGGCAGCAAACGCCGGTTCATGAGCAATGGGCACTCATTAAAGCGACGACCAATGAAGAGAAGGTGTATTGCAGATTGATAGGCTCTCTCGGTTTGTCACCCTATGATGATAACCCCGAGGTAACGAAGGTTCTACAGCAGCTCACATCTGCGGAACTGGCCAGCACGATACTTGAAGATCTCTTTCAGGCTGCCGACACCTTATCTTTGAGAAAGTTGGCTGGTCTTACGACCGAGGCTTCCAATTATTTGCGGCACTCGCGTCAGCTCGACGTATCGGCCTTGGACCAGATGGAATTGCCTTCAGACACATCTCCGTGGGCTTGGAAGCGCGGCAAGGACGCAACCGAGATCGTAAGGCAGTTTCTCGGAGTCGCCGCGACCGACAGTGACGGAGCGGACAAGCTTTTCACCATGCTCGGTCTGGACTCAGCGATTGCATCCGGCTCCAGCATTGACGAGGACACGAGTTTGTCTGGCCTTCTTGATCGTGAACAGACTGAGATGAAAGTTGCTTTGATCGACAAATCTGAGGCCCATAGGCGGTTCGCAGCAGCGCGGGCTGCGTATCTTGCATGGGCCTCCGGCCGCTTCTCGAAACGACTTTTGACCTCAGCAGTGACGCGCGACCAGCAGGCAAGTCGAGCTTTTGCTGCGGAGTTGCTAGCGCCATTTGCCTACATAAAGGCGAGAGGCTCTCAGTCAATGCTGTCACTTAACCAAGTTCAGAAGATCGCTGCCGAACTCCGAGTTTCGCCACAGGTCGTTCGGTACCAAGCCAAAAATAACGGAATGAAAGTTGTCGATATGGTCATGTAAAGATCCGGGACGGCATCTCCTCGCGGACCTTGACCCAGCGCTCTTGATCAACTCCGCCATAACTGGGCAATTGACAATCCATTAACCTTAACCCCGTTACGGTCCCGCTGTTGGAGCGTTGCCGGGGGGCATTCACGTGACGGGTTGGGCCGGGAAGGGAATTCGTCCCCCATGATCCTCCTGATGGGACTGGGGCTCGCGGCGCCGGCCTGGGGGGCCCCCCATCACCGCCATGGCACCGATCGCCGGGCTTCGTCCCGCGGTGATCGATCCGCTGGTGGATGACACGCCAAGCTGGCCGACCGGTCTCGCCGGCGAGCAGCAGAGCCTCGAAAGCGCCGACACCCTGCGCCGTCGTCTCGAACGCGACCTCGAGGCTTTTCCGGCTCTTGGCTTCAAGAGCGGACCGATCCTCTATTTCCCCTCGCTCCTCGTCCAAGGCGTCGCCACCGACAATGTGCGCACCACCCGTAAGCATCGGATCGCCGATATCGGCCTCAAGCTCGCCCCGAGCCTGATCGTCGAGTCCGACTGGGTCCGCCACGCCTTCCGTTTCTCCGGCTCGGCCGAGCGCATCTTCTATGCCGATCAGAGCGAGTTCGATCCGACCGCGGCGGATGCCGAAGGGCGTCTGCGCCTCGACCTCAAGGGCGGCGCGGCTGTCGAGCTCGAGGCCGACTACGATCTGAGCGAGGCGAGCGCCGGCGCCGACGAGGTGCCGCGATCGGCAGTAGGGCTGCGCCGGGACCAGGCGGTCGGTGGTTCGGCTGCACTCATCCATGATATCGGTCGCATCGATCTCGAAGCCAGGGCCGCCACCCTTGCCTTCTTCTACTCCGATGTCGCGCTGGCCGGTGGCGGCACCGAGAGCAACAGCGACCGCAATTACGTCGAGCCGCAACTGTCGGTGAGGACCGGTTATGGCCTGAAGCCCGGGCTCAAGCCCTATGTCATGCTCGAATACGCCCCGCGCCTTCACCAGCAGGCCGTCGACCGCAATGGCGATCGGCGCGATTCGCAAGGCGGTGCCGTCTATCTCGGCGCCGTCATCGACGACCAGCCGCTATGGAGCGGCGACCTCGCCTTGCGCTACGAGCTCCGCCTTTATGACGATCCCGATCTCGACCCCGCGAGCATCGTCGGACTCGAGGGCAACCTGATCTGGCGCCCCTCGGCCACCACCACGCTCGCTTTCACCGCGACGTCGGGCCTGAGCGAAACCGCCAATGCTGGCGAAAGCGCCACGCCCGACCAGGGCGTCACGCTTGGCGTCACGCAGCTCTTCAAGGACGATGTCGCGTTGACCGCGCTCGCCGGCGTCGATTGGTCGGGCCGCGCGGGCGGTGGCGACCTGACATGGTCGGCAAGCCTCGGCGTCACCTGGGCGCTCGGCCGGCGCGCCGCCCTGCTCGCCGGCTACGATCTCACCGTTTTCGACAGCGCCGATGCCGCGAGCTCCTTTGTCGAGAATCGCCTGAGCGCCGGGGTGCGATTTCGCATTTAGGCAGTAGGCAGCAGACAGTAGGCAGTAGGCAGTAGGGAAGTGCGCGTTCACGACCTACTGCCCACTGCCTATTGCCTACTCTTCCGACAACAACGACCGGAGCAGCGCCAGATCGCGGATCTTGAGCTTGCGACCCTGGCGTTGGACGATTCCCAGGCGCTCGAGATGCTTGATCTCACGTGTTACCGCCTCGCGATGGGTGCTGATGCGGGTTGCGATGTCCTGGTGGGTCGGCGCCGGCGCCAGCACCACGTCGTTGTGTCCCGGGCTGATGGTTTCGGCGAGCCGGACGAGCTCGCTATGGACTCGGCTCCGCACCGCCAGGGTGGAGAACTCGAACACCCGGGCGGTCAGCACCCGCACCTGGCCGGAGAGATGCCGCAGCACCGCCAGCATCAACGGCGGATAATGGGTGAGTGCGGCAATGAACGCCGCCTGCGGCAGCACCGCGACCGTGCAGTCGCTGATCGCCTCGATCGACGCCGAGCGCGGTGCCCCGTCGATTGCCGCCATTTCGCCGAAAATGCCGCCCGGCCGGATGTCGCGGAAGCTCACCTGCTTGCCCTGCGCCGAATAGACGCTGACCCGCGCCTGCCCGTCGAGCAGGAACAGCACGTCGCAGGACGTGTCGAGATGACCGATGATGAGCTGCCCGGCACCGAACTCGGCGAATCGGCACTCTGCCGCCAGCGCCTTGAGCGCCGGATCGCCGACCTCCGACAGAAACCCCACTCGCCGTAGGGCCTCGATGCCATGATGCTTCTGCATGACTACGAGTAGGCAATAGGCGGCCCCGGTGAGGCAAATGGAAATTGGCAGTCCATAGGCAGTAGGCAGAAGGCGGTAGGCAGGGAGCGATCGCTTCCCGACTGCCTACTGCCTAATGCCTACCGCCTATTCCCCCTTGCCTACTGCCGCGACTTCTGCCAAGATTAGGACAGTATCACTGTCTCTTTTCAGGCAGGCGTGCAATGTCCAAGGCCAATACCGGGGCCAATCGGCCCAAACGCCACTGACGGCCGCTTCGGCGACGGCGGCCAGGACCCCCGACGATTTGCCGCCCCCTGCACAAAAAAGTTCCGAAAAGTTGTTTAGGATTTTGCTGGACCCTGGCGAGGAGGCGAGTGCCGGTCCAGGATCGAGGTGAGGAGAACACAAAGCGCATGCCCGGACCGCTTGAACCCCGGCACCGCCCTTCCGACCTGCCCGAGCCGTTCGGGCTCTACGATCCTTCGCGCGAGCACGATGCCTGCGGCGTTGGGTTCTATGCCAACATCCACAATGAAAAAAGCCATCGCGTGCTCGAGCAGGGGCTTAACATCCTGAGAAATCTCGAGCATCGCGGCGCCGTCGGTGCCGATCCCAAGGCCGGCGATGGCTGCGGCGTCCTGATCCAGATCCCTCACCGCTTCCTCTCGGCCGAGGCCGAGCGGCTTGGCTTCGGCCTGCCCGACCCCGGCGACTATGCCGCGGCCTTTCTGTTCATGCCGCGCGAGCCGGTTCTGCGCGAGGAGATCGAGCGCATCTGGTGGGAGACCGCCCGCGAGGAGGGTCTCAAGGTTCTCGGCTGGCGCGACGTCCCGGTCGATGATTCGGTGCTCGGCGCGAGCGTCAAGAAGACGGAGCCGTTCTCGCGCCAGCTGTTCATCGGCAAGGGGCCGTTGATTCGCGACGAGGCTCATTTCGAGCGCAAGCTCTTCGTCGCCCGCAAGGTGGTGTCGAACCGGGTGATCGAGGTGCTTGGCGCCTCGGCCCGTGCCTACTATCCGGTTTCGGTGTCGAGCCGCACCATCGTCTATAAGGGCCTAGTCATGCCCGACATGCTGCCCCGCTATTATCGCGACCTCGGCGACCAGCGGGTCGAGACGGCGCTGGCGCTGGTCCATCAGCGCTTCTCCACCAACACCTTCCCGTCATGGCCGCTCGCCCATCCCTATCGCTTCGTCTGCCACAATGGCGAGATCAACACGCTGCGCGGCAACTACAATTGGATGGCGGCGCGCCAGGCCAACATGTCGTCCGAGATCCTCGGCGGCGATCTCGAGAAGCTCTGGCCGATCTCCTATGAGGGCCAGTCCGACACCGCCTGCTTCGACAACGCGCTCGAGCTTCTCTTCATGGGTGGCTACACGCTCCCCCATGCCATGATGATGCTCATCCCCGAGGCCTGGGCCGGCAATCCGCTGATGGACGAGGACCGCCGCGCCTTCTACGAGCACCATGCCGCGCTGATGGAGCCGTGGGACGGGCCCGCGGCGATCGCTTTCACCGACGGCCGGCTGATCGGCGCCACCCTCGACCGCAACGGTCTCAGGCCAGCCCGCTATCTCGTCACTCGCGACGGCCATGTCCTCCTCGCCTCCGAGACCGGCGTGCTCGACATCCCCGAGGAGGAGATCATCGAGAAATGGCGCCTGCAGCCCGGCAGGATGCTGCTGATCGATCTCGAAGCCAGGCGCATCGTCTCCGACGACGAGCTGAAGAGCGATCTCGCCCGCCGCCATCCCTATCGCGACTGGCTGAAGCGCACCCAGATCATGCTGCGCGATCTGCCGCTCGCCGCCGGCAAGGGCCGTCGCTCCGAGGTGCCGCTGCTCGACCGCCAGCAGGCTTTCGGCTACACCCAGGAGGACATCAGGCTGCTGATGCAGCCAATGGCCCAGACCGGCCAGGAGGCCGTCGGCTCGATGGGCACCGACACGCCGATCTCCGCTCTGTCCGACCGGCCCAAGCTGCTCGACACCTATTTCAAGCAGAACTTCGCCCAGGTCACCAACCCGCCGATCGATCCGATCCGCGAGGAGCTGGTGATGTCGCTCGTGTCCTTCATCGGGCCGCGTCCCAATTTGCTCGATCTCAAGGGCACCTCGCGGCACATGCGCCTCCAGGTGTCGCAGCCGATCCTCAACAATGAGGAGCTCGAGCGCATCCGCCAGATCGGCAAGGTGTCCTCCAACCCGTTCCGCACCGTCACCATCGACATCACCTACGATGTCGCCAATGGTCCCGACTATATGGAGGCGGCGCTCGAGGCGATCTGCGCCGGCGCCGAGCGGGCGGTGCGCGACGGCTATAACATCATCATTCTCTCCGACCGCGCCGTTTCGGCCGACCGGGTGCCGATCCCCTCGCTGCTCGCGACCTCGGCGACCCATCATCATCTGATCCGCCGCGGCCTTCGCACCTCAGTCGGGCTTGTGGTCGAATCGGGCGAGCCGCGCGAGGTCCATCAATTCTGCACCCTCGCTGGCTATGGCTCCGAGGCGATCAATCCCTATCTCGCTTTCGAGACGCTCGACGACATGCTGCCGGTGCTCGGCGAGGAGATCAGCTCGAAGGATCTCGCCAAGCGCTACATCAAGGGCATCGACAAGGGCCTGCTCAAGGTCATGTCGAAAATGGGCATCTCCACCTACCAGTCCTATTGCGGTGCCCAGATCTTCGATGCCGTCGGCCTCTCCACCGCGTTCGTCCGCAAATATTTCACCGGCACCGCCAGCCTGATCGAAGGCGTCGGCCTGGCCGAGGTCGCCGAGGAGGCGTTCCGCCGCCACGCCCAGGCATTCGGCGCCAACCCGGTCTTTGCCGATGCTCTCGATGTCGGCGGCGACTATGCCTATCGCATCCGCGGCGAGCAGCATGTCTGGACGCCGGAGACGGTGGCCGAGCTGCAGCATGCGGTGCGCGGCAACAGCGCCGAGCGGTTCCGCGAATTCGCCCGCCTGGTCGATGAGGAGGCGGCGAGCAGCAAGACGCTGCGCGGCCTCTTCCGCATCAAGGACGCTGCCGAGATGGGCCGCGCCCCGGTCAATCTCGATGAGGTCGAGCCGGCATCCGCCATCGTCCGTCGCTTCTCGACCGGTGCCATGTCCTTCGGATCGATCAGCCGCGAGGCCCACACCACCCTTGCCATCGCCATGAACCGTATCGGCGGCAAGTCGAACACTGGCGAGGGCGGCGAGGAACCCGACCGTTTCCGCCCGCTCGCTAATGGCGATTCCATGCGCTCGGCGATCAAGCAGGTGGCTTCCGGCCGCTTCGGCGTCACCACCGAATATCTGGTCAATGCCGATCAGATCCAGATCAAGATGGCGCAGGGCGCCAAGCCCGGCGAGGGTGGCCAGCTGCCTGGCCACAAGGTCGACGCCACCATTGCCCGCGTCCGCCACTCGACCCCGGGGGTCGGGCTGATCTCGCCGCCGCCGCATCACGACATTTATTCGATCGAGGACCTGGCGCAGCTGATCTTCGACCTGAAGAACGTCAACCCCGATGCCGCAATCTCGGTCAAGCTCGTCTCCGAGGTCGGCGTCGGCACCGTCGCCGCCGGCGTCGCCAAGGCGCGCGCCGACCACATCACCATCTCGGGCTATGAGGGCGGCACCGGCGCCTCGCCGCTGACCTCCATCAAGCATGCCGGCAGTCCCTGGGAGATCGGCCTTGCCGAAACCCAGCAGACCCTGGTCGCCAACCGCCTGCGCGGCCGCGTCGCCGTTCAGGTCGATGGCGGCCTGCGCACCGGCCGCGATGTCATTGTCGCGGCGCTGCTCGGTGCCGACGAGATGGGCTTCTCCACCGCGCCGCTGATCGCCGCCGGCTGCATCATGATGCGCAAATGCCACCTCAACACCTGCCCGGTCGGCGTCGCCACCCAGGATCCGGTGCTGCGCAAGCGCTTCAAGGGCCTGCCTGAGCACGTCATCAACTATTTCTTCTTCGTCGCCGAGGACGTCCGCCGCGCCATGGCGGCCATGGGCTTCCGCCGCTTCGAGGACATGGTGGGCGCCACCGAATGGCTGGAGAAGGAGGCCGCCTTCAGCCATTGGAAGGGCAGGGGGCTCGACTTCCGCCGTCTGTTCATCCGTCCCGAGACGCCGGAGGGCACCGCCCAGCACCACAGCGAGAAGCAGAACCACCCGATCTCGACCGTCCTCGACCGCCAGCTGATCGCCGCCGCCACTGGCGCCATCGCCAACGGCGAGAAGGTCGAGATCGAGGCCGCGATCCGCAACACCGACCGAACCGTCGGCGCCATGCTGTCCGGCGCTCTCGCCAAGGTGCGCGGCCATTCGGGCCTCCCCGACGACACCATCCATGTCAAGCTCACCGGTACCGCCGGCCAGAGCTTCGCCGCTTTCCTCGCCAAGGGCATCACCTTCGAACTCGAAGGCGCCGCCAACGACTATGTCGGCAAGGGCCTGTCCGGCGGCCGCCTGATCGTGCGCCCGCCGTCCGCCTCCGGCGCCGCGCCCGAGCGCTCGATCATCGTCGGCAACACCGTGCTCTATGGTGCCATCGCCGGTGAATGCTACTTCCGTGGCATTGCTGGCGAGCGCTTCGCCGTGCGCAACTCCGGCGCCATCGCCGTGGTCGAGGGCGTCGGCGACCATGGTTGCGAATACATGACCGGCGGCGTCGTGCTGGTCATCGGCCCTACCGGCCGGAACTTCGCCGCCGGCATGTCGGGTGGCGTCGCCTACGTCCTCGACGAGGCCGGCGATTTCGCCCGCCGCTGCAACCTCGCCATGGTCGATCTCGCACCTGTGCCGGCCGAGGAGGAGACGATCGAGCGTCTGCACCACCATGGCGGCGACCTCGAGCATCACGGCCTGGTCGATATCTCGGCCGACATGACCCGCCGCGACGCCGAGCGCATCTGGGAATTGCTCGGCCGCCATCTCAAGAGCACCGGCTCGACCCGCGCCCGCACCATTCTCGAGCGCTGGGACAGCTACCTGCCGCGCTTCGTCAAGGTCATGCCGGTCGAGTATCGCCGCGCTCTGATGGAACTCGAGGCCGAGCAGGCGGCAAGCGATGGCCTCCAGATCGGCCTGAAGCGGCGGGCCTGACGCAATGGGCAAGATCACCGGCTTCCTCGAGATCGACCGGCAGGACCAGACCTATGCGCCTGCCGCCGACCGGGTGCGCCATTTTGGCGAGTTCTCCATCCCGATGGAGGAGCGCGATCTGGTGCGCCAGGCCGCCCGCTGCATGGATTGCGGCGTGCCCTATTGCCACGGGCCGACCGGTTGTCCCGTCAACAACGAGATCCCCGACTGGAACGACCTCGTCTATCAGGGCAATTGGGAGGCGGCGGCTCGCAATCTCCATTCCACCAACAACTTCCCGGAATTCACCGGAAGGATCTGCCCGGCACCCTGCGAGGAAGCCTGCACCCTCAATCTCGAGGACGCGCCGGTGACCATCAAGACCATCGAGCAGGCGATCGCCGACAAGGCCTTTGCCGAAGGCTGGGTAAGGCCTGAGCCGGCCGAGCAGTCGACCGGCCGCGTGATCGCCGTGGTCGGCTCGGGCCCGGCCGGCCTCGCCGCCGCCCAGCAGCTCGCCCGCGCCGGCCATGGCGTGCATGTCTTCGAGCGCTATGCCACGGCCGGCGGCCTGCTGCGCTACGGCATCCCCGATTTCAAGATGGAGAAGCAGATCATCGACCGCCGGGTGGCCCAGATGGAGGCCGAGGGCGTGGTCTTCCACTACAATGTCGAGATCGGCGTCACCCGCCCGTTCCGCTCGTTGCTCGACCGCTTCGATGCGGTGCTGCTTGCCGGCGGCGCCGAGCGCCCGCGCGATCTGACTCTGCCCGGCATCGACCTCGACGGCTGCCACTATGCCATGCCCTATCTGATCCAGCAGAACCGCCGAGTCTCCGGCGAGCCATTGGGCCCGGAAGAGGACGTCCTGGCCGGCGGCAAGCATGTGGTGGTGATCGGCGGCGGCGACACCGCGTCGGACTGCATCGGCACCGCCTTCCGCCAAGGCGCGCTCTCCGTCACCCAGCTCGACATTCGCCAGGAGCCGCCGGAGCGCGAGGACAAGCTGATGGTCTGGCCCTATTGGCCGACCAAGTTCCGCACCTCCACCAGCCAAGCCGAGGGGGCCGAGCGCGAATTCGCCTGCGCCACCCTCGAGGTCATCGGCGACGAGGATGGCATGGCGGTCGGCGTGCGCTGCGCCAGGGTCGATGCGGCTCGCCGCCCCCTGCCGGGGACCGAGTTCGCCATCCGCGCCGATCTCGTGCTGGTCGCCATCGGCTTTGCCGGGCCCGACGAGCGCGGCCTCCTCAAGGAGTTCGACATCGCCCGCGACCGCCGCAGCAACATCCGCGCCAACACCGACGACTATCGTACTTCGCTCGCCAAGGTCTACGCCGCCGGCGATATCCGCAAAGGTCAGTCGCTGGTCGTTTGGGCGATCCGTGAAGGCCGCCAGGCCGCCCGCTCGATCGATCTCGATCTGATGGGCGAGACCGAGCTGCCGCGTTAGTAGGCAGTAGGCAGTAGGCATTAGGCAGTAGCAAAAAGCCCCTCTTGACTCCCTTCTCCCCGCTTGCGGGGAGAAGGTGCCCCGAAGGGGCGGATGAGGGGCATGAGGCAGCAGGCGAAGGGCACATAGCACTGCCTATCTGCCTACTGCCGATCTGCCTACTTCCCTAAATCCAGCCCGGCGGGGAGCTTGAAGCTCGCCTCGACCTCGGAATCGGAGATGAGAACCCCGCGACCTTCGACAGGATTGGCCTGTCCGAACAGTGCCCAAACGCCGGACTCTCCCAGGCAATATCTCAGCCCGCTGTTCAGCGACTGTTCAAACGCATTGTAGCCGCCGCAGGACAAGGATGTTTCATCGGAGTCATCGGCGTTGTGGTGAAGGAAGGCATCGCAATATTTCTGCGCGACCAAAGCTTTTCCGGTCGGCGTCAGGAAGTTCTTCAGATTGTAGCGGCGTCCTGTCGTCAGGTCGAAGACCGCACAGTCGGTGACTGCTCTCCCGGTGCCCCCACCGAAATAGACCGACATCTCGACCCCGATCGCCTTGTCTCTGGCCGCGCTGAGCGTTGCGCCATTGATGTAGCTGGCCTTGCCTTCATCGGAGCAATCCTCCGCCGTCAGCTTTTTGCCGACAGTCAGTTCGCGCCGGATCGCGGCGTTGATCAGGCTCGCCGCCCTCGCATTGGGAAGCCCGTCGACCTCGATCCATTCGCGATGGGCGGAGCAGTTCTCGCCGATCGATTGCTCGTCTTTCTTCGACAGGATGCGCCCGCCCGCCCGCAGCTGCACGGGCGCGCCGTCCTCCGCCTGGACGGGCAGCCAGCATGCGCCGATCAAGGTCAAGCTTAGTGAAGTCGCAACAATGGCTGTGCGTGAAAGTCCGAACATCGTTTCCCCCGGCATGCCCGCAATGGCGGTGCTACGACTAGCGGTCGGAACCCCGGGGTGCAAGCTGATCCTTCATCGCCTCACGCGGCCAGAGCGACCTGCCATCCGGCCTCGGGAGTCTCCTTGAGGAGTACCGGCTCGGCTGGGACCTCGTCGAGGTAGGCCAGTTCTTCGAGCAGCCAGTTGCTTGGCTTTTTCCCGTCGTCATGGGCGTCATAGAGAACCCGAAGCAGCCGATCGGCCGTTCCCGGAACGGCCGTGCGCCTCCTCTTCTCCCAGCGGAAGACCTGCTGCTCCGTCGCGCCAAGGCGGGCGGCCAATTCCTTTTGGGAAAGGTCCAGTTCTTTCCGGAGGTAACGAAACTCGGCACCGGTCAGCACTCGTGGGCGGCGGATCAGCCAGCGTCCTATCGCCCTATGCAATCCTTCCACATCGTCGATGGCGACGGCTTCGCCGTAAACCGTCTCATGGATTTCATAGCCGTTCGCAAGCCGAACTTCGTCCAATCCGCATGCCTCGTAGTGAAAGCTCATCTTGGATCCTCAAGCCTCGTCAGAACGCAGTCACAACCAACAGCTTCTTTCGCCACACGATCTCGACGACGCAGGTCAACAGTTCGCCAGCCGATCGCCCTTCGACATTGAGCCGCCAAAGCCCGGACTTGGCGGCGATATTGGGTCCTTCCACACACACGCCCTTCTGCAAGACACGCAAAATGTCGGCATGCGAGATGCGCCGTTGGTGTTTCCTCATCCTCGCATGGGCAATGACGGCGACATTTTCGCTACGTGCAGCAAGCACCCTGACAATCCGCAAGGCATCATGCGCACTCAAGGTTGCCGGCTGGCCTGCCGGAGAGCTTTCACTACGAGGCATGCG
>Ga0209382_10008243_pt1 | contig 13147 bp, 12 predicted proteins | sample SoiMetdeltSBSDD5_FD_187599 | JGI IMG/M metagenome (GOLD analysis project Ga0209382, IMG submission 187599) | Bulk soil microbial communities from a Populus tree surrounding site in Tennessee, USA - Soil MetaG P. deltoides SBSDD5 (SPAdes) (version 2) | ecosystem: Environmental > Terrestrial >... | reverse complement strand
TGGCAGTCGAGTAAATCCATGGAAACCAGAACAACGCCGCCAACAGGAACCATTGTGAAACGTAGAGGGTGCGCTCGCAACGATTATGAAACGTGAGCAGGGCGCAGATTCCGATGACGGAATAGGCCGCAAACAGGATCGGCGAGGCGTAGCGCGGCATGTCGAGCCACTCGTAGCCGGTGCCGTCACCCATCAGAATTCCGAGGACACCGAGTGCGACGCCGAGGTTCCAGATCATCGCGCCGACAACGATGATTCCCGGCTGCAAGAGCGTCGTGCGGCCGAGCCGGCAAATGATCCAAAGCACAACGCCCAACGCCGCCTGGACTGCGAAACCATAGATGAACGAGTTGATGGCCGCCGGTTGAATGCGTCCGTAGGTGGACCAGGCCCAATCCGACAGGATGTCAGGCGCGTGAAATTTCAGCGAGGCGATGAACCCGAAGAGGGAAGCCAGGACCAGCCAGCCGGCCGATTTGGCGAAAAGAAAGACCACCGGGTTCCGGCACGAAGCATCGATGTCCGCCGCGGGGACAGCGCCGGGCGGCAACGAAACAGGTCGCGTGGTTGACGAAATCGCGCTCATCGAACAGACGGATTACTCGTAAATGTTCGGCTTTTCGGGCGGCTTGGGGGCCGGCATCGCGGCCTTCTCCGCACGAGCGATCAAATTCGAACGGGCGGCCGCGGGGTTCTGCCATTCCTGCAGCGTGAGTTCGACCGCGCGCTGGATCGGCAGACGGACGATCTCCTTGCCTCTGTCCTGCCAGTCGTACTCAGTCAGGACCTTGGCTTCGGCATCGCGCTGCTCGCGCAGGTTCTTGTACCGTTCCTGCACTCGGTCCGCGCCGAGCGGGGCCGGATGCGTGTAATGGTACATCCACCAGACCAGCGCCGCCGTGATGAGAAACGTGCCGAGCATGGCGATCGCATAGATCGTCGCGCGGGAGGCATCGGGTTCGGTCGAAGGATCATGAATCACTTGGCACCTCCGTGGGACGCTACCCCGGCGGTGGAAGCCGGCGGGACATAAACGTTGAGCGATTCAGCCAGCCGCGGATCTCTCACTGGATACGGCGGGTGCGCGAGGAACTGTTTGAGGAACGCCTTGCACAGGCAGCCGATCATGAAGGCGGCGCATCCCAGAGGCAGCCAAATCCACTGAAGTGGAAAATCCCCGGGATTCGGGACCGGCAACACGTTGAAGCAGATATCGACGAAGTGCATCAGCCATGCCCAGCCGCCGAGGAATGCCATCAGCGGCAAGTAGAGCTTTGCGTCGATCCGCAGCAACGCCAGGAACGGAACAAAGAAATGGCCGAAGATGATGACCTGGCCGATATCCCACCAGCTTCCGCTTTCGCGCAGCTTGTACCAGAACGTCTCTTCGGGCATGTTGGCGTTCCAGATGATGAAGTATTGCGAGAAGTGGATGTAGGCGTAAAACACGGTGAACGCGAACAGGAGGGAACCCAGGAAGTAGTACGTGTCGCTGTGCACGACGTCCCTCAAATAACCCTGGCGCTGCAACACCGCTGTGATCAGGTAAACCGTCGCCAGCGTGGTCCAGACAGTGCCGGCAAAGTAATAAACGCCGTACATGGTCGAGAACCACTGGTACTGGAGCGCCTTCATCCACATGATCGCTGCGAACGTCAGCGTGATGGCGAACAGGAATATCCCAATGCTCGCGATCAGACGCATCTGCCGCGTGCAGTCCGCTGCGCCCGTTTGATCCTGCTTCAGAGACCAGTAGCGGAGGCGCGAGGACAGAAACCACCAGCAAACGAAGCAAAAGATCGCCACAAGATAGAATCCCGCGGTCGTAAACAACGGATACTTGGCGTGCAACGCGTGGTCCGCGTGCGGGTCAATTGTCATCCATACGAAGATCGTCTTCGCCAACAAAGCCACCGGCAGGAAGAACACCGCCATCCACGGAACCGACAGTGCCGCGATGTGTTCGCAAATCCGGCGGATCGGCACCGACCAACTCGCGTCAAACAGGTGGTGGACGAGGACCAGGAACAAAGCCCCCAGGACAAAACTCAGCACGAACATGTAGGCCGTAAGCCACGAGTAGGCGAACTGCTTCAGATTAAGGACCGCCCCGAGCACAGCGAGCGCGCCGCCGGCACCGATCAGGAGGCTCGGCACCCTGCGCCACTTGGACAGGTCCAAAGGTGACGCCGGCGGAGTTGAACTTTTATCGTGAGTACTCATCGTCGATCACTCTTTGGGCGCGGCGGCGGGAGCGCCCGGCGGCGGGTTGGTGGCTGGCGTGCCAGCCGGAGGCGCATTGGTCGCTGCCGTCGCAGACGGTGGAGCGGACGCGAGACGTAGTCGTTCGCTTGCGGGAACGTCGTCCGTCGTCGCGAGCCGGCTGCGTTGCAGCGCTCGGATATAAGCCACAATCGCCCAGCGATCGTTGATCGGTATTTGCGCCCCGTACGCGCCCATCAAGGTTTTACCGTAAGTGATGGTGTTGAAAATCTCGCCGTCGGGCATCACCACGAGACGTTTGTCGTGAAAGTTCGCCATCGCAACCATGCCGTACTTGCTCGTGATCCCCTTTCCGTCGCCAGCCGCGGCGTGGCAGGGAGCGCAATAAATGCCGTAGCGTGCCTGGCCCCGATTGAGGAGAGCCTCGGTCACTGGAACAGGAAGCAATTCGACAAAGTTGGTCGTGCCCGGCAAACGCCCGGTGTTCACCGGCACATCCTCGTAGGCCGATCCCCGGGCGACTGTGCCTTGCACCGGGAGACGCGAACTGAGCTGGTCGGAAAAGAAGTTGTTGTCCGTTTGCGGCCGGAGCTTCGGCTGGCGGTCCATGTCCGGGAACAGCTCGAAGGGAGTTCTGCGAGACGTGCTGCCTCCGTGGTCGTATCGGAGGCCGGCGATGCTCAGCACAACCAGGCACAGGAGGAGGAATCCGACGACGAAGTAGCGCATCAGTCCTCCACCATTTCGATGCGCTTGCTGCCGGCGGCTTCGAGCAGCTTGCGGGTTTCCGTTTCCGAATACTTCGGGTCCGCCGTTTCGATCACAATGAAAAACTTGTCGTGCGTCACGAGGTTAAATCCCCTGTGCCTGAGCAGCGGATGATGCAGACGCGGCAGGCGGTTCAGGAAAAGCATGCCGAACAGGCTGCCAAAGGCGCCGAGCAGAATGGTCAATTCATACGACGGCGGAAAGGCCCCGAACGGGCTGAACATCGGTTTGCCACCGACGATGAGCGGGTAGTCGATGGCGTTCATAAACCAGATCATCAACATGCCGCTCGTATAACCGGTCACACCGCCCAGGAAAGCGAACCAGCCGACCTTCGAGTTCTTCAGACCCATGGCCTTGTCCATGCCATGCACCGGGTACGGCGTGTACACGTCCCATTTGCGGAAACCGGCGTCGCGCACCTGTTCGGCCGCATGCATGGCGTCGGCCGGGGTATCAAACTCGGCGATGACGCCGTAGATCGTTCGTCCCTCAGCCATGAACGCGCTCCCTTCCGAAGGCCTGGATCCGATCACAGCGGATAATACGTCCAGACCGATTTGCGAATCCGCGCAGGCTCAACCCCACATGCCGCATGTCGCCTGTCGCATTCATCAATGGTGCTCTCCTGCCTTGGCGCCACCCATCGGGTGATGCGGGTCCCCCTGCGGCGTCACGCCTTTGACTTCCGAGACGGCGATCATCGGCAGAAAACGCATGAACAACAGAAAACACGTGAAGAACAGACCGAACGTCCCGATGTACGTGCAGATGTCCACCCACGTCGGTTTGAAGTAACCCCAGTTGCCCGGTAGAAATTCGCGGTGCAGGGAAATGACGATGATGACGAAGCGCTCGAACCACATGCCGATATTGACCAGGATCGAAATGATAAAGACGATGATGAGGTTCTGCCGTATTTTCTTGAACCAGAAAACCTGCGGCACGAGCACGTTGCAGCTCATCATGATCCAGTAACCCCACGCATAGGGCCCGGCGACGCGATTCATGAAGGCATACCGCTCGTATTCGCTCCCGCTATACCACGCGATGAACAGCTCCATGATGTAGGCGTATCCAACGATCGAGCCCGTGGCGAGAGTCACTTTGCACATCAGGTCGATGTGCCGCATGGTGATCACATCTTCCAGTTTGCACATGCTGCGCAGCGGAATGAGCAGTGTAAGCACCATGCCGAAGCCGGAGAAGATCGCGCCCGCGACGAAGTACGGCGGGAAGATCGTCGTGTGCCAGCCGGGGACCTGTGACACCGCGAAGTCCAACGACACGATCGAGTGGACCGAAAGCACCAGCGGCGTCGAAAGGCCGGCGAGAATGAGGTACGCCTTCTCGTAATTGCTCCAGTTGCGGTTCGAGCCCGTCCAGCCGAGCGCGAACAGGCCGTAGAGGAACTTGCGAATCTTTGTCCTGGCCCGATCCCGCACCACCGCGAGGTCGGGAATCAGACCGACATACCAAAAAAGCACCGACACCGTGAAATAGGTCGAAACGGCGAAGACGTCCCACATCAGCGGCGAACGGAACTGCGGCCAGATCGGGCCGTTCGCGTTCGGGATGGGAAGAAGCCACCAGCCGAGCCACTCACGACCGATGTGTAGCAACGGGTAGAGGCCCGCGCACATGACCGCGAAGATCGTCATGGCTTCGGCCGCGCGGTTCACTGCCGTGCGCCAGCGCTGCCGCAACAGGAAGAGGATGGCAGAGATAAGCGTGCCCGCATGCCCGATACCGATCCACCAGACAAAATTGATGATGTCCCAGCCCCACATGACGGGGTGGTTGTTTCCCCACGTACCGACACCAATGGTGATTTTGTAGAGCAGCAGGGCTCCCAGCATGGACATGCAAAGGAAGCTTGGGATGAAAGCAGCCCACCACCACCGGGGAGTCTTGCCTTCGACAATGCCGGCGACACGGTCGGAAATCCAGCCGATGCTCCGCTGGTTGCCCACCAACGGCTCCCGCTCCAGCTCCGGGGGCGGCGCCTGCAAGTTCAAACGGGTCACTGCCTCAGCCATTAGTGCGCCCCTTTCTTTTCCCCGCCGTGAGCAGCGCCAGGGTTTTCAAGGTCTCCGAGCGTATTGCCCTTCTTTTCCCATTCGCGGAAGCTTTCCGGCTTGCCGTCGCGTTCCTTGTAATCCGGCATCGCCGGATTTGGATTGCGCACGCGCGCCAGATAGGTGAGCCGGGGCTTGGTGAGAAGGAATTCCAGCACGGTGTAATCGCGCTCCTGCTTCTTGAGCTGCGAAACGCGGCTGTCCGGGTCTTTCAGATTTCCGAACACAATCGCCTCCGCGGGACACGCCTGTTGACACGCGGTCTTAATTGTACCGTCGGGGACTTCAATGTCGCCGGACGGACCGGCTTTGACCTTCTGCGCGATCTTCGCCCCTTCGATGCGTTGGAGGCAGAAGGTGCACTTTTCCATCACGCCGCGCATTCGCACGGTAACATCAGGGTTTTTGACCAACTTGAGAAGTTCCCACTCGTTGTCAGGGCGGATGCCTTTGTCGGGGTTCTTCCACCAGCGCGCCAGTTCCCATTCGCCATCGACCTTGTGCGTGAGCGGCGAAGTGTAAATTGGGCCGTTCAACAGTTCGAGCGGTCGGCGGTTGTAATCGAAATAATTGAATCGTCGGACTTTGTACGGACAGTTGTTCGAGCAATAGCGCGTGCCGACGCAACGGTTATAGGCCATCACGTTGAGGCCCTCGTTGTCGTGCACCGTCGCATTGACCGGGCAGACGCTTTCGCACGGCGCACTCTCGCAATGCTGGCAAAGCATCGGCTGATTGACCACTTGCGGGTCTTCGACGCTGCCCGTGTAATAACGATCGATACGAATCCAGTGCATCTCGCGGTTCCGCGACACCTGGTCTTTGCCCACGATGGGAATGTTGTTCTCGCTCTGGCAGGCCATCATGCAGGCCGAGCAGCCAACGCAGGCGTTCAGATCGATCGACATGCCCCAGGAATGCACCGCGTGTTCGCGCGGCGATTTGCCATCCCTGCCCGGAATGTCGAGTGGATTGGGATAGAGCGACTCCGGCCGGCCTTCCGCGTCCTTCAGACCCGGCGGCTCGTGCATGTTCATCCCTTTGGCGAAATTCGGGTGCTGGCGATACTGCTCCAGATTTGCCTCGCGGATGATCGGACGACCTTCCATCGCCCAGTGGTTCTGCGTCGTGGCAATTTGGTGAAGTTTGCCGACTGAAGTCAGCTTTGCACCCACCGCGATGTAAGGAGCCGACGAGGATCGGACGCGATACGCGTCGTAGCCCGTTCCCTTGCCGACACGGCCGGTCTGAACGCGACCGTAGCCCAACGCAAGAGCGACCACGTTGTCCGCCATGCCGGGCTGAATCCAGGCCGGACCTTCCAATTCACGCCCGTCCACCGCGATCCTGACCAGCGGCACCTGAAGATTGTTGTTCTCCCTGTCCACGATCACGAGGCCGAGTTCGCCCGCCGTCTTCTTGCTCAGTAGAATGACGTTTTCCCAGACGATCTTGGTGACGGGGTCAGGAAGTTCCTGCAGCCAGCCGTTGTTGTTGTAGCGGCCGTCATCGACCCTGGAATCGCGATGAAAGACGACTTCCAGTTTGTCCCTGGAGGGAGCCGCCGACGGTGTGACGGCTACGATTGTCTTCGCTGCCGCGCCCCAATCAAACTCCGCGTCAACCGGCTTCGCGGCGCTGTTCGCGAGAAAACCGTCGTGCAAAAACTTCTTCCAGGCCTCTTCGAAATCGCCCGCCGGGACGAAGGCGCGGAAAGTCTCACGAACAACGTCGTAGGGACTCGTCTTTTCCAGTCCGCCAATGCGGGCCAGCACTTCAAGTTCCGTGATGCCGCCGAACAGTGGTTCGATGAGCGGCTGAACGGGAACCAGTGTGCCGTCGGAAGTCCGCGCGTCGCCCCACGACTCCAGATAATGAGCCAGCGGCAGATGCCAGTCGCTGGCGGCAAATGTCTCATCCTCGTAGTACCCCAGCCGGACAACGGTCTTTGCTTTCCGCTGAGTTTGGGACCAGTTGAGGTCGGCCGGCGCGTTATAGGCAGGATTGCCGCCGATAACGACCAGCGCCTCCACCTGGCCGGCGTTCAATGCCTTTGCCAATTCCGCGATGTTTTCGGCGGCCGGCTCGTCAATGTTGAGCAGTTGAACGGTCTTGCCGACGTTGCCGAGAGCAGTATTGATGGCCTGCGCGATCAGATGGACTGCGAGTGGCTGGCCGTAACCGGCCATGACGACCGATTGGCCTTTGTGCGCTAGCAGGTCGCTGGCGCACTCACGAACCCATTCCGGTTTCACGCCCGCCGCCTGCCCCAATCGGCTGAGAGCAGAACGAATCTCACCAGCGTCTCCAATGCCGGCTTGCGACAGAACCTCGGCGCCGATTTGGGCAGCGACCTGAACGACGGCGCTGGGCGGCACTCGCAAGCGGTGATCGGCATTCGCGCCGGTCAACGTCATCAAACTCTCCACGGCGTACAACCGGTTGAGAGAATCCTCCGACTTTTGAATCCTGCGCCCTTTGCTGAATCCGCGAATCAGCCTGTATGCGTCGCCTTCAGAACCAATAAAGTCGCTGTCCAGCGAGAGAATTATCCTGGCCCTGTCGAGGTGATAGTGGGGTCTGACCGGCTTGCCAAACGCGGCCGTGGCCGCTTGGCGATGAAGATCGAAATCCACCGGCTCGTAGGCAAACCAACGCGCCTTTGGAAACTTTTTCGCGATCAGGCCCTGCAAACGATGCCGCGACGAAGAACTGCTCCGGTCCAGGAGAAAACAAAGGCCCTGTCCGCCGTTGGGCGAAGCTTCCCTGGAAAGCTGGTTGAGAAATCCGAGCGCGACTTCGCGGCTGACCGTGTCACCTCGTTTCGTGAACCGCATGGCGCGATCCACATCGTAGAGGTCCAGAACCGACGCCTGCGCGAACCGGTCGGTGCCGCCATTGCTGTCGGAATGCAACGAGTTACCCTCCACCTTGGTTGGGCGGCCGTCATTCGACCGGGCGACGAGGGGAATGGCGCTGCCACGAATCGGCATGGCCGTCGCGAAAAACTGCGGCATGCCATGGATGTACCCTTCGGGCGCTTTTCCGAACGGAAGAATTTTCTCTTCGGGGCGGCGGCAACCGACCAGACCCATGCCCGCAAGCAGAAACGAAGCGGACATGATCTTCACGAAATGCCGGCGCGAAACCGGATCGGCAAACTCGCTGGCGCCGGCCGGAAACTCCCGCTCCACCCACTGGCGAAACTCCGGCGTGTCAGCCAATTGGTCGAGGCTGCGCCAGTATTTCGGGCCGGTTTCCGGCTCCGGGCAAAGTGGAGGGATGGTTTTCATCGGTGACAGGCCGAGCAGCTTTGCAGAGATTCAACCCGCCAGTCGTGGACGAACTTCTCGCCGTTCAACTTTTGCAACTCAGCGGCCTTCTTCGAATCTTCGTTCCATTTCCAGTTCAGGTCCGTGATCTTGTCCGGCGGACGCAAACGGGAGGCCGGATTTCGATGGCAATCGAGGCAAAACGCCATGCTGAGAGGCTTCGCGTGATAAACCTCGTCCATCTTGTTGATCTGGCCGTGGCACTCGACACAACTCACGCCGCGGTTTACGTGGACGGAGTGATTGAAATAGACGTAATCCGGGACCTTGTGGATCTGCACCCACGGAATCGGCTTGCCCGTCGCCGCGCTTTCACGAACCAGTTCCAGCTTCGGACTGTCCTTCAACACCTGGTTGTGACAGTTCATGCAGGTCGAAGCGGACGGAACGTTCGAATACCACGATTTCTCCACCGCGCTGTGGCAGTAGCGGCAGTCGAGGCCGAGCTGATCGGCGTGGATGGCGTGGGAAAAGGCGACCGGTTGAATGGGTTGATATCCGACCCGCGTATATTTCGGCGTGAAATAATACCAGACACCCGCGGTTACCGCCGAACCGACAAGCAAAGCGCCGACGGCAATCTGCAGGGGAAGCCGGTTGGTCCACTTTGGAAAAATGTCCGACATTCAGGTTGTCCGCCTAAATCAAGGCAGCGTTTGGTTCGGGTCTGCTTGTTGTAACGAGAGCGCGGGAGATTCTTCCGAACAACCCGCAACCGTCAACGATTTATTCGCGTTAAGCTTTTTCCCGCACGACGGGCTAACGAGAGGAAAATCATCAACGCAAAGAATGTTTAGTCCCGACAAAAAACGTGTGCAAGAAAGTTTGTGAAATTTTTCACGATTTCGGGTGGCTTAATGAAACGGATTAGCCCGGCTTCGCGGATTCGACGGAATTGCACGGCAACAAGGGCGTTATCTATCCCTTCTGAACTGATCGTCCTACCTCGGGCAGGGAGCCCTCCATTTCCGGCTTACGGAACCTCCAACGACGAAAATGTCGAACCGCTTCCGCGGCACCCCTCTCTTGGGGAGGGAGCCGGGTGCACTGCCCTTGAATTAAGCATCCGTGGGGGATCTGCCGCATGAATGCGGCGTTCCCGGAGAGGCTGGAAGGCCACGCTCGATGCATCGGAACGCCGGATTCATCCGGCCGCCGTCGAGCCCCGATCTGAAGTCAGGACGACCGCTGCACGATTGCAGGATTCGGCCCAGTCCCTTAATTCAATGGCAGTGAGCCGGGGTGGGGAGGGCGAGCCAATCTGTGGGTTCCAATCCACACGGGCCCGAGTGCGTTTCGCCGCTATTGAGCATTCCGGTGTGACAACGATCAATTCACCTCGTATGGTCGGGCATGATCAAGCTGGCGCCGTCGCAATGGTTCTGGCTGGCGTCATTGACAATGCTGGTCGGCTCCGGCGTGAATGGAGCCATGCCTGAAGCCATCGAACCATCCCGCACTTCACCCTCCAACAGCGTGTCGTTGCCGTTCGAGTTTGTGAGCGGGCGCATCCTGGTTCCCGTCCGCGTCAACGGCTCCGGCCCCATGTCGCTCATGATCGATACCGGCTATTCGATCAATATGCTCAGCGGGGAGATCGCCGAGAAGCTCGGTTTAAAGCGGGCCGGCCAAATCACCATGGTCGGGATCGCCGGGGAAGAGAAGGCGGATTTGTTCGAAGGCGCCATATACGATCTGTCAGGTGCGACGTATTCTCCGAGACGCGTCGCGGCCCTTCCTGCAGGCTATCAACGGCGCTGGCGCAAACGGGACGGCATCCTTGGCGCCGGCTTTTTCAGGCGTTTCGTTGTGGAGATTGATTCCAGGGCCGGGAAGGTTTCGCTGCATGAACCGGAATCGTTTCGTTATCCGGGCGATGGCGAAGTCATTCCGTTGAAGTTTAACGGCAGCACGCCGGTCGTAGACGGCGCCATCATCGTCCCCGATCACGATCCGATCCACGGCCGATTCGAGCTCGACACCGGGTGCGACGGCGGGCTTTGTCTGGGGAGCGATTTCGTCGAGGCGAACCACCTTCTCGAAGCAACCAGCGAAACCAAAGACGCGCAAAGGACGGGAGTGGGCGGCGACGCCAACACCAGGGTCGGTCGCGTCCCGAAATTCCGCCTGGGCAACCTGGTCGTCGAGAAGCCGCGGGCAAACTTTTTCCGCGAGGGCTCGCCGGTGGACACCGGTTACGCGGGGCACATCGGCATGGATGTGTTTCGTCGTTTCAAAGTTATCTTCGACTATTCGCGGCAAAGGCTGATCCTCGAACGCCTGGAGTAACTTCCGCCGTCATCCCGTCAGCGCCCGCTTACTGCATGGGCAACTCCAACTCCACGCGACCGGCGGCACGGAAGACAGTCACAGCAATCTTCTCGCCCGGCATCCGGGTCTGAACGAGGCGCGCGAGAAGCTCATTCTCTGTCATACGAGCCGAGTCCCCGGCGACGGTGATCAGAATGTCGTCCTCTTTGAAACCCGCCCGTTTGGCGGCGGCGTGTTCGCCGTACTGACCGACGTGTTTCACGCGCAAGGCGAGCTCCTTGTCGGACAGTTTTGCGTTCGATCGTTCCTCGGGGGTCAACTCATCCAGAACCAACCCTCCGGCAGCCATGCGCCGCAGATCCCACGTGGTCACCCGCCAGCCAATGTCGCTTTGCCGACGCCAGCCAGTGCCGAGATTGAGCGTGAGATTGAGTTTTTTTCCACCGCGAAGCACCTGCGTCTTCAGCGACGCCGGCTGGCCGGCGTTGTGCAGCGCCCATTGAACATCTGCGGTGGAGAGAATCGGCTGCCGCTCCACAGTCTGAATCACATCGCCCGCTTTGAACCCGCTCAGGTCGGCCGCCGAACCAGAAACGACTTCGGCGACGGTCGCCTTCTCCCTGGCGTCGAGTTTCAGCCCGACGGTGTTCGGCATCGGCCACGGGTAAAGGACCTCGTCCGGAATTGGCTTGCGATCGTCCCGGAATAAGCGGCGTTCCGCGTCGTGGACCTGGTGGCAGTGCATACAGCTCTGAACCACCTTCCCTTCGTAATCCAGCGTCGGCTTGTACTTCCCGGCCAGTGAGGGAAACTCCTCCGGCAACTTGAACTGCCGCGGCCTGCCTTGTTTGCCGGCGAGCAACGCTTTGTTGGACGGATAATCCTTGTGCAGGTCGAGCGCGGATTCCAACGCTGCACGGAAGCCTTCCATCGACATGTCTCTCGTTGCGTCCTTGCGGTCCGAGCGCGAGCCATAGCGACCGTAGATCGTCCGATCTGCATTCAGGAAAAAAGCGGCGAACGTAAGATCGTAGTCAAACTGGAAGAGGGTCAAATCCATCGCGTTCGCCTGCACGAGGCGGACGCACACAAACCCGTCCATCAGATCGGCCACCTTCGGATCGCGACGAACCAACTGTTCGTCAAACGCGCGGCAGTCCACTCACGGGATGCAACGAAAGACGACGAGCATCGGCTTGCGGGTGCGCGCCGCTTCGGCGAATCCTTTCGGCAGGTCGTTGTAAATCCATTGCCCCGATGCTTCGATTTCCTTGCGGTCGTTAAGGACTCGCTCGCGACGGTCTTCGGCAGCGGTCGCCGGAACAACGGCCACAACGAGCGACGCAGCCAGACAACTTATCAGACGGGTCATTGGAATCCGATGATGCCTCGTCGGGCGATCGCTTCAAGCGTCTTTTCACAGTTTCCGGCAGAGCTGCAGCCCATCGGCTATCGGCAACAGGACGCACTCGACGCGGTCGTCCCGCGCCAGCTTCCGGTTGAGCTTGTCGATGGCGCGCCCCGAGCCCTGGGTCAGCCGGCGGCCACCCAATCGCCCGCCCCAAAGCATGTTGTCGAAAAAAATCAGGCCATTGCGCCGGATCCGCGGCAGGATCAGTTCGTAGTAATCCTGGTATTCCTCTTTGGCGGCGTCGATGAACGCGAAGTCGAACGTCGCCGGGCGAGGGAGCTTCTCCAGCGTCGGGATCGCGTCTCCCAATCGCAGCTCGATTCTATTCGCGACACCCGCCAGCGCCCAATACCGGCGGGCAATCGCCGTCCACTCCGCACTGGCGTCCAGGCAAAGCAAACGCCCGCGTGGGGAGAGGCCGCGGGCGATACAAATCGAGCTGTAACCGGTGAAGGTGCCGACTTCGATGGCTGATTTCGCCCCGACGGCCGCAACGAGCAAGGTCATGAAACTTCCCTGCTCGCGGCTGATTTGCATCCGGCTCACGTCGCCGAGCGCCTCCGTTTCCTGGCGCAGCGCTTCAAGCAAAGGATCATCGGCGTTACTGCGGCAGGCGCAAACGTAGCGATAGAGGCGGTCGTTCAGGGGAATGTATTTGAGTTTCATTGCGGTCGGATCGGGCTATCAGAACCATCGACCTACTTTCCAGCACGGTTCGTTTTGTTCGTCACCTTGTCGAGCATCCCGCGCGCCTTGCGCAGCCACCGTCGCGCCCACTTGAATTCGACTGCCAGAATGGCCAGCCCGCCCGCCAGCACCAGCAGCCCCGGCCCGGGAAGGACGAGCAGCGCCACGCCAATCAACAGCACCGTCATCCCAACCACGAAGATGATGACACGCCTGATCTGGCGGAGCCCAAGGGTGGACCATTTCTTCCGAATCCCATCGAGCATACCGCGGCTGATGTAGTGCTTTGCCGCGACAGAGTCAAATCGTTGCGGGACCGGAAACAGACGACCACGAAGTAGACGAAAACAACGAAGTCCAACACGACGCCTCTACAC
>Ga0209382_10008242_pt1 | contig 13147 bp, 7 predicted proteins | sample SoiMetdeltSBSDD5_FD_187599 | JGI IMG/M metagenome (GOLD analysis project Ga0209382, IMG submission 187599) | Bulk soil microbial communities from a Populus tree surrounding site in Tennessee, USA - Soil MetaG P. deltoides SBSDD5 (SPAdes) (version 2) | ecosystem: Environmental > Terrestrial >... | reverse complement strand
GGTAATGACGGCGTCATCTCAACTGCTGACGGTGGTCGGGATGTTCGTGATCATGTTCCTGCTCAATTGGAAGCTCAGCCTGGTCGCGATGGCGACGCTTCCGATCCTCTTCTATGCGCTCGCTTCCGTCTACCGGCGACTCAAGGTCACGGCCAGAAAGCAGCGCGAGCGCGAGGGGGTAATTGCGGCGCGGCTCAACGAGGTCCTGACCTCGGTTCCGCTGGTCAAGGCCTACGGGCGCGAAAGTTACGAGCAGGAGCGGTTCGACGCCGAGAGCGCGATCACGTTGGAACAGGGGATCGAGGCCGAACGTCTGGCCGCCGTGGCCATGCGCTCGCTCGAATTGATCAAGGCCGTCGGGTTGTGGGCGACGGTGCTCTTCGGGGCGCTGCTGGCGCTCGGCGGCGAGATGACGCCCGGCGACGTGTTGATCTTCACAGCCTACCTGAACGACATGTACAAACCGCTGCGCAATCTGGCCAAGCTTTCGACGCGATACTCGCGCGCGATGGTGGGCATGCGGCGCATCCAGGAGATATTCGAGACGGAGCCTGAGGCCAGTGACGACGCCTCGGCGGTCGAGGCGCCGCGACTCAAAGGCGAGATTGTCTTCGACGGCGTCTCGTTCGATTACGGGAACGGCAGGAAGGTCCTCGACGACGTCTCATTCGCCATCGCCCCGGGGCAGCGCGTCGCATTGGTCGGCCCGTCCGGTTCGGGCAAATCGACCATCGCCAGTCTGCTGCTGCGCTTCTACGATCCGCGTTCAGGCGAGATCAGGATCGACGGCGTGGACATCAGGCGCTACAGCCGCGAAAGTTTGCGCCGCGAAATCGGCGTCGTGCTGCAGGACTCGATCCTCTTCGGCGCTTCGATCCGCGAAAACATCGCCTACGGCAAGCCCGACGCCTCGCCGGAAGAAGTCGCCGAAGCGGCGCGACAAGCATACGCGCACGATTTCATAGCCTCGCTGCCGGAAGGTTACGACACGATCATCGGTGAGCGCGGCGCGACTCTTTCGGGCGGCCAGCGCCAACGCATCTGCCTGGCGCGCGCGATCATCAAGCGCCCCTCGGCCCTGATCCTGGACGAACCTACCTCAGCCGTGGACGCCGAATCCGCCGCGCTCATTCACGACGCCCTCGAACGGTTGCAACGCGGCAAGACCACACTGGTCATCGCGCACAACTTCGCCGCGATGGAGAGATTCGACCTGATCCTGGTCCTGAAAAACAACCGTGTGCTCGAACAGGGGACGCATGAGCGATTGCTGGATCAGAAGGGGCGCTACTACCGACTCTACCAGCGACAAATCAGAAGCGAATATTGCCCCTGAATCCACACTTACCCGCCGAATCCGCGAAAATTCTTGTACGTTTCGAGAATATTTATTTACGCGTCCGAAAATCAGGCCAAAACAAGCGTCACGCGTTGACACTCCTATTGACAATCACTACGCTCCGCCGCGCCAAATTTTTTGCCCTGAGAACCGCAGTCGGGCAGCGTCTTTCGACTTCCCCCAAGCGCTGCCGCGCCGTCGCTCGTTCTTTCATTGATTCTCAACTTGTAACCAGCCAAAGCGGAGGTAGCTGTGCGTATGTCTTCAGCCCCAGGAAGGGGAATGGCGCAGGAGTTGTTGGACATTCAACCGGTCAACCGTTTTCATCGAGACATTGAATCGAAATCAACGATCTACTTGAACGGGGCAGGCTCCGATCACCCCCACGCGCATGCGCGATTGATCAGACCCAAGACGTTTTCCCGCATCGTCCACGCTTCCCGCGCGATGGCCGAAATCGTCAATAAGATCGAACGCGAGCGCGACAGCGATACGACGATTCTCATCACCGGCGAGACCGGCACAGGCAAAGAGTTGATCGCCCGCGTGGTTCACGACCTTAGCTCTCGCCATGAGCGGGTATTCATACCATTCAACTGTGGAGGCGGGCCGCGCGAGTTGATCGCGAGCTGGCTCTTCGGCCACCAGCGAGGCAGCTTCACCGGCGCGGATCGAAACGTCAAGGGCGTCATCCGCGAAGCCGACGGCGGCACGCTGCTGCTGGACGAGGTCGGCGATTTGAGCCTGGACTTACAAGCCTTACTGCTCCGCCCGTTGCAGGAAGGCGAAGTCCATCCCCTGGGCGCGCCAAAACCGGTCAAAACCGACGTTCGCGTGATAGCCGCGACCAATCGCTACCTGGAAGCGGACATTCAATCGGGACGATTCCGCGAGGACCTTTATTGGCGGCTCAACGTGTCTCGGATTCACATCCCGCCGCTTCGCGAACGCCGCGAAGATATTCCCCTCCTTATTGAACATTTCCTCACTCGTCGCCAGCAGGAGACGGGCAAACAGGGGCTGTGGCTGAGCGATGAGGCCTGGGCGTTGATGTCCGATTATCACTGGCCGGGAAACGTGCGCCAAGTGAAGAATGTGATCTATCGGTTGGTAGCCTCAGCCGAGAATGGCGAATTGATCGGACGGGAGAGCGCCCTGGACGCAATCAGAACCGGAACCTGCGCCCCGCCCCCCGCGTCGGCGGTCATCATCTTAGGCGAGGAGGTGATTGACCCACTCCTGCCGCATTACGAAGCGAAAGACAAGTTGTTGAGATTCCAGATTGAATACGCGCTGAAGCGCACGGGCGGCAACCTGAGCCAGGCCGCCGAAGGGCTGAAGATGAGCCTCCCGGGTTTGAAGAAGGCGATCAAGAGACTGGGAATCAATGCGCAGGCTTCGGCTTCGATAGTCGTTTCGAGCGCCAAGTGGCGCTAAATCGGGAACGGCGACTACCGCGGATTTACATCGATGCTACGAATTGTCAGGGATCATCTGTCAGCGTTGACCATCGTTTTGGCCATTAACAATAACCGCGGATTTTCACGGCTGCGGGCGGATCAACACGGATAATCCTTCGATACTTCTTCCGAGAGTCGCAAAAAAAATATCCCTACCAAAAAAATCTGCGACATGTTTCCGCTCTTTTTCGGAGTAATAGGTGGAAGCACAAATGCTACGGGACGCCGAATCAGTGCCGCGAGCGGTAGCGAGCGTGGCTCCTGAAGTGGGTTACTGGCGGGAGTCACGCTCGCTACCGCTCGCGGTACTAATCACGCTGAATGAAACTTGCGACAACCTGAGCCAGGCTCCTGAAAGACTGGAGATGAGCCTCTACGGTTTGAAATAGGCGATCCAGAGGGTGGAAATCAGGTAGCAACTCAGTTGCTAGTGACTAGCAACTGAGTTGCTACCTGCCACAAGTCATTCGAGATCATTGGATTGCGCGATGCTTTGCTGAGGAAGATGCATTGTTGGTAGCAACTGAGTTACTACCGAGCGCCGGCTGACTGGAATGGCCGCAAGCTATCGGCAATGTCGTAAATCATAGCGATGGAACTGGTTGGTGGTTCTATGGCGCCGAAAACGGACTTCGGCACACTTGTTGAATATAAGGGGCGTGAAGAATGACTTTTCTGGTTTGCAGGACCGTCCGCAAACCACGGGTCAATGCAGGAGTGGGACACACTTATGGTTTTTGAGAATTAAATGGCGCCATAGTAGTGGGCGTTTCTCCTTGGTGGCCTTTGCGTCTTTGCGCCTTGGCGAGATCCGCCGCCTGAATAAGGAAGCCCATTTCTCGCGAAGGCGCAAAGACGCCAAGGTGGCGCCATTTAATTCTCAAAGACCATCAGTCTGTCCGCCCCTAATAACCCCCCTCGGACAGATTGATGGTCTTTGACCATTAAATCCGGCCACCACTTTGGGGATAGCTGCCAATGTGAGATGCCACGCAGGCGCGTGGCATCTTTAAGTAGCTGGGCTTAATGGTCAAAGACCTTCAATCTGTCTTAGTGAAGAGATAACCCATGAGAAGACAACGCATCCTCATATTGACCGCATCGGCCCTCGGCTTCATAGCCGTCTGTATAGCCGTGATTGGAGCCTGGGATCTATTTACCGAAGCAAGGTCACAAACCCCCGCGCCTCCAGAGCAGATGTCCCCTGCCGAACTCTCTGCCGCCATCGAAGCGCAGAGACAGATCTCTGCGAAGCTGACCCGCAGCGCGACATTCGATCAGAGATTACAGAAATTGAGCGAAAAAACGCAGAGGAAAGGAACCGTCCCCAAATTATTTACGCCATAACGTAGGCGAGGCGAGCTTCTGCCTTGCCAGGAGATTTTTATTGAATTGATCCAAAACTTATTGACGCCCCGGCCGGCTGTCGATACCGTCGGCCCGGTCATGCCTCTTCCCGCCACACCGGTGCGGGAAGCCTCTTTAGTAACTGAATTCACAAAACAATCTATCATCGGTCTGGGCGCCCCTATCATCAAAGATCTGAAACCTGTTTATCAATTCTGTTCCGCCGGCGCTTCGTTGGCAATATCTGACGCCACTCAGTGGAGGCATGCGCAAGTGAAACCCAAGTCATATTTTCTTCGTGCGGACGCAGCTCAGCAGTCACATTCGAAAAAAGGGTGGGGTAGGCTGGTAAGACTATTACCGGCTACGCTCATCATAATTTGTTTAGCGGTGGCTGTTGTGGCATTGAGACGCGGATGGTTCACAAAACCCGGTGGTGGCGCAGCTCTGGCTCCAGCCGCCGACCGAGTTGAATCCGAACTCATCACCTTGCGCCCCTTCGGCTTCGAGCCCGCCGAGATCAAACGGCCAGCCGGGGAGATCGTTTTCATCATCAATAACCGCAGTCTTCTGCAAGACATGTCACTAACTCTAAGTCGGGTACAAGGTAACAGGCCGACCGACAAGGTGAAGGATGTCGGTTTGAGGAAAGGGCAACCGAACTGGTTTGAGCGTTTCAATCTGCCGCCCGGCGATTATGTCCTGACAGAAGCCGGTCATCCGGAGTGGAAGTGCGCGATTACGTTGACACCTCGCTGACATCGAGTGTTTCGCACTCCTTTCGCAGAAACCTGTGGCCGTCATTCATCATCCATCAACTTCGAGCATTGTGAAGGAAAACATGAGTAAACCCGCGTCCTCTATCCGCCGTCGTCCTATATCTATATTCGCGAATCTGTTTGGCTCCGTGATGTTGCTACTGGTTCTGTCCGTCGCCGCCAATGCGCAATCCGGCCACACAGCCACGGACGGTTTCACCCCAGAAGGGTTGAAAGCCGGGGCGCCAGCCGGCTCATACCAGTTGTCCGGGTTCGACAACATCAACTACTTCAACGGCAATCTGAACTTCAATCTACCATTATTGCATGTCGGCGGGCGCGGCGGCGTGGGGTTCACGATTCCGCTGAGGATCGAGCGCAAATGGCGCGTGATTAAAACCCCATCGCCGCCTTGGGTCAATACCCCTGAGCCGAATGGGTGGCAGGGCGATAATCCAAGCTACGCGCCAGGTGTGCTGATCGGGCGTCGCACGGGACTGGTTTCTCAATTTTGCAATTCCATCGAGAGCGCCGAAACCGAGACGCTGACGCGGTTCACCTTCACCGCCGGAGACGGCACGGAATACGAGTTGCGCGACACGGCGCTGAACGGGGAGCAGGGCGTAACCATCTACAGCTATTGCTTCGTGGGGTTGACGCCCAATCGCGGCAAAGTCTTCGCCAGCGCCGACGGGACGGGCGTCACTTTCATCTCAGACACTGATATTCTGGACTCCGACGGCTCGCCGGTTTCGCAGATTTACCCTAATGGTCACTTGCTGATGCCCGATGGCGCGCGCTATCGGATTGATGGTGGCAGGGTGACGTGGATTCGCGATCGCAACGGCAACAAGATCAGTTTTCAGTACGGCTGGGGCGGGGTGAGCAAAATCACCGACTCGCTCAACCGCGAAGTCAACATCGCCTACGGCGACGACCCGGCCACTCCCTACAACGACCACGACGAGATCACGTGGAAGGGCTTCGGCGGCGCCGTCAGGACGATCAAGGTTTGGCACACCCAGATGAGTTTGGTTATGGGCATGGATCGTTCCGTCAACCCTCCGGTCCCGTATACGATCAAGACTTATGCGCAGTTATTCCCCGAGATGAACGGCAGCGGCAGCACGCCATTCAACCAAGAGAAAATAATTTCGGCGGTGGAACTGCCTGACGGACGGACTTATCAGTTCAGATATAATTCTTACGGCGAGTTGGCGCGCGTGGAATTGCCCACCGGAGGGGCCATCGAGTATGACTACGCGGCGGGTACGGTGGGCGGACCGGTGAGCGGCTCGTATGGCGGAGGTGGCCAATACCTTGACAAGCAGATCTACCGCCGGGTGGTTGAGAGACGAGTCTATGCTGACAAGAACAGCTCGGTCTTTGAATACAAAACCACCATCAGCCGGCCGGATAGCATCGGCAGCGCTTTGGGCTACGTGGATGTGGAGAACCGCGACTATTCCGGCGCGCTGTTGAGCAAAGAGCGGCGCCACTATTACGGGACGGCCCGCGTGGGGAACTTTACGCTCCCGACCGACTACTCGGACTGGAAGACCGGCAAGGAATGGAAGACGGAGATCTTCGCAAGCGACGGCTCGACCACGCTGCGTCGCGTGGAAAACACCTGGCAACAGCCGCTGTACGGCTATTCCTGGCCGCTGACGCAACCGGAGACCAGTGATTTCGCACGCTCAAACAACCCGAAGATCACCCAGACTCTGAGCGCGCTGGTCGACACGAACCAGGTCTCGAAACAGGCTTTCGCCTACGACGCTCATTTCAACCAAACTGACGTTTACGAATACGATTACGGCGTGGGCGCGCCGGGCCTGCTCATACGGCGCACACATACAACCTACCTCACGACGAATGAATATGCAGGGAACGCCAATTATGCGACCGATGCTAACATCCACATCCGCAATCTGCCGGTCCAGAAGCAAGTCTTCGACGCCGGGGGAACCAAGCGCGCCGAGACGTTTTACGAATACGATTACTATAATTCCGATGGGCCTCATGCTCCGCTCAGCGACTGCCCTAATATAAGCGGACACGACGGTGCGTTCTGGGCCGGGTATCTCATGCGGGGCAATGTCACCAGGACCTCCCGCGCGCTGCTCGACAATAACGGCGGCGCCACTGGATGGATCAACAACTATGCGCAATACGACATCGCTGGAAATGTCGTCAAGGTGATAGACTCAAAAGGTAACGCGACCCAATTTGATTTTAGAGACAACTATGGTTCCCCGGATGACCCCGCTGTTCAGTCCTCGGGGGACCCGGCGAACCAAGAGCCCGGGGAACTCGGCGGGCAGGTGAGCTATGCCTTTCCTTTCAAAATCAGCAACGCGCTGGGGCATAAGGCCTACACCAAATACGATTATTACCTCGGCAGGCAGGCGCTGAGTGAGGATCCGAACGGCGTCAAATCGAACATCTACTTTAACGATGCGCTGGATCGCCCGACGAGGGGCGTTCGCGCCATCGGGACTTCCGCGGCCAGCCAGACCGTTTTCGTATACAACGACAGCGGTTCCCCAGTGAATGGCTATCCGGCTCGCTCCATCACGACCAGCAGTGACAAAGATGTCTTCAGCGAAAGCAACAGCGGCAATGGGCTAAAATCGGTCGCGCTTTATGACAGCCTCGGCAGGACGTGGCGCAGCGCCGTGTATGAAGGCTCTACATGGTCAATCACGGACACGCAGTTTGACGCGCTCAGCAGAGTCTCGCAGGTCTCCAACCCGTACCGCGCCGCCGATCCTGGTTCATCTTCTCCCCCATCCAACTTGTGGACGACGACCGAATATGACGCGCTCGGGAGGGTGATCAATGTGACCACTCCCGACGACGCTCACGTTGACACGGCCTACAACGGCAATCAGACGACGGTCACCGATCAGGCGGGCAAGAAGCGCCTCAGCAAATCCGACGCCCTCGGCAGATTGGACAGCGTGATTGAGGACCCAGGCGGACTGAGCTATGCGACGTCATATCTTTATGACGTGTTGGATAACCTGCGCAAAGTGACACAAGGCGCGCAGAAACGCTGGTTCGCCTATGATTCACTCTCGCGGCTGATCCGCGTGAAAAATCCTGAGCAGGAAGTAAATTCAAACTTGTCCTACATTGACCCGGTGACGAACGACGGCAACGGGTGGTCAATGGCCTATAAATATGACGAAAACGGAAATCTTACAGAAAAGACCGATGCCCGCAATATCACGGCGAAATACGTCTACGACGCGCTCAATCGCAATACGACAGTCGATTACTCGAACACCACAGCTCTCAATCCGGACATCACGAACGTCTACGATAACGCCAATCCCAGCGCTTATGGCAAGGGAAGATTGTGGTCTAACTATGCCAAAGGAGACTTAACAAACGGAACGGATACTGATCAAACTGTCATTGACGGTTACGACGCGCTTGGCAGACCGCTGTCCGTGCGACAGCATTTTAAAGTCAATGGAGTGTGGAAACCGGGAGTGTCGGTCGGTTACACCACGTCAGTTACTTATGATCTTGCCGGCAACGTCAGGGCTACGACCTACCCCTCGGGCCGGACAGTAAATTACAGTTATGACGCCGCCGGCCGACTCGGCGGTTTTTCCGGTAATTTGGGTGATGGCAAACTGCGAACCTACAGCACGATTACACAACATCACCCGGCCGGAATGATCGAGCGGGAGACCTTCGGCACGCAGACGCCACTCCATCATAAGAAGCGATACAATAATCGACTCCAATTGGGAGATTTGCGATTGAGCACAGGCAGTGATGCGCTCAGCTATGACCGGGGAGCGCTTCTCTTCTTACATGGCCCCAATGCGGTCGCAAACACCGATCCTTTCGCTAATGACCCGACCAACAACGGGAATTTGGTAAAACAATTGCACTACGTTCCAATAGCCGGCGGAGGCGAAGCCGTCCCACAAGCGGATAATTACACATATGACTCCCTCAACCGCATCTCCAGTGTTGTCGAACCCAATGTATTTACGCAGACATATGGTTATGATCAGTGGGGGAACCGGTGGATCACCAGCGCCACGGGAGGAGTAAACAATTACAATCCGACATATGATCCGGGGAGCAACCGGATTGTCGGTCCTGGCTACGATAAAGCCGGGAACATCACGGGTGATGTGTTGACTGGCGGGACGATGACCTACGACGCGGAGAACCGCTTGCTGACAGCGACCGCCGGAGGCGGGGGAATCTATGCTTATAACGCCGGCGGGAAGCGGACAAGGCGGACGGCGGGAGCGCAGGAAACATGGTATGTCTATGGTGTCGGGGGAGAATTGTTGGCGGAGTATGCCGCCGACGGCGCGCCGAGCGCGCCGCAGAAAGAGTATGGCTATCGAGGTGGACAGATACTCATTATTGCCGAAAGCGGATCTGGCGGAGGCGTGTCGCTCGTCAAGCCGGCCTCTAAATCCAGCGCTAATATCAGCAGGCAAGCAGGCTCGGGAATGGACGGCGCCACGAATCGGATCTTTTCTGCTGACGAGCCTTTCATTAACAATGGCCACGACTCAATCACAGCAGACTCCTCGGACAGCGACAACATCGGGACGCTCGTGAGAGGTGGCCCCCGGGTGACAGCGGAAAAATATGGGAATGCTCCGTCTGCCAATGGCGTCGGCAGAGAATTACTCGCGGAGTATCCTCCGGCCGCTGCGCCGAGCGCGCCGCAAAAGGAGTATGGCTACCGAGGTGGGCGGTCGATTGTCACTGTTCAAAGCGGCGGCGTTGTAAGTGTAAGTCCCACAGCCAACCAGTCGCCTGATCCGGGGCAAGGCGGGGAGGCGGTAAGTTCCCCGTTGAACACGGAACACGGCGGCACATTGTCGTCAGCATCTCGAACCACGAAGGGTAGTGCAAGTCAAACCAAGACCTGTTTATGGCATTCGTTTTCCGGCGTGACAGGGGCCAGAACGAGGGTGACTCTGAAATTTGACTGGACTCTGAATGCCAGCGTCAATGTGTCTGCCGACGAGGCCGCCAGCGCAGACGCCAGTTACGATTTCAAAATCGAGTACTCACTCGATAACGGCTCAACCTGGACGGTCAGGAGAGGGTTCAATGACTCCGTTTCTATCCCCGCGGGAACCGGTGGGAATGATGGTGACGGCATAGATACTTTCGGTTCTGAATCGGTCGATCTGCCGAATCCTGGCGCTATTGACATAACACAGATAAGAATACGAGATCGCGCATTCGCCAGCGCTTCCCTTAGGCTCTCCAGTAACGGCTCCGCTTCCGGCCGCGCAACGGCCTCCGTTTCTAACATCCGCCTCGAAGTAGAGTTGCTGGACAATACGGCGCCAGTTATAACTGGAGTGTCGAGCAGCGCAGTTACGCTCAACTCGGCAACCATCTCCTGGAACACGAATGAGCCGGCGGACAGCCAGGTAGTGTACGGGCCTACCCAGGCCTACGGGCAATCAACGACGCTCAACCCCGCGCTCGTGACTACGCACTCGCAAGGTTTATCCGGTCTGACCCCCGGGACACTCTATTATTACCGCGTCAAGTCCAGAGACGCGGCTGGCAATCTCTCAACCTCCGCCGAATTTACATTCACAACTGTACCTGCGGATACCACAGCGCCGGTCATTTCCAATGTGGCCGCAGGCGTTACGACCACGACCGCAACAATTACCTGGACGACAAATGAGAATTCCGACAGCCAGGTGGAGTACGGGCCTACCCAGGCCTACGGGCAATCGACGGCGCTCGACACCGCGCTTGTGACTGCGCACTCGCAAGGTTTATCCGGTCTGACTCCCGGGACGCTCTATTATTACCGCGTCAAGTCCAGGGACGCGGCCGGCAATCTCACAACCTCCGCCGAATTTACATTCACAACTGCGCAAAACGGATCGGGTGGGATAAAATGGTTGGTGACAGACCATCTGGGATCGACGCGGATGGTGATAGATGAGACAGGGAACCTGGAAAGGATAAAACGGCATGATTTCTGCCCCTTCGGCGAAGAGCTGTCCGCCGGGGTCGGGATAAGGAGCGCGAGCCTCGGTTATGGCGACGATTCCATCAGACAGAAATTTACTGGGTATGAGAGGGATGGGGAGACCGATCTCGATTTCGCTGAAGCTAGATACTTCAGCAGTAAGCAGGGGCGATTTACCAGCACAGATCCATTACTCGATAGCGCTGAGCCTTATCAGCCACAAAGCTGGAACCGTTACGCCTATGTTCTTAATAATCCGCTTTTATACATTGACCCAACTGGTATGATATGGGTTCAGAATAATCAAGATAAACGCTATTATTGGATTCCTGATGATAAATGGGAAGAGGCCTCAAAGCTGACATTCAATAACGGTCAACAGTTATACACTCCGCTCCGCCAAGATCAGTTTGAATATGATTCAGACCAAGGTCGAGTAGTGCTAGATCCTCGTGGGCCTACTGCGGAAAATCCTAATGGCTACACTATTACTCAACAAATGTCACGAGCGGGGATACTTGCTGTTGGAGCACTTGGAGTCTCACAAATTGATTCTCCGGCTCCCGGCCCTGGCGATGCTGTAGCTGTTGGTATACTTCTGTATGCAGGTTATGTTTGGATGACTCAAAAGACTCTCCCTCTCCCGATTGTGGATCCGAACATTTTTACGCAAGGGGACAGAGATGCGCGGAAGATCAATCAGAAACGATTGGACGCACTTCAGAAGCAATTGGACCAATTGAAGGAGCAACTGGCTAATGCAAGTAGAAAGCCCAACAAAACCCCCGAAGATAAGGATTTGATAGAAAAGATCAAACGTGCAATAAACAAAGTAATAGACGCAATGAAAAAATCTGAAACTCACGGAAGAACGGGAAAAGGGAATTAAAACAAAGGTAGGAGGGAGAATGCAGTGCCACTATTCACTTTTTATCTAGAATACAAAGGTGGGACGTACATCTCTCAAGTGCGTGCTCAAAGCTACAAATCTGCGCCAAAGATATGGGCTGAAAAGCTCAACACAACTGTTATTTCCCAACCGGAGAAGGACTTTAAAATTAAACTTCTTAAGTCTGTTGAGGGGGAGATACCCATACCAATTGAGGGAATTAGTAAAACGTGGTGCTGTTCACTGCTGCATCTGAATAATGCATTGGCTCATTTCACCCAAACCAGCGAGTGAAGGGCAAAATTTTAGCCGCGTCTGCCGCCGCTTACGCTCCGCACAAAACCGAGTGAAAATCCTGTTCCGCCCTATACTTACATTCGTTTACGCCGGCGCACGGTTTGTAGGCGCACGTAAGCATGTTTCAAAACCCGCGAGGGATGACGTGTCATGTGACAATTCACGCGCGGAGCGGAGCGTGTCGGTCGAATCCTTGCCGCTTCGTTTACGGCTGCAAACATTGTTTACGAACGTAATTCCCCGCTCACTACTTGAGCGACAATCGCTTGACGGCTTCGACCAGTTCATCGACCTGGAAAGGCTTTTCGATAAATTCGTCGCAATCGTCTTTAATCAGGCGGGATTTCTCGCTGTCGTTCTGGCCTGTGACTGCCAGCACTTTGATGTCTGCGAGGGACGGATTAGATTTGATATGGCGCGTGGCTTCAGCCCCGTCCATGACGGGCATGTCCAGGTCCATCACGATAACGTCGGGGTGCAGGCTGTGGGCGAGTTCTATCGCCTCAAGGCCGTTCGAGGCCTGGAGAACATTATAATCGTCCTCTAGCGCGTAGATGAGCATGCGGCGCACGCCTTCGAGATCATCCACTATCAAGACTTTGGTCACGTGACACCTCGATGATAAAGCTACCGCGTCGTCCCTCCACGACGTGGACTCACGGCCGGCGCCTGCAACCGCCGGCAATACGTTATCAAATGGGGTCAGGAGTTTCCGCGCGTCTTATTGGCATCCGGCGACGCATCTGGAAACGAATTTGAAGACACCACAATCCAAACTGAGAGCCAACCCTGGGCTTGTGGAATCAAATAGAGCCGGAACCGCGCTAGTGAGGCCGACCAGCGAGACTATCCTGGCAAGTTATGTTATGGGCCCCGTCTGGGGCGGGGACCAGAGTATTCGCGTTTCACCGTGGGGGTAGAAAACAACTTCTCGGTTCAACTTGTTATACGGCAAGGCTGCCGTCGGGGTTCGGCGATGGAATTATACTCAAATCCAGGAAAATATGTACAGGGGGAATGGGGAGTGGGGAGTGGGGAATGGGGGGGGGGGACTTCTTTATCCCC
>Ga0209382_10008239_pt1 | contig 13148 bp, 10 predicted proteins | sample SoiMetdeltSBSDD5_FD_187599 | JGI IMG/M metagenome (GOLD analysis project Ga0209382, IMG submission 187599) | Bulk soil microbial communities from a Populus tree surrounding site in Tennessee, USA - Soil MetaG P. deltoides SBSDD5 (SPAdes) (version 2) | ecosystem: Environmental > Terrestrial >... | reverse complement strand
CGCGTCGCGGCGCCGCGAGATTGCGGTGCGCAGTGCCGTTGGCGCGCAGCAGCGCGATATCCGCAACCTGGTGTTCGCCGATGCCTTTCGCCTGATCGCTGGCGGCGTCGCGGCTGGCATCGTCGCTGCCGTGGTGCTGTCGCGCGCGCTGACGTCCTTCCTGTTCGAGGTGGAAGCCACCGATGCCCCAACGCTCGTCGGCGTCGGGCTGCTGTTCGCCAGCGTCGCGCTGCTGGCCTGCTGGATGCCCACTCGCCGTGCGGCCAGGATCGATCCGCTCGAAGCGCTGCGCAGCGAGTGATTCCGCCGCGATATACCTGCTCGCCCTCGGCGGAATTGATTGATCCTCGCACTTCCACTTTTGCTGGCAGGGATGTATTGTCCGGCTTTAGCCGGACCACACGCGGTGGTACCTGCGCCAGACGTAGACACATGGATCGCACGTTTCTGCTGGTCGGTGCGCTCGCGGCGTTTATCGGAGTCGCGTGTGGCGCGTTCGGCGCGCACGGGCTGCGCGCGCGGCTCTCGCCCGACATGCTCGCGGTATTCGAGACGGGCGTTCGCTACCAGATGTACCACTCGTTCGCCGTGCTGATCGTCGCACTCGCCGCCGCGCGATTCGACGGATGGCTGATCCGTGCGGCGGGCTGGGCGTTCATCGCCGGTATCGTGATGTTCTCGGGCAGCCTATACGCGCTCGCCCTCACCGGCGTCACGAAGCTTGGCGCTATTACGCCGCTCGGCGGTCTCGCATTTCTCGCGGGCTGGGCGCTGCTAATCGCCGTCGCGTTCCTGTAATCCCGAAGCTCTTGAATTGAGGCGCCGCTTCTTCGAACAAGTGACGGGAGGAGGATCGCCACTCGCGCGGCACGTCGACATCCGCAATGCGCACGCCTGCGCGTGGGCTCGCTGCTGGCGGTTCGTGGCGCTCGTCGCGTTGCTGCTCGCGCTCGATTCCGCGCAGGCTGCTACCGAGCTTACCGTCGTTCCGTCATCGTCGCCCGCGGCGTCGAGAATCGAAGCGATCGATCTCGTCCGCTTGAAGGCGGACCTCGCACGCGCGGACCTGATGCTCCCGGAACGAGTGAGCGTCACGCTGATTCCAGAGGGCGACCGCCGCGCGCGCGACGTGCCAGACTGGATCGTGGGAATGGCGCTCGAGCCCCATGACATCGTCATCTTTCCGGAGCGCGTTCTTGCCTATCCGTACGATTCGCTCGAGTCCGTCTTCAGACACGAAGTGACGCATCTTGCGTTGTCGTCACGCGCCGCCGGCGCGACGCTGCCTCGCTGGTTTCACGAAGGGGTGGCCACCTCGGTGGATGCGGGCTGGGGATTCTCGGATCGCCTGCGCCTGCTGTTGGAGACGACAGGCAATCCCGTGACCGCCGATCTGTCGCGGCTCTTCTCGTCCGATGCGCGCTCCACGCTCGCGCAGGCGTACGGGTTATCGGCAGCGCTGGTTGCCGACCTTCGGCGGCGTCACGGAACGCAGACACCTGGCGCGATTGCGTCTCGCGTCGCCGCGGGCGTTCCGTTCGAGACGGCCTTTCAGCAGGCAACCGGGGAGACGCCCGATGACGCGGCGCGGACAGCCTGGACAACGTATCGTCATTGGACGATCTGGGTCTCCGCCGTGACCAGCCAGTCGGCGGTGTGGGGTGTGATCATTGGCTTGGCGCTGCTCGCATTCCTCGTGAGGGCGCGTCAACGAGTACTCCGGCGGCGCCGATGGGACGATGAGGCGACGCCGCCGACGTGGCCGGATTGAGCTCCCGCGACACAGTTGTGTGTGTGCCCCGTACCCACGACGTCGCGGCGGACGGCTGATTCATGATGGTGCGATGATGATCGCTGCAGCGTGCCCGACAAGGTCATCGGCGGCTTCGCCGCGTTCATCGATCGCAAGTCGCGTGCAGCGGCTTCGGCAGAGCTCCCTCCTTACTCCACCGAACTGGAACGGCCGCCCGATGGGATGCTCGCGATCGGTTCGCCGTGGACCGAGCGCCTCTTCGATGGACCGTTTTATCTGTCGCCGCTGCCGCAACGACTGCCTGCGTGTCACCTGGTCTTCGTGCAGTCGCACGACGGCAACACCGGCGCCCGCGATCCTCAGACACTCGGCGGCGGCGAGACCGACAAGCATCTCATCTACGAAGGGCTGACCCGAGTAGCGGCCGACGCCGTGCTGGCAGGCTCGTCCACGGTTCGAGGTGGAAGCATTGTCTTTTCCGTGTGGCATCCGCAGCTCGTTCGATTGCGCCAGGCCCTTGGCCAGCCGCGTCATCTGGTTCAGATCATCGCCACACGTCGCGGCGTCCCGATCGATCGCGAGCTGCTCTACAACATTCCTGAGCTCCGAGTCCTCCTCCTGACCGTACCCGGTGGAATCGACGTAATGCGCGAAGCGCTCGCCGAGCGTCCCTGGATCACGCCGATTGTCATGGACGCCGGCGACACGCTCGTCGACGCCTTCGCACAAATGCGAGCGATGGGCATTGAAAGGATCTCGGCCGTTGGCGGACGGGCTCTGGCCGCCGACCTGATCGACGCCGGTCTGGTGCAGGACTTGTATCTCACAACGTCGCCGATGACTGGCGGCGAGCCGGGCACCCCAATCTACCCGCGCCCGCTCGAGCTGCGGACCATTGTTCGAAAGCGGGGCACGGTGCACGAGGCCGGCGTCGTGTTCGAGCATTCGCTGCTGCGATCGATATGACACGTGCATCCTTGGCGATGGGTCGCGAGCGCTTTCGAGACTTGGCATCGACCCTTGACGGTAACGTCGTCCTGCTGGACGACGATGGCTACGAAGAGGCGAGACAGGTCTGGAACCGTGCCGTCGATCGTCTTCCAGCCGGCGTTGTCCGCTGTGCGTCCGTTGACGACGTCCGTCGAGGCCTCGAGTTCGCCCAGACACACCGGCTCGACATCGCCGTGCGAAGCGGCGGACACAGTCAGGCCGGTCACGGCGTCGCCGACGGCGCCCTCGTGCTCGATCTGCGCGGCCTGAATCGCGTCGCCGTTAACCCGCCCTTACTCACCGCACGAGTCGAGGGCGGCGCGATCGTGTCCGAACTCATGACGGCGTTGAAACCGCACGGGCTCGTCACGCCGACGGGCGGATGTCCGGACGTCGGCCTCGGCGGCCTGACGCTCGGCGGCGGCGAGAGCCTGCTGATGGCGCGTTATGGCGCGGTATGCGACAACGTGCTGGCGACGGAGATCGTTCTGGCGGACGGGCGTCTCGTGGCGGCGAATCCACACGAGCATGCTGATCTCTTTTGGGCGATTCGTGGCGGCGGTGGCAACTTCGGAATCGTGACGAGCTTCGAATATCGGCTCGTCCGTCTCGAGTGGCTGTTGTCGGGGCTCCTCTATTTCCCAGTCTCCCGATCGGCGGAGGTGCTTCGCGTCTATCGCGACTTGATGGTGGACGTGCCCGACGAATTGCAGACCGCCGGTGGCCTCATGGCCACGCCGGACGGCCAGGCGCTGATGCTCTCGTTCTGCTACTGCGGCGATCTTGCGGAGGGTGAGCGGATCGCGGATCAGTGGCGGAAACGGCTCCGGCCAACGAAGGATACCGTGCAGGCTGGCCCGTACACGGCGGAGTTCTCGATGGGTGACGGGCCGAGCGCCGGAGGCGGCGCCTTTCTGCCGGAGCTGAGCGACGCCGTCATCGACGTGCTCGCGTCGTCATACGCCGACGCTCCGCCGGATGCGAGCGCGGTGTGGAACGATTTTCACGGAGCCGTGACACGCGTGCCGATCGAGGCCACGGCCTTTTCGCTACGTCAACGTGGCTTCGACCTGTTCTTCTGCGCGCCCTGGAAAGGAGAGGAAGGACGGAGGCGGGCCATCGCTTGGGTGCGCGGCCTACAGAACTCCGTGCAACCGCACGCCGTGGGCGTTTACGTCAACAATCTGGAGGACGAAGGAGAGGTGCGCGTGCGCGAGGCCTACGGTCCCAACTACGCGCGGCTGTCACAGGTGAAGGCCCAGTACGATCCTCGCAACGTTTTTCATGTGAACCAGAACATCCCGCCCGCCGCCGCCGCACGAAGGACCACGAACAAAGGACGGACCAAGGACCATCGGACGGACGAAGAACCGCGCACCAAGGACTAAGGATTGACCCTACTGTTCAACCTCGCGATCGGCATCGCGCCACGATCAACGTCACGTCATCGCGCTGCTGGTCGCCGCTGAACCGACGCACTTCATCGAAGACCGTGGTCACGATTTCGCTTGGACTTCGATCGCGCGCGCGCCTCATCACGTCCAACAGCCGCTCCTCGCCAAACTCCTCATCATGGTCGTTGAGCGCCTCGGTGATGCCGTCGGTGTAAATGGCGAACAGATCGCCCGGGCACAGTTGGAGCTCCTCGGTGCGGCAGGGCCATTCCGTAAACAATCCGAGCACCGGCGCCGTTGACGACAAACGCGTGACGCTGCCGTCGCTCTGGATGACGAGACCAGGCAGGTGGCCGCAGTTCGCGTATCGCAAACGGCAGGTGCGATCGTCGAACTCCGAATAGAACAGCGTGGCGTACGCGTTCTCGGCGGTGTTCTCGTAGAACAGCCGGTTCACCGATCGGAGCAGCTGCTCCGGCTGCTCCACGGCGGTAGCGCATTGGCTCCGCAGGTTGGCTTGAAGATTCGCCATCAGCAGCGCCGCGGCGATCCCCTTGCCGGCGATGTCCCCGAGCACCAGGCAGAGCCGCGACTGGCCCAGATCGAGAAAGTCGTAGTAGTCGCCGCCGACCTGCCGCGTCTGAATGCAGGCGCCGGCGTACTCCAATGATTCGAGCTCGGGCAGCCGCTGCGGAAAGAGCCGCGCCTGAACCTGCCGTGCGATCTCGAGCTCGTGAGCCGCGCGACGCTCCGCCTCGCGCCGCTCGGCAGCGGCCTGACGCTGCGCCTCCACGGCTCGCGTCACTTCGTCGAAGCTGACGAGCGCGAACGAGTTGCGATCGATGTCCTCGAAGCGTGCGAACGCGCCGCCCCAGGCAATCGCCTGATCGTCGGACGCGGACTTCTCCGACGCAGACGAATTCGCCGGTTCGTAGGCGACGCGCCGCAATCGCGGCGTGCCGCGGAAGCGGACGCCGCGGCCGTGCCACTCGCGGTAAGTGGCCGCCAGGTTCTCAGTGACGAAGACCACATGCGTCCGCCGCCCGATCAACTGCGCCTGCAGCGAATTCGGCCGCGGCTGAATCAGCGTCAGCACCGTCGTGCCATCTGGCGGCGAAACCGCCACCAGCCGCTGACCCGATTCCACGCGTGCGTCGAACGCGACTTGGAATCCCAGCGTGTCGAGGTAGAAACGAAGGCTGCGCTCCTGGTCCCTGACGTAGACGTTGACCGCGTGCAAGCGGAGGAACCGATCGTGCGCGCCCTGCTCGTCCGGCAGAGTTCCCATTGCTGTGATTATAAGAAGCTGCCAGCAACCGATGCTCGTGTGCCGCTACAATCGAGAACCTCGCACGAGCGCGAGACCATGCCGCGTGTCGCCCCCTCGAACACGCTGAGGTGATGCGATGAGACGCACCATGCTTCTGACCGTTGTCGTCCTGGCGGTGAGTTGTGGAGATGACGACGCGCCGACCTCGCCGTCAGGTTCGTCGCTCAGTTTCTTCGTCACGAGCGTGACGAGCACGACGGGCAATTTGGGAGGACTCGCTGGAGCCGACGCGACCTGTCAGGCGCTGGCGCAGGCAGTCGGCCAGGGCTCTCGCACCTGGCGCGCCTATCTCAGCGTCGAGCGCGACCCGGCGAATGGCAACCAGCCAACGCACGCGAAGGACCGGATCGGCACCGGCCCGTGGTTGAACGCGAATCGTGCGGTTGTCGCCAACAACGTCGCCGAACTCCACGCGCGCACTGGTGATGCGAACGTGTTCCTCAACGAGCGCGGCGGGCGGATCAACGGACAGTGGACCGGTTCGCCCACGCCGGTCGAACACGACATCCTCACGGGGTCGAACGCGGACGGCACGCTTGCCCCAGGATTGACATGCGCGGACTGGACGTCGGCATCGGCGGCCGTCGTCGCACGAGTCGGGCACTCTGACGGCATGGGGCCGAATCAGAGTACTGCTGGCGCGCTGTCGTCTTGGAACTCGGCGCACGACAATCAGAACTGCTCCGACACAGCACCACGCGGAGGCGCTGGCCGCTTTTACTGCTTCGCCCGCTAGAGCCATCTACTGCGGCGCCCTGGCCCCGGCCGCGACCTTGGACAGCTGCCGGATGGCGCCGACGTGATACGCGAGGTGCACGACGCCGGCCGTGGCGCCGAGCATCGTCATCTCGGTCCACTGCTGCGGCTCGTCAATCGCTCTCCGGGGTGACCAGCGCGGCGCCTCGGTGCCGAAGCTGCCGCTGCGATCAGATCCTATAGCTGCTGAAGAGTGAGCGCCCGTATGCCGCGCTCACGTCTTCGTGATGACTTGATCCCGAGCCCCGACATCAGTCATCGTGCTCCCTCGATGAAGGCACTGCGCGTCCTCGTTGTCTTGAGTGCGTGGCTCGTCGCGCTCCAATCCACCGCGTCACTCGCTGGCCAGCTGACCACACGCATCGTCGTGACGGTCCCCACCGACGAAGCGGAGTTCGTGGTGAACGGCAAGACGATCCCTGGAGAGGGGACGTCCAGAGCGCTCACTGTTCCGGCGGACGCGGGCACTCAGCGATACACCATCGCCGTCACGTGGATGCCCAACTCCTACACGACGATGACGCGCACCAAGACCGTGGCGGTGCGCGGCGGCGAGACGGTTCAGATCGACCTGACCCTCGACGATCCGGCCGACCGCGTTCGAGTGATCTACGTGCCGACTCCCGACGATGTGGCGGCGGCGATGGTCGATCTCGCGCGCGTGCGCCGCGACGACGTCGTGTATGAGCCTGGTTGTGGTGACGCGCGGATCACGATCGGCGCGATCCGTGCGGGCGCGCGCCGAGGCATCTGCGTCGACATCGATCCGAAGCAGGCCCGGGAGTCGAAGGCGAACGTGGCGTCGGCCGGGTTTGCCGATCGGATCGACGTCCGCGAAGGTGATGCCCTCGACGTCAAAGACCTGTCGGAGGTGTCGGTGGTCTTTCTCTACATGGGCGACCACTTCAACATGCTGCTTCGGCCCGTGCTCTGGCGCGAGCTGAAGGTCGGCGCGCGCATCGTGTCGCATCGGTTCACGATGGGCGACTGGAAACCGGACAGGACCATCGTCGTCACGAGCGATCTGACCGGCGATTCCGAGGTGCATCTCTGGACGATGACGGAGGAGATCAAGCGAAGCCTCGCCCCGCGCTGAGGTGACGTCAGCCCGACCAGATCTTCGGGCATCGCATAGAATTCCTGCGCTGCTATGGCGCTCGCCGCGGGCACCCATCTCGGGCCGTACGAAGTCGAGACTGCGCTTGGGGCCGGGGGAATGGGTGAGGTCCACCGCGCGCGAGACACCCGTCTTGGTCGCCACGTTGCCCTCAAGTTGCTGCGGCCCGATGCGGCCGGCGACGCCGCCTCACGCGCGCGCTTCGAGGTCGAAGCACGAGTGATCTCGCGGCTGAACCATCCTCACATTTGTGTCCTGCACGACATCGGCCGCGAACGCCTTGGGCCTGACGGCGATGAGTGTGCCTTCCTCGTGATGGAGCTCGTGGACGGAGAGCCGCTCGCCTCCGTGGTCACCCGAGGACCGTTGCAGGCGGCACACGTGGTACGCCACGCCTTGGAGATTGTCGCGGCGCTCGAAGAGGCCCACAGCCACGACGTGGTCCATGGCGATCTGAAGCCCGGCAACATCATGGTGACCAAGTTCGGGCTGAAGCTCCTGGACTTCGGCCTCGCCCGTCAACTGTCACTCGTCTCTGTCAGCGATGCGAGCGGCGCCTTGACCGAGGCCGGATCGCGCGTGGTCGCCGGAACGTTGCCCTACATGGCACCGGAGCTCCTGCGTGGAGCACCATCCGACGCCCGTTCCGATCTCTGGGCGCTTGGCGTCGTCGTCCACGAGATGGCCACCGGCGTTCGTCCGTTCACCGGCGAGACCTCGTTCGAACTGAGCGCGGCGATTCTCAGCGAGCCACCGGCGCGCGCTCCGGTCTGGGTCCCGCTCGGCCTGCAGACAATCATCCAGCGTTGCCTCGCGAAACGCGTCGAAGACCGATATCAGAATGCCGGCGAGCTGCGGGCGGCCCTCGAGGCCGTGCAATCGGACCCCTCGATTGCGCCACCGACGCCGGCCGCTGCGCACAACCTGCCGCTCCAGCTCACGCGGTTCATCGGGCGCGAGCGGGAAATCGCGGAAGTGCGGCCTCTCATCTCGTCGGAACGGCTGGTCACGCTCACGGGTGCCGGTGGTGCAGGGAAGACCCGTCTGGCACTGCAGGTCGCCCAGGAACTCGTGGGTTCTTTTCAGCACGGTGTGTGGCTGATCGAGCTCGCCGCGCTGACCGACCCGGATCTGATCCCCAACTTGGTGGCGTCGACGCTCGGCATGCGCGCCGACTCGGCGCACTCGGTCACCGATGCCCTGCTCGACTTTCTCCGGCCTCGGACGACCCTGCTTCTGCTCGACAACTGCGAGCATCTGATCGATGCGTGCGCGACGCTGGCCAGCCAGATTCTACGCGTGTGCCCGCGTGTTCGCGTCCTCGCCACGAGCCGTGAAGCGCTCGCCGTCGCGGGTGAGCGGGCCTGGCGCGTGCCTTCGCTCGCGCTACCAACGACGAAGCCAGGCGTGTCTGAACAGTCGGCGGCGACATCTGACGCGGTGCGGTTCTTCGTCGATCGCGCGCGGGCCGCCGCCCCGCACTTCGCGCTGACGCCCGAGACGACGCCGAACGTGGTCCACATTTGCCGCCGCCTCGATGGCATTCCGCTCGCGCTGGAACTGGCTGCCGCGCGCATGAAGGTGCTATCGGTCGAACAGATCAGCCGTCGGCTCGACGATCGATTTCAGTTGCTCACGGGTGGGAGCCGCACCGCGGTCCCTCGGCAGCAGACACTGCGGGCAACGATCGACTGGAGCTATGACCTGCTGTCCGAATTCGAGCGTCGTCTGCTGCGGCGGCTCTCCGTCTTCGCTGGCGGCTGTTCGCTCGAGGCTGTCGAAGAGATCTGCGGCGCAGTGAACGAGGGCGATACGATCGAGACTCTGTCGCACCTGTCGGACAAATCACTGCTCGCGTTGGATGACGACGCGGTCGATGGGCCACGGTATCGGTTGCTGGAGACTGTTCGCCAGTACGCCAGGGATCGGTTGTTCGAGAGCGGAGAGGCGGCCGCGCTCCGTGATCGTCACTTCCAGTTCTTCCAACGTCTCGCGCTCGAGGCGGAAGACAAGCTGTTGGGTCCCACTCAAGTCAGGTGGGCGAATCGTCTCGACGGCGACTACGAGAACCTGAGAGCGGCGCTTGAATGGGGCCTGGCCTCGGCCAATCCCGAGGCTTCTCTGCGCATCGTATCCGCGCTGTGGCACTTCTGGACTCAGCGCAGTCATTTCAGCGAGGGAAGGCAGTGGGTCGAGCGCGCGCTCGCGGCGGCACCCAGTGCACAGAGTGCTCTTCGTGCGCAGGCGATGGCGGTTGGAGCGGACGTGTCGTATCTCGGCGGCGACTACCAAGCCGCGACAGTCTTCGCCAATCAGGTTCTCGCGCTCCAAGGGCCGCAGCCGGCCGAGGCCTCTGAACCCGTCGCGTTCGCATGGTTCGTGATGGCCGTCCACGCCTTCGATCGGGGGGACCTGAAAGAGGCGCAGCAGTGCAGCGAGCGGATCGCCGCCATGGTCGACGCAGTGGCGCCGACTCCGCTCTTGTGTCTCTGCCGGCTGATGCCGGCTTTTCTGGCATACCGGCATGGCGATCTGCCACGCGCTCGCGCGCTCCTGGAACAATCCGAGTCGATGCTACGTGTGTTCGGTGACAAGTGGGGGCTCAATACGATCCTCTTCAATCTCGTTCTGGCATTGCTCGCACAGGGCGAGATCGAGCGGGCGCAGATCGCCGGCCGGGAAGGCGTCAGGCTCGCCCACGAACTGGGCGATGGTCGAGGACTGACCTGGTGTCTGGCGAGCCTATCGTTCGCCGCAGCCGAGGACGAGTCCCCGCAACGTTCGGCCCGCCTCTGGGGAGCGGCCGAGGGTGTTAGCGAATCGATCGCTTCTCCGCTGCCGCCGTTCCTGCGACACGAGTCGGAGGAGCATTTGGCTCGCGCGAGAGAGGCGCTTGGCGATCGCGAGTTCGCCGCGGCGTGGGCCGAGGGCCGGCAGATGACCACGGAGGCCGCCGTCCGGTACGCGCTCGACAGCGCCTCCCGCGACACGAACGGGCTCTAGCGGAACCCCCGTCGGCAATCACTGTAGACTTCCTACACAATCATGAGTAGACTTCCTACACAATGCGACACAAGCCGCCCGCGCGCGTCGAGCTGCTGCGCGGCACGCTCGACCTGTTGGTCCTCCGCTCGCTGCTGCCAGGACCGAATCACGGCCACGCCATCGCCAAGCACATTCAGCGCACGTCGGAAGACCTGCTGAAGGTCGAAACCGGATCGCTGTACCCGGCGCTCTATCGGCTCGAGGCCAATGGCTGGATCGCCGCGTCCTGGGAGACATCCGACAAGGGCAAGCGTGCCAGGTACTACCGGATCACCGCGCTGGGCCGGAAGCAGCTCGTGAGCGAACAGTCGAAATGGGAGGCGTTCGCGCGGGCGATGGGATTGCTGCTGAAGCCGGTCGAAGAGGGGACACGATGACCTCGCTCTTTCGAAAACTCTCGTGGTGGCTGCGGCGACGCCGCAAGGAAGCCGAGCTCCGTGAGGAACTGCAATTCCATATCGAGGAGGAAGCCGAACGGCTTCAGGCGGACGGACTGGCCCACGATCAGGCCAGGTGGGCGGCCCATCGCGACCTCGGCAACATGACCCGGTTGCGCGAAGAGACGCGCACGCTCTGGACGTCGGCCGTTCTCGATCAACTCGCGCAGGACGTTCGATACGCCTGGCGGACGATGTGGTCGAACAAGATGTTCACCGCCCTCACGGTGCTGTGCCTCGCGCTCGGCATCGGCGCGAACGCGACGATCTTCAGCTTCATGGACGCGATCCTGCTGCGGTCGCTGCCGATCGAGGATCCGCGGTCGCTGATCGTGCTCAGCTGGCGAATGCCGAAACGCCCAACGCCGGATTCGCCCACGACGATTCGCGCCTTCCGCGGCGTCATGACGGACGAGGGTGCCGGTGTTCGAGCGCTGGTGTGGCCGTATCCCGCATTCGAGATGTTCCAGGCTGAAGACGCCATCTTCACGAGCGTGTTCGGCCAGCACGTCGCGAACGGGCTTCTCGTTGACGGCGGCGACGGCGGACTCGCCGACGGGACCTATGTCACAGGAGAGTACTTCCGGTCGCTCGGAGTCCGCATGGTCGCAGGCCGACCGCTGACCGCAGAGGACGATCGTCTCGGTGCGCCGCCCGCGGTCGTGCTGACCGCCGCGTTCAGCCACGAGCGCTTCGGCAGCGTCGACGCGGCCATCGGACGATCGATTCGACTCGAGAACGTCGCGTTCACGGTGGTCGGCGTGACGCCGCCCGAGTTCTTTGGAATGGATCCGGCGCGATCGCCCGACGTCTTCATGCCGGTACACACCGGTCCTTTACTACGAGCGCAATTCGCGCCAGGCAGCACGCAGGAGATGTATCGGGACCCGCACGACTATTGGCTGATCGTCGCCGGTCGCCTGAAGCCCGGCGTGAGCGCGGCGCGGGCTCAGGCCGTTCTTGGCCAGAAGTACGAGCAGCTCCTCGCCGCGAACACGCCACCCGAGCAGCTTCAAAACCGGCCGACACTCACCATCGATCAGGGCGTGGGCGGACTCGACGGCCTGCGGCGCCGCTACCGTGAGCCGCTGTACGTGCTGTTCGTGATGGTGATCCTCATTCTGACGATTGCCTGCGCGAACATCGCCAGCCTGCTGACGTCTCGTGCCGCGGCGCGCCGCCGTGAGATCGCCGTTCGATTGAGCATCGGCGCTGGACGGCTGATGGTGATCCGGCAGCTGCTGACCGAAAGCGTCATGCTGGCCATCATTGGTGGTGCCGTTGGAGTCGCGCTGGCGTTCTGGGGCATGCGGCTGCTGACGCAGCTGCTCGCCAACGGGCAGGATGGCTTCACGCTGCGCGCGGAATTGAATTGGCCGGTCATGGGCTTCACCGCCGGCATCTCCGTTGTGACCGGCATCGTCTTTGGCCTCGCGCCGGCCATCCAGGCAACCCGATTCAGCATCTTTCCGGCGTTGAAAGGGACGCGCGCCACCGACGTCGAGGCCGCGCCGCGCTGGCGTTTTCGTCCCGGTCTGAGCCAGCTGCTCGTCGTGGCGCAGGTCGCATTGTCGCTCGTCCTGCTCGTTGGCGCAGCGCTCTTCGCGAGCACCGTCTCGAACCTCAGGTCAACCGAGGTCGGGTTCAACCGAGACGGACTGTTGCTCGCGACGCTGCAAACCGCTCGCGCCCGCTACTCGGATGACGCGCTCAAGACGTTCTACGCGCAACTCAGGACGCGACTGCAGCAGATCCCTGGTGTCAACGACGTCACGTTGTCGTGGTCCGTTCTCGCAGCCGGTGGCACCTACGTGCGCCCTGTCTCGATACCCGGTACCGGCATCCGCCGTTCGGAGATCAACGTGCAGGTGACGGGCGAGTCGTTCTTCAAGACGATGCAGATTCCAATCCTCGCGGGCCGGGCGATGACCGATCAGGAAGTCGCCACGCGCCGCGCCGTCGCCGTGGTCGATCGGCGGTTCGCCGACGAATATTTTCCCGGTACCAATCCCGTGGGACGGACGATCGAGGTCGAAGGCGAGGGCGCCCTCGAGATCGTTGGCGTATCGGCGAACGCCCGGCACGACGCGCTGAAAGGCGACATTCGTCCGGTCGTGTACTTCACCTACGGCTTCGATCCGCATCCGCTGTATCAGATGGTGTACGAGCTGCGGACGATCGGCGACCCGATGACCTACAGCTCCTCCATCCGGCAGGCGGTTCGCGAGATGAATCCGGCGGTCACCGTGGCGGGTATCCGCACCCAGACGGTCAGCGTTGACCGTTCGATCAACCAGGAGATCGTGTTCGCCCGCTTGAGCAACGG
>Ga0209382_10008237_pt1 | contig 13150 bp, 12 predicted proteins | sample SoiMetdeltSBSDD5_FD_187599 | JGI IMG/M metagenome (GOLD analysis project Ga0209382, IMG submission 187599) | Bulk soil microbial communities from a Populus tree surrounding site in Tennessee, USA - Soil MetaG P. deltoides SBSDD5 (SPAdes) (version 2) | ecosystem: Environmental > Terrestrial >... | reverse complement strand
CGGTTCGTGATTCTCAGTAACTTCAGCAGCGATGCCGTACTCGATCGCGAGACTGGCCTCGTGTGGACCAGGAGGACCGTGGACGAGTCCGCCGGCTCGCTCGATGCCGGGTTCCAGTGCAGGCGCCTCGTCATCGGAAATCGAATGGGATGGCGCGTTCCCACGATGGCCGAGCTGCAGTCGCTGGTGGATCCCTCCCTGCCCACCACGCAGTCCGTGCCAAAACTGCCAGTCGGCCATCCGTTTCTCTTGTCGTCGTCTGTGCAGCCCCTGCTTCCCTATTGGACAGCAGAGACTCTCTTCTTCGCCGACGGACGCTTCGACGAAGCATTTCGCTGGGTCGTGAGGCTGGCGGATGGCAGCACCTCTGCCGAAATTGTCGACGCCCTTGGGATCAGAGCCGCAGTGCTGTGTGTCCGCGGCAATGATGCGAGCAGAACCATGCTGACCCCCTAAGGGCGGGCAGCTTCAACGGCAGCCGCGACAGCGAATCGACCTGGAGTCCTGCAATGATGAAACATCAACGTTCGCCGCGCTCCGGCGCTGTTCGACGCTGGGCGCCCACCGTGTTCGGCGCGTTGGCACTCTTGTCGATCTGCGCGGACGCCGCAGCGCAGTTCGGGCCGATCATCGAGCTGCCACCGGGTTTGCCGACAGTGATGCCGGCGCCGCTCGGAGGTTATCCGCCGACAGTCGCGGCAACCGCGGCAGGATCCTATTTCGCGCCACCGGCCTGGAGCCAGACGCTCGCTCCGAACGTGCGGTTCGTGATCCTGAGCAACTTCAACAGCGACGCCGTGCTCGATCGCGAGACCGGGCTCGTGTGGACCCGACACAAGGTGACGGAAAAGACCGACTCCTTCAACGCCGACAGGGCGTGCAGAGACTTGCACATCGGGCGGCGCTTCGGGTGGCGCCTGCCCACGTCCGCCGAGCTGTTGTCGCTGGTGGACCGCTCGGTGAACCCAGGGGGCGGACAGCCAATATTCCCGGTGGGCCATCCTTTCCTGTTTCCACCGGTGGCAGGCAGCAACCTCACTCACTACTGGGCGAACGACGCCAGCTTTGACTCTCTGCTGTTCGTGAGTATTGGATCCGGCGTCGTTTCGTTTGCCCAGGACACTACTCACGCCAAAGGGGTGGTGTGTGTTCGTGGCGGGGAGAAAATTCCATGAACATCATTGCGAGAATCCGCCGTGCGGCCGTCGCATTCAGCGCACTGGCAGCCCTGGCAATCTGCGCAGACGCCGCGGCGCAGTTCGGACCGATCATCGAGCTGCCGGACAACCTGCCGACGGTGATGCCGGCAGCGCCAGTCGGTGGCTATCCGGCGACCAGCTCACCTACTGCGGCGGCCACCTACCTTGCGCCACCGGCGTGGAGCCAGACGCTCGCGGTGACCGTGCGGTTCGTGATACTGAGCAACTTCAATAGCGACGCCGTGCTCGATCGTGAGACGGGCCTCGTTTGGACCAGACAAACCGTGAGAGACGCGGGCGATAGAGAACTCGCCGCGATCACGTGCAGGAGCTTGGTCCTGGGCAATCGCATGGGGTGGCGCCTTCCCACGGCCAGCGAGCTGCAGTCGTTGGTGGATTCGCTCGGCCAACAGACCCCAGCCTTCGGCCCCAGTCTGCCAGCCGGGCATCCTTTCCTGTTGCCCGAGGCCGGCGGGGGCGTCCTGCGTCCTCACTGGGCGGAGGAGATCACCCTTGGCGACAACATCTTTCAACTGTATGTGAACATGGCAGGTGGCGCCGTCGGGTACCAGCAACGCGGCTTTGCGAAGGTGGCTGGGGTGATGTGTGTTCGCACGGGACCCGCTCTCTGAGCGAGAATCAGCGCCCGACGGAGAACAACAATTCGAGGTGGCGAACCTGGACGCCGACGCGTCAGCCTGGAGCCGCATCGCACCGTATGTCGATCGGGCGCTCGAGCTGGAGCCGCACGAGCGCGATAGCTGGCTGACGGATCTGACGAACACGGATCCGGAGATTGCCGGCCAGGTGCGTGCGTTTCTCGCCGAGATTGCCTCGCTCGACGCGCGAGGCTTTCTCTTGCGGTCGCAGGCGAGCGCGATTGTCCGCGATGTTTCGTGGACCGGCACGCGCATCGGCGCGTACACGCTCGATGAGCGCATCGGGCGTGGCGGCATGGGCGAGGTCTGGCTCGCACATCGCAGCGACGGGCGCTTCGAAGGACGGGCGGCAGTCAAGTTACTGGACGCGGCGTTGCTTGGCCGCCCGGCCGAGCAACGGTTCGTGCGCGAAGGATCGGTGCTCGCGGAGCTCCGGCATCCGAACATCGCACAGCTCATCGACGCCGGCGTCGCGCCGAGCGGTCAACCGTACCTCGTCCTCGAATACATCGATGGCGAGCGCATCGATCGCTATGCAGAGCAGGGCGGTCTCGATGTGGAAGCTCGCGTGCGGCTGTTCGTCGACGTCCTGGCGGCGGTCGCACACGCGCACAGCAATCTTGTCGTCCATCGCGATCTGAAACCGTCGAACATCCTCGTGACGCGCAACGGCGTCGTGAAGCTGCTTGATTTCGGCGTAGCAGCGTTGCTCGCGCCTGCCGTTGCGGAGCTTACGCGCGAGTCAGATCCCGCTCTCACGCCAGGGTATGCAGCGCCGGAGCAGCTTCTCGGCCTGCGAGTCACGACGGCGACCGACGTTCATGCGCTCGGCGTCGTGCTGTTCCTGCTGTTGACGGGCAAGCATCCGTTCATTCAGGGACACGAGTCCGGTCCGGAGCTCGCGCGCGCGACGATCGAGCAGCAGCCGCCACAGCCTTCCGAGGTTGCCACCGACCCGCGGCGCGCACGTGCTCTGCGCGGCGATCTCGACAACATCGTCGCCAAAGCACTGCAGAAGGACCCCGTCGAGCGCTACCCCACAGCCGCCGCATTGGCGCAGGACCTGCAGAGGTTCCTCGCGAGCGAGCCTGTTTCGGCTCGACCGGATTCGCTCGCGTATCGAGCGGGCCGATTCCTCCGCCGGCACCGCAGCGGCGTCGCGACCGGCGCAATCGTGCTCCTGCTGCTGATCGGCGGGACCGTCGCGCTGACGCTGCAGATGATCGAAGCGCAGCGACAGCGCGACGCCGCGCTCTACCAATCGCGACGCGCCGAGTTCCAGGCCCGCTTCGCGTACCACATCATGTCCGAGGTCGGGGACGGCGGGCCGATCACGATCCAGGGTCTCATGGAGAAGGGGATCGAGGTCCTCGAGCGCAACTACGCCGACGAAGACCCGCGCTTCGTGATCGGCATGCTCGTGAACATCTCGGGCCGCTACATGGACCTCGACGATACCGAGGGCGAGCTCGCGGCGCTCGTCAAGGCGGAGCACATCGCGCGCCGCCTCGGCGACCCGGATCTCATCGCGTTCGTCCAATGCAATACGGTCGAAACCGAGCTCACGGCCGGCCGGCCGCAACAGGCGGCCGAGCGCATGCGCGACGGGATCGAGAATCTCGGCAAGGTGTCGAATCCGTCGTCGCAGCGCCTGCGCGAGTGCGGGCTCGCCGAGGCGCGCTTGCGCTGGGCCGAGGGCAACATCGACGACGGGATCGCGGCAGCAACCAGAGTCGCGAAAGGCATGGAAGCGCGCGGCGAGACGAGCGAGCTCGGTTATGCCACGGTGACCTCGACGCTCGAGATCATGCTCGGGGATGCGGGACGACATCGTGAGGCGCTCGACTGGAACCGTCGCGCGAGCATCGCGCACGAGCGGGCGGGCCGCGGCGGGACTATGTCGCAGCACTGGACACGCCACAACGAAGCGAATCATCGGTACGAGCTCGGCGCGCCGCGCGCCGCGCTCGAGATTCAACGCTCGCTCGTGCAGCGAATTGCTTCTCAGCAAGGTGATGACGGCGTGCCTGCCAGCATGGCAGAGCGGCTCGGGTTCTACGAAGTACGCGTCGCAGAGACCGCTGCAGGCCTCGAGCTCCTCGATCGCGGAGTCGCGATGTCCGCGCCGAAGAATCGATCACAGGTCAAAGCGCTGCTGAACCGCGCGTCCGCGAATTTCTGGCTGGGTCGTCTCGAGCCGGCATTGCAAGACTTGACGGCCGCCGAGCGCGTGCTCGCGGAGAATCCAACCGAAGTTCATGACTACGTGCGCGCTGCGCGTCTGCTTCGAGCGCAATGGCGCTTCGCCCGGGGCGAGCCTGCCGCGTCGCTGGCCGAAGTCGACCGCCTTCTGCAGGACATCGGGTATCCGAGCGCAAGGATCGCGAGTCGGTTGGCGTCGATGCTTACGCTGAAGGCGCGTGCGGAGCTAGCTCTTGGCCGCACGGCGGCCGCACTCGCAACTGCCGAGAGCGCGGTCGCGATTGCCGAATCAATGTCGCTCGATCCGCAAAGCAGTGCTTCCGTGGGCGCCGCGCTGATGGCACTCGCCGAGACGCGGCGTGCGCTCGGCGATCCGGCGAATGCCAGCGCCGCTGCGCAGCGTGCCGGGAAGGCGCTCGCGGCCGCTTTGGGGCCCGATCACTCCGAGACGCTGGCTGCGCTGAACTTTCGTTAATCCGGAAGGGGAGCGCGTTCCTGGTGCTAACATCCTCGGATGCAGCGCCAAGGTGAACCATGAACATTTCCCGGGTCGGAGCTTCGTCGTTGCTGGCGGTCCTGATGGCAATCGGGCCAGCATTTCAAGCGGCAGCGCATAGCACGGTGCAATCGAGCACGCCACCGAGCGGTGCGACGCTCGAACAGTCGCCGCCGCTCATCGAGATCAAATTTCACGCTGCGATCAGCCTGACTTCCGTCGTCGTCGTGGACGCGAGCAAGGTCGAGCGCAAGCTCGAATTCAGCCCGCATGGCAGCGCTACGGTCTTTCAATTGACGAACCCGCAGCTCGCTACGGGCCACAACGAGGTCAGGTGGAAGGGACTGTCGAAGGACGGTCACGTCGTGAACGGCACGCTCGTTTACGAGATCAAGCCGAAGGAGGCGAAAGCCTCCTGAAATGCTCGAAGCACTCACCGCGTTGCTCAAGCTCGCGCTCTATGCGGGACTGTTGTCCAGCAGCGGGGCGGTGTTCGTGCAAGCCACGTTGCGTCCATTGCCGGAAGAGCAGGAGTCTCTGACGCAGCTCAGCCGGAGGGGCTCGACCCTCGTTCTGGTGACGGTGCCGCTGCTGGCGCTCGTGCTCATGCTGCGGCTGGGCGGCGCGTTCGACGCAGCGACTTTGTCGGCCGTGTTCTTATCCAGCTCCGGCGCTGCGCTGTGTCTGCAGGTGACCGGCGCCTTTCTGCTCCTGATCTCCACAGTCGACGATGACGGCGTCGTGCGTCTGTCGTACGCGATGCTGCCGATGCTCGCTTTTGCGTTCAGCGGGCACGCAGCAGCGATCGGGCCGCTCGAAGGATTGGTTGCGGTAGCGCACGTGTCGGTAGCAGCATGGTGGCTCGGTTCGCTCTACTTTCTGCGACGCGCGTGTGCTCGACCCGAACGACTCGTCACGGCGGTCGCCCGCTTCAGCTCGATGGCGTTCATCCTGACCGGAGTCCTCGTGGCCGTCGGGCTCGTCCTCGTGATGATTCTCGTCGACTTCAGCAAGGATCCATGGTTGTCGCCTTACGGATGGATTCTCGCAACCAAGCTGTGCGTCGTCGCGGTGTTGTTGGCTCTGGCCGGCTACAACCGCCGGCGCCTCACGCCTCGTGTGCTTGCTGGTGACAGCACGGCGGTCGGAGCTTTGCATCGGACAATAGGCATCGAGCTGGCCCTCATCGCTGCGATCCTGACGATCACGGCCATTCTGACGACCTACACTGCGCCGCCGGACTAGCGCGGTGCTCGGCCCAACCGTTAGGATCCACGGCACGATGAAACGACCTGACATGAAGCCCGATGCAGCTGAACCGGCGGGAAAGCCCGTCCATTTCATTCGCAAGATCATCGCTGACGACGTCGCTGCCGGACATCCGACGGTCCGCACACGCTTTCCGCCAGAGCCGAACGGCTATTTGCACATCGGTCATGCCAAGTCGATCTGCCTGAATTTTTCCATGGCGCAGGAGTTCGGCGGGGTCTGCAACCTGCGCTTCGACGACACCAACCCCGAAAAGGAAGAAGGCGAGTACATCGAGTCGATCCAGCGGGACGTGCGCTGGCTCGGGTACGACCTGGATGGGGCAGTCCGCTTCGCCTCCGGCTATTTCGATCAGCTCCATGAGTGGGCCGTTCACCTGATCAAGCACGGCAAGGCCTACGTCTGCCATCTCACGGCCGAGGAGACGCGCGCGTATCGCGGCACGTTGACCGAGCCTGGCAAGGACAGCCCGTATCGCAATCGTTCGGTCGAAGAGAACCTGGCGCTGTTCGAGCAGATGCGTCGCGGCGAACTGCCGGAAGGGACGTGCGTGTTGCGCGCGAAGATCGACATGGCCGCGCCGAACATCAATATGCGCGACCCCACGATGTATCGCATTCGGCATGCACACCATCATCAGACGGGCGACAAGTGGAAGATCTACCCGACGTACGATTTTGCGCACGGCCAGTCCGATGCCATCGAAGGCGTGACGCATTCACTCTGCACGCTCGAGTTCGAAGATCATCGACCGTTGTACGAGTGGTATCTCAACAATCTGCCCGTACCCTCGATGCCGCGACAGTACGAGTTCGCGCGGCTCAATCTCAACTACACGGTGATGAGCAAGCGCAAGCTCAAGCAGCTCGTCGACGAGGGGCACGTGTCCGGTTGGGACGACCCACGGATGCCGACCCTCTCGGGCTTGCGTCGCCGTGGCTATACGCCAGCATCGATTCGTACCTTCTGCGATCTCGTCGGCGTCACGCGCAGCGAAGGTGTGGTCGACGTGGGCCAGCTGGAATTCGCGATCCGTGACGACCTCGACAAGCAGGCTCCGCGCGCCATGTGCGTGCTGGCGCCGCTGAAGGTGACGATCACGAATTTCGATGCGAACGCGCTCGAGCACTTCACTGCACAGCTCCATCCGCAGAAGCCGGAAATGGGCACGCGCGAGCTGCCTTTCACGCGGGAGCTGTATATCGATCGCAACGACTTCCGCGAAACGGCGGAGAAGGACTTCAAGCGGCTCGTATTGGGTCAGGAAGTGCGCCTGCGCAACGCGTACGTCATTCGCGCCAACGAAGTCGTCCGCGACGCCGCTGGGCAGATCGTCGAGCTCAAGTGCACCTACGATCCGGAGACGCGCGGCAAGAATCCGAGCGACGGACGCAAAGTCAAAGGCGTCGTCCATTGGGTTTCGGCAGCGCACTGTCTGGACGTCGAAGTGCGCTTGTACGACCGCTTGTTCACCGTCGAGTTTCCCGAAGAGGACAAGTCGAAGACCTTTCTCGACTTCATCAATCCGCAGTCGCTGACGATTCTGCAGGGCTGCAAAGCCGAGCCGTCGCTGGCGGATGCGACCTCCGACACACGCTACCAGTTCGAGCGCGAAGGTTACTTCTGCGCCGACAGCGTCGAGTCGCGGCCGGGCAAACTCGTGTTCAATCGCACGATCGGTTTGCGCGATTCGTTCGGGAAGTAAACCGGGAGGAGTCCAGCATGCATCGTTCCCGGCTGTGTGCGCTTCTCATCGACTGCAATACGCCCGACATCGATCAGGCGGCCAACTTCTGGGCAACGGCGTTGGGTCGCGCGGTGGATCCCGATCATCCCGGCACTCGCGGACCTTACCGCATGCTGGAGACACCGTCCGACGAGCCCATCGTGCAGCTTCAGCGCGTCGAGCATGAAAGCAGGGTTCACATCGATATCGAAACCGATGACATTCCTGCGGAGGTCGCTCGGTTGGAAGCGTTGGGTGCCGCCGTCGTCAGCCGCCTGGAACGGTGGGTGGTGATGCAGGCTCCAACGGGCCAGCGATTCTGCGTCGTGCGTGTGCAACGGCCAGGCTTTCCGAAAAATGCAAATGAGTGGCCGTAGCATCAGGATGTTCTGCAAGACACTCGCGGTTGCGCTCACGGCTTTTCTCGTTGGCGCTTCGCCTGCGTCTGCAGCGGACGACGCCTACGATGTCGTGATCGTCAACGGCCGCGTGATGGATCCCGAGTCCGGTCTGGATGCCGTCAGGAATGTCGGTCTGCGCGCGGGCAGCATTGCGGCCATTTCGACCGATTCGCTTCGCGGTCGCCGGACGATCGACGCCAAAGGACTGGTCGTTGCACCCGGCTTCATCGATCTGCACGAGCATGGCCAGAAGCCGGAGAACTATGCTTTTCAGGCGCACGATGGCGTAACCACCTCGCTGGAACTCGAAGCGGGCACAGCCGATGTCACAGGCTGGTACGCGGAGCGTGAAGGGAAGTCGCTCATCAACTTCGGCGTGAGCGTTGGGCACATCCCGACGCGCATGAAAGTGATGAAGGATCCAGGCACCTGGCTGCCCACCGGCGATGCAGCTCATCGCGCGGCCACTGACGCTGAGCTGGCGCAGATCGATCAGCGCATTGAAGCCGGGCTGAAGCAAGGCGCGCTGGCTGTCGGCATGGGCATCAACTACACGGCCGCGGCAACGCGCGGCGAAGTGTCCAATGTCTTTCGCGTTGCATCCCGATATGGCGCGCCAGTGCATGTCCACTTGCGTTACGCCGGCGACAAAGCTCCCGAGACCGGTCGTGCGGCGCTGGAAGAAGTGATTACGGCTTCCAGCGAGACCAAGGCTCCCTTGCACGTCGTCCACGTCACCAGCATGGGCTTGCGTGATACGCCGGAACTGCTGGCAATGATTCGCGCCGCCAGGGCGCGGGGTATCGACGTGACGACGGAGTGCTACCCGTACGTAGCCGGCAGCACCGGTCTGGAAAGCGCTTTGTTCGATGCCGGTTGGCAGGAGCGGATGCGAATCGGCTACGGCGATCTGCAATGGGTCAAGACCGGTGAGCGGTTGACAGCGGAAACTTTCCAGCGCTATCGCAAAGAGGGCGGTCAGGTCGTCATCTTCATGATTCCGGAAAGCGTGGTGCGACTCGCGATCGCAGATCCGATGGTGATGATCGGCAGCGATGGCATGCCTTCCGCGGGTGCCAGCGTTCATCCGCGAGGGCAGGGCACTTTTTCCCGCGTGCTCGGCAAGTACGTGAGGGAGGAGAAGGCATTGGACCTGATGACGGCGCTGCGCAAGATGACGCTGATGCCGGCGCAACGTCTGGAGCAGCGTGCTCCAGTGTTCAAGACCAAGGGCCGCATCAAGGTGGGTGCGGCTGCGGACATCACCGTGTTCGATGCGAATCGCGTCATCGACGCCGCTACGTTCGAGAAGCCGCTGCAGTACTCGCAGGGCATTCGCTTCGTCCTGGTCAACGGCATCGCCGTGGTCAGCGACGGAAAGCTCGTTGACGGCATCTTTCCCGGGCGCGCAGCACGCGCGCCGCTCATCGAGTGAGCTCGCTTCCCGCGAACAGCTGCCGCGCACTATCGGTCATCGCGACGACAGCGGGATGCTTGACCTTGCAACGTGAGCCTGCAAGGAGGGGAAGAACTCCCGGAAGTCGGCTGCGAATGCAGCTTCCTGGGTGACGAGGTCGCGGGCACCGCGGTCCAGTTGAAACTGCTTGTGCCAGCGTGATTCGAGGTAGGCCGAGATTCGATGCAGCGCGCGCTCGACTCCCTCCACTCGGGCGTAGGAGCCGAGCAGGTCGTAGCGGACGATGCGTTCGAGCATCGTTCGCGCGCCCGCGGGCAGTTCGATCGTGCGGGCGTGGACGCCGGCGTAGAAGGCCGCGGTGTAAGCATCGAGTGCGATCGGCGAGTAACGCTCCCAGTCATTGGCCAGGCAGTAATCGTAGAAGACGTCGACCAGCACGCCGCTGAAACGACGATGCTCGCTGCCGATACGCGCGCGACTGCGTTTTACCACTGGATGAGCGTCGGTAAATGCGTCGATCGCCTTGTGACGGGCGGCGCCGCGAACGAAGTCTGCGCTCATCGCCTCGCGCTCAGCGCCCCTGACGACGTCCGCCAGCAGGTTGCCCAGCTGGAACTCGACGTTCGGTTCGGACAGGAAAACATGGGCCAGCCAGTTCACCGCGGCTAATGTAGCATCAGGCATCCGCAGTTCCGATGCCTCTGCAATGGGTGTGCACATGGGCAACAAGCCGGGGTTCTACGTCAGCCTGACCAGGAAACATCCTAAGTACATCGCAGCCGTGGAAGCGCTGGGACACGCTGTTCGCGAGAGTGGGCCACTCGATTCCAAAATGCTGCATCTCGTGCAACTGGCTGCCGCTGCTGCGATCCGCTCGGAAGGCGCGGTGCACAGCCACGTGAGACGCGCGCTCGCAGAAGGAGTAACGCCGGACGAAATCCGGCATGCAGTGATTTCGCTGACCAGCACGATCGGATTCCCCAACGTCACCGCCTCGCTCAGCTGGTGCGAGGACGTGTTCAAGGCAGCGAAGCCGAAGTCGGCTCGATGAAGCACGGCGCCTGCCTCTTCTCGGGCAGCGCGTTGCTGCTCGCGCTGGTGTGCTCCTGTGCGATGGCGCAGGAGTCGACCGACTCCCGCCAGCTCAATTTCCAGCTTCTCGCCGCGGCGCGAGCGGGCGATGCGGCCGCGGTCGAACGCCTGGTGCATGCCGGGGCCTCGGTCAAGACGCGCAATCGCTTTGGTGCCACGCCCTTGCTGGAAGCAGCCCGCGGCGGTCACACCGCCGCCGTGCGTGCGCTGCTCGCGGCAGATGCGGACGTCAATCAGGCGAATCTGGAACAAGCCGCTCCTCTCCTGGAGGCGGCACGCAACGGCCATCTGGAGACGGCCAGCGCGTTGATCGAAAGCGGTGCGGATGTAAATCGCGTAGATCTGCAACTGCTCTCGCCGCTCATGCACGCTGTGTATGGCGGACACACGCAGGTCGTGAGCCTGTTGATCGAGAAGGGCGCGAAGGTGGATCTCGTCGACCGTACCGGCAAGTCCGCACTCGTCTACGCGGCAGGCTCCGGCAACGTGGAGATTCTCGCGCTCATTCTGGATCGCAAGGTCGATCCCAATCAGAGATTCGAGAACGAGCTGACCGCACTCATGTGGGCCGCCGGCTATGGCCACGTGGATGCCATCGAGGCACTGCTCGCACGCGGCGCGCGTGTGGACTTGCGGGACAATCGGGGCATGACGGCCCTCATGATCGCGAGCGCCCAAGGGCATCTTCCGGCCGTACGCAAGCTGCTCGAATCCGGAGCTGACAAATCACTCACGGATCGAAGCGGAAAGACTGCACGCGATCACGCGGCCGCCGGCGGCCATGCGGATGTCGTCAAGGTGCTGTCGTCTACTGGATCTCCGCACCCTGCGAGCTCTGGTACACCGTGAGCGAGGCGAGATAGTCCGCGAGGCCCGCAATCTCCTGCTCACTGAAGGTGCCGAACAGTGCGACCATGGCCGGTGCATTGGTACGCACTTTGTTCTTGAAATCGAGCATCGTCCGCTTCAGGTACTCGGGGTGTTGTCCTGCCAGACGTGGCACGGCGCTGTTACCCCGAAAATCGCCCAGGTGGCACGCGATGCACTCGCCGGATTCCTCGGCGCGCCGCGCGATCTCTACGTTGGCGTTCTCGGCCGCGTGACCGATCGCTGGCCACTTCTGCTTCGAGAAGAACTGGGCGAGCAACTTCATCTGCTCGGGCTGCAGAGGCTGGACGAGCGGTCCCATGATGTCGCTGCGCCGCGCGCCGCTCTTGAAGTCCTTGAGCTGCAGGTAGAGGTAGTAGTACTGCTGGCCGGCCAGGATCGGATTCTCAGGCAGCTTCGACGCGCCGCCATCCCCGTGACAGGCAGCGCAGGTCTGAATCACCTCGCGGACCGCAGCGAATTCGTCCTGCGCCGATGCGGGCGACGCCAGCAACAGCGTCGCCACCGCCAGTGCGATCCGCATTCCCTTATTCTGACAACGCGAAAGCAAGGATGCTGTTGCCACGCTTGGCGTCGATTTGCACGTTGCCGCCGGCGGCGACCACGATGTACTGCTTGCCGCCGACCGTATAGGAAGCGGGCGGAGCATTGACACCCGCGCCGCACTGGAAACGCCACAGCTCACTGCCATTCGCCGAATCGTACGCTTTGAACCAGCCGTTGGCCTCGCCGGTGAATACCACACCGCCCGCCGTCGCAAGAATTCCGCCGATCATCGGCTGCGGGGTCTTGACCTGCCAGCGAATCTTGCCGGTGTTGTAGTCGACCGCCGTGACGTTGCCGGACTGCTCCTCGCCCGGAATGACCTTGAACGCGCCGCCGAGCCAGAGCTTGTTGCCACCCGGATACGGCGACTCCTCGACGTGGTAGGTCATCGGCTGGTGCAAGTTGATGGCGTACGCCGTGTTTTGCGTCGGATCGATCGCCATCGGCGACCACTCGACGCCGCCGTTCGCTCCGGGCAGCATGCGCGCGCCTTCCTTGGTTGGCAGCACCCAGCGTCCTTCTTGCGACACCATCGGGTCGGAGAAGCGGATCAAGCTGCAATCGTCGGCGCGATGCACGTAGACGTAGCCCGTCTTCCCGCCGTGCAGCAGTCCTTTGACCGGCTTGCCGCTCTTGTCGTTGACGCGCGTGATGATGACTGGGCTGACCGCATCGAGATCCCAGACATCGTGCGCGATGTACTGGAAGTGGCACTTGTACTTGCCGGTTTGCAGATCAACGGCGACCAGCGAGTTGGTGTAGAGGTTGTCGCCCGGTCGAATCGCGCCGTACAGGTCGGGTGAGGGGTTGCCGACGACGAAGTACACGATGCCGGTCTCACGGTCGACCGCCATGTTCTGCCACACGCCGCCGCCCAGCGTTTTGTACGGATCTCCGGATTTCTTGAGCGCCGCTTTCTCCGCCTTGATATCGCGCTTCATGTCGAGTCCGGTGGCGTCCTTGGTGGCCCACACGCCCACTGAGTTCTCCGGGATCGTGTTGAACGTCCACAAGAGCTGGCCGGAATTGGCGTCGTACGCCTTCACGAATCCACGAATTCCATACTCGCCGCCGTTCGTGCCGATCAGCACTTTGCCGTCGACGACGGTGGGCGCCATGGTTTCGCTGTAGCCCAGTTCCGGGTCTGCAATCTGCTGCTCCCACACCTGCTTGCCCGTCTTCGCGTCCAGCGCGAGGAGCTTGGCGTCGAGCGTGCCCATGTAGAGCTTGTCGCCGTAAGCGAATACGCCGCGAT
>Ga0209382_10008236_pt1 | contig 13150 bp, 8 predicted proteins | sample SoiMetdeltSBSDD5_FD_187599 | JGI IMG/M metagenome (GOLD analysis project Ga0209382, IMG submission 187599) | Bulk soil microbial communities from a Populus tree surrounding site in Tennessee, USA - Soil MetaG P. deltoides SBSDD5 (SPAdes) (version 2) | ecosystem: Environmental > Terrestrial >... | reverse complement strand
GAGGCGCCGCGCGGCTACGTCGAGTGGGTGAAAAAGCAATGCGGTCCGTGCCGCGGCTTCTAGAACCTTACTTGCTCGCCACGTAGTGCTTCCGCGCCCGCACTTTCAGTCCGGGCTTCTTGACCTTCACCTCGACCTTGTGCGTCTTGCCATCGAGCTTGGTCGGCTCGAAACCGAGGGCGTACTGCCGGTGCAGCTCGTCGGCCACGCGGGCGAAGGTGGCCTGCAGGTCGTCGGCACGCGTCAGCTCGAAATAGCCGCCGCCGGTCTCGCCCGCGATCGTCGGCAGGCCCGCATCAGGCCGCTGGGTGCCGAGCGGGTTGCCGCCGAAGCCGCCGCCGCCAAAACCGCCGCTCCGCATGCCGCCGCCCATGCTGGGCGGCGTCCGGCTCTCGAGACCGATCGCGTACAGCATCACGTCCTCGCGCTGCGCGCGGTCCATCACGTCCATCAAGGACAGGTTGTTCGTTTTGAGGTTCCCTGGCGCGTCGGCACCGTCGGTGAAGGCGAGAACCACCCGCCTCCCCTGCTGGCCAGTCAGCGCCGTGATCGCTTCGTTGACCGCGTTCCACAACGGCGTGGGACCGTTCGGCGGCTCCCCCTCCCGCAGGATCCGCACGAGGCCCTCCTGATCGGGGGTGAAATCCTCGGGAAGCATCTCGATCTTCGTCGAGAACGTGCCGATGCGCGCCTTGTCCCCCGCCATCAGCCGCCGCACGAACGCCTCGGCACCGGCGCGCACCAGGCCGTAGTTGGTCTTCATGCTGCCGCTCTTGTCGAGCATCACGACGATCGTGATCGGCTGGTTCTCGCTCGCGAACAGCGTCAGCGGCCGGACCTTGCCATCCTCTTTGACCTCGAAGTCGTCCTGCGTGAGGTCCGCGACCAGCCGGCCGGTGTCCTCGCTGACCGTGGCGTAGACACCAACGGTACGCGTCCCGGTCTTGAAGGGCTGCTGCTGCGATCCCTCCTGGCCGATGAGCCCCGAAGCGCCGCAGAGCAGGACGGACGCTGACGCCAGAACCATCAGAGACAGACGCGACCGGGTGGAACTCATGAGAACCTCTGAAAGCCTGACGCAGTTTCGGACGTCACGGCTGTTGGCAGGGCAGGCATTTCAATCATCGCATATCTGACCATTCGCGGGGCTTGGGTTTCTTACAGACAGACACGAGATCAGGAGGCTTGGTTTTGAACTCCTGACCTCCTGTCCTCCTGCAGAATTTCTTGTTCAACCATCGCTCGAACCAGGCTCCCCTTCAGTCGACACTGAAGAACTCGGCCGCGTCGCGATACTGAAATCCCAGCTTCCTCGCGAAGCCAGGGTCCTGGCTGCCCGATCCGACGTAGATGCATTGCGACGGATCGAGCCGATGCCGCTGCTGAAAGACGACGCCAAGCCCCGGAAGCGGCTTGCGGCACCAGCACACTGGCGGACCCGCCGGATGGGGACAGTATTCCACCTCGATCGCCACGCCGAGGAGCTCGCGCAGCCGGGCGAACACGGCGTCGGCATCAGCCGGCGTCATCCCACGCGCGCTGATCTCGGGAATCCACGACAGACCCAGGACCTTCCAGCCGTCCGCCGCATACCGGCGCAGGATCGCTCCTCGATCGAGCGAGACCTCGACATCGTCGTCTTTTTGCGGCATCCGCAGGCCGGTGCGGCTTCGCAGCAGGCCATCACACCAGACGATCACCGCGCGATTGACGAACGACGGATCCTGCCTGCGCTCGAACGGCACGGTCTCGATACTTGAAAATCCCTCGGACGGGTCGGGCGGCTCGAGCTCGCGCTGGTAGCGGAACTGGACGCCCGGAGGAAACGCTGACACATCACCACGCGTCGCGGCCCGTAGTCCGCGGTCCGCGGTCCGGACGAAAGCTGAATCGGACTGCTCACGTGTCGCGGACTGCGGACCACGGGCGGCGGACTTCATCTCCTCGGGACTGAGCAGATGTCCGTACCTGGAAACAATCCTGGTGACCGCGTTGACCTGGGCGTCCTCGACGCTGGTCGCCACCCAGAGGCACCGCACCGGCAGTCCGCGCCGGTGCGCCGCCTGAACGACCGCGCCGCGTGCCTTCCGCGTCACGTACGTGTTGTCGAGAACGAGGCGTGTCGTGCCTGCGAGGACCGCGCGATCGAGCACCGGCAGGAGCGACGTCAGCGACCCGCCGGCCTCGTCACGGTTGAGGCGCGTGTAGCCGGCCGCCGCGAGTTGCCGGGCGATGGTGCTCTTCCCCGCTCCGGGCAGCCCCATGACGAGGATCACCTCCCCGGGGTCAGATCTCGAATCTCCACCGGGGTCAGATCTCGAATTTCCAAATTGGCGTGAAAAATCGAGATCTGACCCCGGGAGCGATGGAAATTCGAGATCTGACCCCAGAGTTCGAAACCGGGTCCGCAGGGCGGCCCGGTCGGGGCCGGTGAAGGAAATCCGGGCCGACCGGGCCACCGACTGCACCGTCTCGACCCGGGTGGGCCCGGGAAGTGGCCACACCAGCGGTGACAGGTCAGCCAGCGCGGCCAGGGCGATCTCGGCTGGCGTCGCGTCATGGTCCGCGGCCAGCTGCCCGAGCACGGGATCGCTGTCGATCCGCCGGCGATGCTCCGGACCGCCGAGCGGGCGATATGCGATCAGCGGGATCCCGTGTCCGATGCAGTAGCCGACAACGCCGCCGAGCACGGTGTCGTCCTTCCACAGGCTCAGCTCGACCTGCACCGACGCGATGTCGGTGATGCGTCGGGCCTCCTCGATCTGCCCGACCGTGACGTTGCAGAGCCCGATCGCGTCGACGAGTCCGCGCCGCGCCAGCGCGTGCAGCGCGCGAACGCTGGTGGCGAGCGGCACGCGCGGATCCGGTGCGTGAAGCTGGTAGAGGGGAATCCGCTCGAGGCCCAGCGCGCGCAGGCTCGCTTCGCACGCCGCTGTCAGCGATCGTGCCCGTCCGTCCGCTTCCCATCGCCCCTCGGGCCTCGTCAGACCGCCCTTGGTGGCGACGCGCACCTGCGAGCGATCGCCCGGCCACGTCGCGAGCGCGCGGGCGATCAGCCGTTCGTTGTGACCGGTCTCGGTGGCATCGAGGCAGTAGGCATCAGCCGTATCGAGGAATGTCGCACCCGCATCGAACGCCGCGTGCAGCACCGCGACGGCCCGGTCATCGTCTCGATCGGCGGCGGTCGACAGCCGCATGCAGCCGATCGCGATCGGTCGCTCGGGCGGGGTGATGTCGTCTGGCACCCGGAGATTATCGGCGGACGTCTGGGTCGCTGCGCGGTGCCGGCCCGGTTACAGCGCCGCCAGCCGATCCGCGATCGCACCCGGCATCCAGTCGGCCTGAATGCCCAGATCGCCGAGGATCACCTGCGCGGCGTTGTAGCCGGGAAGCCCGGTGATGTTGCCCCCGGGGTGACTGCTCGATCCGCACAGATAGAGGTTCGGGATGTGCGTGCGGTAGCTGCCCGCTCCGCGGAACGGACGGTTGTATCCAATCTGATCTCCGGTGAAGGCGCCGACCAGCAGGTCGGCGGCGCGCATGTTCGGCAGGCTTCGCTCCACGTCGAGCGGCGACCGCGCCATTGATGCGGTGACGCTGTCGCGGACGTTCGGTGCGTACCCCTGCCAGACATCGAGCATCGCGCTGCCGTGCGCGTCGCGCGCGCCATCCCAGTTCGCGGCATCGCCCCGGAGCCGATACGGAACCTTCTCCCACATGAACGCGGTGTGTTTCCCTTCCGGCGCCTGCGTGGAATCGAACAGCGTCGGACAGGCGCCCCACATCACGGTCGGCGGGATGGTGCCAGCCTCGTGATGCGCGATGATCTCGAAGAACTGATCGACATGATCCAGCCCCACGATCGTCATGAATGCCTGTGCCAGCTCGGGATGCCTGGCGGCGGCCAGGTAGCGCGGCGGTTCATCCAGACAGAGATGAAGCGCAAAGAGCGGCGCCAGCAGGTTGTACTGAAACTGCGCGGCACGATCGCCAATCTCTCGCGGCACGACCGCGGGATCCAGGAGATCCAGGAACGTCTGATGCGGGTTGAGCGACGACGCCACGAGGAGCCGCGCGCGAATGACCTCGCCTTCGCGCGTCTCGACCCCGATCGCACGGCCTGCCTCCACCACGATACGAGCCGGTTCGGTCATCAGCCGGATGGCGCCGCCGCTCTCGCGAACCGCAGATTCGAGCGCCCGGGCAACTGCGGCGCTGCCGCCCCGCGACATCTGCGCCTTCGCCGGGCTCGCGATCAAGGCGGCGATGTGGTGTCCGAAGCCACGCACCCGCATGTCGACCTCGCGCAGCCCGTTGAAGAACAGGAGGCCGGCCATCACGATCGGGTTCTCGAACTCCCGCTGAACGAACTCGAGCGGTGAGAGCGCGCTCACCTCGAGCAGCCGGCGGCCGAGAGGGCTGCGTTCGAGCAGCTTGATGCGTTCGGCGGGCGGCAGCGGCGGCGATCGGTTCTCCGGGCCGAGAATGTTCCGCACGATCGGGACGAACTCGTCGTGCCAGCGCCGCAAGGTGTCAGCATCCCGGCGGCTGAAGTGCGCCACCGAGTCGATCGTGCGGTCGATGTCGGTCCACCATTCGAGCGCGCGGCCGTCCCGCGTGAGCAGCGCCACGTTGAGCTCCGGCTCGACGTAGCGCGCATCGTGGCGGTCGAGCTCGAGATCCTCATACCAGGGCATCGCGGTGATGGCGCGCTGAAAGAACGCGTGGACGTTGTGTCGAAAGCCGGAGTCACGTGGATATTCGAGCGTCGCAAGCCCGCCACCCGCCACCGCGGCCCGTTCGACGAGCAGTATCCGGAGTCCGGCTTTTCCGAGGTAGCTCGCGAGTATCAGCCCGTTGTGCCCGGCCCCGAGGATGACGCCATCATAATCACTCGACATCGAATTAGATCCGAGGGGCTCCGCCCCTCGGACTCCCCCACGCCGTCGCTCGCGCCCTTCGACGTGCTCAGGGCGCCCCGAGCAACCGTCGAGGGGCGGGGGCCCCCACGGCCCCGCTCCGCTCCGGCGGGCGCCCGTGGCGCGCCTAGTCCGTTATGCGACTCCGCAGCGTGTACAGCATTCGAGTTGCAGACCGCATAACGGACTATCCTGTCATCAAGTCTAGTCCGGGGGGCTTCGTCCCCCGAAGCCCCCCTACACCGTCGCTCGCGCCCTTCGACGTGCTCAGGGCGCCCCGAGCAACCGTCGAGGGGCGGGGGCCCCATGCTCCGCTCCGCTCCTGTGGGCGCGCCTTCGGCGCGCCTTACCGTTATGCAACGACGCACCTGTACCGAATACGCGTTGCGTGCCGCATAGACGGACCAGACACGGGATCTCCCGATTGCCCAGACCGGGCACCACCTATAATCCACCTCCAGCCCAGATTGTTTTCAAGGAGATAGCGCGCGATGACGCGATCGTTGGCCGGCACGATGCTGTTCGCGATGACCGCCTGGTTCAGTGCAGGTTACGCCGCTCCTCAGAACAACGCAGTCCGAAACCGCGTCGGCTGCGAGTCTCTGGTTGGATGGGTCGTGCCAGCGAAGGCGATCGGCCTGCCGAGCTCAGGGGCCACGATCGCCGCCGCCGATCTCGTGCCCGCGTCACCGCAGACCGTGAATGGCGATCGCGCGGTCCTCGCCATCCCCGAGTACTGCCGCGTGACCGGCCGGATTGCGCCGGTCGATCCGGCTGCTCCGCCGATCAACTTCCACGTGAACCTGCCAACCTCGTGGAACCGCAAGCTCGCGCAGATGGGCGGCAGCGGCCAGAACGGCGTCATTCCCGTCGCGCTCACCACAGGCATGCACTGGGGCCCCGAATCCATTCCGCCCAACGCGCCTTACGCCTTGTCGAGAGGGTTCGTCGTCTACGGCAGCGACTCGGGACATCAGAGCGCGGGCGGTCGCGGCGCCGCCGGCACCCCGCCGCCAGCCGATTGGACGGCAAACGACGAAGCGTTCACCAACTTCGCCTACGCGCAGATGAAGAAGACGCACGACGTCGTGGTCGCTCTCGTCGGCCGCTTCTACGCCGACCCGATCCGTCACAGCTACTACCTCGGAGCATCGCAGGGGGGACGCGAGGCGTTGATCGTTGCCCAGCGATTTCCACAGGACTACGACGGCGTGTTCGCACAGGTCCCGGCGAACACCTACGTGCACCTCAGCATCGGCGAACCGCTGGCGCGGTCGAAGACACAGGCCGGCGACGGGTGGATTCCGCCGGCCAAGGTCGCGGTGATCGGGAAGGAAGTGCTGCGGCAGTGTGACGCCCTGGACGGCATCGCTGACGGTCTCGTCAGCAACTACAAGGTTTGCGATCGACGATTCGATTCAGCCGTCACCGCCAGTCCACTGGCCGCGGTCCGTTGCGAAGGCGGCGGTGACAGCGGCGTGTCGTGCCTCTCCGATGCGCAGATCCGTGCGGCGAACGCCGTGCACAGCTCGATGTCGTATCCGTTCGCGCTGGCAAACGGATGGACGCAGTTCTCGGGTTGGCCGACTGGCAGCGAGTCGGCCATGAACTGGAAAACACTGCCAGCGCGGCCGACGGCCGCCAGCAACTTCGGCGTGCTTCGCAGCCGCATCATCCGCGACGCCGACGCGAACCTGCTCGAGGTGGAGCTCGCGAAGTACGCGAAGGAACTGCGGCAGCTCTCGGATCTCATCGATGCCGCCAACCCGGATCTGTCGGCCTTTCACAAGCGCGGCGGCCGGCTCATCCTGAAGGTGAATACGACGGACTACACGGTCAATCCCCGCTGGGTCATGGACTATTACGAGAAAGTTCGCCAGACGATGGGAGCGCGCGCGGTCGATGAGTTCGTGCGGTTCTACGTCGCGATCGGACTGTTTCACAACCGCAACGTCGGCCGCAATCCGATCACCAACGCGCTGGTGCCCGGCTACGTGGACTTCATCAGCATGCTCGACGACTGGGTGGAGCACGGCAAGGCTCCGGCGGACACGCAGGTGCTCAGCGACATGGACCTGGTGCCGCCCTTCACCGTGAACGCGACGTTCCCGATGTGCGCCTATCCAATGTACCCGCGGTATCAGGGAAAAGGGGACCCGAAATCGGCGGCCAGCTACGCGTGCACCCGTTCGGAATGAGGACGTAATCGGCCCCCGCGCGGCTGCGCATCCGTGATCGCGCCAGGCTCTCGTCCCTCAGCGTCAGCGGAGGTACCAGCCGCCGAAGTCCTTCACCGACGCGCACGCCGGAGTGCCGTCACGCCCGGTCCCTTGCACGCGAGTCTCCAGCACGGCGCCTTTGCCGGGGTCGGCGCGGCGGATCATGTCGGACGTGATCCCTGTCAGCGGGATCTTCAAACGGCGGCTGAACGGCGTGTCGGTCTGCCCCGCGAAGGTCCCGATGCAGATGTAAACGAACCGTCCGCCGGCCGGTCCCTGGATGAAAGGACCGCGAAAATCTGGCGAGGAGCCGGCGGTCCGCACGCCGGCCGTGAAATCGAAGTGCAGATCCGACCCGTCCGATCGCTGGGCCTGCACCGTCTCTGAGGCCGACCCGCGTCCCTTTTGCAGCCCGTAGTCCACGCCCGGAGGTGGCGTTTCGAGAGTGATCCGGCAGTTCAGGACCGTTTCCATCTTCGCTGTATGGTACGCGCGCGGCGGCTGGCTGCTAAACCAATGCACGCGCGGCGCCGTCTAAGGCCAGGATACGCGAGGGCCGGAGCGGACGTCCGCCTCCGCGGCTTCGCCGCTACGGCGCGACAGCCTTCGCGTGCAAACTCAGTGATGCTAGGTCGGCCCGCGCAGCGGGCCGACCTAGCCGAAGCTCGCCCGAAGGGTGAGCGAAGGCTGGCGGCACCATGGCTTTCGACGATCTGTTCCAGGACCTCCGCTATACCGTCCGCACGCTCAGGCGTGACGCGGGGTTCACCACGTTTGCCGTGCTGATCGCCGGCCTCGGCATCGGCGCCAGCGCGACCGTGTTCAGCGTGGTCCACACGCTGTTGCTGCGGCCCCTGCCGTTCGCCGAGCCCTCGCAACTGGTATGGATCGCCAACCGCGACACACCCGGGCTGTCCGGCCAGACGACGCAGGTCGGGCACATGGTGGACCTGCGCGAGCGCACGCAGTCCTTGTCGGCGGTCGCCGGCTACTTCGCGTTTTATGGCGTGGGCGACAACCTGTTGAGCGGCGGTGGCGAACCAGAGCGCCTGAGCGGCGTGCCGGTCTCGGACAACTTCTTCGACGTGCTCGGAGTGAAGCCGCAGATCGGCCGGGTGTTCAACCCCGACGAATGCAAGTGGAACGGACCCAAGGCCGTGATGCTCGGGCACGGGATCTGGCAGCGGCGGTTCGACTCCAACCCCGGGATCGTCGGCACCTCGCTGATCCTGAACGATGAGCCACACACCGTCGTGGGCGTGCTCCCGGCCTCGTTCGACTTCGCGTCGGTGTTTGCGCCCGGCAGCCACTTCGACCTCTACTTCCCCTTCCCGCTCAGCCAGGAAACGAATCGCTGGGGGAACACGTTGGCGATGGTCGGCCGGCTCAAGCCTGGCGTCACGGTCGCGCAGGCGGGTGCGGAAGTGCGGACGATCGCCGGCCAGATAGTGGCCGAGCGTCCGGAGCGCAACAACTTCCAGGGCAACGTGAAGCCGCTGGCCGAACAGGTCAGCGGCCGCGTCCGCCTCGCGGTCTGGGTGCTGGCGGGCGCCGTCGGGATGGTGATGCTGATCGTCTGCGCCAACCTCTCCAACCTTCTGCTGGCGCGGACCGCGACCCGACACAAGGAGGTGGCGATACGCACCGCGCTCGGCGCCGGCCGCCGCCGGTTGCTGGCGCAACTGCTGACGGAGGGCATCGTGCTGTCGTGCAGCGGTGCGCTGCTGGGCCTGTTCCTGACCGTGGCCGGCACCCGGGCGCTGGCGCGCCTCGACGCCGTGAGCATTCCGCTGTTGCACGACGTCCAGACCGATCTGACGGCGCTGACGTTCACCCTGGCGATCGCGATTGCGACCGGGATCGTGTTCGGGCTGGCACCCGCGCTCCAGCTCCGGGGCACGGCGCTGACGAGCGCGCTCAACGACGCAGCCCGTGGCTCTACTGAAGGGCGGCAGCGCGCCTGGATCCGCAATGCGCTGGTCGTGGCGGAAGTCGCCTTCGCCTGCGTCCTCGTCGTCGGCGCTGGTCTGCTCATTCGCAGCCTGATCCAGGTGCTCGACGTCGAGATGGGATTCCAGCCGTCCCGGGCGATGACCATCCGGGTCGATCCTGATCGCACGTACTCGACGCGTGAGCAGAGGACGACCTACTTCAACGAGGTCCTGCGCCAGGTCAAGGAGATCCCGGGCGTCGAGGCCGCGGGGATTACCGACGCGCTGCCGCTCGGGCGCAATCGGACCTGGGGCGCCGGTGCGAAGGGCGTCACCTATGAACGCGGCCGGTTCCCGTTTGCGTTTCCGCGAATCGTCAGCGACGGATACTCGGCGGCGATGGGAATCCCGCTCGTCGCAGGGCGCGACATCGCCGAGAGCGATACGGCAACGAGCGAGCCCGTCATTGTCGTGAACGAGACAATGGCGCATGCGCTATGGCCTGGCGAGGATCCGATCGGCAAGTACCTCCTGGGCGGCTGTGCCAAGGAGCGGCGTGTGGTTGGCGTCGTCGGCGATGTTCGCCACCTCGCGCTCGAGCAGGGCTCCGGCAACGAGATGTACATCCCGATGCGGCAGTGCGGCGATCAGCCGTCTGCGGATCTGGTCGTGCGATCCAGCCTGACGCCGTCGCAAATGGCTTCGTCCATTCGCGCCAAGCTGCAGCCGCTCGCCGCCAATCTTCCGGGCAACGACTTCCGGACCCTGCAGCAGATCGTCGATCGCTCGGTGTCGCCACGCCGCTTCCTGGTGCTGCTGCTCGGCGGCTTCGCGGCGTTCGCGCTGATACTCGCCTCGCTCGGGATCTACGGGCTGATCTCGTACTCGGTCAATCAGCGTACCCAGGAGATCGGCATCCGGATGGCGCTCGGCGCCTCCGCGCGCGACGTGCAGGGAGGCATCCTCAGGCAGACGTTGAAGCTCGCCGCGATCGGGATGGTGCTCGGCACGATCGCATCCTGGATCATGGCGCAGAGCGCCGCGGGCCTGCTGTTCGGCATCACCGCACGCGACCCGGGCACCTTCCTGGCGATGCTGCTGGTGCTCACGATCGTGGCGATGGTCGCGGGCTATCTGCCGGCGCGCCGCGCATCACGGATCGATCCGATGGTCGCGCTGAGAGCGGAATAGCGGGATCCGGGGTCCGGGATCCGGGCTCGGGGCCGTTCCGGCTCGGAAAGAGGGGTAGTCCTCGCGGCAATGCAGGTGTAGTCTCGAAGGATGATGGGTCGAAAGATCGCGTACTGGGTCAGCACAGTCATTGTTGGCGTCGGACTGCTCGGCGCACTCAGCTATCTCACCGGGAACGAGCAGGTCGTATCGGGTTTCGCGAAGGCCGGCTACCCGCAACATCTCCGCATCGTGCTCGGCCTCGCCAAGCCGGCCGCAGCGATCGTGCTGCTGATCCCGGGCGTGGCGCTGCTCAAGGAATGGGCCTACGCAGGCGCGACGTTCACCTGGATCATGGCGTCGCTCTCTGCCTACGTGAACGGCGAGCAGGTCTGGCCGGTACCCCTCGTGCTCCTCGCGCTGCTCGGGGTCTCGTACGCAACGCGTCCGCCGGGCCGCCGGCTCGCGGGCGGAAGCGTGCGGTCGTTGTAAGGGCAATTCAACGAACCGTTCTCCGCTTGCGCCGGGCTGCGCCTGGCGCGTAGACTCGCGGCTGCGCGTCAGGGCGCCGCCGTGTCCGCGGAAAGGACTGCGTCCACCTGATCCGGGTGTCACATCACCGATCCTCGATGAACTCTTTTCTGCCCGCGTGAGCGGACACCGGGCACATGGGCGGCCAGTCCGCCCGGGAAGGAGCTCATCATGCCGCCTGCCCCTCGCTCGAGGACCCTTGCCCGGCACCCCGATCTCGATCAGCTGAAACGCCAGGCCAAAGAGCTGCTCGAATCGTTCAGGAACGGCGATCAAGACGCATCCGCCGAGGTGCACGCTCACTATCACGACGCCGATCCCCGCACGTTCGCGCTCCACGATGCGCAGCTCGTCATCGCCCGGGCGTACGGCTTCGAGAGCTGGCCAAAACTGAAGGGGTTCGTCGACGGTCTCACGGTGGAGCGCCTGGTGGACGCCATTCGCTCAGCAGACCTGGATGACGTTCGGCACCTGCTCGCGTGGCGTCCTGAACTGGCCCGCATGTCGGTCGACAACCTTCAGGTGCTGCACCACGCGGTCATCGCCGGCAAGGCCGAGATGGTCCGGCTGCTCATGGCGCACGGCGCGAACGCCCGCGAAGGCGTCTATCCGTACCGCGAGGCGACGACGGCTCATGCGATTGCCGTACAGCGCGGCTACGACGAGATCGTCCGCATCATCGAAGAAGCGGAACAGGATCGGAGAAACCGGCTGACCGGCGCGGACGCACCTGCAGCAGACGATCTCTTCCGGGCGATTGGCGGCGGTGACACTGCCCGCGCGATCGCGATGATGATCGACGATCCTCGTCGAATCCACACCCGCCACGTCCCTTCGGAGCTCTCACCGCTGCATGCTGCCGCTCAGGCTCTGGACAACGGCCTCGTGACATGGCTGCTCGAGCACGGTGCCGACCCGGCCGTGCGCATGCACCACGAGTTGACCCCTCTCGACCTCGCGGCGCTCCGGTGGTATCGAGCGGACACAGAGCTGTTCGAAGCCGTCGCGCGGCGGCTGCTCACATCCGCAGCCCCGATGACCGCGCTCGCAGCGGCAGCGCTCGGCGACGTAGCATGGCTCCGCGCGCGCCATGGCGAAGGCACGCTGGCGGACACGAACGACGGGTCGGGAGGGCTGCTGCGGATCGCCGTGACGCACGATCGTCCCGAAGTGCTGAAGCTGTTATTGGAGCTCGGATTCGATCCCGATACCCGTGTTCGCCTGTTCGACGGCGACAACGCGCCATGGACGTGGGGCATGGCGCTTCAGCACGCCGTGAGCTTGAAGCGGTACGACATGGCGGAAACGCTCCTGAAGGCCGGGGCCGATCCGAACGCGTCGATCTACGCGAGTGGCGATCCCATCTCGTCCGCATATGCGAGTGGCGACGACCGGATGATCGGCCTGCTCGAGCGGCACGGAGGAGTGCTCACGGCTGGCGCCATCGGCGCGTTCGGCTCTGCCGAGCTCAGTCTGCGGGCCCTGACAGGAGCCACGCCATGCCGCCTCGAAGGAGAGCATGGCTCAGTCGCAGAAGAGATTCTGGGCGGCGCCGTCCGGCATGGCCATGCGGAAGTCGTTCGTGCGGCGCTCGGCCAAATCGACTGGCACCGGGAAGACCCGCGATGGTTCCCGATGCTCGAACAAACGCTGCGGCACGACAGCGACCGCGAGGGTACCGATTGGAACGACAGCCCGCACCTCGCCTGTTTCAGCCTCCTGCTCGAGCGCTGCGATCCCAACCTGCGCGGCCGCCCCACGGATCGTCAACAGTTCGGTCTCACAGCGCTTCACAACATCGTCGCCCGCGGCAATCTCGCGCCGGTTGAGCGGGTGGCGTTTGCAAGAGCGATCCTGGACACAGGGGCGCACCTGGACCTGCGCGACAACCTGCTGAAGAGCACACCGCTCGGATGGGCGTGCCGATGGGGACAACTGCCGCTGGTCAGGCTGTTTCTCGAGCGCGGGGCGGATCCGATCGAGGCGGACGCGGAAGCCTGGGCAACGCCGCTGGCGTGGGCTCGCCGGAGCGGGCACGGGGAGGTCGAGGCCGAGTTGACTCGGAGGGGAGCTTAGTCGCGCTGAGTTGTGGCGTCCGGCTTCAGAGTCTGTGAATAGATGACGTGAATAAATTGAACGTGTGGCTTCCGGCTTAAGCCGGAAGGCTGCGACCGGCGCTCGAATTCTGAGCAAATTTCAACGGCAGCCACATCCTTCCGCCTAAAGGCGGAAGCCACACGAGCAAAACCCGACCCATCGCTACACCAGCTTCGTCTTCGATAACGGCAGCTCGCGCACCCGCTTGCCGGTGGCAGCGAAGATCGCGTTGGTGAACGCCGGCAAGACCGGCGGCAGACCGGGTTCGCCGACGCCGGTCGGC
>Ga0209382_10008234_pt1 | contig 13150 bp, 14 predicted proteins | sample SoiMetdeltSBSDD5_FD_187599 | JGI IMG/M metagenome (GOLD analysis project Ga0209382, IMG submission 187599) | Bulk soil microbial communities from a Populus tree surrounding site in Tennessee, USA - Soil MetaG P. deltoides SBSDD5 (SPAdes) (version 2) | ecosystem: Environmental > Terrestrial >... | reverse complement strand
TGCAGGCGGCATGGATGAGCAGAAATCGTTATCGGATCAACTTGAAGAACGGCTGATAGAGTTGGCCGCAACGGTTATCTACTTCGCCGACGGCCTTCCGCAAACACCGGCGGGGCGCCATATCGCCTCACAAATACTGCGTTGTGGCACTGCTCCAGCACCGAATTACGCAGAGGCCCGGGCTGCAGAGAGTCGCGGTGACTTCATTCACAAACTCGGAATCGTCCACAAGGAACTGAATGAAACTGCCGTGTGGTTGCGAATTTCCGCAAAAGTATTCCGGGAAAAACGCGAAGAATCTCTCGTTATTCTGCAGGAAACCATCGAACTAGCGCGAATCATCAACGCGTCGATTCGGACGGCGAAGGCAAGAGCGGCAGCTTCCGCGAAATGACAAATGACAATTGAACGTTGAACATTGAACGTTTCCCTCGAAAATTGTCAATTTGCAATTTGCCAATCAATTGCCAATGTTCAACGTTCAGTTGTCAATTGTCATTAAATACGGAGGAAGAGGGATTCGAACCCCCGATGCGGTTCCCCGCATAACGGTTTTCAAGACCGCCGCCTTCAACCACTCGGCCATTCCTCCGCAATCAGAGCATTTTAGCGTGGAAAGTCGAGATACTGAATCGTCAGTTCATTTTTACGGTTTGGATATGACTCCGAAACCTTCAAAACAGTCGAGATCGGATCGGGATGCTTGACCGTGAGCGTTCCCGTATCCGTCGTACCTGTTACCGTCACGAAGATCTGCTGATCCGACTGGGCATTCAGTATTTCGCCATTCTTCATTGTCACCTTCATCGGGAAAGGAACACGCGGGTCATATCCCAAATCGATGCGCTGGATCGCGAGCACATTCAATGTGCCGTGAAAATTCTTTTGCCGGTACAGCAGCAGAGTCTGTTTTTCTTCGCTTCGGATGAAGCCAGTGAATCGTGGATTGGTGATCGCAAGCTGCTGCCCGTCAACCAGTCCAACAACGACAACCGGCGGCGCCGTGACAACTGGAACTGGAGCGGGAAGCGGCACGATTGTCTGCAAAATGAGAGCAAGCAACAAATGAATGGCTGCCATCACAGTCTCTCCACAGCCAGCGCGATACCCATTCCGCCGCTGATGCACAGGGTCGCCAGGCCGTATTGTGTTTTGCGTTTCTGCATTTCATGAACGAGGGTGGTAACAATACGCGCGCCGGTACAACCGATCGGATGACCCAACGCGATCGCGCCGCCGTTCACGTTCAATGCATCAGGATTCATGGGCAATTCGCGAGTACAGGCGATGACCTGCGCGGCGAACGCCTCGTTCAATTCGATCAAGCCGAAATCATCCAGCTTCATTCGGGTCTTCGAGAGCAGCTTTTGGATTGCGGGCACGGGCCCAATTCCCATGATCTTCGGGTCGACGCCGGCTTCCGCATAATCCACAATTCGCGCCAACGGCTTCAGTCCTCGCGAGCGGCCCTCCGATTCCGAGACCAGGACCAGCGCCGAGGCTCCGTCAGTGATGCCGGACGAGTTCCCTGCGGTCACTGTTCCTGTTTTCGAAAACACGGGCGGCAGTTTCTTCATATCGGCCATTGTGACATCAGGTCTTACGTGCTCGTCAGTGTCGAATGTCTGCGTTTCGCCTTTTCGGCCTTGCAAAGAGATGCTGACGATTTCGTCGCGGAACCGGGCATCCCGTTGTGCCTTCGTCGCGCGGTTCTGACTGCGGACAGCGAACTCATCCTGCTCGTCCCGAGAAATTTTATGGATGGTGGCGAGGCTCTCGGCCGTCTCACCCATCACCATTTCCGCCAAAGGGCAGAAAAACCCGTCGCGATACATCCCATCCGTCAGAGGTTGATTGCCCATCCGCAATCCCCAACGGGCGTTGTCAACAAGGTACGGGACGCGGCTCATGGATTCGGTTCCACCGGCGACCATCACTTTCGCATTGCCAAGCGCGATTTCCTGATACGCCAAAATGATCGCTTTGAGACCGGACCCACACGCTTTGTTCACGGTGTAGGCGGAAACTTCCTTCGGAATGCCCGATCGATAACTGATCTGCCGCGCAATGTTGGGCCCGTTTCCAGCCTGTCGGGCATGGCCGATAACGGTCTCATGCACCGCTTGAGGCTCAACACCGGCGCGGTTCAAGGTTTCTTTGACTGCTATGACGCCGAGATCCGCAGCGCTCATCTGCGCAAGAGAACCGCCGAATTTCCCTATCGGCGTGCGAACGGCGGACGCGATCCAAACAGATTCCATAATGTAATCAATATAATCCAGCGGTGAAGACGGACGAGTTAAAAATTCTACTGGCCCTGGAGGCTCAGTGGACGGTTTCCTACGATGGGCGTGAGTTTCAGACGATCCGCTCAACCGATATCTCGGTGGACGGCGAGATGCTTCGGCTCGGCAGGTGGGTGCGCAAGATCGAGAGGCTGGAGTGGCTGCGACCGAATGTCGTCCGCATCCGTGCCCGGCAGAGGCTCCGCACAAAGCCCGATGTTTTCACCATGTATCCCGGAGAACGTCTCCCATCGTCGGCGGATTTGCGACGCCGGCGACGCGCCTTTCAATCCCAGTTGGAAAAGAGCCTGGTCCGGTACTTCGGCACGCGAACGATTCAGCGAAAAAGCCTTTATACGGATCGAACGCACGCTATTGGCGGTGCTTATCCACGGTTCCTGATCGGCAACCGTGCTGTTATCGCCGTCGATCCCGACGAATCGTCTGCAACGTTGAACGCGGTTCTGCGCTCTGCGGTTTTGTGGTCGCGGCTGGTACGACGCCGAGTGGCCGTCGTCATTCCTCAAGCCCGGTCGCAGACACTGCACGACCGGCTTGGGGTGCTTGCCGGTGTCCGGAACATGTTCGACTGGCTGCAATGGAACGGTCACGAACTAACCCCTCTTGCACCGTCCGGCCCCCAGCAAGAAACCCAAGTCCACGAGTACGATCCACCGAATGTTTCGACGCAGGTTTCCGATCTGATGTCCTCTGTCGACCTGCCGCTGGATGCGGTTCTGAACATCTCCAGCCGTGCCGTTTCGGTTCGGTTTCGTGGTATCGAAGTCGCACTTGTGCGGGAGGGATCAATCGAATACCCGCTGGGTGAGCCGGTTCAGCAGGTTGTTGAAGATCTTGCATCTGTTCGACGCTATGGAAGCGTTCACCCGCTGGCGCGCGCTCACGAGGAACGTTGGCTGGAGTCCAATGTGATTGGCAATATGGGCCGTCTGCTCCCTTCCATCGATAAGGAGCACGTTTATCCGCAGGTCCCCAGCTTCGTCGGAGAGGAACGCAACATCCTCGATATCCTGACAGTTACGAAGAGCGGGAGGCTGGTAGTGATGGAAATCAAAGCTTCACCCGACCCGGATTTGCCGTTTCAGGGCCTGGACTACTGGATTGCCGTCGAACGTCATCGGAAAGCGGGTGATTTTCAAAAAAAAGGGTATTTTCAGGGCGTCACCGTAACCGACGAACCGGCACTGCTGGTTTTGGTTGCGCCTTTGCTGGCCTTTCATAAGACTTTTGATCGGCTGGTGTCGGTGTTTCCGAAAGAAGTGCCGCTGATGCAATTGGGCCTGAACCAAACATGGAAACGCGAGATCAAAATCTTGCGCCGTCAAGGTTTAGTCAGTTAGGCTGAGTTCCGGAGCAACACATGAATCCATTGAAACGTATGCTGATTTTGGTCGCGTCGATTGCCCTGCTTGTGGGCGTGACGTTAGCTCAGGGCCCGAAGAAGGACATCGGAGTCAAACTACCAGTTCCCGATGCCCCGGCCTCCGATAAGGGTGGCTTACCGCAAAAGGACGGGCCGCCGCGAGTAGAGTCGCTTTCGATCGATGTCGATCTGGTCGACATAGACGTCGTTGTCACAGACAACAGCGGTAATCCCATCGGCGGTCTGACAAAGGCGAACTTCAAGATTTTCGACGACAATGTCGAACAGAGGATCACGAACTTCAGCCCCTCGGACGCGCCGCTGACCATCGTTTTGCTTCTCGAGTTCGGCGACACGTTCGGCTATTACAATGACGATGTCGTGCAGCCCGCTGCCGGTTTCATCAACTCATTGCGTCCGGAAGATTGGGCGGCTCTCGTGGCGTACGACATCCGGCCCGAAATCCTGACCGACTTCACCAAGAACAAGAACGATCTGTTCGGCGGCCTCCGGCGATTGCGGATCCCGGCCTACCGCGAGGTCTGTCTGTATGACGCGGTGTGGGACACGCTTTCACGTATGGAAGGTGTCGACGGCAAGAAAGCCATCTTCCTCGTGAGCACCGGCCTCGACACGATCAGCAAACACAGCTACCCCGACACGCTCAAAAAAGCGCAGACGGGCGACACCATGATTTACTCATTGAGCATGGGTCAGGCTGCACGGCTGTACTACGAATCGGCTGGAATGATCGGGCCAGAGGGCAGTATCACTTTCCTGCAGGCAGACAACGTTCTTCGCTCCTTCTCTGAAATGAGCGGCGGGACCGCGTTCTTCCCACGATTCCAGGGTGAGTTCCGAGGCATCTTCGAAACAGTCAGCGCGCACCTGCGGAATCAATACAGCATCGGGTTTGTTCCGACGAATCGCAAGACGGACGGAAAGCTACACAAGATCCGTGTCGAGGTTCCGCCGATTGATGTAAATAAGGACGGAAAGCCGGACAAACTGAAGGTCAAACACAAGCAGGGATACTACGCTCCCAAAAGCTAATGATGATCGAAAATTGAACGCGGGCATAAAGCCCGCGGCTACGGGCCGATTGCAACGTGAACCTCGTAGCCGCGGGCTTTATGCCCGCGTTCAATCTTCAATATCCCCTGTGCTTATTGATAAGATTGATCAGCGGTCTGCCTTCTCGAAACCGCACGATATTGTCGATCCAGATGTCCATGATGCGGCGCCACAGCATCGTCGAGACGCCGGAAATGTGCGGCGTGATGATCAGATTCTTTGTCGCAAACAGCGGATGACCGTCCGGTAAAGGATCTGGGTCAAAGACATCCAAAGCAGCTCCCGCGATCTTCTCATTCTTCAAGGCATCGACAAGCGCATCCTGATCGACGATCACACCGCGTGCGATGTTCACCAGAAACGCGGACCGTTTCATCCTTTCGAGTTGCTTGCGGCCAATGACTCCCGCCGTTTCGCCCGTCGCCGGAGCAGCAATCACGAGGTAGTCGACCGACGGAAGCAGTTCGTCGAGCATGCTCAATGGATACATTTTCTCGACGCCATCCGCCGGAACATTAACGTTCTTCCGAATGCCGATGACGCGCATGCCGAAAGCGTGCGCCCGCCGCGCGATTTCGGCTCCGAGCGCACCAACACCGATGATGCAGAGCGTTTTCCCGTAAAGTTCACCGAACGAGACTGGCGATTCCCAGATGTCGCGCCGTCGCCATATCGCTTGCTGCTGATGCACGTAACATTGGGGAAGACGTCGTGATAACTGGAGCATCAAGGCCATCGTGTGTTCCGCAATCGGGATGGCATGCACGCCTCTCGAATTCGTGACGATCAGATCGCTATTGACAACCTCGGGGATCAAAATCAATCCGAGACCCGACATTCCGATATGAATCCATCGCAGCTTTTTCGCCGCTGCAATTTCAGCCGGACGCACCTGCCACGTCAACAGAATGTCCGTGTTCGAAATCTCATCCAGCACGCGTTCTCTCGAGGTCAGTTTCACGACTTCAGTGTCCGGAAATCTCTGCCTTAACTCATCGGCAGCCCAATCCGGAAACGTCCACGCTGGAAACTCGTGGTAATACGTCGTCGAGAGGATTTTCATAATTTTTCGAGTCTAGCATAATGAAAACAACGCCTATGGTTCGCCAACCGGCCGTCGCGGGACGGTTTTATCCTGAGGATCGTGAAGAGCTCAACGACGCTCTCGATGAGTTCCTGAAGAGCGATGCTTCCAGAATACGGGCGATCGGTGCAGTGATTCCTCACGCCGGCTACATGTATTCAGGACACGTGGCAGGAGCGGTGTATTCGCGTATCAGCGTCCCTCAGCGATGCATCGTGCTGTGCCCGAATCACACGGGCTACGGACCGCCGCTTTCGATCATGCGGTCCGGATCGTGGTTGACGCCGTTGGGACAACTCGAGATCGACGAAGAGATCTGCTCGGCGCTGATGCAGCATGACTCACAACTCGAGGACGACGTTGAGGCGCATCGATTCGAGCATGCGCTCGAAGTTCAACTGCCGTTCATGCAACGCATAGCCGGATCATCGATCCGATTCGTTCCGATCACAGTCGGCACCGGAGGATGGAGCGACCTTGAATCGCTCGGCTACGCAATGGCTGCGGTAATTGGCACTGTGGCGCCGCAGACTCTCATCATCGCCTCGAGCGACATGAATCACTACCAGTCCGATGCGACAACTCGCGTAAAAGATCGCAAGGCCATCGATCAAATGCTGACGCTTGATGCAAAGGGTCTTTACGACGTGATTCGCCGCGAGCAGATTTCAATGTGCGGCTTTGGACCGGCGTGTTCGATGCTGATCGCAGCCCATCAGTTGGGAGCAACGAAAGCTGAGCTGGTCAAGTACGCAACGTCGGGCGACATCTCCGGAGACTTCGATCGCGTGGTGGGTTACGCGGGGCTAACGGTTGCCTAGAGCAAGAACCCACATTTTCGCAGATCCGAAACACGCGGGCATAAAGCCCGCGGCTACGTGCCGAAATGTAAGGTGAACCGCGTAGCCGCGGGCTTTATGCCCGCGTGTTTCGGGTTTGCTACCTCTTCTTTGTAAGGATTTGTTCCTTCATCTTGCCGGCAAGGTCGCGCGTGTAGTTCATCACCCGCGAGTCCGCTTTGATTTTTTCGAGTAAAGGAATCAAACGTTCGGGATCCGCGAAAGCGTTTCGCTTGAGGTCGGTTTCGATTCGCTCGACCCATTTGGGAATGCTGAGCCGATCGAACTGAAGCGCGTTCTCGATGTCGAAAACCATTGCCTCCTGATTCGTCATGGCTTCGAAGAAGGTGACCAGATCATTCACTTCCTTGATGACGGAGAAATTGAACTCGGCTTCCCTGGTCTCGGTTGCTGTTTTCAGCGTCAGGTGCTTCTTCCCCAGGTCAGCGACTTTGCGGCCGGACTCATACGTTTCACCGTTGGCGAGATTGTTTGTACCGGCAATCACCCCGAGAAAACGATCGCGAGCCGACGGCGATAACTTCACTGCAACTTTGATCTCTTCGGAGTTGCGTTTCTTTAGGCGAACGGCTCCCTCGCCGGCGTAATTCAAATCCACACACTGCCGCTCATAGAGCGCGTTTAATTTTTCCTTGCAGTAGGTAAAGTTCGAAAACGGTTCCGACTGAAAAAGTAAAAGAAGTATGGTGATGAATAACGTCATAAAGAAGTCGCTGTCTGAGCCTTGAATCGGTTCGAGTGCACGTGGCAAATGGCGACCGCCAGAGCATCCGATGCGTCATAAGGCTCGGGCAAAGTTTTTAATCTCAGAAGTGACCGGACCATTTCCTGAACCTGAGGCTTTTCGGCGCGGCCGTAGCCGGTCACGGCGCTTTTCACTTCCAGGGGAGAGTACTCGAATACGGGTAAATCTGCCTCCGCGGCGGCGAACATCGAGACACCGCGAACGTGTCCGAGCTTTAAAGCTGTCTGAACATTGCTCGCATAAAAAACGTTTTCGAACGCGGCCGCGTCGGGCTGAAAGTCGCGAATGACTTCAGCAATTCCGGTATGAATCGATTTCAATCGGCTGGCAAGCGAATCGTTTGCAGGGACGCGGATCGCTCCGCATTGTACGAGTGCGCAATCGACACCGTCGCTGTCGATCACGCCATAGCCGGTAATACGAGAACCGCAATCAATCCCGAGGACCCTCATAACGAATCACGGATTTCGAATTGCGGATTGGTGCCACTCCGCAACTCGAAACTCGGAATTCGCCACTTCACGATATGGCCTCGGCCATTTCGGACTCTTCCATGTCGAAGTTGGCGTATACGTGTTGGACGTCGTCATGATCGTCCAGAGCTTCCATCAACTTAAGAACCTGCTGGGCGTTCTTGCCTTCGACCCGCACAGTATTTTGCGGAATCATCGACACTTCAGCTGACGACGGCTCAATGGACTTCGCTTTGAGCGCTTCGACAACGGCATCCAGAGTATTGGGAGCCGTGTAGATCTCATAGGTGGAACCCTCACCTTTGAAGTCGTCGGCACCGGCATCTAGCGCGAGAGACATCAACGTATCTTCGTCTGCCTTCGCGGCATCAACGACAATGAGCCCCTTCTTGTGGAACATCCAGGAGACGCTGCCGGCTTCACCCATGTTGCCGCCGTTTTTCGAAAACACGTGCCGTATTTCGCTGACGGTTCGGTTGCGGTTATCGGTAACGGTTTCGACAATCAGGGCGACGCCACCGGGCCCATAGCCCTCGTACATTACCTCGTCGATTGTCCCGCCCTCGAGTTCGCCCGTACCCTTCATGACCGCCCGTTTGATGTTGTCCGTGGGCATATTGAGGCCCTTGGCGTCGCTGATGGCTTTGCGCAGCCGCGGATTACCATCGGGGTCACCGCCCCCGATGCGGGCAGCAATGGTTATTTCCTTGATGAGCTTGGTAAAAGCCCGGCCGCGTTTCGCGTCCAACGCGCCCTTTTTGTGCTTGATACTGTGCCATTTGGAATGGCCAGACATAAAACTCTCCTTCTTCGCCTAAATTCGGCTTTTCAGTCTAACAAACCCCCTTCAAAGGCGGCAACAACGCGGGATATCGAAGATCCGAGCGCCTTTTAAGACTCGGGGTTGGAGTTTTGGCTTTGCTTTCCTTTCCAGTCCTCGCGTATGGCGATTTCCCGGACCGTCTGTATTAATTTTTGCTCAATTCGGTCCAATTTCACGTAAATCCTGTAAACGAGGAAAAAGAGAAACACCAAACCCATTCCGAAGAATGTTCCCAAACCCGTTCGGCCCCCGCCGAATAGGTCGATCAAAACGTCAATAATGGAGGGGAAAAGCGCCACGATGACCACAGCCGTCCATGTGACCAGCCAGAACAGGAAGATCTGCAGCGATTCCGACCGCGACCTGAGCTCGACGTAGCTCTTGGAAATAACGATCAGAGCGAGAAGCACTGAAAACAGTTTGGCGGCAAGTGCGAACATGGTCAGACACGTCTCACCAGGCGCATCAGCAACCCGAGAATCAAATTAATACCGTTGAGGAAATGCTGACCTTTGGCACGAGAGTAGGACGTATATGCGGCCCTGATCGGAACCGACTTATAACGGAGGTTCTTGCGATAGATCTCGCCAATGATTTCCGAACAGACCTCGTACCCCGCGGACTTCAGGGCCATTGCTTCCAGTGCCTGGCGCGAGAAGACCTTGAATCCTGATTGCGAATCCGAAACGATCTTGCGATACACCACGTAGGTAAGCGCGTTGAGCAGAAGATTTGCGGCCAAGCGGGTGCCCGGCATACCGCGTCGATCCAGGATGCGACTGCCGATCACAACGTCGAACCGTCCGTCGATCAACGTTTCGACCAGCTTTTCGATCTCCGCCGGGTCGTGCTGACCATCGGAATCCATGGTGACGATGACGTCCACGTCAAGTTCGGCCGCCGATCGGAGACCGGTGATTGTCGCGGCACCGACACCGAGATTGGTGAGATGACGTATCACATATGCGCCGTGCATGCGCGCAATCTCACCCGTCCGATCCTTCGACCCGTCGTCCACCACAACTTTTATGACGGGCATGGAACCGATTTGAGATGGAATTCGCCGCAGAACAGAACCAATAACGGGCGCTTCATTGTAAGCGGGCAAGACCACAGCAATGGTGGTGGAGCGCATCACCTGCGGATTCTATCACGTACGAGATATAATGCTCGCGCTTCGAAATGTGCGGAATCGCAGGCATTTACCATTACGGCCGGACCGAAGCGGTCACCCCCCACACCCTGACGGCGATGCGGGATTGCATGGTCCATCGCGGTCCTGATGACGCCGGCATTTACGTCAGCTCCGACCGGACCGCCGGCCTTGCGCACCGCCGGCTGTCCATCATTGATCTCTCCGAATTAGGCCGGCAGCCGATGGCCGACGAGTCGGGCCGTTTTCACATCGTGTTCAACGGCGAAATTTACAATTTCGCCGAACTCCGTGCGGATCTCGAAAAGCAAGGCGTTCGGTTCCGCTCCCATTCCGACACAGAAGTCCTGCTGTATCTGTACGCGAAACGCGGGACGGAGATGCTCGATCTTCTACGCGGTATGTTCGCTTTCGTGATCTGGGACGACGTCGAACGAACGTTGTTCGCCGCGCGCGATCGAATCGGAGTGAAGCCGCTGTACTTCTACAATCGCGACGGCCGGTTCATCTTCGCATCGGAGATCAAGGCGCTGCTCGCAACGGGACATGTCGAGCGTGCCGTACATCCCGAAGCCTTTTACCACTACCTCTCTTTCTTGACCACGCCTGCGCCTCAAACCCTTTTCGAAGGTATTCGTAAATTACCGGCAGCACATTTTTTGATGGTCGATAGCTCGGGACGGGAAACGATCAGAAAATGGTGGTCACCCTTCCGCGGTTCGCCGTCGATTTCATCAGAACGGGAGAGCACCGAAGAAGTTCTTCGCCTTTTGAAAGATTCGATTCGATACAGGATGGTCAGCGATGTGCCGTTCGGTGTGTTTTTATCCGGCGGCATCGATTCATCGACCAATGTGGCGCTGATGGCGGAGATGATGGATCGTCCCGTTGAGACTTTCTCAATCGGCTTTCACGCCAACGATCAATTCAACGAGTTGAATTACGCCCGAATCGTCGCCGAGCGGTTCAAAACCAATCACCACGAAATCAAGATCGGAATGCAGGATCTGATGGATTTTCTTCCTCAGCTCGTTCATCACCAGGATGAACCGATCGCCGATCCGGTCTGCATTCCCGTCTACTACGTGGCGAAGCTCGCAAAAGAGCAGGGCGTCACGGTCTGCCAGGTGGGCGAAGGTAGCGACGAACTTTTCTGCGGATACCCGCACTGGTCCTATCTTCTCAGTCTTGAACGGCTCCGCCAGGCATACGCGATCATCCCGAAACCATTGCGCGAACTGGCGTCGTTCTTTGCGAAACAACTGGAGGCGCCATCGTCCGGCCGCATGGAATACATTCGACGGGCATCGGCCGGCGAACCGGTTTTCTGGGGAGGTGCTGAAGCGTTCTTCGACCGCCACAAGCGGCAATTGCTTCATCACGATTTCCAACAGCGTGTCGGCAACGCGAATTCGTCCACTATCATTGCCGGCTACTTCCAGGAGTTCGTCGCCGAAAGCACCTCTCAAGATCCTTTGAATTGGATGACCTTTGTCGATTTGAAACTCCGGTTGCCGGAGTTGCTGCTGATGCGCGTGGACAAGATGACCATGGCCGCCTCAGTCGAAGCCAGAGTCCCCTTCCTTGATCACAAGTTGGTGGAATACGTTCTCAGTATTCCTCAGGCGGTGAAAGTACCGGAGTTCCAGACAAAGCATCTCTTGAAGAAAGCATTGGATGGAATCATTCCGGACGAAATCATCCAACGGCCCAAACAAGGATTCGGCGTCCCAGTTGCAGATTGGTGCAGGCAAGAGCTTGGCCAGCGCATCCGTTCGACTTTAAAGGCATTTAACAACGAGCACCGCTATTTCGATGAGGGCGAACTCGGACGCGTTCTGGACGCCATGCACACGATGTTTCCCTGGTATCTCTTCAATTTCGCTCTGTGGCATGAAATGTGGATCGAACAGAAGCAGCCGGATCGCTTCCTTACTCCATGCTGAGCGGTCACGACATCGTTTGTCTCTCGACTCAGGATTGGGACGGATTATGGACGCGTAAGCAGCGATTCATGCAGATGTTTGCCGAGAATGGGAATCGCGTGCTTTACATCGAAACGCCTGTTCACCTGCTTGGCCTCGATGTCCTGCCACATGATCCCGGACGATTCTTTCGTTTTCTGAAAGGACCAAGAACGCTCGCACGTAATCTTCACGTCGCGACGCTTCCCATTCTGCTGCCTTTCTTTCAAATGTCGCATGCGATCAATGCGGCCAACCAAGCGGCGATCGGCATCACGCTTCGAAGATGGATGGACAGGCTGGGTTTTGACAATCCGCTACTGTGGCTTTACACACCTTTTTCTGCGGCGCTCGTGAATACGATCGGCAACAAATATTGCGTCTATGAATGCGTGGACGAATTTCGCGCGGCAAAAGGTTTCGTCCGCTCGGCTGTGATCGGCAGTATGGAGGACGAACTTCTCCGCAGATGTAATGTAACGATCGTGACGCAGGAAAGTCTGCTGCCGCGGCGCCAAAAGATTTGCCCGCAAACGTTCTGCATTCCGAACGGAGCCGACACCGAGCTGTTCGCGAAGATCGCGGGAGACGAATCGCCGATACCGTCAATTCTCGAACGGATACCGCGTCCGCGACTTGGTTTTGTCGGGCATATCCAGTACTGGGTCGACCTGAAGCTGATCGGATATATCGCCCGCAACAGACCTGATTGGTCGATCGTCCTGATCGGTCCAATCCATCCGCTTGCGGATGCGGCGGATATCAAAGGCCTGCCCAACGTTCACCTGATCGGCAAGCAGCCGCAGTCTGAAATACCACGACTGCTCAAAGTGATCGACGTGAGCCTGAACCCGTACAAACCGGACGATGTGGCGAAACACGCCAGCCCTTTGAAGCTTTATGAATACCTCGCCGCGGGCAAGCCTGTGGTGTCTACCGACATGCCCGAAGCGCGGAAGTTTGAGGCGCAAGTCCGAATCGCGCGCGATTACTCAGAGTTTCTGGAGCACTGCGCTCAGGCAATCAACAATCTGCCGGAACCTCAGTCGGTAATTGACTCCCGGCGAGCGAGTGTCTCCGAGCATTCGTGGAAAAACCGTTTTGCGCGCGTAAACGAGGTCATCTCCGCAGCAATATCTCATCCGTGAAATCCGTGTAATCCGTGGCTTACAAGCAGTCTTCGCGACCCATGATCCAGGATTCGTGCCACAGGACCGCGTTCAGGACGGTCCAAATCTGGAAACTGTAGCCCGCGCCGTTGCTGATTTGGTGCCGCAGGAGATCGGTAAAGTAGCCGTTATCAAG
>Ga0209382_10008233_pt1 | contig 13151 bp, 9 predicted proteins | sample SoiMetdeltSBSDD5_FD_187599 | JGI IMG/M metagenome (GOLD analysis project Ga0209382, IMG submission 187599) | Bulk soil microbial communities from a Populus tree surrounding site in Tennessee, USA - Soil MetaG P. deltoides SBSDD5 (SPAdes) (version 2) | ecosystem: Environmental > Terrestrial >... | reverse complement strand
GGGTGCGCGGGAGGGCGGCGAGAGAGGCCGATCCGCGCGCGAGGACGGACGCGGGGCGGTGCCCGTGGGCAGGCCGTCGACGTCCAGGGCCGTCCCGCAGGAGGGGCAGTACCGCTGACCCTCGGCGGCCAGGTGAGCGCAGGTGGGACAGGTGGCCATGGTCGAGCCTTTGCCGAGGTCCACGCTACGCGCGCGACGGGCGGAGGTCAATCGATCCAATCCGTTGACACTCTCGCGCCGGCGAAGGGATGATGCTTTCGTGCGAACCTTCGCCGCCGCCCTGATCGCCATGACCCTGGCCACCGCCGTTTCCAGCGAAGAGCCGAAGGCCGGCCCGCTTCCCGACGCGCCCCGCCTGGCCACCATGGCGGCGCGATTCGCGCCCGCTCCCATCGGGGCCGACATCTCGAAGCTGCCGCCGGGAGAGCGGCAGGCGCTGGCCCGGCTGGTGGAGGCCGCGCGCATCATGGATCCGCTGTTCGTGCGGCAATCCTGGGCGGGCAGCGAGGCGCTGCTGATGCAGCTCCTGGGCGACACCACTCCGCTCGGACGTGCGCGACTTCACTACTTCCTGATCAACAAGGGACCGTGGTCGCGCCTCGACCACAACGCGCCGTTCGTCCCCGGCGTGCCCGCCAAGCCGGAGGCGGGCAACTTCTATCCCGCGGGGGCGACCAAGGACGAGGTCGAGGCCTGGATGAAGTCGCGGCCGGAGGCCGAGCAGGTGGCGGCGCGGGGGTTCTTCACCACCATTCGAAGGACGCCGGACGGCGCGCTCATCGCCGTGCCCTACAGCCTCGAATACCAGGGCGAGCTGACGCGGGCGGCCGAGCTGCTGCGCGAAGCGGCGGCCCTCACCCAGCAGCCGACCCTGAAGAACTTCCTGACCCGGCGGGCGGCCGCCTTCGTCTCCAACGACTACTACGACTCCGACGTGGCCTGGATGGAGCTGGACGCGTCCGTAGAGCCGACCATCGGCCCCTACGAGGTGTACGAGGACGAGTGGTTCAACGCCAAGGCGGCCTTCGAAGCGTTCATCACCGTGCGCGACGACGCGGAGACCGCGAAGCTGGCGCGGTTCGGGGCCGAGCTGCAGGACATCGAGAACCACCTGCCCATCGACCCCGCTCTTCGCAACCCCAAGCTGGGGGCGCTCTCCCCGATCCGCGTGGTCAACGTCGTCTTCAGCGCGGGCGACGGCAACCGCGGGGTCCAGACCGCCGCCTACAACCTCCCCAACGACGAGCGCGTGGTGCAGGAGAAGGGGTCGAAGCGCGTCATGCTGAAGAACATGCAGGAGGCCAAGTTCAACAAGGTCCTGCTGCCCATCGCGCGCGTGGCCCTGCCTCTCGCCGACCGCAAGGACGTGGGCTTCGACGCGTTCTTCACCCACATCCTGATGCACGAGCTCATGCACGGACTGGGGCCGCACAACATCACGGTGGGCGGCCGCGCCACCACCGTCCGCCAGGAGCTGAAGGAGACCTACAGCGCGCTGGAGGAGGCCAAGGCGGACATCTCGGGCCTCTGGGCCCTGCAGTACCTCGTCGACAAGGGCACGCTGGGGAAGGACCTCGCGCGCACCATGTACACGACGTTCCTCGCCTCCTGCTTCCGCTCCATCCGCTTCGGGGTCACGGAGGCCCACGGCAAGGGCATCGCGCTCCAGCTCAACACGCTCATCGACGCGGGCGCGTTCAAGACCAACCCGGACGGGACGTTCACGGTGGTGCCGGCGCGGGTGAAGGACGCCGTCGCGGCCCTGACCCGCGAGATCATGAGCCTGCAGGCCGCCGGCGACTACGCGGCGGCCAAGGACATGCTGGCCAAGCGCGCCGTTGTCCGGTCCGACGTGCAGCGCGTGCTCGACCGCCTCCAGGGCGTGCCCGTGGACATCGAGCCGCAGTTCGTGACCGCGGACGAGCTCTCCGGCCGGACGGCGCCGGTGGTGGCGCGGCCGCGTCAGACCCCGGCCGCGTCGAGGAACGAGAGCACGACCCGCCAGTAGTCGGGGTGGAGGACGGCGCCGACGTGCTCGGCGCCCGGGGCGACCCACACCTGATGCGGTCCGCCATGCGCGTCGGCCACCCGGCGCACCACCGCTTCCGGCATGCGCGGATCCGCCCCGTCCGCGATGGCCAGCAGGGGCGCGCGGAGGGCGGCCGCGGCCGCGACCGCGTCCACGTCGTCCGCGCGGAAGCCCGCGCGCCACTCGGCGATGGCGATCGTGATGGGGATGATCGGCACCCATCGCGGCATCCCGTAGAGGAGGCGCGCGTGGTGGAAGACGTTCGCGCGGTAGGTGTCGTAGGGCGCCTCGACGATCACGGCGCGCACGTCGGGCTGGCCGGCCGCCGCCCGCAGCACGGCGACCGCGCCCATGGAATGGCCCATCAGGACGAGCCCCGCCCGCGCGCGGCCCGCCTTCCGCAGTCCCTCCATGGCCGCCCGCACGTCCTCCCGCTCGCGTCCTCCCAGCGTCGTGTATCGCCCTTCGCTGGCGCCGTGGGCGCGCAGGTCCAGGAGGAGGACGGTGTGCCCGCGGCGGTGGAGGGCGTCGCCGCGGTCGGCGTAGCTCTCGAGCGAGTCGCCCAGGCCGTGCACGATGACCACCGCCGGGCGCGCGTCCGACCCGGCGCGGGTCCAGGTCCGCAGTCGAAGGCCCTCCGAGACGACCGAGCCCGCCACGTAACCGAGCGCCGGCGGGGAAGGGGGCAACGAGAAGCCACGGAGGAGGACCTGCGAGAAGGCGAGGGGGACCCCGACGAAGAGGACGGCGGTGTAGAAGACGAGCCGGGTGAGCCAGGGACGGCGAGACACGTGAAGCGCGCGAACGGTGGCATAATCCGCGCACCCCGTCAATCGTGAGAGGTCGGCCCGGATGGCCCTGGAGATCGTCCTCAATCGCCGCGGCGGCGTGCCCATCCGCGACCAGCTCGTCACCCAGCTCGAGCTCAAGATCCTCGACGGGAGCCTCGCCCATGGCCAGCGGCTGCCCAGCGTCCGCTCGCTGGCGCGCCGTCTCAAGGTGCACCACAACACGGTCTCCGCGGCCTACCAGGACCTGGAAGAGGCGGGCCACGTCGAGCTGCAGCGCGGCTCCGGGGTGTTCGTCCGGCGCGCGGGGGTCAGCGCGCTGCCGGAGGCCAAGGGCCTCGACGAGATGATCCGGCTCGCCCTGCACGCCGCGTTCCGCAAGGGGTTCTCGGGGGCCGACATCCGCGCCGCGGTCGAGCGCTGGCTGGCCGCGGCGCCCCCCGATCGCGTCGTCGTCGTGGACCCTTCGCCGGAGATGGGGGAGCTGCTGGTGCACGAGCTCAAGACGCTGCTCGGCATCCCCGCCTCCGCCTGCACGGTCGAGGACGTGGCCCGCGATCCGGGGCGGGTGGCGGGCGCGCTCACCCTGGTGCTGCCGTACCACGTGGCGGCGGTGCGCGCGCTCTCTCCAGGGGCGTCGGTGGAGGTGGTGACGCTGGAGGTCGCGGAGCCCGACCGGCGGGCGGTGGCCGCGCTGCCCGCGGGCAGCATCGTCCTGTTCCTGTCGCACTCCCCGACGGTGCTGCCGTTCGCTTCCGTGTTCCTGCGCAGCCTCCGGGGTGACGAGATCCTGGTCGAGACGCGGCTCCTGTCCACTCCGAAGGAGTGGAAGCGCCTGGTCAAGGCGGCCGACCTCGTGCTCACGGATGCCCTCTCCACGGACGCCGCGCGTGCGGCGGGGGCCCGCCGCGTGCGCGAGATCCGCGTGGTGCAGCCGTCCGCGCTCGAGCGGTTGCGGGACGCCCTCACCATCGTGGTCCCGCGTTCCGAGTCTCGCGAGCCGTCGCGTCCGGAGCACGCCGCCGGCGGCCGCGGCGATCACCGCCGGCCCTCTTGAGGGCGGCGGTCTGGCGGCGAGGGTCCGGAGTCGGGACGCTTCTGTGCGCGCTCGCCCTGGGCGGGCCGGCGGCGGTCGCGCCGGATTCGCGCGCGGCCGTCCCCGCCGTGGTCGTCTACGGGGGCGATGCCACGTTCGCGCCCTACGAATACGCCGACGGGCAAGGCGAGCCCCATGGGTTCAACGTCGAGCTGATCCGCGCCCTCGGCCGGGAGGCGGGCGTCGGCGTCGACATCCGGCTCCAGGACTGGTGGTCCGTGCTGCGGGAGCTCGACGCGGGACGGATCGACCTCGTGAGCCTGCCCCTGACCGAGGAGCGCGCGCGCCGCTACGACCTCGTCGCGCAGACCTGGACCTTCCAGCAGGAGATCGTGTTCGCGGACCGCGCGCGCGCCCCGCGCACCCTCGACGAGCTGGCCGGCGTCCGCGTCGCCGTCTCTCCGGGGACGCTGACCTTCACGCTCCTCGGCGAGCTCGACCCGCGGCGGCGGCCGGAGATGGTCCCCGCCGACAACCTGGCCGAGGCGCTGCGCGCGATGCGCGCCGGTACCGTCGCCGGAGCCGCCGGCAACGGGCTCGCCCTGCGCGCGGCCGCGCGCGACCTGGGCCTGGGCGAGCTGGCCGAGCTGCCGCTGCGCTCGGTGCCCTACGCGCTGGCCACGGCCAAGGGCCGCGGCCCGCAGTTCTCCTGGGTCGGGGAGGCGCTGAACCGGCTGCACCAGACCGGACGCTTCAACCACCTGGTCGAGCAGCACCTCGTGATCGCGCCGGATCGCCGCAGCTGGCGCGACCTCGCCCTGCCCCTCGGTCTGGGCTTCGCGGCCCTGCTGGGCATGGCCGTGGCCACGGTGCTGTGGAACCGCGCGCTGCGCCGCCAGGTCCAGTCCCGCACGCGCGAGCTGGCCCAGTCCCTGGCCGAGAAGGAGCGGCTGGCCGCCTCCCTCCAGGAGCGAGAGCAGCAGCTCGAAGAGGCGCAGGGCATCGCGCACATCGGGAGCTGGGAATGGCAGGTGGGCGGCGACCACGTGACGTGCTCCCCCGAGATCTACGCGATCCTGGGCCTGGACCCGCAGGCCTTCGCCCGCACGCGCGACGCCTTCCTGGAGATCGTCCATCCCGAGGACCGGCCCGCGATGCAGGACGCCTTGCGCCGCGCGCTCGAGCAGGGCCTGGCCCTCGACCTCGACCATCGCATCCGCCGGCCCGACGGGGCGGTGCGGCACCTGCAGGTCCGGGCGCGGCCGCTCGTGGACGCGGCCGGCCAGGTCGTGCGCCTGGCCGGCACGGCCCAGGACATCACCGAGCGCAAGATCGGCGAGCTGGCCATCGAGAGCGAGCGCGAGCAGCTGCGCAGCATCGTGAGCCACGCCCCCGTGGCCATGGCCATCCTCGACCGCGAGCTGCGCTACGTTGCCTACAGCGACCGCTGGCAGAAGTACTGGCGGCTGCGCGGGCGGCCCCTCCTGGGCCGCCGCCACGACGAGCTTTTCCCGGCCCTGCCCGCGGCCTACCTCGAGGCACTGCAGCAGGTCCTGGCCGGGAAGGTCGTCACGCGGCGGGAGGACCCGTTCGCGCTGGGGGACGGATCGAAGGTCTACATCCGCTGGACCATGCACCCGTGGCGCCGCCTGGGCCGGCGCGTGGACGGCGTCGTGGTGGTCGCCCAGAACATCGACGTGCTCGTGCGGGCGCGGGAGACGGCGCGCGCGTCCTCGCAGCTCAAGTCGGAGTTCCTGGCCAACATGAGCCACGAGATCCGGACGCCCCTGAGCGGGCTCATGGGCATGACGCGGCTGCTCATCGACACCCGCCTCGACCGCCAGCAGCGCGAGTACGCGGAGATGATCCGCGACTCCGGCCGCGCCCTGCTCGACCTCATCAACGACATCCTGGACTTCTCGAAGATCGAGGCCGGGCGCCTGGAGCTGGAGGACATCGACCTCGACCCGGTGACCGCGATCGAGGAAGCGGTGGCGGGCTTCGCCGAGCGCGCGGCCAGCAAGGGGCTGGAGCTCGCCGTCTCCGCGGACCCCGACGTCCCACGCGCCCTGCGCGGCGATCCCGGCCGGATCGCCCAGATCCTCAACAACCTGCTCGCCAACGCCATCAAGTTCACGGACCGGGGCGAGGTCATCGCGCGCGTGAGCGTGGCCGAGGAATGGGACGACGAGGTCGTCGTGCAGTTCTCCGTGACCGATACCGGCATCGGCATTCCCGAGGAGACCCTGTCGCGCCTCTTCCAGCCGTTCAGCCAGGGGGACAGCTCGACCACGCGGCGCTACGGCGGAACGGGTCTCGGGCTCGCCATCTCGCGACGCCTGGCCGAGATGATGCATGGCGGCATCGGGGTCAGCACCGCCGCCGGGGGAGGGAGCACCTTCTGGTTCACGGCGCGGCTCCGGCGCCGATCGGAGGCCCGCCCCCCCGCGGGGTCGAAGCGGCTGGCCGGACGCCTGGCCCTGATCGCCTGCGGCAGCGAGACCGTCTGCTCCATCCTCTCCGCGCAGCTCGAGGCAGCGGGGATGATCGTCCGCACCGCCGGCGACCTCCGCCGCGCCCGCGGCACGCTCGAGGACGAGAGCAGCGACGACATCGACCTCGTGGTCGTGGACCAGGAGCTGCGCGGCCTCGATCTTCCGGCCTTCGTGCGGGAGGTGCGCGAGCGGTCGCGCCCGGCACGCGTGGTGCTGCTGGCGCCCATCGGTGCGCCCGTGGCCGCGGAGGGCGCGGACGGACCCGACGCGGTTCTCACCAAGCCCGTCCGGCCCTCCGCTTTCGAGGAGCAGGTCATCGCCCTCCTGGCCGGCGAGGCCCCTGTGACGGTTCCGGAACCGGCCGGGGGGGCGGTGGTCGAGGTCGATCCCGATGCTCCACTGGTGCTCGTGGTGGAGGACAACGACATCAACCGCGCGGTCGCCCTGCGCACGCTCGAGCGGCTGGGCTACCGGGCGGCCGGGGTCAAGAACGGGGTGGAAGCGGTGGAGACGTTCGCGCCGGAGACCTATGCCGCCGTCCTCATGGACTGCCAGATGCCGGTGATGGACGGCTACGAGGCCACCGCCCGCCTGCGGGCGGCGGAGGCGGGCCGCCGGCCCACGCCGATCCTGGCCATGACCGCCGGCGCCCTGGTCGGGGACCGCGAGCGATGCCTGGCCGCGGGCATGGACGACTACATCTCCAAGCCGGTCGCCTTCGAGGATCTGGCCGCGGCCCTGCGGCGCTGGGTGCCGCGCGGCCGCGCGGCGGAAGGCGGCCCCGCGGTCTCCACTCCGGCCGCCGCCGGTCTCGACGCGCGCGTCCTGGGTGAGCTGCGTGCCCTCGACACGCCGGGGTCCGGCTTCTTCCACGGCGTCATCGGCCTCTTCCTGGCCACCGCTCCCGGCCGGCTGGAGGGGCTGGCCGCGGCCGTCCGCCGGGCCGATGCGCCCGCCGTGCGCAGCCTCGGCCATGCCCTCCGCTCCACCTGCGGCAACGTGGGAGCGAAGACCATGCACGACCTGTGCGTGTCCATCGAGGATCGCGCGGACCAGCCGGCCGCGGAGCTCGAGCCGATCCTGCAATCGCTCCTCGACGAGTACCGCCAGGTGAAGAGCGCCCTGGAAGCGGAGCAGCGCCGGGCCCGGCCGGCCGCGCCGCGCACCTCTTCGTGACCGGCGCGACGGCCGCCATCAGCCGGGGCCAGGCCCGCTTCGCGATCGCCCTGCTCTTCGGCGTCAACTTCCTCAACTACATCGACCGCTATGTCATCGCGGCCGTGTTGCCCCTGATCCAGCAGGAGTTCGCGCTCGACGACGCGCGCGCCGGCTACGTGCTGTCGATGTTCGTGCTCGTCTACATGGCGGCGTCGCCCTTCACGGGGGTGATGGGGGACCGCTGGCCGCGCCGGTACCTGGTGGGATCGGGCGTCCTCCTCTGGAGCCTCGCCACCATCGCCACCGGCTTCGCGGGCAGCTATCACCACCTCCTCCTCGCGCGATCGTTCATCGGCATCGGGGAGGCGGGCTTCGGCGCGGTCTCGCCGACGATCATCAGCGACCTGTTCCCCCGGGAGAAGCGCGGGCGGATGCTCGCCTTCTTCTTCGTCGCCATCCCGGTGGGCAGCGCGCTCGGGTACATCCTGGGCGGCGCGGTGGGCGCGCATCACGGCTGGCGCGCCGCCTGCTTCCTGGCCGGCGCCCCCGGAATCCTGCTCGGGCTTCTCGCCTTCGGGATGGTGGAGCCTGCGCGCGGCCGCGGCGACGGCGTGGTCACGGAAGAGCACCGCTTCGAGCTGCGGCCCGCCCTCCAGCTCCTGCGCAACCGGTCCTACGTGATGACCATGCTCGGCATGTCCGCCATGACGTTCGCGCTGGGGGGAATGGCGAGCTGGATGCCGACCTTCCTCTCCCGGGTGAAGGGCCTGTCCCTCGACGCCGCCAACACGGGGTTCGGAGCCTTGACCGTCGGGGCCGGCCTCATCGGGACCTTCCTCGGCGGTTGGCTGGGCGACCGCCTGCTGCGGCGGACGGAGAGCGCGTATCTCCTCGTGTCCGGGATGGGCATGCTGCTGGCCATCCCGTTCGCGTACGTGGGCTTCACCGCCGCCCGGCCCGAGGTGTACCTGCCCGCGTTCTTCGTGGCGGAGGTGCTGGTGTTCCTCAACACCGGACCCGCCAACGCCGTGTTCGTGAACGTGGCCCTGCCCGAGGTGCGGGCCACCGGCATCGCGATGTCCATCTTCGTCTATCACCTGCTCGGCGACGTGCCCTCGCCGATCCTGATCGGCAAGGCGTCGGTGTGGACGGGGAGCCTGCAGACGGCGCTGCTGCTCACGCTGGTGGCCATGGCCGTCTCGGGCGCGTTCTATCTCTCCGGCATGCGCACGCTGGGCCGGGACACGGCGCGCGTGCAGGAGATCCTGGCCGCGCGGGAGGAGGGCCATGCGTCGCGTCATCACGACGCTCATTGAGGCCCTCTTCCGGGTCCTCTTCACCTACGACTGCCTGGGGGAGGAGAACCTCCCCACGCGCGGCCCGGCGGTGGTGGCCGCGAACCATCCGTCGTACCTCGATCCCGTGCTCCTCTCGCTCCAGGCCCGGCGGCCCATCCGCTTCATGGCCTGGGACGCGCTCTTCCGCGTCCCCCTGCTCGGCGCGCTGATCCGCACGTTCGGGGCCTTCCCGGTGGATACCCGGCGCGGCAAGGGCCGCGAGGCCTACGAGCGGGCGAAGGCCCTGGTGCAAGCGGGCGAGGTGGTCGGCCTGTTCCCGGAAGGACACCGCTCGCGCACGGGCTGGATGGAGCCGCAGCTGCGCGAGGGGGCGGCGCGCCTGAGCTGGGAGACGGGGGCGCTGCTGGTACCGGCCACGATCGCCGGCGCCTACCGCGCCTGGCCACACTTCCAGGCCCTGCCCCGGCCCGCGCGCATCCGCGTCCGCTACCACGAGCCCATCGACCCCGCGCCCTATCGCCACGAGCCGGAGGAGGTCGCGCTGCCCGCCCTCCTGGCCGAGCTCCAGCGGCGCGTGGATCGGTCGCTGCAACCCGGGGTCAAGGCCGACCTGCGCATGATGGTGCTCTACGCCTCGCCCGCGCCGCCACCCCGCCGGCACGAGATCGCGGCCGCGGCCCTGGTCGCCGTCGTCCTCTGGCTGGGCGGGCGAGGGCTCTTCGCCCTCCTGCCCGCGGCCGCGTATCTCGCCTACCTCGCGCTGGATTGGCGGACCCTTCCCCAGTCGCGGCTCGCGAAGTGGGTGCGCAACACGTCTCCGGTCGTGTTCCTCCTGGCCATGGGACCGGCCATGCTGCGCGCGCTGGGAAGCCCGCCCGTCGCCGCCGGGGCCGCCCTCGTCGCCGTCGTGGCCGGAGCCGTCTACCCGTACCTGTACACGCGGCGCCGGACGGCGATGACGTTCCTGCGCGGGATGGTGCTGGCCTTCGCCCTGGAGGCGGCGGCGCAGGCGCTCTGGCCCTCCGCGGCCGGCCCGCACGCCGCCCTCGCGCTGTACGCGGCCGCCTTTGCCCTCGCCGCGCGCACGGTCTTCTGGCGCTACGCGGCCACCGTCCTCCTTCTCTACGCGGTGGGCGCCCCCTTGCTCATCGGCTGGTCCGTCGGCCTCGCGCTGCACCTCGTGGCCGGACTGGCCGCGGCCGCGCTCGCCCTGGCCCTTCCCTGGCGCCTGCGCGCGGCCAGCGCTTCGTCGCCGGCCAGCCTTGCGCCCACCGAACCCATCGAGTAAACAGGACACACGACATGAGTGACGAGCCGGCACGCCCGTCACCCTTCCTGCGCTGGCTCTTCCAAGGCCTGACCGCGGAGGGCGCGCATCATCCCCATCCCACGTACCCGTGGTGGAAGGTGATGTGCCTGACCGGCGTCGACTACTTCTCGACGCTCGGCTACCAGCCCGGCATCGCGTTCCTGGCCGCCGGGGTGCTCTCCCCGCTGGCCACCCTCGTGCTGGTGCTGGTGACGCTGTTCGTGGCCCTGCCCATCTACGGCCAGGTCGCGTCCCACAGCCCGCACGGCCAGGGCAGCATCCTGATGCTGGAGGAGCTGCTGCCCCGCTGGAAGGGCAAGGCGTTCGTGCTCGTCCTCCTCGGCTTCGCCTTCACCGACTTCATCATCACCATCACCCTGAGCGCCGCCGACGCGAGCGCCCACATCGTCGAGAACCCCTTCGTCCCCGCCGTCCTGCACCATCAGGTCGGCGTCACCCTCGTGCTCCTGGCGGCGCTCGGCGCCGTGTTCCTGCGCGGCTTCCGCGAGGCCATCGGCTTCGCGGTGCTCATCGTGGGCCTCTACCTCGGCCTCAACATCGTGCTCCTGGTCGTCCTGGGCGGCGACGTCCTCCGCCATCCGGACCTTCTCGGAAACTGGCGGTCCCTGATCTCCTCCCGTCACTCGACGCCGCGCATGATCGGCCTCTCGCTGCTCCTGTTTCCGAAGCTGGCCCTCGGCCTCTCCGGGTTCGAGACGGGCGTGGCCGTGATGCCGCTGGTGCGCGGCTCGGCGGGGGACGATCCGGCGCGGCCCGCCGGCCGCATCCGCAACACGCGCAAGCTGCTGGTGACGGCCGCGCTCGTCATGAGCGTCTTCCTCCTGGGCAGCAGCCTCATCACCACCGTCCTCATCCCGCCCGCCGCCTTCGCGGAAGGCGGCGCGGCCAACGGGCGCGCCCTCGCCTACCTGGCGCACGAGCACCTGGGCGACGTCTTCGGAACGATCTACGATCTCAGCACCATCACCATCCTCTGGTTCGCGGGGGCCTCGGCCATGGCCGGCCTCCTCAACCTCGTGCCCCGCTACCTCCCGCCCTACGGGATGGCGCCGGACTGGGCGCGAGCCACGCGGCCGCTCGTTCTCGTCTTCTTCACCATCTCGGTGGTGGTGACCATCCTCTTCAAGGCAGACGTCGAGGCCCAGGGCGGCGCCTACGCCACAGGCGTGCTGTTCCTCATGACCTCGGCGTCGATCGCGGTGACGCTGGCTTACCGCGGCACGCGGCGCCGATGGACCTACGGCGCGATGGCGGCCATCTTCGCCTACACCACCGTCACCAACGTCGTGGAGCGGCCGGAGGGCATCAAGATCGCGACGTTCTTCATCGTCGGCATCGTGGTCGTCTCCAGCCTCTCGCGCGCGCTGCGATCGCTGGAGATCCGCCTGCGCACGGTCGCCCTGGACGAGGCGGCCAAGCGCTACCTGATGGAGATGGTGCCGCGCGGCGTGCGCGTCATCGCCCACCGCCCGGACAAAGGCACGATCGGGGAGTACGACACCAAGGAGAAGCAGGCGCGCGAGGACCACAGCCTGGACCAGGGAGAGCCGGTGGTCTTCCTGGAGGTGGCCCAGGGCGACGCCTCCGAGTTCGTGGGCGACCTGGAGGTGCAGGGGCACGAGGTAGGCCGCCACCGCGTCCTGCGCGCGACCTCGCCCGCCATCCCCAACGCGATCGCGGCCCTGCTCATCCACGTGCGCGACCTCACCGGCCTCATCCCCGACGCCTACTTCGGCTGGGCGGAGGGCGGGCCTCTCGGACACGCCCTCCGTTACCTGGCCCTCGGCGAAGGGGACACGGCGCCGGTGACGCGCGAAGTCCTGCGCAAGGCGATCAAGAACCCGCTCGAGCGGCCGCGGATCCACGTCGGGTGATGCCGCGCCGCCCGCCGCTGCGCTGGGCCTCCGTCCTGGGCGTGCTCGCCCTGGCTCTCCTCGCCGTGCTCGCCTACACGCCCGTGGTGGGCGCGATCAGCCGCCGGCTCGACACCGTGCCCGAGCCGGGACGGGCGGACGCCATCGTGGTCCTCGGCGCCGGTGCCGCCCCGGACGGTGTGCTCTCCAACCCGTCCCTCCGCCGTTTCCTGGGCGGCGTCATGCTCTACCGCCGCGGCCTCGCCCCGCGCCTCATCCTGATGGGGCCGGCCTACGAGGGCAGCCCGATCGAAGCCGAGGTCCGGGCCGCCATGGCGCGCGACCTCGGCATTCCGCTGGCGGCGATCGTGGTGGAGGGCCGCGGGCTGACCACCCGCCAGGAAGCGGCGCTGGCCGCGCAGCACCTCCGCGACGGGGGCGGGCACCGGGTGCTGCTGGTGACGGGGGCCCAGCACATGCATCGCGCGCGGCGCCTGTTCGAGCGCGCCGGCCTGGAAGTCGTGCCCGCCCCCGTGGTCGAGATCTCGCCGGCCAGCCGGAGCCCCGACGGGCGGCTGGACCTCGCGCGCCTCATCCTCCAGGAGGCTCTCGCCCGGCTGTTCTATCGCGTGTCCGGATATCTCTGAGCGCGATGAGCGACGCGCTCTACCTGATCGGCCTCGTGGCGCTGACGTCGTGGCTCGCCTGGTTCGGCGGGCGCCGGTGGCTGGGGCTGGACAAGGCGGTGCGGCCCGCCCTCTGGCGGCTGCTCGAATGGGTCGGCCTCGCCGTCGCCTTCTACGTCTTCAACCTGCTCGTCGGGGTCACGGCGGTGGTCGTGCTGCGGAAGCTGACGGGCTCGTTCATCTCGCTCTACGTGAACACCGACGCGACGCTTCTGCTCCTCTCCTCCTTCCAGGCCCTCGTCTTCCAGTGGTGGCGCGCGGACAGCGAGTGAACCCGCGCACCCCTCGTTCTGCTAGCGAGTGAGGGGGATGGGTCGATCGCGGGATGGGATCGGCCGCTCGCGATCACGGGTGGGCGAGGGGTAACAGCGGGTGAGTGGAAGGCGCTCGGCAAGCCTCCTTTGCTTGAGCGCTAGGGTGGGGCCCCTAGCGCCATATACAAACAGGTTGTGCGGAGCGCTTGGAGCGAACCCGCGCA
>Ga0209382_10008231_pt1 | contig 13152 bp, 10 predicted proteins | sample SoiMetdeltSBSDD5_FD_187599 | JGI IMG/M metagenome (GOLD analysis project Ga0209382, IMG submission 187599) | Bulk soil microbial communities from a Populus tree surrounding site in Tennessee, USA - Soil MetaG P. deltoides SBSDD5 (SPAdes) (version 2) | ecosystem: Environmental > Terrestrial >... | reverse complement strand
CGGGGCTTTTCCCGATTCCCGATTCCCTATTCCCGATTCCCGACCGCGTTCTCGGCGTGACGCTTCACGCGCGACAACATCGCGGTAAGCCCGACTTCGCGGGTGCCGAGGCCGAGGCTGTCCATGATGGTGCGGATGAAGTCCTCGGGAATCGCGAGCGTCGTCTCGGGCGGCTGGTCGTTGATCGCGCTGAAGAGGATGGAGAGAAACGCCGCGATCGTCGGCGACTGCCGTGTGTTGACCTCGGCGTAGAAGTGCAGCTTCCCGTCCTTGTACTCGGGGAAGAGATCGACCCGGGTCTGACACTCTGGCACGGTGAACTGGGCGCGGTCGAGAGCCAGGAATCGCTCCGGTACCGGCTCCAGCCTTTTCGCGTACCCGACGAGCGCCTGCATCTTCTCCTCACGGCCGAGTGCGCGGAATCGGCTGAGGACGCGCTCCACCGATGCCGGGACCGGCTGAGGCGTAGGGACGGGGGCGGGGGCGGGGGCCGGGGCGGGGTTCGAGCTCACGGTCGTAAAGATAGGCGATAGGTGCTGTCAGATCGTGTGTGATCTCGGACACACGGTCGAGGCCGGCGACACGCTTGACTTCATTAATTGATCGATTAATTAATTGGTATGAGCGACGCTACCACCCAGGACGCCATCCTCGATGCCGCCGAACGACTCTTCGCCCGGCAAGGTTATGCGGCCACCACGATCAAGCAGATCGGCACGGCAGCGTCTGTGAACCCGGCGCTGCTCTACTACTACTACGACAGCAAGGAAACGCTCTACCGCGCGATGCTGCAGCGAATCCTTGGGCAGCTTCTCGCGCGGGGCACCGATGCGATCGAGCGCGCGACAACGCACGCCGACCGGATTCGCGCGTTTGTTCGTATGCAGGTCCGTCTGCTCGCCGATCATCCGCATTTCCCGCAACTCTTCGTTCGCGAGATGGTGGATCACCAGGCGTCGCATGCGGAGGAAGCAATCACGAACACCGCGGCCGGTGCTTTCAAGCGGCTGTGTGCGGTCATCGAGGACGGCCAGCGGGACGGCGTCTTCCGTAAGGCGTTCGACCCGCGCTTCGCAGCGATCTCGGTCATTGCTCAGGTCGCGTACTTCGTGATCGCGCGCCCCGCCGTCGGCATCCTGTTGGGCCGCGGCACTGGCGGCCCGGCCCGCGAGGTCGCCGAGTCGTTCTACGAGCACGCCGAGGAGTTTGCGTTGGCGGCGCTGATGACGCCCGCGACGGAGGAGGCTGGCTCATGAACGCCTTCCGCGCCGCCCGTGTGTCGCTTCTCGTGTTCACGGTCACCGGGTGTGCCGCATCGTCCGACGACCGCAGCGTGACAGCGGACGGGACGATCGAGCTCACGCAGATCGATGTGGCCCCATTCGTGTCCGGGCGGGTCGTGACCGTCATGCGGGAAGAGGGCGCGCGCGTCCATCGCGGCGACACACTCGCCGTGCTCGCGCAGTCGGCGCTCCCCGCGGATCTCGATCAACGACGGGCGCGAGTGTCGGCGGCGGAGGCGCGCCTGCGTGAGCTTCAGGCAGGGGCGCGTCGTCCCGAGATCGAGCGCGCCGACGCGGAGTTGCGCGCTGCGAGCGCGGAGGCGGATCGGACGGAGCGCGACCGCGCGCGACTTCAGCCGCTGGAAGCGCAGGGGATGATCAGTCGTGCCGACTATGACGCCGCCGCGACGGCGGCTCGCGTTGCGGCGGGACGCCGTGATGCGGCGGCTGAGGCACTGCAGCTGCTGCGCCAGGGGGCGCGCCCCGAGCAGATCGCGGCAGCGCGGGCGGAGCTCGAGAACGCGCGCGCGGCACTCGCGGCCGGCACGGCGACTGCCACGGATCTCGTCCTCACGGCGCCGGCCGACGCGACGGTGCTCGGCCGCTACGTCGAGCCGGGCGAGGTCATCGCGGCGGGGCAGACAGCGTTCACGTTAGGCGATGCGACGCGGCCGTGGGTTCGCGTCTACCTGGCCGCGCCCGTGATGCCATTCGTCCGCATCGGGCAGCCGGCGCGCGTGTCGGTCCAGGGGCTCGGAAATCGTACCGCGCCCGCGCGGGTGACGAGCATCGCCACCGAGGCGGAATTCACGCCGCGAGTCGCGCTCACCGAGAGGGAACGGGCTGACCTCCTGTTCGGCGTGAAGCTGGAGATCCTCGACACGACGGGCACGTTCAAGCCGGGCCTTCCGGCGACGGTGACGATCGACACGGCGGCCGTGGACCGGCGGGAACCGTGAGTGACGCCTCGGCGCACGCGATCCAGCAGGCGGCGAGGCCTAACGGTCCGGCCGTGCGCGCCGAGCGGTTGCGCAAGACCTTCGGACCGCTGGTGGCCGTCGATCAGCTCGACCTCACCATCGACCGCGGCGAAGTGTTCGGGCTGCTCGGGCCTAACGGGTCAGGGAAGACGACGACGATCCGCATGTTGTGTGGGCTGATGGAACCCACATCGGGGCGCGCGGAGGTGGCCGGCATCGACGTCGCCGTCGATGCTGAGGGAGTTCGCCGACGCATCGGCTACATGTCGCAGAAATTCGGGCTCTACGATGACCTCACGGTCCATGAGAACCTTCGCTTCTACGCGTCGCTGTACGGGCTCCGCGGTACCGCCCGGACCGCGCGGCTTGCGCAGCAGCTGCGCGACCTCGGGCTCGAGGAACGGCGGGACCAGCTCGCCGGAACGTTGAGTGGCGGATGGAAGCAGCGTCTCGCGCTCGCCTGTGCGACGTCGCATGAGCCCGAAGTGCTCTTCCTCGACGAACCAACGGCCGGCGTCGACCCCGCCTCGCGCCGGCTGTTCTGGGACTGGATCTACACGCTCGCCCGCGGCGGTACGACCATCCTCGTCACGACGCACTACATGGACGAGGCGGCCCGATGCTCGCGCCTCGCGTTTCTCTCGCGAGGCCACCTCATCGCCGTGGGCACGCAGGACGAGATCACGAGGCAGTTTGGGCGGGAGACGATCGAAGACGTATTCATCGAGCTGCAGCGCCGGGATGAGGGAGCCCGCACGACCACCGCGCCGGCGGTGGCCTAACGAGGGAGGGCGGATGACGCAACCATCGCTCTTGCACCGCATCGCGGGCAACACGTTGTGGCCCATGCTCTGGAAGGAGTTCGTCCAGATGCGGCGGGACCGCTTCACACTCGGCATGATGGTCGGGTTGCCGGCCATTCAGCTCCTGCTGTTCGGCTTCGCGATCCGCACGGAAGTGCGCCACCTGCCGACTGTGGTCCTCGACGAATCGCGCACGACTGAGAGTCGCGCGCTCGTGGACGCAATCCGGAACACGGGCAACTTTGACATCGTCGGTTCAGCCGCCGGCCGCGACGACGTCAAACGACTCGTTGAACGAGGTGACGCCATGGCGGCGGTGATCATCCCGCCGGACTACGAGGCGAACATCAAGCGCCGCCGCACCGCGCAGGCGCAGGTAATTGTCGACGCCGCCGATCCGCTCGCGTCGGCGGCGGCGATCTCCGGCGCGACGCTGGCGGGCCAGGCGCGGTCCGCAGCCATCGTCCCATCGGCGCGGCGTGCAGCGCCCATCGACGTGCGCGTGCGACCGTGGTACAACCCGGGCCTCGAGAGCTCCACCTACATCGTGCCCGGCGTCATCGGGCTCCTGCTCACGCTGACGCTGCTCATGATCACGAGCATGGCGCTCGTTCGCGAGCGGGAGCGGGGCACGCTCGAACAGCTCATCGTCACCCCGATCTCGAAGCTCGGGATCATGCTCGGCAAGGTGTTCCCGTTCGTCGTCGTCGGGTATGTGCAGGTGACGGTGATTCTGATCCTCGGGCGATTCGTCTTCGATGTCCCGATTCGTGGGAACGTTGCGCTCCTCTACCTGATCACCGCGCCATTCATCGTCGCGAGCCTTGCGCTTGGCCTGCTGATATCGACCGTGGTGCGCACGCAGGTGCAGGCGATGCAGCTGTCGTTCGTGTTCCTCCTGCCGACCGTACTGCTCTCGGGGTTCATGTTCCCGCGTGAGGCGATGCCGAAGGTTGCGCAATGGCTCGGCGCAGCTTTCCCGGTCACGTATTACCTGCGCGTGTTACGCGGGATTCTGCTGAAGGGCATCGGGATCGATGCGCTGTGGCGCGATACGCTCGCGCTCGCTGCGTTTGCCGTCGTACTGATCGCGTTCAGCGTTCGACGATTCCAGAAGAACATCGAGTAGGGGACACGGAGCGAGCCGTTCGCACCCATCCGGATCTGACTCGGGGCTCACTACCTTTACGGCACCCTCATACGGAGAGGCGACGAATGCCGACGCGGAAGGCGAGTGCGGTCTGGGAAGGCGGGCTGCGAGGCGGGAAGGGAACGTTCAAGGGCGAGAGCGGAGCGATCGACGGCCAGTACTCGTTCGGTTCACGCTTCGAGGAAGGACCGGGCTCGAACCCGGAAGAGCTACTGGCGGCGGCGCACGCTGCGTGTTTCAGCATGGCGCTGAGTGCTCAGCTCGAGGGGAACGGCACGCCGCCGACGCGCGTCGAGACGAACGCTGCCTGCACGGTCGAGAAGGCCGGCGCCGGGTTCAAGATCACGACGATGAAGCTGAGCACCCGTGCCAAGGTCCGAACATCGATGCGGCGAAGTTCCAGGAGCTCGCGAACGCCGCGGTCGAAGGGTGTCCCGTGTCGCAGGTGTTCAAGGGAAACATCAAGATCGAGCTCGACGCGGCGCTCACCTAACGGCCAGAAAGCGCACGCGCGAAACCGCGCTGAATTCCTTCGGGATTTCGCGCCGTTCGGAATTCAGCGCCCTTCCCGTCTTTCCGCTGTTCGCAGTTTCGTTAGCGAAATTCGTTGTAGAGCCACGTGTATCCGACGCGCAACCCGACGCGACGAACGACTCGGGCCCCTGTTCCTCGCACCTCGACACTTATCCGGCCGCGCGGCGCCACGCGGAACAGGGTGCCTACCTGCGCGTGCACGTTGAAGACGTTCGTGTTGTAGATGGCGCCGATCTCCTCGTTCTGGATCTGCGTGCCCACAGCGTCGACCCCGACGCCGATGCCCGCGTATGGCGTGAATCGCCGGGCGATCGGGCCCATCACATTCACGTCCGCGAGCGCCGAGAACACGTAGCCCTTTCCCGTCTCGCGGACGCCCAGGGTATCGGTGCGATCGATCGTCGTCGTGAGGTAATCGACGCCGAGGGAGAGACGAACCCGCCGCGATCCGATCCAGCCCAGGTCCAGCGACCCGCCGAGCTGCGGGCCTAACGAGGCGTAGCGGAACACCCCCACGCCGCCGTACAGCCCGACGGCACTCGAAGCGCCGAGCCCGAGCTGTGGGGGCGAGTCACTCTGTGCGGCGGCTGGCCTCGGCGCGATGACGCCCAGCGCCAGGGCGACACTCATCCGAAGGATCGCGCGGCGAGGGAGACGACGGCGCTGAATTGCGGAGACGGTTCGAGACGGCAGGGTGGGCGTAGGCTGCGGGACGGCGTGGGTGCGATCGACCGTGATAATACAACACGCCGCGCTCGCGACAACCGTAACGCGGCCCCCGACAACGGTCCGACCGGTCTAGCCCTACCAGCCGTAGAGTGCCTTGTACGTCGCCTGGTTACGGAGCAGGATGCGGACGTAGTCGCGCGTCTCGTCGTAGGGGATCCGCTCGATGAACAGTTCGGGGTCGGTGCTCCCGGCCTTTTGCCGCCACCGCCGCACCGGTGACCCACCGGCGTTGTACGCGGCGAGCGCGTAAACGATGTGCGGGTACTGCCGGAGCATGGCGTCGAGGTGAATCGCGCCAAGCCGGATGTTGACGTCGGGTTGGAAGAGCAGCACGCGCTCGAACGGATTCACCCGTGCCGTGCGCGCGATCGACGCGCCGACGCTGGGCAGCACCTGCATCAGCCCGAGAGCGCCCGCGCGCGAAGCGGCGCGGGGATTGAAGCTGGATTCCTGATGGATGAGGGCCGCTACGAGTGCCGCGTCCACTCCTCGCGTTGCTGCCTCGGCTCGAATGACGTCCGCGTAGGCGACGGGGTAGAGGAGTTGGAACAGTCTCATGTCGCGTGGTGCCGCGACGTCCAGCGCGCGTTTCGCTAGGGCGATTGCACGCCACGTTTCTCCGCTTTCCCGAAGAGCAGCCGCGGCGGCCAGAATTGAGTCCGGTGCATTGCCAGCACCGGTCGCCATCGCGTCGTATTCGAAAGACTCTTCGGTGGTCATGCCGAGGAGCTCGAGCAGCTCGGCTCGTTGCATCGCCGCCTGCAAGGCGACTGATCTCGCGACGTTATCGCTCGAAGGCTGCGGCCTCCACGGCGAAACTCCGAGCCGGCGAGCGCTGAGTTGGCTGTAATAGGAGAGCGGGTCTGTTGCCATCACGTCACGCCAGTGAATGCGCGCGCGTTCCCGATCGCCTGCCCGTTCTCGCGCGCGGCCAGCCCAGTACCGCGCCGCCGAGGCGTCAACGCTCTGCGGGTACCGCGCGACGAGCGCCTCCATCTCCCGTGCTGCTACATCGAAAGAGCCCGTCGCGAAGGCAATGATTCCTGCGCGAAAGAGTGAGACGGGCGCGAGCCTGCTCGTGCGGTAACGACGGGCGACCTCTTCGAACGCCTGACGGGCATCCGTGTCTCGACCGTCATCCGTCGCGAGGTCCGCGAGAAGAAAGAGCGCGGGCGCCGACACTGCTGTATCCGTCGCAAACGCTTTCGTCACGCGGCGCAATTCCGTCCGGGCCGACGTACTCTGTCCGGCACGAAGCAACGACCGAGCACGCTGATAGGCGGCGGCACCTCCCATCGGCGCGCTCGCGGGCACCCGGCCAAACTCTCTCGCCGCATCCGCGTCGCGCCCCAGACGCGACAGGACCGTTGCATAAATGAAGCGGTCCGACGGCTCCAGTCCTCGGGCACGAGCAAACCCCGAGACGGCGCGTGGCAGCACCCCCGCCGTGGCCGCAGCGCGAGCAACGATCAGCTCTTCTTCGACTGAAAGCGGTACTCCGAGCGAATCGACGATGGCGATGGCCGCCCGCACATCCGCCACAGACGTCGATTTACCGAGCAGCGCTATCGCCTCCGAGCGGATCGCGCGTCGCGCAACGTCGTCATTCGCGCCCATGAGTCTGAGTCGAAGCGCCTCTCCGGACTGGCCGAGCTCGGCGTAGGCGCGCGCCGCTCCGACGAAGTCCCGCCACCGCTCGAGCGCCTGGGCTTCCGTTGGTCGAATCCGCGGGCGGGCGACTGCGTCCGATACGCGCGAGTAGCTTCGCTGGCGTCGGGACGGATCCGGGAGCGCCCCTGCCGCGCGGAGCTGCAGCCAGTCGTCGACCAGTGGAAGGAGCTTTGCCGCCTCGAGGTAAGTGGCTGCAGCGCTATCGCCGAGTGCCTGCCGGTCGAGCGATCGCGCGAGAAGCACGAGCCGTACACCCCGGTCTCGGTTCGTCCGCGCTGACCGAACAGCGAGCTCGGCGTGCGCCCGAGCGGCGGAGTCGATCCCGCGCGCGAGCGCCGCGCGTGCGAGCAGTTCGCGGCCTCGTCCGTCGAACAGTGTGTCGAGCCACGGTGCTGTCGACAGCTCACGATCGACGCGGCCCCAACCGCCCCATTCGGCCGCTGCGGTGGCCGCCAAGAGCGTAGCCTCGGGGGTCCGCGTCGCTGGATCGCGGAAGGCGGAGTCGAGCAGTTCGGTCGCCCGCCACGGGTGCCCGGAAGCGAGCGCCGTCACGGCCATGCGAACGATCGGGTCTCGGCTCGAGGCGAAGGGAGTCGCGTCGTGCTCGGCCTGAGCGGGCACGTTACCGGGGCGACCGCACGCCACAGCGAGCGCTACGGCGAGCACACGAACGGATGAGGCGAATGGCATGTCCAAGAGTCGAGTCAGCTTTCGTACCATACACGAGAGTGGCGGCACCGACGTGCTCCGTTCGGGTACGAGTCCGATGGAGTGCCGAATACTCGTTCCCTATTGGTGACGAATCAGCCACTCGATGTGTCGAACGTAGGGGCAATGGCACGATCGGGTCTGTCCCACGCATTAGGTTGTGATCCATGGTCCGTCTTTCACGCGTTCCCCTCATCGGTACGCTCGTGCTCGCCTTCGCCATTGCTGTGGCGTGGGCGATCGCGACGCGCGGAGCGCGCCATGGATCGATGTCGCGAGAGGTCGCTCGCGAACTGAGCCTCGGTGCCGCTTACGCGGACCGCATCGACCGTTCACTAGCCGGACCGGGCGATTCGCTGTCGGCCGTCGACGCGGTGGCGGCGACCTATCTGGAGCGGCTGCGGCTCGGCCTGGGCAGCCCGTTCCGACTGATCGAGTACGCCCTCGAGGATCGGATGTTGTCCGATTCGGTGCGACGCCGGGTGGCGTATGCCGTGCTCGATCGGACACTGCGTGGGAATAGCTACCAGGCACCGTCGCCGGCGTTGTCGATTGTCGGGTCTCAAGGGCTGCTCGCGCCTGAGGTCGCACGTCTGCACGCGGCGCTCATCGAGCGCGCGATCGAAGACGCGTCTGATCCTCGCGCCGGGGAGCTGGCTGTTCGCGAGGCATACCGTCTCGCGGCGTCGGCCGGAAGCGTCGGATCGCGGGGCCCGTGGCTTGGGGCGCAGGTCGCGGCGCTCGCGCGCGACCGGGTATTGGCTCGCCGGGACGTGGAACGCCTCCTCGAGATGGCTCGGCGCAACCGGATCGATCCGCTCGGGCTCGTCCCCGTGTGGCGTCTCGAGCGTCGGTTCGCGGTGGAGCGCCCACTCATGGATCCGCTCGGCGCAAGCGCGGAGCGCAGCGCGCTCGGCGCGGTCAGCGAACTCGTTCGCGATCTCGATTCTCTGGCGACAGTGGAGCGACGGGCACTCGTCGACTCCACAGACGCGAGCGCGAAACCCGATCCGCGCGTATCCGAGTCGGCCGCGCGCCGATTGGTCTCGGTCGTGGCGGCGCGTGGGGCTCCACCTCAGGCGCCAGTCGTCGTCGCCGTGGCGAGTACCGTCCGTCAGACGCGCGTCGTGGCGACCTTCGACGTCACTGGTGGTTTGCGCGAAGCGCTCGCGCGGTTCGGGCAGCGGGCGATGAACGAGGAGACGCTCGCCGCCGAGTACGCGATGTTCGCCGCGCGTGACACGTTAGGTGAGACGTCCCCGTCGTTGGCCGTGCTGTGGGCCGCGGTCTCGATGCGTGCGTACGCGCAGGAGCGCGTGTGGTTCCCCGGTGATGGTGGCCCGACGGTCAAGGACCTCAAGGATCGCTTCGGCCTGGCGGCGGTCAGCTTCGACGCGACCACCCCGTCGGCGTGGCGGCCGTACTATCTGAGAATGCTCGGCGCCGCGTTGACCGACTTGCAGCGCGTCCTGCCGGCGTTCGGCGTGCGCGGACTGGGCGTTCACTTCGGCGAAAGCCCGATGCGCGATGCCGCGCTCGCCATGCACGATCCGGCGAGACGAACCATCTTCCTGCCGCTGGCGACCAGCGCCGGCGTGATCGCGCACGAGCTCGCGCACGACCTCGATTGGCAGACGGCTCGTACGCGGTACGGCCTGCGCGGCACGTACAGCACGGACCGGGCTGTCCGCCAGTATCGTGACCGGCTCGCCGCGTCGGTGCTGGAACTGCGGGACGTCCACCCGGGCGAAAGCTCGTTAGGCACAGATGGCGTGCGGCAAGTGCCGAGCGCGAGACCGACGGAGGTCTTTGCCCGCAACGTCGACTGGTTCGTGAGTGCCGTCCTGGCCCATGATGGCCGCATGAATGGCTACCTCTCGGCCGTGCAGGATGGCCTGCTCACCGGTTACGGAGCGGTTGCGGCGCCGGAGGTATCGCGGGACGGCGCGCAGGCAATGATCAGCGCGCTCGACGCGATGACACTCGTCACTCCCGCGACCCGCGCTTGGTTCGTGGACACGCACGGGAGGGGGCGCGCGGTACCGATCGGTGATCTGACACGGCGCGTGCTCGACATTCCGCTTATGCCGACGGACCGGCGTATCGGCCAGCTTCCAAAGAGCCCCACTGATTACGTCACGGTGCCGGGCGAGGCGAGCGCGCGCACGCTCGTCGCGATCGGAGCCGGCTGCCGCGTCGACGCCATCGACGAGCGCCTCGCGGAGCAGCGGGAGCGCGTCCTGCTCGAAGCGGCGGACGCGCGGGCCCGTGGGCTCCTGGCACGTCGTGCGCGCTTCGCGGCGTCGTCCGAGCGGGCGCCGTGGCAGGCGCGTGCGCTGCTTGGCAACGCGTGGTCGACGTCCTACGCCGACCGCGCCCGTACGGAGCTGCGCGACGCGATCCTCCGCCGCGCGGTACTGGCCGCGACCCCCCGCGGCGCTGCCGCGATCGTCGCCACCGCTCCTCTCGGCTGCCGTTAGGCTAACAGCTGCGGGCTGCTGCCTACTGTTCGTTCCGGTAGTCACGGGGGGCGCGGTGGGAACTACGATTGGAACGGAACTGCACGAAAACGGCCGGATACTGACTGCGAACGCTTCCTTGCGCCATCAGTCGGAACGCTGAGAACGCTGAAGAACCGAACGCTGAAGACACTGAGAAACAGTTCTCAGCGTCGTCAGCGTTCGCGGTTGCAGCGCCCTCTGCGTTCCGTTCGATGGCGCGATGAAGTCAAGAAGATCAACGGTCAGTTGTTGAAGATTCGTTTCAACGACTCTGACCTCTTGAAATTGATCCGACTGTTTCCGGGGTTTCCGTCACAATCGTAGTTCCCACCGGGCCGCCTGTAGATGCCGGTCCAGCCCCAGCTCGCAGCCCCTCGGCGGCGGGAGTCTGAACGTGAACCGTCCGCGTGGGAAACGCGAAATGGATCCCCTCCGCCGCAAAGCGGCGGAGCAGCGTCAGATTCACCGCCTGATGGATGTCCATGTAGACGAGGTAATCCGACGTGAGCACGAAGTACACCGACTCGAAGTTGAGGGCCGAGTCGCCGTAGCTGCTGAGGTGGGATCGGTCGAAGCGCACCGGCGACTGCGCCTCGATCGCCTCGCGAATGATCGTCGGGATTCGCGCGACCGTATCGGGCGGCGTGTCGTATGTGACGCCGATCAGGAACAGCACGCGCCGCTCCTGCATCCGCTTGAAGTTCCGGATGCGACTCTTGAGCAGATCGGCGTTCGAGAAGATGAGCTGCTCGCCGTTCACACTGCGGATGCGCGTCGTCTTCAGGCCAATGTGCTCGACTGTCCCTGAGAGTGTGTCCACCGAGATCGAGTCACCGACGACGAACGGTTTGTCGACGACGATCGCGAGCGCGGCGAAGAGGTCGCCGAGAATGTTCTGAACGGCCAGCGCGAGCGCGATACCGCCAACGCCGAGTCCCGTGATGAGCGCCGTGACGTCGTAGCCGAGTCGATTGAGCGCCACGAGCGCGAGCATGATCCAGAGCAATCCTCGCGCGACGAAGCTGAACGCCGCGATGGTCGTGCGGCTCGAGATGTCCGCGTCGGCCTTCTGTTCCGCGTAGTGCTTGAACCAGAAGGAGATGAGGCCGTTGCCCCAGATCGCGATCTGCAGGATGATCGCGATGGTCCCGAGGACCCGTCCGATGCCGAGGGCGCGCTGCGGGAGGTCGAGGAAGAGCGTCGCGCCGGCGACCGCGGCCGCGAGGATGAAGAAGTAGCGCGTCCGCCTGATGAGATCCACGACGGCGTCGTCCGCGCTCGTCGCCGTTCGTTCGGCGATCTTGGCGAGATGCCGCGCGAGCATCGTCCGCACGAGGAGCAGCGAGAGGCCGATGACCAGGAACACGGTCCCGGCCACGAGCCACGCTCGCACCGAGTTGTGGTAGAACTGCCACTCCAGAAAGCTCGGCGCTTGCATCACGTTCAGTCGTCGTCAGCGATGGAGTCTTGCGCGCGGCCTACTAGTCTTCCAGCACCGGCTCGTACTGCTCCACGGGTCGCGGACGGAGATGGTCGTCCGACGCGAGCACGCGGACGCACGTGTTCCAGCGAAGGATCGCCTCGTCGTTCCCCGCTGGCCGGATCGCCTCGGCCTTCTCGTACCACGCCATCGCTTCCTGCAGGGACTCGTACGCCATCGACCCGGAGCCGGGCATCGATTGGCGTCGTTGTGCTTTCGCGCGTCGCTCGCAGATGATCCCGGAGTAGTAGAACCGCTTGTACTCGTCGCGCAGCTGCGGCAGCACGTCCCGCGCCCGCCGCACCGCGTCGCCGAGGTCGTCCCCGAATTGATCGGTGATGGAGAGCAGGAGGACGATCAACGCCTGCTGGTTGTCCGGCTCGACCTCGAGAATGTCGCGGCAAATGCTTTCAGCCGCCGACGAGTCGTTCAACAGGCGATACCGCTCCGCCTTCTGGAGCGCGGCAGGGACGCCGGATGCAGAGATGCGTTTGAGCGTAGACACGGACACTCCTGTGCGTCGAAGACGCGGGTCGGTATCAGTCCTTCTTCCGGCGCGAGAAGATCTTTACGAGTCGCCCCAGCGGGTCGTAGAACTCATCGATCACTCGCTCCTTGAGCGGGATGATCGCGTTGTCCGTGATCGTGATGTGCTCCGGGCACACCGCGGTGCAGCACTTCGTGATGTTGCAGAAGCCGATGCCGTGCTCGCGCTTGAGATCCGCAACCCGATCCTCGACGTCGAGCGGATGCATCTCGAGCGCCGCCGCGTAGACCAGGAAGCGCGGACCGATGAACTCTTCATGCTTGTTGTGGTCCCGCAACACGTGGCAGACGTCCTGACAGAGGAAGCACTCGATGCACTTCCGGAACTCCTGCACGCGATCGACGTCGCGCTGGTCCATCCGCCAGGTGCCATCCGGCGCGTCCGGCTTGCGCGGTCTGAACGGCTTGATCTCCTGTTTGACGCGGAAGTTCCACGACACGTCCGTCACGAGATCGCGAATCGGCTTGAACGCGCGCATTGGTTCGACCGTTACGGGCTTGTCCAGTGGCAACTCGTTCAGCCGCGCCATGCACATGAGCTTCGGCTTGCCATTGATTTCGGCGGAGCAGGAGCCGCATTTGCCGGCTTTGCAGTTCCAACGGACAGCCAGGTCGTTCGCCTGGTCCGCCTGGATTTGATGGATCGCGTCGAGCACCACCATCCCTTCGGACACGGGCGTCGTGTAGTCAACGAGTTTGCCGCCGCTCTCGTCGCCCCGCCATACACGAAAGGTCGCAGTCGACTGCGGCGCATTCTGCGACACTGC
>Ga0209382_10008230_pt1 | contig 13152 bp, 13 predicted proteins | sample SoiMetdeltSBSDD5_FD_187599 | JGI IMG/M metagenome (GOLD analysis project Ga0209382, IMG submission 187599) | Bulk soil microbial communities from a Populus tree surrounding site in Tennessee, USA - Soil MetaG P. deltoides SBSDD5 (SPAdes) (version 2) | ecosystem: Environmental > Terrestrial >... | reverse complement strand
AACGCTCGCGAACCTCGTCACGATGACCGTTTTCATCAACGATTCCCGCAACGGCGATCGTTTCGTGCAGATTCGCAGTGAATTCTTCAAAGACGGACAATACCCCGGTAGCGCTCTTCTCACTATCTCGAACTTCGCGCGGCCGGGCTGCATGATCGAGATCCAGGGCATCGCAGTCATCTGACGTGCCGCAGACGATCGCGGAAAAAATCCTCTCGCGCGTGACGGGCCGCCCCGTCAGGCCGGGCGAAATCATTTATCCCGAGCCGGACCTCGTCACCACGCACGACTGGTACGTCGTGAATTTCGATGCTGCTTTGCGCAAGCTTGGCGTCGAGCGCCTCTACGCCCCGGAAAAAGTCCTGATTTCCACCGATCACGAGCCCGTTGCACTGAGCCGCCAGGCTGCCGAAAGACAGCGCGCAGTGCGCGAAATCGTGTCGAGATATGGCATTGCGCACTTTTACGATGTCGGTCGCGGCGGCCACGGACATATCTTCCCCATGGAGCGGGGACTCATCGCACCAGGTATGCTGGTCCTTGCCTACGATCCCCATGTGACGAATTACGGAGCCGTGGGCTGCCTCGGCATCGCGCTCGTGATCGAAATCAGCGAAGTGCTCGCGTGCGGCTCTGCATGGATACGCGTGCCGCAAACGGTGCGCATCGATCTCCACGGCGAGCTTCAGCGCGGCGTGACGGTGCGGGACGCGGCGCAGCGCATGATCGCGGAGCTCGATCCCGATCTCGTCGACTATACGGTCGTTGAATTCGGAGGCCCCGCGCTGGCGCACATCGACATCGATCGCCGAATGACGTTCTGCAATACGCCGGTCGAGATCGGCGCAAAGTCCGTTGTGTTCGAAACCGACGAGCGTACAGAAAGCTGGTTACGGCCGCGCCTCGGCGAACGCTTTCGCCATATACGCAGCGATGAGGGTGCGCATTACAAGGCCGCCATCGACTACAGCCTTGCGCTGGCCGAGCCGCAGGTTGCAGCACCGCCCACACCGGACAATGTACTCGGCGTCTCCGCTGTCGCTGGCACGAAGATCGATTACGCGTTCATCGGATCGTGTGCGAACTCCTCGCTGGCCGATCTTCGCGACGCCGCGGAGGTTTTGCGCGGCCATCGCGTGCAGGAAGGCGTGCGATTGATCGTCACCCCCGGCACACAGCAGATCGCCGCCGAGGCTGCGGCGGAAGGCCTCATCGGCGTATTCATCGATGCGGGCGCAACGCTTACGGCGCCGGGTTGCGGTCCGTGCGCCGGTGGACGTATCGGACCGCTCGCCCCGGGCGAAGTATCGATCAACACCGGCACGCGCAACGATCCCGGCCGATTGGGCGCGCGTGATGCCGATATCTACCTCGCGAGCCCATTTACCGTCGCAGCGTCTGCGATCACGGGCCGGATCACGGATCCGCGCGAGATTCTGCAGTAGCGGCACGCGCATGCGGCTCACCTACCGCGGGCGCTGCTGGAAGTTCGGCGACAACGTCGGAGTGGACGGCGACATGATGCCGCTCGACTTTGCATTGCAGCGTGAGACCCGGCTCGAGGTGCTTGCGCCGCACGCAATGACCGGCCTCGATCCTGACTTCCCGAAGAAAGTGAAAGCCGGTGACATCGTCGTGGCGGGCAAACGTTTCGCGCAGGGTAATCCCCACATCCAGGGACTCCTCGGACTCGTCGCACACCGGGTCGGCCTCGTGTGTGAATCGATTCCTCGCGGCAGTCTGCGAAACGCCGTGAATGCAGGCTTGCCGCTCCTGCCGTCGTGCCCCGGCATTTCCTCGATCGTGCAGACCGGCGATCAACTCGAGGTCGATTTCGAAAGCGGCGATCTACGCAACGTAACCCAGGACTGGATTCGAGTTTTCGAGCCGCTGCCGCGTGCATTACTCGACATTATCGTGCGCGGTGGATGGGAAGCCGCCGTCGAGGCGCGCGTGGCGATGATGAAGAGCCGGCGCGGGTATACTTCGTGAGCGGAAAAAAATTGCCGAACTCATGCGCAGCGGCATTCTGAGCGAAAGGATCTTGCACATGCGGGCAACATTGAGCATCGTTGTCGCGTTCGCGCTCCATGCCGGAAGCGTTACGGCGCAAGCGCCTGCGGCCGGTTCGGTGCCGGGCTATCCCGCCAAGCCGGTGCGGTTCGTCGTGCCCTTCGCGCCCGGCGGCGGCGTAGACATCTCGAGCCGAATTCTGGGCCAACGCATGGGGGAACAGTCCGGATACAAGGTGATCGTGGACAATCGGCCCGGTGCGAACGGAAACCTCGGCGCGGAGATCGTCGCGAAGGCGCCGCCTGACGGCTACACGCTGCTCATGAGCGCAGTCACGCTGCAGATCATCAACAGCGCGCTCTACGCCAAGCTGCCTTACGATCTCATGCGCGACTTCGTGCCCATCAGCCTCACGACGTATTCGCCCCTTTTCCTCGCCACGCATCCTTCGCTGCCGGTGAAAACAGCGAAGGAATTCATCGCGCTGGCAAAAACCCGCCCCGGCAAGCTCAACTATGGCTCATCAGGGACCGGCAGCTCGCTTCATCTCGCGGGGGTCATGTTCGACAAAGCGACCGGCATCAAAACAGTTCACGTCCCGTACAAAGGCGGCGGGCCGGCGATGGTCGACCTCGCGGCAGGTCACATCGAGTTCTCCTGGCCGCTCCTCGCAATCGTCCAGCAATTCGTGGACTCGGGAAAAGTACGCCTGCTCGGCGTTGCCGCGCTCAAACGCTACCCGGACCTGCCGAGTGTCCCGACGCTTGCAGAGCAGGGCGTCGCCGGTTTTGAAGCCGAGACCGTGTATGGCGTCATGGTGCCGGCGGCCACGCCCCGCGCGATTCAGGAAAAGCTCAATGTGGACGTCGTGAAAGCGCTCGGCGCTCCGGACATGAGGAAGAAGATGCAGGAACAGGGGATGGTGCCCCAGCCGACGACTCAGGAAGAGTTCGCGCGCTACCTGCAGCAGAACGTCGTGAAATACACGAAAGTGGTGAAGGAATCGGGCATTCAGGTCGATTTCTGAGCGCGACCTCTTTCATCGCGAGGAGGATCTCCGGTCATCCGAGCGTAGCGCGGCGGAGTCGAAAGACGCGGCGATCTCGTGGCGCACGGAGCGACGGATGACTCACGGCTCGAACAACGTCGTGCTGTCTTCCACCTCTGCCTCGACTTTGCGCGGCGGCTGCGCGTCGGCCCTGCTGAGTGAGCCCATTCTCACGCCCAGCAGACGAATGCGCCTGTCGAGCGGCACACGCTTCAAACACGAGCCCGCGGTGCGGCGTATCACGGCAGCGTCGCGCGTCGCTTGCTCCATTGTGCAATCCCGCGTGACGGTCTTGAAGTTGTCGTATCTGAGCTTGAGCCCGACCGTCTTGCCGACGTAGCCTTTCCTCTCGAGATCGGCAGCTACTCTGACGCACAAATCCGTGAAGATGTTCGAAAGCGCGTCGCGATCGCGCACCGGGTGCAGGTCGCGCTCGAACGTCGTTTCCCGGCTGATCGATTTGGGCTCGCTGAACATCACGACCGGCCGATCGTCGCGTCCGTTTGCCGCGGCTGACATCCACGCGCCGTAACTTTTCCCGAACTGCTCGATGAGTAAAGCGGGCTCGGTGGAGGCGAGCTCCCCGATCGTGCGTATACCGAGCGCGTCCAAACGCGCACTCGCCTTCGGTCCGATACCGTTCAGCTTACGCACGTCGAGCGGCCACACCCGCGCAGCTACGTCCTCTTCCCGCAGGACCGTAATGCCGCCCGGCTTTCCGAGCTCGGACGCAATTTTCGACAGGAGCTTGTTGGGTGTAATGCCAATCGAGCACGAAAGGCCGGTCTGATCGCGCACCGCTTGCTGTATCGACGCAGCCACAGTCCGCGCACGCTCCCAGGGCTCGATGTCGGGGAGAACGAGCCCCGTGAGGTCGATATAAATCTCGTCGATGCCGCGATCCTCGACGTGCGTTGCGATGGCCCGCACGGAATCTTTGAACATGCGCGAGTAACGGCGGTATTCGTCGAAATCCGCGGGCAGCAGCAAGGCATCCGGTGCGAGCTTCGCCGCCTTCATGAGCCCCATGCCGGAATGCACGCCAAAGGCGCGGGCTTCGTACGTCGCCGTGGTAATCACGCCACGCCCGAGATAGTTCCGCAGCTTCGGGACGGCATCCGGTGAGACGTCGGCCTCCACACGGCGACGTCCGCCGATGACGAGCGGTACACCGCGGAGCTGCGGATGGCGCAGTAATTCGACGGACGCATAAAACGCGTCCATGTCGAGGTGAGCGATGAAACGTCCGAACATGCTGCCCGCGGGCGAAAAGCCCGATTATAGACAGCGTTGTACGGGAAGCCGCGGCGGATGCCGCGAGTGGTGCAGCTACTTCGCGTGCACCGGTGCCGCGAGCGTAACCTCCGCCTCGGGCGGCGGGAGCATCATGCTTTTATCGACTGGCGGCTTACCGTCGTAGATGAGGTTACGCCGGCGCTGCAGATACGCATCGCGGAGGAACTCGTATTGATCGAGCGCCGCGGCATCGAGCACTTTCTTAGCATCGAGCAGCTCGGCACGGCGATCGACGATCCGCGTGCCCATGAGCTGGTTCTGGCTTCGCGACGGATCGACATAAGTGACCGGATCGGTGAAGTAGTCGACGCCAAGACCTGCCGTATCGCGGACGGTGCTCGGACCGAGGATCGGCAGCATGAGAAAAGGACCGTTGCCGACGCCCCACCAGCCAAGCGTCTGTCCGAAATCCTCATCGTGTTTTTCGATGCCTGCTTCCGAAGCGATATCGAAGAGTCCGAGCACGCCAAGAGTGCTGTTGATCATCACGCGACCGAAGTCGCTGTATGCCGTCGTGAACTTGCCTTGCAGGGTGTTGTTGAGCCCCACGCGCACGTCGTTCAGATTCGAGAATACGTTGCTGACGCTTTGTCGCACGAACTCCGGCAATACCTTGCGATAGCCTTCCGCCACCGGCTTCAGCACCGCGCGGTCGAGCTGCTCGTTGAACCGATAGACGCCGCGGTTGAACGACTCGAACGGGTCGCGTGGATCGGCCGCCGTCGAGCTGCCGCTCAGGAGGAAAAAACCGACGAGTGACCCGGCTATGCAGCCAGGCAGCGATGTCCGAGCCATACTGAGGAATCCTTCTGTAGGTTCCGCCCGCCTGCATTGTCGGCGCCCGTGGGCGGTCTCACGCCGGCCGGCGCGAAGGCGCGCCACACGGCAATATCGTCAATTCTTACTGGTCCTTGAGCAGAACGCTCTGCTCCTCTTCCAGGACCTTGCGCACGGCCGGTCGTTTCAGCATGCGGTCTTTCCAGGCGGTATAGGACTTAAGGTCACGCATCGGAAAGCCTGCGCGCAATCCCCAGCCGTAGAACACCAGCGCGTAACCATCGGCCACCGTGTATTGGTCCCCCATGATCCACGTCTTGCCTTCCAGCATCGAATCGATTTCGCCGCACTGGGCCATGAACGTCTTCTTTGCCGTTTCCTTGACGGAGGCGTGCGCCGCTTCCGCTTCGGCAAACCGCTCTGGTCGAAAATAGTGCGTGTACGGCGGATGCACGCTGTTCGAGAACCAGGCCATGGTCGAGATGCAGCGCGCCTCTTCGAACGGGTCCTTCGGCAGCAGGTTTTTCTCCGGAAAACGCCGGCCGAGATAAGTCAGTATCGCTGTATTCTCCGTGAGGACCTTGCCGTCGACGACGAGCGCCGGGACCTTGCCTCGCGGGTTGATCTTCAGATATTGCTCGGTCTTGTGCTCGCCTTTGGGCAGCAGCGTGGGCTTCTTTTCGTAAGGGACGCCCATTTCTTCGAGACCGATGTGCGAAGCCATGGAGCAGACGCCGGGACTAAAATAGAGCGTGAACATGCGAAGCACTCCTTCGAGTGGAGGAAAAGAAGGCACGGACGTCCGAGTGGACTGCGATAGTCTAGCGAGCGTTCCGGGGTGGCACAACGCGAGATCGACCGACGGAAAAACGAGCATCAGATGAATCGCAGCGCCCTGCTACTTGGCGTGTCGTTTGTAACGGCTGCGCTCCACACGGGCGCTGCGCAGGCCGCGAATCCGGCTTCCGATCATCGCCGCTTTCAGCTCGAGCAGCAGCAGGACGCAGAGCGGCGGCTCGAGTTGCAGCGCGACCTCTTTGCGCAGGAACGTCAGCTCGAGCTTCAGCGTTTCGAGCTGGACCGACAGAGGCTGCTGCAGTCGATCGCCAGACAGCCCTTGCGGCCGCGTGTGGACCCGGGCCGACTGGGATAGAGTCACGTATTCACAAAAGACAGGAAACTCATGCTGAAAATCGGAGTAATGCACGGGGACGACATCGGACTCGAAGTCGTTCCGGAAACGGTCAAAGTGATGAGCGCAGCAGCGGCCGAGGCCGCGCTCGACGTGCAGTGGCGCGAGCTACCGCTCGGCAAGAAAGGTCACGAGCTGCACGGCCACACGATGCCTGAATTCACCGTGCAGGCACTGAAAGAAACCGACGGCTTCATCTCGGGGCCCATCGGCCACAACGCTTATCCGCGCAACGACCCTAGCTGGGTCATGCCGCCGCTGCGCAAACGTTTCGATCTTTTTGCGAACGTGAAACCGGTGAAATCGTACGCCAACCTGCCTTCGGTGCATAAAGACGTCGATATCGTTTTTCTGCGCGAGACGACGGAAGGCATGCAGTCGGGCGGCACAGTGGTCGCGGGCACCGGGGAATTCCGGCCCAACGACGAGATATCGATCGGCCATCGTGTCGTGACGCGCAAAGGTGCGAGCCGCGTTGCACGCGAAGCGTTCGAGATCGCTCGCACGCGCACGCGCAGGAAAGTCACAGCAGTTCACAAGGAGCCGGTTTACAGGCTCGTATGCGGCATGTTCGCCGAGGAGTGCCGCAAGATGGCGAAGGAGTATCCGGACATCGAGCTCGAGGAAGTGCTCGTCGACGGCTTCGCGATGAAGCTCGTCATGAAACCACAGCAGTACGACGTCGTCGTCACGACGAATCAGTTCGGGGATATCCTCACCGACGAAGGCGCAGGGCTCGTCGGCGGGCTCGGCCTCGCGCCGGGGCTCGTGGTCGGCGAACGTTATGCCATGGCGCAGGCGACACACGGCTCGGCACCCGATATCGCGGGCAAGAACATCGCGGATCCTTACGCGATGATCATGTCCGGCAAGATGCTTTTCGAGTGGCTCGGCCGCAAGCGCAACGAGCCGAGGGCACTGCAGGCGGCGAAGTTCATCGACCGCGGCATGGATCTTGTCATTGCCGACGGAAGATATCTTACTGCCGATCTCGGCGGCAAAGCGACGACGGTACAGATGGGGGATGCGATCGTCGAGGCGGTGCGCAAAGCCGGCACGAAATTCAGAAGCTGAACCGCGGGGCTCCGCTGCTGGGCCATGTGAGCACTTTTTCGCCCCACCGCCGCCGAGCACTTGCGTATATAGCGGCAGCCGGTGCGTCGCTGGTCGAGACCGGCTGCCGACCCGCTGATCCGCAGCCGACACCACGTCCTTTCAGCGAGGGTGCGCTGCGGCTCGAGTTCCGGCACCTCGTGCGAAACGGCATCGACGAGTTCGACCTCACGGGGCTGCGCGCCGAGCCTCGCTGGCCCGGTCGAAAAGCGCGTCTCGACGAGGCGCTCGACTGGGGCGACTACCGGCTCTCCGTATTCGACGAGCAGGACCGTGTGCTGCTATTTCGCACCGGGTTCGATTCCAACGTCGACCCCGGCTCACGAGCGGCGGCGACGACGCTCAGCATACGCTTGCCGCTTCCGCAGCGACCCCTCCGTGCCGCGGTCGAAAAGCGCCGGGCCGGAAGCACTTTTCAGCTGCTGAGGGATATCGGGCTCGATCCTGCCGACGGAAGTATCGATCGTTCCCCGTCTGCATTCACGCCGCGTGTCGACGCGATCCTCGTCAGCGGACCGTCGCCTGCGAAAGCGGATATCGCGATCGTTGCCGAAGGATACGCAAGCGACGAGTATCCGAAGTTCGTCGCGGACGCGAATCGCGCCGCCAGCTATCTCTTTTCCGTGCAGCCCTTCGCCGCACGCATGCGCGATTTCAATGTGTATTCGGTTTTCACACCGAGCACCGAAAGCGGTGCAACAGATGCTTACCTCGGGGTGCGCAAGGACACGGCTTTTCGCTCCGCGTACGGGACCGATGAAGCGGAACGCATATTGGCCGTGCGGGACCACCACGCATTGTGTGAGGCCGCATCCGCCGTTCCGTACGATTTCCTCCTCGTCATCGTGAATGCGCGCCGCTACGGCGGCAGCGCTTATTTCGGCGGCCCGGCCGTCGTCGCGATCGACAGCGGAGCAGCCAGATATCTCGTCATACACGAGTTTGCGCACGTGATCGGCGGGCTGGCCGACGAGTACTACATTCCCGCTCGTGACGGGCCGGTTTATCGCGGTAACGTCGAGCCTTGGCATCCGAACGTGACCCTCTCGCCGGAGGCAGCGAAGTGGCAGCCTCTCAGATCCGGTGGCGCACTTGAGCTGCAGCGCTGGAACAAAGCGGAGTACGACGGGTACTTCGCGGATTACGTGGCGCGATACTCGAAGCTGCGCGCCTCCGGCACCGACGAATCCGTCATCGAGCAGTTCATGGCTGCGGAAAGCGGGCGCCAGGCCGCCCTGCTCGCGAAAAACGGCTCTTTGCGGCAAGTGGGCTTTTTCGAAGGCGCTGCCGGGTACGCGAGAGGTATGTTCCGGTCCGAAGTGAACTGCAACATGTTCTCCCTTCAGACAGATTACTTCTGCGCCGCGTGTACATCGGCGATCGAACGCATGATCGGGGAACACACCGGCTAGTCTATTTCGAGACGTAGTCGTCGGCGTGCTGGACGGAGCCCACACTCGCGATTTACGCTTGGAGCCTTGCTGAGCGAAGGATATCGGAGGGGAAAATTGAAAAAGCTCGATCAAGAGGACATCTTGCGCGTTGCAGAAGCCGCGGGACTGGAAAAAGCGGTCGCGCAATATCGGGATGACGTGCTCGCCGGGGCGAAATCCGCAGCTGACGCGCGCAGTGCGTTCAGTGCTGTCGATGATGCGGCGCTCGAACCGTGGCCGCCGATGCGGGCAGGAGCCGGGTCATGAGCGAAGCGCACTGGCTCACCGCGGCGGAGATCGGAGCTGCTTATGCAGCGGGTAAGCTCGCGCCGGTCGAGCTCGTGCAGGCCTTGCTTGCACGCATCGACAAACAGGATCGCCGTATCAATGCATTCATCGATGTCGGCGCGGAGCGCGCGCTCGAAGAGGCGCGTCATGCTGAAAAGGATATCCGCGCGGGCCGCATACGCGGCCCGCTGCACGGCGTCCCGGTCGCGTTGAAGGACATCATCGACGTCGCGGGGCTGCCGACCACGTGCCACTCCAAAATCGGGCTCGATCGCGTCGCGCGTAGCGACGCAGCGGTAGTCAGCCGCTTGCGGGGCGCGGGCGCGATCCTTCTCGGAAAACTGGCGTTGCACGAATTCGCTTACGGGGGACCGGCATTCGATCTTCCATTTCCGCCCGCACGCAATCCATGGAATTTCGCGCACCATCCTGGCGGCTCCTCGTCCGGTTCGGGCGCGGCGGTCGCGTCAGGCATGGTTCCATTGAGCCTCGGAACGGATACCGGTGGCTCGGTCCGTAACCCGGCAGGCGCTTGCGGCATCGTCGGACTGAAACCCACCTATGGGCTCGTGTCGCGTCGCGGCGTGTTTCCGCTCGCGTTTACGCTCGACCACGTGGGGCCGCTCACGCGCACGGTGCGCGACACGGCCCTGCTCCTCGACGCGATCGCCGGCCACGACCCCGCCGATCCGGGCAGCGCACCATCCGTCGGCCGCGACTTCACGCGCGATCTGGAGCGCGGCATGCGCGGGTTACGCATCGGTTTCGTGCGTCACTTTCACGAGCGCGACATACAGGCCGACGCCGAAGTTGCTGCGGGCATCGAGCAGGCGCTCGGTACTTTCAAGCGCGAAGGCGCGCTTGTCGGCGATGTGACGCTCCCTCCACTGCGCGAGATCGCGGGAGTTCATCGCGTAATCCTCATGGCCGAGGCATGGGCCGTGCACGAGAAATGGCTGCAGGAACGACCGGAAAGTTATGCGGCGGCGACGCGAAGGAAGCTCCTCGCCGGCGCATTCCTCACCGCCGGCGATTACATCCAGGCTCAGCGACGCAGGAACGAAATGATCGCCGCCGTGGAGAACGTCTTCAGGGACGTGGACGTATTGCTGTGCGCGAATGCAATGGACACGGCGTGCCGGATAGACGACGAGGAAAGCGTTGCGCGAACATATCCACGGCAGGCGCGCGGGCCTTTCAACCTGACCGGGCATCCCGCCATCGCGCTTCCGGCAGGCTTCTCGAAAGCAGGGCTCCCCGTTTCGATCCAGCTCGTCGGCCGCTATTTCGATGAAAGGACGCTCTTCCGCGCCGCGAACGCATACGAACATGCGGCCGGCCACTCGACGCACAGGCCTGCACTATAGACCGCTGAAGCCAGTCATGAGCACCGCCACCGCGCGCGAGAGCCGGTTCAATGCAGGGTACTACTCCAGGTGGTACGGCGAGGACATTACGACCCGCCAGTACATCGCGGACAAGGCAGCGCGCTTTGTCGTCGCCTACGTCGAGCACATGGATTCGAGCATCGGAACCGTGCTCGATCTCGGCTGCGGCCTGGGGCTGTGGCGCGAGGCACTCGCGAAACATGCGAAGCGCGTCCGATATACCGGCGTCGAGTTCAGCTCGCATCTGTGCCGCAAGCTGGGCTGGGAGCGTGGCGATGTGCGTACGTATTCGCCCGGCCGCACCTTCGATCTCGTGATCTGCCAGGCGGTCCTGCAGTACCTGCCGGACGACGAGTGCGAGCTCGCGATCGAGAATCTCGCGCGGCTCAGCCGGCGTTTCCTGTTTCTCGAAGTGCTGACGGCCGCCGACGCACGCGAGATCTGTGCGCCCGAAGGGACCGATTTCGACGTGTACGTGCGGGATGCGAGCTGGTACGCGCAGAAGATCGGGCTGCATTTCGTGAACCTCGGCGGCGGACTGTATGCCAAGCCGGGCATGCGGCCGCATTTCTACGAGCTGTGGTGCACCGGGGGCTAGTCACTCGTCACGGGTATTTTCCGGACGGCAGCCCGCCGCGCGGCAATCTGCTGCTTGAACTCGTCGAGATTCATGGTCTGAATGCCGTCGCGCCTGTAGTGGGAGCGATGGTGGTAGATACTCTTGTAGAAGTCGCAGCTTCGACAGATCGGCCTGAACTCGCCGCGCTGCTGTTCCTCGATGATTTTCATGTACTCGGGATTGTCCGGGGACACGATGTCGGAGAGCGGCGTCGTTTTCACGTTACCGATCTGTAGCGTCGCGTCGACGTCGCGGCATGCGCAGGCGTTGACCACGCCCGTCGCTGTCACCTGGACGGAATTGAAAAGCTTCTCGCACGCGCCGTACTTGAACGTGCCTTCCGTCGAGTTGATGTACATGTCGAGGCCCTCGACGTCTTTCTGCGATATGTAGCCACCCCAGTTGTTGTAGATGCCGGGGGCGACCCAGATGTCGATGCCCGACGCGCGAAAACGCTCGACGAGCTCGAGCAACTCGCTCCCCGCCCCTTTCGGGCGCCTGCGACTCGAGCGCAGGCCGATCGCAAGCTCGAATGAAGCGCGACTGCTCACCCCGAGCAGCGCTTCCAGATTCGCAAGCAGCCGCCTGTAGAGATTCGGCGTGCCCCCCGCAATTTTCATGAAGCTCTCCAGATCGTGCCCGTAGATGCTCACCGTCAGATGACGAAGCTTTTTCAGGCTGGCAAGCCGTTCCACGGCGTCGGGCCTGGGAATCGTGAAGTTCGTAAAGAACTCGTACGAGTCGACCTGGGGATGCTGCTCGAGGAACTCGAGCTTCTGCCAGATCGTCTTGTCCATGAAAACGTCGCCCGTGCATGGCGTCAGTTCGAAACGCCGATAGCCGAGAGCGATGGCCTGTCGGGCGACGTCGATGAACGTCTCGTACGACATGCTCACCGTGGGTGACGACTTCTTGGTGTACGCGCAGAAGCGGCACTTCAGATTGCAGGCGCTGCTCGTCTCGATGTGAAAAAGCGTGCGGTCGCGCTGGATGAACTGGCGCCTGAGCGCCCGGTTCAGGCCGATTTCTGCCCGAATGACGAGGTTCCTGAAACAGTTCGCAACGGCGGCGAGATCCATCCGGGAATTTTATCGGGTAATCTGTCGTCCCGACGCCCTGCGCCGGATTCAATCTTATCCTGGAGGACCTCGTGATGAACAACAAAGCCAAGCTCGCGGTCGCAGCAGCTGCCGCGCTCTTGTCCGCTTCGTGCGCGATGCTGGAGTCGGGCCCGAAGAATCCGATGACGTTTTTCGTAACCAGTAACGGGCCCGGTAACGGCGCGAACCTGGGCGGCCTTGCCGGCGCGGACAAGTATTGTCAGACGCTGGCCGGTAGCGTCGACGCCGGCGGCAGCCGGGTGTGGCGGGCCTATCTCAGCACGAGCGCGGTCGGCGCCGGCCAGGCGGTAAACGCCCGCGATCGCATCGGGCCCGGACCGTGGCAGAACGCGAAAGGCGTCGTAGTCGCCCGCAGCATCGACGATCTGCACAGCGCGAGCAATAACCTTACCAAGCAAACGGCATTGACCGAGCGCGGCGAGATCGTTCCGGGCCGCGGCGATCCCGTCAACCAGCACGATATTCTCACGGGTTCGACACCGGACGGGAGAGCGTTCCCGCCCGACAAGGACATGACGTGCGGCAACTGGACACAATCCGGGGCAGGCAGCGCCGTGGTCGGTCATCACGACCGCATGGGATTGCGCGACGACGAGGCGTCACGCTCGTGGAACTCGTCGCACCCGAGTAAAGGCTGCAGCCAGGATAACCTTCGCGCGACGGGCGGGGCGGGGCAATTCTACTGCTTCGCAGCGCGGTAGCGGTCGCTCCGCCGCCTCAGCACAGTGGCAGCAATGTTCAGCAGCTAAGCCGCGCGGCGCGCCGGCTTACCGCGCGCCGCGCGCGCTTTTTCCAATAGCCCCGTCGCTTCCAGATCGGCGCGCATGCGCTGCTTGTCGTCCGCGGAAAGCTCGGTGCAAGGGG
>Ga0209382_10008229_pt1 | contig 13153 bp, 14 predicted proteins | sample SoiMetdeltSBSDD5_FD_187599 | JGI IMG/M metagenome (GOLD analysis project Ga0209382, IMG submission 187599) | Bulk soil microbial communities from a Populus tree surrounding site in Tennessee, USA - Soil MetaG P. deltoides SBSDD5 (SPAdes) (version 2) | ecosystem: Environmental > Terrestrial >... | reverse complement strand
CGGGGGCCTCCGTCGCCGCCGGTTCACTGCCAGGAGTCGGCTTCCGCTTGGATCCCTTCATCGTCGACCTCCTTGGCTGCCGTCATCGTAGTCGAGACGGTGTCCAAAGAGATCGGGTCCGGTTTACCTCCAACCAAAACATCAAGGGCTCCGGACAGATTCTCCGGAGCCCTTGCTTTCGCTGGGTGCGGGGCTGGATTTGAACCAGCGACCTTTGGGTTATGAGATACCGTGACGTCCTTCAAGCGACTTTTTCACGGGCGGGCCTCCGCGGTAACGAGATTGGCCACGAAGGGACGACGATGAGTGGCCACGCTGAGACGGCGTGCAGCAACTTCCGCATCGCGGCCAGGGCGACCTTGGGCAGCTTGCCCCGAGCGATGAGCCGTTCGTAGTAGGCCCCCAGCCACGCATTCGTCCGGACCGCCGTGAGCACCGGCATCCAGAGCCTGGTCCGCAAGTGTGCCGCCCCGATCGGCGTGAGGCTCGCACGCTGGAAGGTACGCTTCCCGGATTGCTTCAGCGCCGGCACGGCACCCACGGAGGACGCCACGGCCCGGGCGCTGGGGAAGCTGCTGAAGTCTCCGAATGTCGCGACCAGGCGAGCCGCCGTTTGCGACCCGATGCCGCCGATCGTGGTCAGCAGCCGGCCGATCTCGTGCTGCCCGAGCAGCCGATCGATATCGCGCTCGAGATCCCGCAAGCGCCGCCGCAGCACCTCCAGATCCTCGCAGGTGTACCGCACTTGAATGCGATAGGCCTCCCCGTGGTGCCGCCCCACGGAGCCGGCCGCCGCGGCGATCAGCGCCACCGCGACGCCGTGTCGCTCCGCCGCCACATCGATGCCCACGAAGCGCCTTTGCACCCTTTCCGACGGGGTCGATCGGGAGCCTCGCCGCCGGTGCTCTTGCTCACGCTTGTCCATGCGAGGACGCCCGAGGCGCCTCAGGATACCTCCGAGTCTTGCGCACCGGGCGAGGGCGCCAATCTCATAACCGAGGACCGAGCCTCAAGCCCTACGCGGCGACCCTCCCCCGGATCCCGTCTGCCCTCCGTTATACCCGGAGACCATCGTGAGTGGGGATCGTACAAGCCCTTTTCCAATCGAGACGGGAGCCAACGCGCCACAACAACGCCTCCTAAATTCGCGCTTCTTACGTCGTCGGCTTTGGCGCTCTTTGGCTCTCGTTGGGTGCAACTTCCTGGGTAATTCCTGGGTGAAGTGTGGATACATGAATTGGCTGCCCACGGATACGACGCGCAATTGGTCTACGATCTGACAGCCCGGCGCCTTGCCTGTGACACGGATGCCCATAACGCCCTGAGCCGAGGAGCGGGCTTCCTGACTGAGCGTCAAGACGATGTCGAAGTGGCGAGCGCCTGCCGAGCCTCAACGATCCAGCCCGAGGCGTCCATCGCTTTGAACAGCTCGAGGGCGCGCTCGATCAGCGCCTGGCCCGCCGCCCTGTCGGTTCGCGCCCGGAAACGGCCATAGGCCAAGAGCGTCTGCCCCAACTCGGGTCGGGACTCGATCGCCTCGAGCACGTCGAGACTTCGACGGAACGCCGCGTCGGCCGCGGAGGTATCGCCCGACGCCTCGTAGCTCTGACCTAAAACGCGAAACGCGGCCCCCTGCTCCAGACGGAAGTGACTTTTCTCAGCCAGCTCGGTAGCCCGGCGTGCCGCAGCAAGCGCCGCGGGCTTATCATCGAGGACCAGTGACAGCTGCGCCAGACCCATCTGGAGCCACACCATCCCCCACACTTGCGATGCGCCGAGCGCTTCACATTCCGGCAGCGCGCGTTCCAGCAGGCGCCTGGCGACGTCGTGGTGGCCAAGCTTCAGGGCGGCGATGGCCGCCCAGCCTGAGACCCAGAAGGCCGGGCCCCACTCCCTGATCTCCCAGCAATGGGGAAGGTTTTCTTCCGCGACACGCACTGCGTCTTCCCACAAACCCTTGTACATGTACGGTTCGGCCTCGGCCGCCCGCCAGGCTCGCAGGCGAGGATCGTCCAGGCGGTCGCCGAGCTCTCGCGCCCTGGCGGCATAGTCCAAGGCCTCCGCAAGTCGCCCGGCGCGCGCGGAATAGCAGCGTCCACCGGACGCCATCTCGTAGCCCTGCACGGATGTCTCGCCGCTTGCGCCGAGCACGTCGATGGCGCGGCCGATGTGAACGAGCGAGCTCTCGTACCGTCCCACTTGGCCGAGATAGCCGCCGTAGTACAGGTCGGCGATGGTATGTAGCGACTGGTCGCTGGTCCGCTTAGCCCTGTCGAGTGCCCGGTGCAGCGCACCCTCGTCCTGGCGAAGCCAGCCCAGGATCGTCTCCACCTTCACGAGCCGGACGTCGTCTTCGAGTCGCGCGGCCGCAGTCAGCGCGCGCTCGAGATGCTGGAGGCCCGCCGCCTGCTCCGCGGGACTGCGGCGCCAGCCCGGCTGACGAATCAGGGCCAGGAGCGTGTCGATGCGGATGCGTTCCCGATCCGGCGCCGCCGGCAGCCGATCGAGGAGATCGAGTGCCTGCCAGTAATGCGCGATGGCCTCGGGCCGCGCATAGAGCGTTCTCGCCCTCTCCGCCGCCTCCAGCGAGTTAGGTGAGCGCTCTGTCCACTCCTCGGCCAACAGCCAGTGATGGGCGAGCAACGCCGCCCGGCCAGCCGCGGGCGTCGGCTCCTGCTCGAAGAACAGCGCCAGCCGTCGATGCAGGGCACGGCGCTCGTCCAGGAGAATGCTGGACGCGGCAGCCTCCTGCGTGAGTGCGTGCTTGAAGATGTATTGGCGCTCGAGAACGTCACCCCACTCCCTTAGCAGCTCGGCACGCAGCAGCTGGGCGATCGAGCGATCAAGGTCGCTCTGGCCATCGTGGAGCGCTTGCAGTGCGCGGTAGCTGACGAATCGACCGATCACCGCGGCGCGCTGGAGCACCGCCTTCGCCGCCGCCGGGAGTCGATCGATGCGGGCCGCGATGAGGCCGCGGAGCGTCGGAGGGATCGCGATCCGACTCACCTCGCCCGTGGCGATCCATCGCTCCCCGTCCCGGCGCAACGCTCCTTCCTCGATGAGCGTACGGATCAGCTCCTCGACGAAGAACGGATTCCCCTCCGACTGATCGAGGATCCGACTCCGGATGGCCGCGGGTAGCTCAGCTAGGTGCAGCAGGTTCTCGACGAGCCGCTGCGAGTCCCCGTGCACGAGCGGTGGCAAGTTGAGCTCCGTCAGGCGATGCGGGTAGTGGCGCTGCACGTGAAACCGGAAGTCCCAGGAGCCGCCGTCGTGATCGGGCCGTGAGGTAACCAGAATCATGAGGGGCCGGACGTCTGTGAGCTCGCTGAGCAGGCTCAGACTTTCGATCGTGGCCGGATCGGCCCAGTGCAAGTCCTCGACGGTGAGGGCAACCGGACCTCGGGCGGAAAGCGCGTCGACAATAGACCGTAGGGCGAGCGCGAGCTGGGACTGAAGGGCGCGGGGGTCGGTGGCAACGGCGCTTGCCACGGTAGGCTCAGCTTCCATCCCGAGGAGGTGGGCGACCGCGGCGTGAACGCGGTCGTAATTGCCGCCGGCGAGGGCGCGCAGACTTACGCGAAGCTTCGCCTTGGCTACCTGCGGGGCTTCGGTGCCGCTGAGCTGGAACACCGCTCTGAGGATCTGGATGATCGGGCCATAACTGGCCGTCTGCGTGAAGGCCTGGCAGCGGCCCTCCAGCCACCGCACCGATTCCGGCCGATGATCCCGCAGCTCGTTTTTGAGACGCGACTTCCCGATGCCTGCCTCGCCGATGATCGAGACGATCTGGCCACGACCGCGGGCGAGTTCCTGGCCACACCGCTGCAGCGCCGCCAACTCGCGCTCGCGACCGACCACCGGCGAAGAGAGCCCTGTTATCCCGCGCGGCACCGGGCCCGGTCGCAAGCCCGTGACGACGTGGGCGGTGACCGGCGCCGGAAAGCCTTTGAGGGACAGCGAGGGAAGCGGCTCGGCCTCCACGAGCGATCGCACAAGGCGATAGGTCTCGTCACTCACGACAATGCCGCTGGAGGCCGACTGCAGGCGGGCGGCCAGGTTGGCGACCTCGCCGGTCACCATGAGTTCCCGTGCAGGCTCGGTCACCGCTACGGCCTCGCCGCTCGCGATGCCGACCCTGAGATCCAGACGAACACCGTACTCGTGCTCGAACATCGAGTTCAGCTGCCCCACGCTCTCCCGCATCGCCACGGCCGCCCGCACCGCCCGCTCGGCGTCGTCCTCGTGGACTTGCGGCACGCCGAACACTGCCATGACGGCGTCGCCCGCGTATTTCTCCACGGTGCCACCAAAAGCACGGATCTGCGCGGCCATCTCGTCGAAGAAGGCGGACAGCAGGGCCCGGAACTGCTCGGGATCTCGTGTCACCGCCAGCTCAGTTGAGCCGGCCAGGTCGGCGAACAGCACCGTGACGAGCTTGCGCTCTTCTGCGGACGCCATGAAGCCTCCACCAAGGCTACCGTTGGAGTGTAGCCGGTGCCCCTCCGGTGCATGTTTACCACGTCGTCCGCTGCTTCGGCGATGGCCCTTTCAATTCGGCACTTGGGCCAACGCGCCTCAAACAACGCGTCGGAAATCAGCGCCTCTCACGGCGCCGCCTTTGGGACTCTTTGGCTCTCGTTGAGAGCAACTTCCTGGGTCTGGGTGAAGTCTGGGTGACGTCTCCCGGGGCGTGATCTGCTCCCCGATTGACCGAGTCCAGGAGCGGTCAAGGCCCACCAGCTCGGCGGGGCTGACGCGCTCTTCACCGCGCAATCCGACTAAACGCTGCAGATCAGGCGAGGGCCTGCGCGCCGTCGGCTGGATGCGCTTGTTCGACGACGACTGTGCAATGGCCTAGCGGTTCTGTCCCCAAGCGTCCCAGTATGTCCGTGCACGAGCAGGGATCCGCGGCCCGGGCTTAAAGTCAGCGCCGGTGTAGTAAGCCACACTCAGGTGGACCACCTGAGTAACGTCATCGGGAATCCCAAGAAGGGCCGCCACCTCCTTCTCGTGATAGAGATGGAGGGTCGTCCACGCCGTGCCGAGGCCGCGGGAGCGCAGCGCCAGCATCAGTGACCAGGCTGCGGGCAAGATGCTCCCATATCGGGTTGCCTGGCGAAAGGTTCCGCGTCCTCAAACCGACTCTCGACGCACGGGATGATGTGTACGGGCACTTCGCCCAAGTGGTCTGCAAGAAAGCTGGCTGAGTCCTGTATGCTCGCTGAGCGCTTCTGGTATACGGGCAAACCTGGGTCACCCGCGCCCGACAGCGGCACATGCTCCTGGTAGAAGACCTTGTTGTAGATGGCGCCGATGGCCGCACGCTTCACCGGATCGGTGATAACGACGAAGTGATAGCGGTTCTGATTTCCGCCATTCGGAGCCTGAATGGCGATTTCCAGGCACTCCTGAATCACTGCTGGCTCCACCGCCCTGCTGAGATCAAGGCGCTTCCGGACCGTCCGGGTCGTGGTCAGCAGTCGATCGACGGTAGCACGGTCCATATGGCTATCTCCTACGTCGGCGAACACCGGCGCTCAGCAGCCGGGGCGAGAGGCGCGAGCCCCGGACTGCTGAAGCGGCCTGTTGGACGGACGGTCGTGGCGGTCCTTATGCCTTCGCGTAGTCCACGGTGAGCCATCGTTGCGGCAGCATGCGAACAAGCACGTTCCCAGCGTACTCTCCCCGTGTCTCCTCGAAGTATCGGTCACCCCTTTGCGCGCCCAGCTAACGGCAAGCGAGAGGCCGGCGGTCACGCTCAACATCTGCTGGCTCGATGGCGACGACCGGTCCCTCGACACTGACGTTGCGGGTGTTGAACACTGTGATCTGGATGTACACGACATCGGCGCTCCGGGCGACGCCGTAGGCATTGCCGTAGCGGAAGTTCGCGGCATTATGCTCTGTGATGGTCATGAACTGGTCGTCTTCGGGCACGTTCAACGCCTCGCGCATCGCGCGGTAAAGGCCGTCAAGGATTGCCTGCCGGTAGGCTTTCGGCTTTCCGTCGCGCAGTGAGATGTGAAGCAACGGCATGACGGGCTCCTCTCATGTCTTCTGCATCTTGAGCTTGCTGTCGATGGCCTTCACTCCGCTTAGGGTACCGCGACGATGGCCCTTGCGTGGCGATGGCGTCAACGAGCACATGCTTCGCTTCGCGTGGAGTCCTCGGTGAAGCCGATCACACTTCAATATTCCTAGGGCAGCAGGATGGTGGTCACGGAGCGATCCGCTTCGGTGATGATCCAGATGCGAGTGCCGTCCCGCAGCTCGTAGGCCGAGAACACTCGCCTGCCCTCGCGCACGGCCCGCAGGTTGGCGAGGCGCAGCTGGAGTCGGCTACTAGTGATCTTTGGGTTCGAAACCCCATGGCCGTCGTAACCCAGCGATTTTACTTGATCGCAGAGATGGCTTCGAACCCGGCACATTGGGTTATGAGCCTGTTCCAATCGAGACTGGAGCCAACGCGCCACAAACAACGCCTCGTCAATTCGCGCTCCTTACGTCGTCGCCTTTGGGTCTCTTCGGCGCTCGTTGGGAGCAACTTCCTGGGGAATTCCTGGGTGCAGTCTGGGTGGTCGTTCGTCGCGCCCACCCGGCTCGCTGCCGAGCGCGGCACGGCCGTCGTGCTGCTCTTCAGCCTGCTGGCGAGCGGGCAAATCAGGTTGCGGAGAATCGACGGCTGGCAGAAAATCGCCACCGTGCTCAGGCAGCAGACCCCGCGAGCTGCAGATGACCTACGATGTCGCTCACGATGACGAAGGAAGAACGGGAGGCATTTCTGGCCGACGTTCATGTGGCCGTCATCAGTGTTGCGGAAGATGGTCATGGGCCGCTCGTGGTTCCGATTTGGTATTCCTACGAGCCGGGAGGCGAGGTCCGAATCATAACTGGTCGGACCTCGCGAAAGGGAAAGCTGCTGGAGCGCGCGGGCCGATTCAGTCTGTGCGTGCAAACGGAAACGCTGCCGTATAGGTACGTCAGCGTGGAGGGGTCGATCGTTGCCGTCGAAGCAGCGGATCTTGAGCGCGATCGGCGCCCCTGGCACGCCGTTACCTCGGCACGGAAGTGGGCGACTCGTACATCCAAAGCACGCGGGACGTGGTCGGAAACGTGCTTGTTCGTATGCGGCCAGCACGATGGCCCACCGTCAACTACGCAAAGCAATACGAGTCACGGTGAATGGCAAGCGGGCTAACCACGCATCAGCGCGGAGTTTCAACAGCCTCACGTCCGACGCGAGGAGGGTCCCATGACTGATCTGGGTCCTGATCAGCGACCGGAAGGGTGGAACTTAGTGCCATCAGCCTACGACACCATGGTCGCGCCCTTCACGGCGCTCTTCGCCCACGACGCCCTACGCCTTGCCAACGTCGGACCCGGCCAACGTGTGTTGGATATAGGGGCGGGCACCGGGGTTCTCAGCCTGGCCGCTGCCACTCTGGGCGCGGAAGTGTTGGCGACCGATTTCTCGCCAGGGATGGTCGACTATCTTAAGGGCAAGACAAACGCGCAAGGCATCCGTAACGTACGAACTGTGGTCATGGATGGTCAGGCCTTGGATGTCGCGGAAAATAGCTTTGATGCGGCTTTCTCGATCTTCGGTCTAATGTTCTTTCCGGACCGCGCCGCAGGTTTCCGCGAGCTCTATCGGGCGATTCGCTCTAAGGGCCTGGCCGTTGTAGCGAGTTGGAGCTCGATTGAACGACTGCGCTTCGCTCAGGCGATCCTCGGCACGCTCCGAGAGGCTGTCCCAAACCTGCCTGCCCCGCAGAAGCCGCCGCCGTGGCTGTCCCTTGCCGACCGCAATGCGTTCAAGGCGGAGATGCACGCGGGGGGCTTCGCTCACGTCAACATGTTTAGCGTCACGCACGTGTGGACGTTCACCGGCCCGGAAGTTCTATTCGAGGCGTTGCCAGGTTTGTCGCCGGCTTTCACTAGCATCTTAGGTACCCTGCAGTCTGCCCAACGAGAAGCGTTTCGGACGGCGTTCCTTCGACGGATACGAGGTGAACAAGGGAACGGCCCGTTTGGACTCGAGGGCGAAGCACACATCGCTGTGGGAACCAAGTAGGTTGCAGGCGACGAGGTACGTGCATTGTCGACGAGCGACCCGCCTAACCTCCGCGCCGACCCCCTACAGCCTGCGCTTCGCTGCGGCTTCCGGACGCCGCTCATGCGGGCCGTTCGCCGTCATTCTCGTCTCTTGGGGACTGAGTCGATGAACGCAGACGGCCAGTGGCAACTGGCAGGGAATGCGGCAGAGCTGTATGAGGACATCTTGGTCCCGACAGTGTTCAGACCGTGGGTAACAGATCTCCTTGAGCCCGCCGATCTTCGGCAAGGAGAGCGCGTGCTTGACGTGGCCTGCGGCACTGGAACCGTGGCGCGGCTTGCGGCGGCACAGGTTGGGATGGCGGGTGAAGTCACAGGGCTGGATCTCAACGCCAGTATGTTGCGGGTGGCCCGCCCAATACCAACTCCTCCGGGAGCGCCAGTGATCTGGGTCGAAGGAAGTGCACTGGCCATGCCCCTGCCCGATGCGTCGTTTGACGTTGGTCCTGTGTCAGCAGAGGTTTCAATTCTTCCCACAACGGACTTGCTCTCGCGAGCTCACGAGACGCCTCCCAGAGATCGCACGCTTTGTGTTACGACATCTCGCGGCCACCCCAGTGGCCGGCGCGATTGCTGCGCTCAGCGACGGAAAACGAGCGGCCTTGGCCGACGACGTGCGCAAGGCGTTACTGGCCTACGAGGACGGAGATGGAATCAGCTATCGAGAAGTCGCCCACGTCGTGATGGCCGTACGGTGAGACGCAGGAACCCGATAGTCCACGGACGTCGAACTTCGCGCACCGGACCGAGAACCTGGCTCGCATTCGCTCGCCGCGGCCGGGCCGCGTGGGCGTGAGACTTGGCGCGATCCTCCGAGGAGGAGTGAATGACCGAGGTTCAGAGGAACGCGGCGTACTTTGCCTCTCAGGTAGATACCACCGAGGTCGAGAGACTCGTCGCCACGGCTCGACTGCGTGACCCGCACATACGCGACGGACTGCGCCGCACGGGCATTCGGCCCTGAAGCGCGCCCGAGCGCTCCTCGATCGACGCGGGACACAGGGCGTGCAGCTGGTGCAGGCTAACGTCAACACCATGCATCGCGGGGTGGTGTGTCCACCAGGCCCCTTCGACGTGGCCGTGTGCTCTCAGTTCCTCAACAATCAACCGGACCCGGCGGACACGCTTCGGCGGATCGCCAGCGTTGTACGTCCGGGCGGGTACCTGGTGATTCAGAGCCCTGTCCTGTTCGACGAGGTGCCGCGGTCGCAGCCAGAGGTGGAGGTGCTCGACGTAATAATGCGGTGGTTCGGAGAGGGCATGCGACGGCGGGGAGCCTCACCCGATGTGGTCACGCGCTATCATGCTTTGCCAGGCAGCGGGCCTGACCGAGGTGAGTCAACGCGGCTTCTTCCTGGCAGAGGTCGAAGCGGCGCGGACGCATCTCCGCGCGATCCACGACGCGGTCGTTGGGTTCCGAGATCAGCTCATCGAGCTCGGCATCGCGTCGGCCCAGGAAGTGGACCGGGTGCTCCAGCAGCTCCAAGCTGCAGCGACGTGGGAGTTTGAAGTGTACTTTGCGGCGATGCATGTGGAGCTGATCGCGCAGGTCCCATGAGGATGAACTGTGTGAGGCCGTCTACCACGCCAGAGCTGTTATGACCGCGATGAATCTGAGCCTCCAAGAGCAATGGATGCCTGACGGCACGTGCTTCGGATGTGGGCCCGCCAACGGCCACGGGCTGCGACTACGTAGTTTCCCTTCGGATAAGGACGGCGGCGTGATTGCCGAGTGGCGTCCGGAGGCGCATCACAATGCCTACCCAGGTTTTGTATGTGGTGGAGTGATTGGAACGCTCCTCGATTGTCACACCGGCGCGGCCCTCGCGTGGGCGCTGAACGTTCGCGGTGGAACATCCAACAGGACTCCACTTCCACACCCGTTCGCAACGGCGCCATGGGCAACAGCGCAGTTTCTTGTAAAACTCTTGCGACCAGCGCCCATTGATGCAGCCGTGACGCTTCGTGCCAAGGTGGTGCAACTCGACAGTGACGAAGCGATCGTCGAAGCAAGCCTTGAAGCAGCGGGAAAGACTTGCGCGACATGTTCGGCAACATGGAAGCGCCTGAAGCGAACGTATGTCTAAAGACAACGCCCACGGGGGCCTACCTCATCCCCGACGCCGGAGATTGATCAGTGGCTGAGCCGCCGGCTGCCCAACATCACGCTCGAACGGATCGCCGGCTCGTGTCCGCTCGCTGCGACCACTGCGCGTCAGCTTTGGGCTGCGGAGCAGGCGCGGGTAGCCAAGGCCGGTAGCCGACCGGACGTCAGTATCCTCGGGCAACAGATCGTCGTCGCCGAGCGACGTAAGAGTAGAGGGCCAGCCGCCCGCCCATCTCCTGGACGATCCGTCGCAGGACGGTCGGATCGTGCTCGAGCGTGTCCGGGTCATACGTCGTCATAACGCATCGGCCCCGGAGCTTCTTGACGCCGATGATCGCTTCGCCAATTCTGGCTCGACGCCCGGGCCACTCGCGCTCCGTCAGCCCGTTCACGCCGGCGACAAGAATATTCGGACGGAAGCGGCGTCGTCATACACTTGAACAACGCGGTCTCCGGGAATGCCGTCCGTCGAGATCTCCGCCGAGTCCAAGGGTTCACCCGCGAGCGACTTCACCGGATAACGCCACAGCTCAGCGACGTACATATTCATGATCACCTCTATCAAATACTCACAACAGGCACCGGGCCAGGAGCCGAAGGGCCCCCGGCCCGCCCCTCATGCGCTACTTCTGCGTTGGCCGCACGTGATCGATCAGGAAGCGACGAATATGCCAGGCGATGAGCGCTCCGTCCTCTTCCAGCGCGAAGTGCCCCGTATCGATGAGATGCGTCTCGACGGTCTTTAGGTCCCTCGCGTAGGGCAGCGCGCCTTCCACTGGGAAGATGGAGTCGTTCTGCCCCCACACCACCAGCGTGGGTGGCTGATGCGCACGAAAATACGACTGCCACACGGGGTACAGCGCGGGATTCGAGCCGTAGTCGAAAAAGAGCTGCAGTTGGATCTCGCTGTTTCCGGGACGGTCAAGCAGAGTCTGGGCCACGAGCCAGTTGTCCGGGCTGATCGCCTCAGGGTTCCTCGTGCCGTTCGTGTACTGCCACTTGGTCGCGTCCAGGGCGAGGAGCTTCCGGAGCGGCGCCGCGTTAGCTTCGGTCCGTGCGCTCCAGTAGCTCCGGAACGGCTTCCAGAAGTCACGAAGCCCCTCCTCGTAGGCGTTTCCGTTCTGCACGATCAGAGCCTGGATGCGTTCGGGATGCTTGGCCGCCAGCCGAAAGCCGATTGGCGCGCCATAGTCCATGACATACAGACTGTACTGCGTGAGACCCAGCCGCTGAGCGAATTGATCCGTGACCTGTGCCAGCCGATCGAACGTGTACTCGAACTCGTCGACCGATGGCATCGAACTGTAGCCGAACCCCGGGTAGTCGGGCGCTACCATGTGGTACTGGTCCGACAACGCCGGGATGAGGGCCCGGAACATGTGTGACGAGCTCGGGAAGCCGTGGAGCAGCAGGATCGTCGGCGCTCCCGGGGGGCCAGCCTCGCGGTAGAAGATCTCCAAGTCGGCGATCTTGACCGTCTTGTGCAGCGTTGGATACCGGGCCACGTCGACGGCGTGTAGCGGTTCCCCTGCCTTGCGAGTCGTTTCAGCGGGATCAATCGGTGTCGGTCGTGCCATCGCGTTTACCTCCTGTGGCGGGAGCCGCGACGCTGAACGGTCCGGCTTCCCTTCTCGACCTGCGGTAAACATAGGCCCGCCGATTTGGACTTGTAACGAAAGAGGCGCGAAATATCGCCGAAATCTCAGTGAAGGTGATAGATTTACGGTCCGCGGTTGGGAACACGCAGATGTACACCGTCTCGCCAAGGACGCTCTGCTTTGATCGCTTTATCCTCGACTTGCAGCGGTGTGCGCTCCTGTGCGGGAAGGAGGAGATCCGGCTCCGTCCAAGATCATTCGACGTCCTGCGCTATCTGGCGGAGCACACCGGCCGCATCGTCTCCAAAGAAGAGCTATTCCAGGCCATCTGGCCGGGTGTTTCCGTGACCGACGATTCTCTCGTCCAGTGCATCAGGGACGTCAGGACAGCGCTGTCCGATACCCCTCACCGCATCATCCGCACCGTCCCACGGCGAGGCTATCTGTTTGCTGCGGAAGTGACTCGGGAGATTTTGGCCCCAGCGTTCTCGAGCAACGACGCCCGCGACCAGGAAATCACGTTCTGCCGTACTCCGGATGGAGTCAATATCGCGGTGGCCTCAGCTGGGCGTGGCAAGCCGCTCATCTTTCATTCCACTTGGCTCAACCATATCGAGTACGAATGGCAGCATCCAGTCAGGGCTCCGCTACTCCACTTTCTCGCCAATCGGTTTCGGCTCATTCGGTTTGACGTTCGCGGAGTCGGTCTCTCAGATCGGGAGGCCGCCGACATCTCCTTCGAGGGCTTCGGGCGCGATCTCGAAACGGTGTTCGATGCCCTCGACCTTCATCGCCCTGCGCTGCTCGGCATTGCGCCAGGAGCGCCGATTGCCATCGCACAGGCGGTGCGCCACCCCGAGCGTGTGTCAAAGCTCGTTCTTCATGGCGCGTACGCCCTCGGCCGAAATCGTCGACAGTCGCCGCAACAGCGGGAGATGGCCGAGGCGTTGATTGCGCTCATGCAGCAGGGCTGGGGAGATGAACACTCGGCGTTCATGCGGATGTTCAGTACGCGATATCTACCGAGCGGATCGTCCGAGCAGATCACCTTGATGGCGAAGTTGGCGTTCCTCGCCACCTCCCGTGAGAACGCGCTAAAGGTCATGATCGAATCCTGCGGGATCGATGTTGTTGATCTGCTACCGAAGGTTTCGGTCCCCACTCTCGTCTTGCACTGCCAGCATGACAGCGTTGTACCCTTCGACGAGGGCCGCCGAGTCGCCATGTCAATACCAAATGCCAGATTCGTCAGCCTCGAATCGGAAAATCATATCCCACTGCCGGGGGAGCCTGCGTGGGCGAAGTTCACCGGGGAGCTTGTGGCGTTTCT